>Ga0335077_10006988_pt1 | contig 13966 bp, 13 predicted proteins | sample Lox_Sample_31_FD_207151 | JGI IMG/M metagenome (GOLD analysis project Ga0335077, IMG submission 207151) | Soil microbial communities from Loxahatchee National Wildlife Refuge, Florida, United States - Lox_Sample_3.1 | ecosystem: Environmental > Terrestrial > Soil > Wetlands | place: USA...
AGTGTGAAGTTTCCGACCTTGGCCATCTCCTTGAGTACAAAGCAAATATTTTTGCAAGAAACTTCATTTTAAGCACCAAAAGTACACTCGTGGGTGGGCTGGTGGGTGGGTCGTTTTGGAAGGTCGTCGCGACGTAGTGGAACAAGGCCATAAAGAAGCGTTCTGGATAGACTAATCGGATATTGCGTAGACTCCACGTTGCTTTCGCAGCGGGGCCTTCGACGGCAGGAACCAGTCACGCTATACGATCGGCCTCTGCTGAGGCCCATGGATAAAAGCTACGTATTCGGCCGCGCGACCGAGGGCACCTGTATCCTCGGTTGCTGCAACCGCGTTCCTGAGAGGTCAACCTTTCCAATGTTGCTACGAGTTCGGACCTTTTACTGGGCCGTTTGGATCCACCCCCCGATCAGGGGATCGACAAGCGTTCCGGTATCCGAAAATCGAACCATACGAAGGCCAGTCACCACACAAGCTGCTGAAGCATGATGTTTAATTAGGGGACAGGGCCAGAGCGATGAGAATTCTTTGCCCGCGTGGGCTTCGCCGCGAGGGTATGCGGGCCCTCCCGCCCGAGCATCTGCCATGCTCACGTATCCTGTCCAAGAGGTGTTGCTGAACACCGAAATCGGCTTCGCGTCTTCTCAAGCCAAAGAGCCTCGGGCCAAATCCGAAACTGAAGACCCTGCACGCGAACTCGAAATAGCCGTGCCACGGAGTAGCGCCCGAATTCGTGAACAGTTCATGCTCCACCTCCTGTTGTATCGGCGTTTGAAACCCTGCCGGAGCGGTTCGATGTTGGGCGGCTGAGCTGTTCGCTGAAAGGCCCTGAGTATTCGTTTGGGCCGAAAGGTCGCTTCGGATTGGAAGCGAAAATTCCGAGATGGCACGTTCGTTCCTCAAATCTTTGCGTGAGTCGCTCGCGGCATGAACGATAGTTGTATTCTCGGCGTGAATCAGCGCGTCCGGGGCGATCAGTCTCGCAATATCCGTTAGCGCGTCGATCTTACCTTGCCGTGCGAGGAAGCGAATTTCCACGGCGCTCTCTGGGAAGGACATCTGAACGCAGCAAACGTCTTTGGGGCCGAGGAACGCAAGGAGCGCCTCGCAAATGGGCGCTGACATGGCGTCATTCGCACAAAGACGAATCGTAACTTTCTTCGCCGGACCGCAAAAGATCACAGGCGGCCTCCATGATCTATCTGATTTTGGCGAAGTGGTAAGGAGAGGAACTATACGAACAAACTCCTACAGCAAATCGCCGCAGGAGTCATTGGTCGCCGGAGCGACGTTAAGCGAACTCCACCGCTCTGCTTTCAAATTACAGCAAGCGTCAATGACCGTCAAGCACGCCGGGCACGCCCATGAGGGCATCGGTAACCCGCGCTGGCTCGATCACCGGCAAGCACAAAAGGGCCGGAAAACGGTTGTGAGCACGTGGCAGTGCTGGTATCCTATTGATGAGCGGTGGAGTTCGCGTAATCGCCGTATTTTGCGGCCAATAACTCCTGTTGGCGATTTCGCCTCAGGAGGCTCTCCGTTCATCCTCCCGGCGGTTCTCCAACTCAAACTGAAGGAGTTCGACGAGGTGTCACAAGCCTCGCTTGAAAAAGCGTGTGATTGGAGAAATCGACATGCCGAGTGCACGCCTGCGCGAACAGCGCGAGTCGGACAATACCCGTCAATCTTGCCTGGGCCGCTCCGAGATTCCGTCCCTCTTGTCCGTCGTTGCAGCCGCAGAGCCCATCGCCAAAAGGAACGGCAGCAAGAAAAGCCACTGGCAATTGCAGGATCTGCGGGACCGGATTGTTCTCGGGCAATTCCGCATCGCCGTTGTCGGACAATTCAAACGTGGAAAGACCTCGCTCCTGAATGCACTTCTCGGAGAGGCGGATCTGCTTCCTGTGGGAACGCTACCTTTCACTTCGATTCTCACAATGGTTCAACAGGGCAGCCAGCACACTGCCGAGGTTGTCTTCCGCTCGGGCGCGCGCCGGCCGATCCCCTTCGGCGAACTCAAAGACTACGTCACCGAGGCCGGTAACCCTGACAACGAGAAGATGGTCGAGCACGTCGAGGTCTTCTGTGGAGCGGACATTCTGGACGATGGCGTCTGCTTCGTGAATTCCCCCGGATTCGGCAGCCTTTCCGACCAGAATACCCAGACAGCGTACGAGTACCTTCCCCGAATCGACGCCGCCATCTTCGTCACGTCGCCGGAGCCGCCGCTCACGGCGGTAGAGATGGAGTTTCTGAAAAAACTCATTTCGACCACAAAACAAATCTTCGTAGTCATAAGCAAGGTTGACGTTCTTGATGACAATGCGCTCGGAGAGGTTCTGCGATTTACAGAAAAGGCGATGGCCCCGTTGACGCCTGACGCCCCGCTGAGAATATATCCGGTCTCTGCGTTACCTGCGGCGACTCAGGCCGAATACACGCCTCTGGACGGCATCCATTGCCTGGAAGCGGACCTTCGCAAATTCCTGGCCGCGGAGCGCCACGAAACGTTTCGAGTGTCGGTGACTCAGTGCCTATCAGCCTCCCTATTCGAACTTCGCGCCGAGCTTGAATCGGGCGTGGCAGCCGCACAAGAGATCGTTCAAGACCTGGAGAACGCGCGCATCGAGTTCAAAGAGGAGGTCCACATTGCCTACGACGATCACGCACACAACGAAACTCTGTTTGCCGAGACTGTGAACCGCTTGGGCGGACTGGCCGAGAACGAACTACTGAGGTTTACCGAATCGAAACGGTTTGAACTGGATGCTCCCATCGGCGCGTTTCTGCGCGGAAGCGATCGAATACCAAAGCAGCACCTGGCGAGCGCACTCAACGATTACGCGATGCTCGAAGTTGAGAATTTGTTTGATGCCTGGTCGCGAGAATTTGAAGCCTCTCTGATTCGCGCGGTTGCCGACGCAGCGGAAAGGTTCACCCAGTCTGCGAACAGCGTCATAGCAGCCTTTCGCGTGCGTGTGTCGCAACAATTCGCGTTGGAGATGGAACATGAGAGTATTACCGAATCTTTCCCACGCCTGGCGAACCGCAAACACCGTGCGCCGGCGGATGCGCCTTCGGGGCCGTATCCAGCTACTTCGCTCATCCCCCGGGCGCTATTGCGACACTGGATGTTGCGTGAGACCACGGAAGCAGTTCGCCGGAGATTGCAGTCGACCGCTCAACTGGTCGCCAAGGAGCTGCGAGAGCGGCTGAGAGCTGCGATTCGGTCTTTTACCGACGTCGTCCGGAGGGCTCTGGAGCACGAGATAGAGCGGCTTCTCGCGGCAGTTTTCGAGGCCCAGGAGCAACGTCAGAACTCGGTGGCGTTCCATCAGCTGCATATGGCACAACTATCGGAGGACATTCGAACCATCGACCAACTGACCGCGGCACTGAACGCTCCTGCTGGATTTCGATTCGCTTTGGAGGCATGACAATTGATTCGTTACATTTTGGTGCTCGCCGGTGGGGCCGTTGGTTGTCTGACTCGTTTCGTCGTTGGCACTGCGATCGTTGCGAGACTCGGAGGAAGATTTCCCTATGGAACTGTGTTCATCAACATTACGGGATCGTTCTTAATCGGCTTCGCAATGACTTTCCTGACCGAGCGTAGCCACCTCAGCCCCAATTGGCGCTTTCTGATCGTTGTCGGATTCCTTGGCGGTTACACAACATTCTCGAGCTTTCAGTGGGAGACTTTGAATCTCATGAAAGATGGCAGCCGTTGGCTTGGCTTCCTCAACGGTTTTGGCAGCCTTGTCGTGGGTTATGCAGCCGTTTGGTTAGGCGCGATCGTCGCCGGAAAAACGTAGAATGCCACACAACCAGACTCCGATAACCCCAGCCACACCCGTTCATTTCCCACGCATCGCAAGGGTCTCGGGAGCACCGTCTATTCGCCGGGTTCTTAGCCTTCCAGCACACGCCCGTCGCATTTGTGGAGATCAAGAGCAAGAGAACTTCAGAGCATGTCTTCCTCGTTTCCCCTAATCGGACGGGCCAATGAATACCAGCGGCTACTGAGCTCTCTCAAGAAGAGGCAGCCGTTGCTTATTCTGGGTCCGGGCGGTTCAGGGAAAAGCGCTTTGATTTCCGCAGTCCTGAAGGATCTGCCGCGGCCGGCCGACGTGATAGCCATAAGGCACTCACCAAATCTTCACGATCTTCTGACGGATTTGGCAAGGACGCTGATCAAGACAAACCATGCGGCATTTCGCAACGGCGCCAGGCCGAGCGGGGATCCTGAACGGTGGCTTCGACAACAAACCAGCGTGCATCTGAAGGGAGTTCTGTGGAAGGCCTTCGAAGGGGAACCCCGGATCATCATCCTCGACGGCGTGACCGATGCAAGTTTTCCAATGTACAGGTTCCTCCAGCGACTGTATTTCACAAAGGGCATGGCCTTGCTCGCCACAGCGCGCGACCCGGTAGCGTTGGGTGAACTCGCTCGACTGTTCTGGGATCCCAGAAATACGGTGCACCTCCGACCGCTCAAAGACGACGAAGCGAAGCAGATATTTGAGCTCGCGGTGAAGTGCTTCAACATAGGCCACCTGGACATTGAGGAATTCCGCGCGAGGGTGCTCGATGCGGCCGAGGGGAATCCAGGGCAAATAATCGAAATGTGCCGGTTCGCTTCCAATCCGATGTACGTAACTGGAACTCACATCAAGTTCGCGCCGCTTCGGATTGATGTTCTGATGAAGTTCCTCTAAATCCCAACGATCCGCCATCCTCGCCCGGAACCAGTCCGACGCGATGAAGTCGAATCTGGTTGGTAGAGCCAGGTTTTCCGATCGGCTCACCTGCCGAGACGACCACGCTGCTGCCCAGCGCGAGGAACCCACTCTGCATGAGGATTTCGTCAGTCGCTTCAATCATGGCCTGCGCGGAGTCTCCATCGACGCCGCGGAAGGCTCTGACCCCGTATATGATGGATAGGCTTCTGACGACGTCGTCCGTGGGGGCGAAGGCAAAGATCGGCACTGAGGGTCGACAACGGGCAATAAGACGAGCAGTCGCCCCCGTGGTTGTGAAAACGACAATTGCTTCAATTTGCGGAGCTTGGGCCGCCCTCAACATGCGTCCGCCGCGATCTGTGCATGGTCGGAGGACTCCTGGCGGGGTAACGGCCCCATGGGAAGATGAGTGTCAGCTCCTTCGGTTTCAAGCGCGATGTTCGGCATCATGCGCGCTGAGTCCACGGGATGCGCCCCGGTTGCGGTTTCAGCCGACAACATGAGGGCGTCGGCGCCATCGTAGACACCAGTGGCCACGTCGCTCAGTTCAGCTCTCGTCGGAGCCAAGTGTGACGTCATCGACTCCAGCATCTGTGTGGCGACCACCGAAAACTTGCCCAGTCGCCTCGATCGATCGAGGATCGTCTTTTGAAGAGCGGGCACCCTTGCAAGAGACGTTTCTACGCCAAGATCACTCCTGGCGACCATCACGCCATCTGCAGCCTGGATAATGGCGTCAAGGTTTTCGCAGGCTTCTGCCCGTTCGATCTTCGCTATGATTGGCGCGCGGCAAGCTTTGCTCGCGAGAATTTGGCGAAGGTGAACAACGTCCGATGCACTTCGAACGAATGACAGAGCTACAAAGTCAACTTTCTGCTCCACCGTAAATTCCACGTCGCAAAGATCCTTTTCCGTCAGAGACGGCGTGCTCAACTTGACGTTGGGAAGGTTGATCCCCTGATGGTCGCGAACGACGACGCCGCTGACGACCATGCATACGACGGACGTCGAGGCGATCTTCAGCGCGTGAAGCTCGACGGCCCCATCAGTCAGCACAAGCCGGTCGCCGGCGTTCACGTCCGCAGCCAGATTCGAATAGTCGGTCGAGGCGCGCAACGCATCGCCAATCAGTTGGTCGGTCGTGATCGTGAACGTCGATCCCGCACTCAGTGTGGCTGATCCACCTTCGAACCGTCCGAGACGAATCTTCGGCCCCTGGAGGTCGAAGAGAATTCCGGGACAGCAGTCGAGCTTTTCGCTGAGGCGGCGCACCGTAGAAATTTGCATCTGGTGACTTGCATGACTACCGTGCGATGCATTGATCCGGAAAACAGATACAGGCACCGCCAGAAGTTCCTTGAGGACCTCCGGGGTGCAGGCCGGACCGAGCGTCGCTATGATTTTCGTTCTCCGCATTTCCGTACCCCGTATCCAAAGAGAAACAACGCCGCTCCCTATTCGATTTTCCATGGAGCTGCAGTATTCCGGCGGCCGACGAGTCGGGCCAGCCCAGCAGTTGCAGCGTCCTGCTCGGCGTTGGTTGAGAGGTGATGACGAACCGCCTCGTGTTTCAGGATGTGATTTTGCATGTTTTCGCCCAACCGCTGAAACGCGCGTGCCTCTTCCAATAAGAGGCGGCGCGCGGCATTGCGTTCCGGATCGGCCATCAATACACAGCGCAGGTGGAACGCACAGACGATTCCGACGGACGATTGGTCATCGCGCAGGCCCCTCGCGATCTCTCGCGCCGTGGTCTTCTCCGTTGACGACACGAGCTGGCATGCCGGACACGAAGCCTGCGTCGGAAGCATTCCACGCACTCCGCTTTCCATTTCCTGAAGAGAAGGTTCGTGTTCGGCGAGCAGGCGTAGCTTCTTCGCGTATAGGTGGAGCAGTTCCGAATAAGCCGCACAAACCCCCTGGGGCGAAGCGACCGCCTCGTACTGCCAGGTGTGGACAGGGCAAAATCCAGATCGAAGAGCGTGATTTCTCTGGTCGCTTTCGCTCACGGCGAGCTCATACTGGCGATGGGCCATGTAATCGCGCAGTGTCTTCTCCACAGCCAAACAGATCTTGCAAGACTTGAGCGAGACCACGTCACCATTTCCATCAACTTGGCCTAAGGTCATCGGCGATAGCGCGTCCGGGCTCTCATTTCCCATTTGAAGAACGGATTTCATGAACTGCTCTAAGCGTTTTGTCACACCATCGATGTCGGCTATTTCGTCCAACTTCGAATTCTGGGTCAGGAGTTCGTGCGTGTGTTCCGCTATGCGCTCGAGTCGCGAGGCGAGGTCACGACTGGCAGCGTCAATCCAATCGCTCACTGCCAATGACAGGAGTTTGGAGGCTGCCGTTTCGTAGGGTGCTCTCAACTCCTGCACGCGGCGCTTCCAGCGCTCTCCCAAGAACATCAAAAAACGCGACGGAAGGACGTCATACCACCAGGGGGGGTCGAAGTCTGCAATCACGACTCTCAACTCACGAAATGCCGGCGTCTGCAGATCGAGAGATAGCGGTGCAGCAGGAACGGAGATTTCCGAGGGGTTGGAGTCTTCGAGGATCGCGCTCGGCAGTGCCGTGATGTCTGCTGTCAGTTTCTCCAACGTGGTAGATTCCCGACGTGTGATCTCCTGAAATTTCTCGTTGATGGATTTCTGGTGTTTGGAAACCCATCCCGAAAACCGCTCCTGGAGTGCAGTTTGCACGAGATGCTCAAACGGCGGTCCCGAGAATTGAACGCGACCCTGCCCAAACCAGGATTGAATTTGGGAGCCGATGGAAATCTCAGTCTCTGTGGTCCATAGGGGAGCGATCTGCCGGCACTCGTTGACGAATTCTTCAGGAAGCCGACTACGCATCGCCTCGATATAGCGGTCACGGTCTTCTGCCAACTGGGCCGACAGCGCGGTTAACCGGTCCTGGAGGTGCGCCCCCTCTTCCGGCCGGCGGGCCCGTTGTGAAATATGGATAGAGGTCTGCTGCCGTTCGGCAATTCGCATCGACCGGGATGCTGTGTTCAGAAGCGATTCGCGAGCCTTATCGGTTTTTAGGAAGTCTGACAATGCGCTCTCGAGAACGGGGAGACCACTATCGGACAACTCCTTCGCCGACCCAGATTTCTTTGCCGCCAGGGCCTGGCGTGCGGAGACGGCGAACACCGGAGTGTTGGAATCCGGAAGCACGGTTCGGATGGTGTTGCGTACAGCTTCGAGCACAGGCCCTCGCTCAGTCTCCGTCACCAGATCCAGTTTGTTAACCACGATGAAAACCTTGTGGACGTGTGTACGGACCTCTTCGAGAAAAGCCACTTCGGCTTCCGTCATCGGCGATTCGAAGCTGGTGACCAGGATGGCGGCGTCCGCCTCCGGCAGGAATTGACGTGTCGTTCTCGTGTTAGCAACGATGGAAGACGCCACCCCCGGAGTGTCCACGAAATGCACCCCGAGGCGCAGGAGTTCGTGTGGCAACTGTACCTCTGCCAGCAAGACCTTCTTTTCATTGCCTGGATTCTGATTCTGCGTGACGTATTCAGGCAACTGATCGAGGCGGATCTCCTGTGTCATGTTCCAGCCATCGCGAAGAAGCAACACTCGCTCTTTCTCTCCGTAGGCGACCGTCGTTATCACGGAGGTGAGCGGAAGAATGCCGGTGGGCAACTTTTCCATCCCAAGAATGGCATTCATCAAGGAGCTCTTGCCTCGGCTGAACTGTCCGACGACAGCAAGGTTGAAGCGATCTTCCGCCAACCGGGCCAGGACTCGGCGGCAGTCCTGGATCGAGATCTCGTCCTTGCTCTTCTCCGCTGAGTAGAGCAATGTCCTAACGATCGCGGCCAAATCCAGCTTTAGCCGCGCATAATCGTGTAGAACATCGGTGGCTACGGTATGGTCGGTTACGTTCATGTTGCCCTCGTTCACTCGCGAACCGCGAGCCACCATGCAAAGCGCTACGTATACATGTACTCGCGGGTGAGGCGCGCGCGTTTGCCCGCGCGCCTTTTCGCCAGAAGGATCTGATAAATGTCGGTCGCGCCCTCTTCAAAGCTGAGCGCCGATCCCGCCAGATACAGAAGCCAAGTGCGGTAAGTTTCACGGTCGACGTGTTTCAGGCATTCCGCAGCGTTTGCGATCAGCCTCTCCACCCAATGACGGCACGTCATCGCATAATGTGGCCTCAGGCTCTCGACATCCAGCACTTCAAATCCGATACGACCTGCTTCACGAAGGACCGCGGCAAGCGTGGCAAGTTCCCCTCCCGGAAACACTTTGCGCTGCAAAAACAGGGTCTCTGGCCCATCCAACATGCCTTCCGGACGGATGATGCCGTGGTTCAGGAACAGGCCGTCATCGTCGAGGAGATCGAAAACCTTTCTAAAGTACTCGCCGAGTCGCTTGCGACCAACGTGCTCGAACATGCCAACGGATGCGATCTTGCGGAACCTGCCGTCCAGTTTTCGATAGTCGCAATCGCGGATTTCTACTCGCTGCTCCAGGTGCTTTTCGAGGACCGCCGTGGAAGCATAAAACTCCTGCTGAATGCTCAGCGTACATCCGGTCGCGCGGGCCCCGAAAGTTTCCGCCGCGCGAATCGCCAACGCTCCCCATCCGCATCCGACATCGAGAAAAGACTCCTCCGGCTGGAGATCTAGTTTTCGGCAGATGTGGTCTAACTTGGCCGTCTGAGCCTCGTCAATGCTCCGGGTTTCGTCTCGGAAATAGGCGCACGAATAGACCATCTGCGAATCCAGGAACGTCCGGTAGAAGTCATTCGAGCGATCATAGTGGAAGCGGATATTTCTAGCCGCCCGGCGATGCGATTGAAACCAGGCCTCCAGGCGCCCGGGCGCGAAGCGCGCGGCAAGGGCGGAGAGGACGTCCCGGATTCCCAACTGTGTTGTGAGTTTCTTGAAGCGTATGGCCGAGATGATGTCTCCGTGAATGTCGAACTGTCCTTCGATAAACGCTTTAGCCGCCGAGTAAAGATCTGCTTGCTGCAGCCATTCATATTGGCCGGAATCGCGCAGAAGAAACGAAAAAGCCGGCCGGCTGCTGCCGCGTACCAAAGAGTGGCCGTCCGCATAGACGACCTCATAGTTGAAGGCGTCGAGGATACCCGGCCGATCATCGGCGGGCCGGTCCTCATTCCCGCCTCTGGAAGGCGCCCGATAATCGTTCAATAGTCGCATCGTCTTGCCCTTTCGTTCGCCCTATAGAGCGAGAGGGGAGAAAAGGATACGATCTGTCCTCGAAGAATGAACCGACAGGAGTGGGTCGCGAAGACCCATATTTTGCGAAGTGCCGCCACTGCAAACCTCCTCGTCTGACCGTGGATCCGGCCAAACCTTGAAATGTGCAGGGATTTCTGGGGGGGGCGCGTATTGGAGGATAATGAGCCCCGCCAGAGAATTCCCTGGTAGGAGTCATCTTCCCCACGGAGGGGCAGTTTGCGGCGAACTCCAACGCCAGTTTTATTATCAACCGCCCACACCCGGTAGTCAACGGGCACGTAAGCCCATCACGCTATGCCCTGATCCCAACGCACGGCCGATCTAGAAGTCATCGCCGGCGTGGAGATATGATTGACCGCTCAGATTTCGTCGGCACTTTGCCTGAAGCCGCTTTGCGAGGAAGTGTTCCGGCGATGATTCTGGCCCGGATGACGAGGTACCACGGAAACAACGGCACCCAAAACAGGAACATCAGATTGAAGAGAATCATCGGGTGGAACGCAATCCGAGTCCTGTACGCCTGAAGATCAATGCGAAACGAGTCAATCGCCCCCCAGAGGCTCGTTCCAAACACTGTCAGGATTGCCACGGGCGCGAGCCTGCTCTCCCACGCCAGGAGCAACGCTAACAGGAGAATGAGACCTACGGAAACGGCAAGCGCCGCTGAGACCGAGTCGATTCGAAGGGACCGTGAGTTCGCGACCATCGATTACTCCCTGCAGAAACTCCACGCACTATTTCTGGCCGATAGGCGTTCCTGAGGCAGGGAACATTCAATGAAGATCGCTGGCCTTCGTGAGAAACGCCTACGACTTGATTGGCTGATCCAGGACAAGACGATTGGGGCTGATCTGGAGCGGCAACGCTGAGGTGTTCGCGTCGCAGAGGTTTTTGCCGTGGGGCACGAAGTGTAGGCGTCAGACATGGAGAAGATGCCACCTAGTAGGAGTCATCTTCCCCGGACGTCCGGGGCGGTTGTTTGGGCGAACTCCAACGCCTCTGTAATTATCTATCTGACAGTTTCCACGGTGTCAAGGAAGGTACTGCCGCGGCGTCTTCAGCTCAAGAAAACGCGAGTGCATTCATCGCAAGTGCATTCATCTTGACATCAATAGACTGCTTTGGTAGCGTGTGGGTGGCGGTGGAGTCCGCACCATCATCGCCCAACGGCGATCAATGACTCCTGTGGCAGGAAGTGCTGCGGGAATTGATCGCATTACCCTCCTCGGCAGTTCCTCCCAAAAAGACTAAGTAGGTTCAGGAGTATAGCCCAATGGACAAAGAACCGGGCTTGGATCGCTCCGATGGGAGCACGATGGCGACCGCCGAGATGGTGACCGATGGTCACCCGGACAAGTTTTGCGATCAGGTGGCAGACGCAATTCTCGACGCGGCCTTGCAACAGGATCCGAAGACGAGAGCAGGAATTGAATGCCTTGCAAAGGATCATCTCTTGATCGTTTCAGGGGAGATGAGCACCGGGGCCGCCCTCGATATTGAAGGAATCGCACGCGCCGTATGGGAGTCGGTCGTGGGGTATGGTCCCGGTGACGAATTGACCGTCATCAATCACATCAAACTTCAATCGCCCGACATTGCTCGTGGCGATCATAATCGATCCGACGGAGTCGAGTCCGGCGGAGCCGGCGATCAGGGGGTGATGATCGGCTACGCCACGGATGAGACCCCCGAGATGCTACCGCGCGAATACGTTCTAGCCAGATCGCTGTGCCAGAAGTTGAAGGATTTGCGCAAATCCCGCAAAACGCCCTGGCTTGGTCCGGATGGAAAGAGCCAAGTAACGCTGTCTGGAGACAAAGTCAAAAGTGTTGTTTTAGCGGCGCACCACGACGTTCAAATCTCGAACGAAGAGGTGCGCAAGGTGCTTAAGACGATGGTGATCGATCCGATTCTCGGGCAATTGCTCACTGATACGTCGCGCGTGGTGATCAATGGGACTGGAAAGTTTACCATCGGCGGTCCAAAAGGCGATGCAGGTGTCGTCGGTCGCAAGATCGTTGTGGACGCCTACGGTCCCCGCGTACCCGTAGGTGGTGGAGCGTACTCCGGGAAGGATCCCACCAAGGTAGATCGAAGCGCCGCGTACATGGCGAGGCATATCGCAAAAGCCGTGGTGGGACAGAAGCTGGCCAAGGAATGCACGGTCGTGCTCGCCTTTGGCATTGGGCAAAAACAACCGGAGATGGTGCGCGTCACGGCCCAATCGAATACACGCGATGTCGCGCGTTGGGTAGCGAGTACCTTCAAAGACTTGCGACCACAAGCGATCATCGAATACCTCGGATTGCTGAGGCCGAATGGATGGACCTACTGCTCCACCGCAGCGTTCGGACACTACGGCCGGGACGGTTTTCCGTGGGAACAGCCAACGGCGGCAGGAAGCGTGGCCCATGGCTAGCACGCAATCCCAGAAACGAGTGACTATTTGCAGACGGTTTTGAAGGAGAGACGTATGTGTGATTATTCGTTGATGACTTTTCCGAACCGATTGGCAAACGAAGGCGAGACCCTCGTGACGCATAAGTTTTCCACCGGCTCGATCGGATTTGTATCGCCCATGGACTTGTGCGCTCCAGTCCCGGTTCGTCCACCGTGCGTGAACGTTTCGCTCTGGGGCAAGGTGAGGGGTTGGTTTGCGGCGCCTCCTGCTCGCCCAGCAATTCCGGCCGTTTGCATTCCGCCGGGCGCGCGTTTGAGAGTGCAGTCTGTACCCGTCAATATCCAGCGCGTGTTCAAAGCGGAACCGGGCGACGACGTGTTGTTCACCGAGATCACGGCGACGTGGGGCCAGTTCCGTGATGGGCTACGCGTGAGGGAGAAAGAGGAAATTCTGCTCCAGTCCCTTGGTGAGGGTTTGGAGGTCCAGGTCATCGACCTGGCTTCATCTCAGGAAGTCCCTCAACGCGAAGAATACACCTACAGCCTCGATCCTCGCCGCTGACCAAGCGAGGATCGCGTTTCTCCCTGAAGGTGCCCGCCAGCCTCAAAGCACGATTTTGAGTCTGGCGGGCAGCCTAGCGTGTAAGTGTCGGTCGAAAGGCAAGCGGCCCGGAGGTTCTGGCAACGCATCAGGTGCCATCGGATCTCGGCCCCGGCCTCAATTCTTATAATAGGATCTTCCTGACCCGATTTTTTCGGAAGGGTCCCATCCCCGATCTTGCTGCATACGATCAGGTACCAGGGAAAGATCACCGGCCACAAAAACATCATGGCGTTGAACAAAGCGATTGGGTGTAGCGCCAGTCGTGTCCGATACGTCCGCAGTCTCACCTGATGGGAATCGACGGTGACCCAGAGGCTGATCGCTACGATAGTCAGGGCGACGATGACATCCAGACTCGGTGCGAACTTCAACAAAGCTCCGAAGAGGGCAATGGAGCCAATAGAAATCGCGATGGCGGCCCGCTTCGACAACCTCGTTGCGGTCAGCCTGCTCCTCGGAGCGGCGTCGGGGTCGTCGAATTCCGGCTGCTTTGAACTATATAGCGCACGACTGGGCAGAGCGCGCCCAAGGTAGATGAAGACCGCCACGGCGACAAGCGCAGCAATCAGAAGGTCCATTTCAGAAGTCCGCCTTCTCGGAGGAAATATTCCCCATGGACAAACTGCCGACGACCGCGGAACGGCCCGATTTCCTGCGGTGCATTCGAGGCCGATTCGCGCGCTGCGCCATAGGGAAGACGTGCTCCGTAGGAGTCATCTTCCCCAACAGGAGGGGCGGTTCAATCGGCGAACTCCAACGCCTTGATCGATCTTTATGATAGCCCCTCCAGCGATGTCAACGTCACCGTTGCACCGCGGGGCAACTCCCTCATTCGCAAATGAAGTTCGTCCAGACACCACATAGGGCACTGCGTTGCCAGGCCCCGCAGCGTGCGGTACGCTGAACCATGGCGGTGGGGTTCGCCTAATGTTGCTTCCCGGCAACCAATGACTCCTACTCGATTTGCAAAACGAGAGGAGACGCCGTGCT
>Ga0335077_10006989_pt1 | contig 13966 bp, 9 predicted proteins | sample Lox_Sample_31_FD_207151 | JGI IMG/M metagenome (GOLD analysis project Ga0335077, IMG submission 207151) | Soil microbial communities from Loxahatchee National Wildlife Refuge, Florida, United States - Lox_Sample_3.1 | ecosystem: Environmental > Terrestrial > Soil > Wetlands | place: USA: Florida...
TCACCGTTTCCCACAGATCTTCGTACAGATACTGATACTCGGGCGGCGTGTACTTCTTGAGGTACGCCACCAGATCAAGCGAGGTCGGGTACGGAGCGCCTTTAAAGGCGTACGCCTTCACAAACTCAGCCAGAGCTTTGTTGACGTTTTCCTCTCCGATGTAATCCTGCATGGCGTACATAACGACCGCGCCCTTGCCGTAGTGGATGTATCCCTGGTTCTGGTCAACCCGCTCCAGCGGCGGCTCTTCATTGCGTTCCTGAGACCGGCCGCGGAGATAATTCTCCAGTTCATAGCGCAAGAATTTTTTCATCGAGCGCGGCCCATAGCGACGCTGCATCACCATCAGCGCGCTGTACTGCGCCAGAGTCTCAACGATCGAGGTTCCGCCTTCCACGTTGGCGCTCATCACCTGATGCGCCCACCATTGGTGCGCTACTTCGTGCGAGGTCACGTAGAACGGAATGTCGATGGCCTCGGGATCTTTGGGATCCACGTAAGTAATAAAGCCAATCGATTCCGAAAACGGAATCGTATTGGGAAAGGATTCCGCAAACGTGTCGTAGCGGGGAAATTCGATGATGCGTTCCTGATGAAACTGAAACGGACTGAAGTTCGTGCTGCAATATTCGAGGCTCGACTTCATACTATCCATCATGCGGTCGAGGTCGAACTCATGACCGGGCTGATAGTAAATCTCAAGATTCACGTCGCGCCATGTATCACGACGGACCGCATAACGCGCAGAATTCATGCTCGCGATGGCCAGAATGGGCGCGTCCATCTTGTAATAAAAATAGCGGCGGCCGTTTTCCACCCATTCTTTCTGCAAGTAGCCGGGCATGATGGCGATCTGATCCGGCTCCGTGCTCACCGTCCCTTCGAAATTGATCCAGTCGGCCTCGTCGGAGATGCCATTGTCGTTGCGGGCCGCCACGTCTTCGAGCTTGGGCATGCGGTTCAGCCGGTTGATGCCATGTTTGTGCCGGGTACTGTCGTCGGTCAGCTCCACACCAGTCCAATATCCGATGTAGGGGGCGTAGCCATTGTTCAGGAAACCGCCGTTGCCGGCGATGTCGGTATTCGGACTGGAATTCACGAAGCCGATGTTTTCGTACTTCAGGGAAAAGTCGAAGGCGATGCGGCCATGCGGCGGCAGCGGAGTCGGCAGTTGGTAAATGTAAAATCCGAGGTCGTCGTCTTTGAGGACTGTGGTTTGTCCGCCTGCGAATTCCAGCTCGTTGATCTGAATGTGCTGGCGGGGCAAGGGCGCCAGATCCACGGGCCAGACCGTCACCGCCACCCGGCCGATGTCCGCGGAGGTCTTATTCTCCAGCATCATCGTGCCCCGAATCACGACGCTTTTCCCCGGTTCAAGATCAACATCCATTTTCAGGTCGGTGACGCGAGGGTGCGGCAGGTCTTTGTACTGCCGATATTTTTTCTCGTATTGGGCCCGATCTTCGGCGACCCGCCAACTGGTGCGATAGGTATTCAGAACATCGGTGTTGTAAAAGATGTAGCTGCCGACGCCGAGAAACAGAACCAGGCACACGGCCAGCCCGCCCATCGCCGGCCGCGACAACCGTTCTGCAGCCAGACCCAGACGAGTCTGGAAATTCCCCTCCGTGCTCCGCAACCATAGAAGATTCGTGAGGATCGCCAAACCGACCGCGGCGATTGCCCAATAAAGCTGATACCAGAACAATGGACTGGCGAATGGCCCGTACAGGTTCATGTCGGAATAAATGTAGGGTGGTGTTTGGCCGAAACGATAGAGATAGTTCTGTAACCCGAGGTTTGGGATGGCGATGGTGGCCACGAAGTACAACACCATCACAAAATGGCCGAGATACTTGTTGTTGATGATGGTGTGGACGAGCAGCGCCAGCACGCAAAGAATGCCGTACTGCACCAGTCGAATGCCGAACAGATCCTTGAAATAAAGCCCGAATTGAAAGCGGTAATAATGATGCATCCCCTGCACGAATATGCCAGCCGCCATGGTTACCAGCACGATCAGCACCTGGATCAGCAGCAACGTGCACAGCTTGGAAGCGAACAGCACCCAGCGCTGCACGGGGAGAGCATCGACAATCTGGTTCACCCCGGCTTCCCGCTCCCGCCACACCAACTCCCCGGAATAAAAAGTAATGATGGCCAGAGCAAAAACAAAAAATCCGCCCGTCGCCAGTTCCAGCATCTGGTAGGTCAGGGGATAGACGTGAGTCGCAAACGGATTATTGACCCCGTTGGCAACGAACACGGAAAACATGCCGCCCGCCAGCATGAGCACCACAAAGAAAACGTTCTTGACCGTTTCCATGAACTGAATTCGTGTCAGCGAAAGAAACTGCCCCACCGACGCCCCCGCAGAAAAAACCGGATGAGACACCAGTAAGACAGGTGTGACCGGGGGCGCGCTTTCTTCGTCGCCGGCAACTGCCTTTGCCGGCTTGCCGCTTCGCGTGCCATAAGCAAAAGAGAATTTGAAGTAAGTCAACAACAGTGCCAAAGCCCCGACCCCGAGCCAGAGCGCCCGATTGACCACCAGAATTCCGACGAACGGAACCAATTGCGTGTTGCGCTGAAATGGGGTCCAGTATTGCGTGATGCGGTCCACCGCCGTACTGCCAAACGGGTCAGCCAGCGCGCCGCGGACATTCATCGCCAGGTTCGTGGAGAGCTGCTGCGCCACAAAGTATCCGATCAGCAAAATCACGCTTCCCGCGTACACCGGCAGCATCTTTTTCCCCAGCGCCGCCAAACCGAAGAAGATGGCAGTCAGCAGCACCAGATTCGGCAGCACCAGAATCAGGTAGGGCTGCAGATACGCGGCGAAGTTCTGCGGTCCCAGCCGGGTGGGATCGAGCCATGGCATTCGACTTCCGAGCCATGCCCCTGGGCCTACGCCGGCGAAGATCAGGATCTGAATGGCCAACGCCCCCAGGAAACGGCCTCCCAGGTAGTCGAACTTGCTGATCGGCGCCGTGAAGAAGAAATCCGTAGAGCGGCTGTCGATGTCCTGATATGTAGCTTGTCCGGCGATCGCCGCCGTCACCACCACTCCGAAGAACGTGATGAATGTAATGATCGCCTGCAGCGCGTAGGGGGAGTTGACCAGCACTTTGCCGCCAGTGCCAAACTCCACGGTTGCGCCGGGAATGGCTCCGCCCGACATCAGGGTAAACAGGTAGCTCAGGCCGCAGAAAACCAGGAAGTAGATGTAGGTTGAAAGGCGGCGCAGTCTTTGGCGGACTTCAAATCCGGCTATCGTGAGCACCATGGGTCAGTTCACCCCAGGGGCGTTCGGAGAATTGAAAAATCCGCGAATGGTGGCAAAGTACAAGTCTTCGAGATCAGGCACAACCGGCTCGAAACCGGCTGCCGGCTGCTGCTGGCTGAGCACGTGGATCAGCGTTCTGCCTGCAAACAAGCGAACCAGCACGACGCGATACCGCGCTTTGTGCGCTTCCAGTTCTTGCGCATCGATCGACTTCTTCCACACTTTCCCTTGTAACTCATTCACCAGCGCCGTCGGCTCCCCCGTCACCAGCACGCGGCCCTGATGAATAATCGCCATTCGCCCGCACAGGTCGCTGACGTCGGAAACTATATGGGTGGAAAGTATCACGATGATGTTTTCGCCGATTGCGCTCAACAGGTTGTGAAAGCGAACCCGCTCCTCAGGATCAAGTCCCGCCGTGGGCTCGTCTACGATGATGAGCCGCGGATTTCCCAGCAGTGCCTGTGCGATGCCGAAACGCTGTTTCATTCCACCGGAAAAACTGCCCAGCGGCTTGCGGCGATGTTCGTAGAGATTGGTCTGCTGTAAGAGCGCCCGCACCACCTCGCGCCGTTCTTTGCCATTGGCTATGCCCTTGAGCGCAGCAAAATGTGCAAGCAGCACCTCGGCCGACACTTTTGGGTAAAGTCCGAATTCCTGCGGCAGGTATCCCAGCACCCTTCGCACCTCGTCCTTCTGCTTCAGGACGTCAATGCCATCGAGCGACGCCGTTCCGCCGTCAGCCTCCTGCAAGGTTGCCAGAGTTCTCATCAGCGTGGACTTCCCCGCTCCATTCGGCCCCAGCAGCCCGAACATACCTAACGGAATGCTGAGTGAAACATCTTGCAGTGCCTGGATGCCATTCGGATAACGCTTCGACAGCTTTTCAATTCGCAGTTCCATGCCCACCTCGATTAAGCCGTGATCGTGATACGCGAAAAAGAACGATAAAGTTTCAGTTCCAACGTTTGCAGAATTGGCCGTCTGCGCATATTCTCACCTTTTCCTGCTCCGAGGCAAAATGAACAACTTTCCCGGTTTCCGGCGGATTCTCCACTTCTTTTTTGCGACTGCGGCCATCCTGATTTTCCCGGCCGCATTTCCGCAGCAACAGCGGGCAACCCAGCAAAGCCCCAAGCTGGTGGAACAAGGCCGGTTCACCCTGCACAAATTCGAGCAGCCAATCGGCGAGGAAACCTACCAGATCACCCGCGAGAACGGCTCGCTCGGGGTAAAGATCGACTTCAAATTCACCGATCGTGGCACCGCAGTCCCGCTTTCCGCGACCTTTCGCGGCACTGAGAACCTCACGCCCGAGGCCTTCGAGATAAAGGGCAACACTTCCCGCCAGAGCGTGATTGACGAAGCCGTCGAGGTCGGGTCGGGCAAGGTTCGCGTCCGCAATCATGAGACATGGACCGAGTCTGCCGCGCCGTCGAAGTTCTTCACGATTGCCGGCTATGCGCCTGCCACCATGCAAATGTTGCTGGTGCGCTATTGGGAAAACCATGGCTCGCCCGCGGAGCTGGCAACATTTCCCAGCGGCAAGGTGAAGGTCGAACCTCGGGGCGCGGAGACGATCCATGCCAACGGAAAAGATGAAGAGCTCGACCGTTACACCGTCGAAGGCCTGATTTGGGGCCGGGAGACGTTGTGGTTCGACAGCCACCGGAGCTTGGTTGCAGCGGTCACGGTCGACGCCGAGTTCGATCACTTCGAAGCCATCCGCAGCGACTATGAGAGCGCCCTGCCGGTCTTCGTGGGGCGCGCCGGTTCCGACGGAATGGCGGCCCTCGCCGATATTTCTCAGGGGATTTCTGGCAGCCGCGCAAAGACTCTGGCCTTAGTAGGCGCGACCCTGATTGACGGAACCGGTCAGCCCGCCCTTCCTGATGCTGCCATCGTCATCCAGAACGGGCGCATTGTTGCGGTCGGGCCGCGCGCGCAGGTCAAACTTCCCAAGCGTGCCGCGGTAATCGACGAGAAAGGCAAAACCATCCTTCCCGGTTTGTGGGACATGCATGCTCACTTCGAACAAGTGGAGTGGGGACCGATCTATCTTGCCGCCGGGGTCACCACCGTGCGCGACTGCGGCAACGAATTGGAGTTCATCACCGCGGTGCGCGACGCCGTCGCCAACGGCCACGGTTTGGGGCCTCGCCTGCTGCTGGCCGGTGTTGTGGACGGCTCCGGCCCATTCGCTATCGGTGTGCAGCGCGTGGACACACCACAGCAGGCCCGCGACTGGGTCGATCGCTATCATTCCGCCGGCTTCCAGCAGATGAAGATTTACAGCTCAGTAAAGTTGGAAGAAGTAAAAGCGGTGGCCGATGAGGCTCATCGCCTCGGGATGACCGTAACCGGCCACGTCCCCGAGGGACTAAACGCCTATCAGGTTATCGAGGCCGGGCAGGACCAGATCAACCATATCCACTACATCGCCGACATCATGCATGCGCCGCTCCCCGCCGATGCCAGCCGCGCTGCTCAGAGGCAGGCGATCATCAATATCGACCTGAATTCTCCTGAGGCTCAAAAAGCGCTTTCATTCCTGAAGGCGCATAAAACCGTCGTGGATCCCACCATCGCCTTGTTCGAGTTTTTCACCGCCACCACCGCGAAGCCGGCGAGCAGCTTTGAGCCGGGCGTGCTCAAAGTCGCGCCCGAACTGGCCGAGCAACTCACGGACGCACCTCCGCCTTCTGAAAGATCGGAACTGACCGAAAAAATGTTTGAGAAAAACCTGGCGATTATCGGCGCATTACACCGCGCCGGAGTGCCCATCGTTGCCGGAACCGATCAGACTGTTCCTGGTTACAGTCTGCACCGTGAGATCGAACTTTACGTGCAGGCCGGATTTACGCCCATGGAAGCCATTCAAGCCGCTACCTCGGTGCCCGCACAAGTCATGGGGATCGACAAGCAAGTCGGCACCATCGAAAAAGGCAAGCGCGCGGACCTCATCATCCTGAACGGCAACCCGCTCGATGACATTCACAATACGCGCAACGTCGAATACGTAATCACCAACGGAGTGATGTACAACTGCGCGGAATTGTGGAAGAGCGTGGGGTTCAAACCATAAACGACTCTGTCGGGTTTTCACTTCCTGTACACCACCCCACCCTTCATCACGAATTTCACATTCTGCAACACGCTGATGTCCTTCAAGGGATCGCCCTGAACCGCAATCACATCCGCCAAATAGCCCGATTTCAAAACGCCGATCTCGCCTTCCCATCCCAGCAGCTTCGCGCCGTTCAGCAGATCAGCCTGCAGCGCCGCAATTGGCGTCATCCCGTACTTCACCATCAACGCGAACTCGCGCGCTTGCGTGCCATGCGGAAATGGCCCTACGTCAGAGCCGACGGCCATGGGCACACCCGCCGCCAACTGTTTGGGAAATTCCTGCGCATGCAGATCAAGCATCTGGCGCTCCCGCGCCGCCTGTTCCGGCGTGGCGGCATGATCAGCGAAATATTCGAAGATCGTAAACGTAGGGACGGCGAAAATCTGTTTCTCCCGCATCAGCCGCATCGTCTCGTCGCCAAGCTGGTTGGCATGATCGATAGAAACCACGCCGGCCTGGGCCGCGTACAACGTCCCCGGCTCTCCCGTCGCATGCACTGCAACATGTTTGCCCACCCGCCCCGCTTCCTTCACCGCGGCTGCCAGTTCGGCTTCGGTGTACTGATACACGGTGGAATGTTTCCCGTTGCGCACCACATCCGGCCCGGTCTCGTAAATCTTGATGAAATCCGCGCCCTCCTTGAGCTGCTCACGGATCACGGTCACCAACTCATCTGCGCTGTTCGCATAGGTGGCGTTCGACAGCACATGCTGCGCCGGATTGAAGCGATTGGCATCTTCATGACCGCCGAGAATATCCACCGCATTGCCGCTGATTCGCAGCCGCGGCCCCGGAATCAGCCCGTCATCAATGGCATTGCGAACCGCGGTGTCCGCCGAACCCGCGCCCTCCGTGCCCATGTCCCGTTCCGCGGTGAAGCCGGCCATCAGGTCAGCACGCGCCGCCAGAGTCGCAATGATGGTTCGCTGCGGGACCGATTCTTCCACCGTCTGCAAGTCCTCCGCCCCGGGATGCAGAAACAAGTGCACATGGGCATCAATCAGGCCCGGAAGCAGCGTGCTGTCACCCAGGTCAATCGTCTCCGCGGCCGTCGGATGCTTCACACCAGAACCAGCTTCCAAAATGCGTTCGCCCTGCACCAATACTTCGCCGGGCGAAACCATCTTTCCGCTCTCGATGTCGAGCATGTGGGCGGCGTGCAGCACGATGGGGTGATTGGCTGGCGCCTGGGCAAATCCGTGATTCAGAGTCAACCCGAGCAACCCTATCAAAGCAGCGGAGAAACAAGCTTTTGTGGCCATGACGCGCGATGGTAACACTTACCGGGACCAATTTTCACGGAACTTTCTTTTTTCCGACTCCGTAACTCTTATCGGCGACGGTTTCGGCCGTCATTCGCACGCCTGGCGTGCCTAACAAATTAAGGAGAATCGATATGGATGGAGAAATGGTTGGCTTGGTGGCCGTGATTATGATTTTCGGCATTCCGATCGCCGGAATGTATACCTACTATTCCGTGCGCAAGCTGCGCTCACAGGAACGCCTGGCGGCGATTGCCCGGGGCGTCGACGTGCCCATGCAGCAGGAACTTTCCCCCGGAGCTCACTCGCGCCGCTCGGGAATCCTGTTGGTGGCCGGAGCAATTGGCTACATGCTTACTTTCGCGCTCATCGGTCGCGTGGAACCGGACGCCTGGGTGGCCGGCACGTTTGGCGTGATTCCCTTTACCATTGGTCTGGGTTTTTTCCTCGACTCAGCCCTGATCCGCCGCGACGCGCGCCATTCCTGACGATTCGGTTGAGGTCGTGATTTTTTCACATCCGGGCGACAGCGTCGTTGGCTGCCAGCGGGTTCTGGTTCAGTTGCCCTGACTTGCGGTGAGAAAAGCGCCGTGCTTCGCCCGATACATCGCCTGGTCGGCAGCAACCAGGGCGCCATTCGGATCCACTCCGCACTCGCACAGCGCGGTGCCACAGCTGAGCGCCATGGTGTAACCTGCGATTCGATTCCCGCGGTTCCACCTCTCGACCTCGTGTTGCAGGCGCTTGGCTGCATAGGCAGCCTTTGCATGATCGACATCAATCAGCAACACCAGGAACTCGTCGCCGCCGTACCGGCTGATCACATCCGAGGTTCGAAATGTCTTCTGCAGCAGGCCTGCCACTTCCTGCAGAATGCGGTCTCCCATCATGTGCCCGAAGGAGTCGTTGACCTGCTTGAAGCCATTGACATCAATCATTAGGAAAGCCAGCCGAGATTCCTGACGGTCCGCCCGGGCCGCTTCTCGGGCAATTGCCTGTGCCATGTACCGCCGATTGTAAAGCTCAGTGAGCGGATCGATCACCGCCAGCCGCTCTGCCGTCTCGCGGCGAATGAGTTCCTGGATCAGCTGCTTCTGGGTACTTTTCAGGCGCCGCCGCTGGTCCAGAACATACAAACTTAGCAGCACAATCAGCAGCAGCAGACCGCCCAAGAGTTGCGGGATATTGTGGTGCTCGAACTCCGTGCTCTCGAGGTTCCTCAGCTTGGGCAAGACCCTAAGCACAATGCCCGCAGCCAGCGCCAGCATGACCAGAATGGTGATGGAAAGCAGGTGTGAAAATCGGCCGGTAACCGACTCAATGTCTTTCCGCAGGGTTTGCAGGTCCTGATTGTCGATCTGTTGCATTTGCAATGTTGGCAGCAGTATGGAATTCGCGCGTCCAGACTTCCAGCGCTCTAAACCAACTCTAATTGACTTCTAATTTATGCCAACGTAACCAAGGTAATCGGGGTGACAGTCGGGCTGCCCGGGCGCAGTTCGGCAAAAGGTTATTTTTGCTTGTGCGCAGTCATCACCGCTCATTCCGCACGGCCCAGCAGTTTCCTCGAAACCGCGGTCACCAGCCTTCTTGGGCTGATCCGCAACGACTCCGCCAGCAACCAGTTGCGAAAGCCGGAAATCACCAGCGTCTTGCCTGCCATCAGTCCCCCGTAGCCGTCGCGCGCCACCGTCTTTGCATCCATGGGGCGAAGCTTCTGGAAGAGAATCGTCTTTTCGGTTCCGGCGCGGTCCTGGAAACCGGTGTCGGTAGCGCCCGGGCACAGGCAGGTTACGGTCACTCCCGTTCCTTTCAATTCGTTGGCTAACGCTTCGGAGAAGGAAATCACATAGGCTTTGGTCGCGTAGTAAACCGCCATCAGGGGACCGGGTTGAAATCCGGCGGTCGAAGCCACATTCAAAATCCTGCCCGAATGCCGCTCCAACATAGGAGCGAGAAAAAGCTTGGTCAGGTGGGTCAGGGCGCTGACGTTGAGCTGAATCTGGCCCAACTCGTCTTCCAGAGGAATGGTGGCAAACTCGCCAAACACGCCATACCCGGCGTTGTTCACCAGGATATCGATGGCAATTCCTTCCCGCCGCAGTTGATCGAACAAGAATTGCGGCGCAGGGCCTGCGGTCAAATCGAGTGGCACTGCCTTGGCCGAAACCTCAAACTGGGTCTGCAATTCATCGGCAACTTTGTACAACCTGGCCGCATTACGGGCCGCCAACACAAGGTTGTAATTGTCCTTGGCGAAGAGCTTCGCCAATTCGTATCCGATGCCTCCGGAGGCGCCGGTGATGAGTGCGGTCTTGGCTGGAGGTGTCATTACTCTGCGCAGGGCTGCAGGAAAATCTTAAACCACAAAGGTCACAGAGAACATGGAGGGAAAGAAAAGGCGGGACTGTGCCCGCCCCCTCTGCATTGTGAAATCCGACTTCTGAATTTCTTACGCGCCTACCAGCGCCGGTTCAACTGAATAGATCGAGTGCCATGAAGTTGCAGCCTTCAGCCGATCGTTGACGTTGCCGATGTTCTTCACGCCTTCGTTTTGCAGCCATTTGCGGAAGGCCTCGGCGCCCTGTTTAGCGTAAATCGGAATGCCGTCTTTCCAGGTCGCGCGCCCGCACAGCACGCCGTTGAACTTCACGCCCGACTCGGCCGCCAGTTCCAGCGCCTCGGTAAACTCGGCGTTGCTGACGCCAGCGGACAAGTAAATGAACGGCTTGGTGGCCACCTTCGCCGCCTTCAGAAACAGATCGGCCGCTTCCTTCTTGCTGTAGGCTTTCTGCCCCGCATAAACCCTCGCACCTTCCACAAACTTCATGTTCACCGGCACTTCCACCTTGAGCACGTCCACGCCATAGCGCTCCTTGCTGAACTCGCGCATGCTCTCGATCACGATTTCCGGTTTCTTCTTGGCGTACTCAAAGCCTTTCTCGTCCGCGCCTTCCTCGTAACCCACAAACTCAAGGAAATATGGAATGTCATTGGCGCGACACTCATCTCCAATGCGTTCCACCCAGGCGTGCTTCTTGTCGTTCACATCCTTGGGATCGAAGGGCGTGTAGTAGAGCAAAATCTTTACGCAGTCCGCGCCCGCTTCCTTCAGCCGCTTGGCCGACCAGTGGTCGAGCAAATCCCCCAGGCGTCCGGGGCCGGTCTTGTCGTATCCCGTTTTCTCGTAGGCCAGCAGCAGCCCGGCATTCTTGGCCCGGCGCTTGGAAGCCGGCAGCCCCCACTCCGGATCCAGCAGAATGGCGCTGGCGTGCGGGGTCAGCACCTCGGTCACCAGCGACTTAAACTCTTCCATCATGGCATCGCTGACTTCGCTGCCTTTTTCTTTTGCCAGCGACTTCTGCAACGAGCCGCGCTGGTCCATGGCCGCGGCGGCGATCACCCCGCGATCGTTGGAAACCCGCTTCAGTCCCGCCAGTTTTCCAGGGGTAAGTTTCATAAAATCCTCCTATGAGTGCTTAAACCAACTAATTGTAAACCATAGGAAAGGATCGACAAGACACTGGAAGACGTACCCGAAACAAGCTCTGCATGCCGCCGTACCCGATTAGGGCATCTCTGAGGGGCACATCACAAGCAGGGCGCGCTGGTCGCCCGCGAAGGCGACGTGTTGCAGGTGTAAGCAGCCGGACCTACTGCCTTAGTGTCAGGGCCCTTAGAATGGCCTGCTGTTTGGCGATCAGCGACTGCACCCCTTGACGAGCCAGCGCCAGCATCTTGTCCAACTGCGCCTGATCGAACATCTGGTGCTCGGCGGTCGCTTGCACCTCCACCAGCTTGTGGCCCGCCGTCATGACGAAATTCATGTCCACATCGGCGCGGGAATCTTCTTCATAGGCAAGATCAAGCAGAATTTCTCCATCCACCATGCCCACGCTCACCGCCGCAATGAAATCGCGCAGCGGTGCGGAAGTCAGCGTGCCCGCTTCCACCAACTTCTCCAACGCCAGCCCCAGCGCCACGAAGGCTCCGGTGATCGATGCCGTACGCGTGCCCCCATCGGCTTGAATCACATCGCAATCCATCCAGATGGTGCGTTCGCCCAGGCGCTCCAAATCCGTGACTGCCCGCAATGAACGCCCAATCAGCCTCTGGATCTCGTGCGTGCGTCCGCTGGGTCTGCCTTTGTTCACCTCCCGCGGCGTGCGCGTCAGGGTGGCACGAGGCAGCATGCTGTATTCGGCGGTAATCCAGCCTTTGCCAGTATTGCGCATGAATTGCGGCACCGTTTCTTCAATCGAAGCGGTACAGATCACCCGCGTGTTCCCAACTTCGATAAGGACCGAACCTTCCGCCGTGTTGACGTAGTCAGGGAGGATTTTTACCGGACGGAGCTGGTCGGCAGCGCGATTATCAGGGCGATAGACCATAGTCCGCGATTGTAAATGATGACCGCTGGGAGCTGCTCAGCGAGCGCTTTGCAGTTGGAGCACGACCTGAGAAAGGGCGGCAACGTCGTAGAAGTTCGTCAAATCCACATGACCGGCCAGTGTGTCCCGCTCCTTGCCGTCCACCAGGATTTTCGTCCGCGTAATTCCCGGAATGTTGGCGGAGAGGGTTTCCACCAGCGAAACCACAGTCAGCTCTTCAACCAGCACTCCGGAGCGGTGTCCGTCAGCAAAGGCCGTGTTGAGATCAATCACCGCCAGCCCCGGATCCACCAGATAAACGTCGCGAATCTCTGATCCTGGCCCCAGCAAGTGAGGGGAGGATTTGTCGAGATAAATATTGAGCAGGGCCCGCAGCAATTCTCCGGCTCGCTCCTGCCGACCCGCGGGTAGGGGAATCTGCGCCGACTGCGCCCGCAGGATCCCGCCATCATCGTAAGCGACGTACAGCGTCACCTGTTCGGTGGGCCCCGAAACCGGCGGCGCCACCGGCTGGGTCGACGCGGACTCGGGCTGGCTCGCACCTCCGCGCATGTGCCATGCGTAGAGACTCATGCCCAACGCCAGAATGATCATCACCGCTGCGCCCAGAATCAGATGACGTGGGATCATCTTCGTCCCGCCTGCAGTGTGTCGCGCACACCGGCCACGCCGGCAGCCACGGCCGCGGCGATCGGCTGCTGATACGCCACGGAGTCTAGCCGCGAAATGTCACCGGCAGGAGGTGTGATCTCAATCGTTACCGCTGCGGTGGTGATGTTGTTCAACGGCCGCAACGGGGCCGTCAGAGTGCGGACCGAAATCTGCTTGCCGTGCAGCGCCGCCGCCACGCTGGTCGCAGCCGCATTGCTCAGCGTTTGAAATGGAGCTTGGGCGGCATCCCAATCGAGAAACGGACCGATGTTTTCTGCGTCGGATGCAGTCAAGGCTGTGTACAGCCTCACCCCAGTTCCCTGGGATGCCGCATGCACTGAAAGATAAATGGCAGGGGCCGCCGAATTCGTGGTCGTAGCGCGCTGATCCAAAGTCAGCGTAATGTCCGCATCGCGCACCAGAAGCGTGCGCAGTCCGCGACTGTCGAGTTCCTGGCGCAGCAAACGCGCGAAGGCGAGGGTGACATCTTTTTCTGCCAGCTGCCCGGTGAGCGCAGCGCCCCGCTCCTCGCCTCCGTGGCTGGCGTCGACAACGGCGAAGTACTGTGTGGCCGCGGGGACTGGGGCGTTAGCAACAATGACGGGACCTGCGGCTGGCACAGGGGCAGCCGGCGGTGCGATCTGCGCTGCTGCCGCGGCCGCAGACGGTGGCTCGACGGTGATCGTGCGTCCGTTGTTGCTGAAGCTGGCCAGCACCGGGACCGTGCTGGTGATCACGACATCGGCTTCTCCGTTGCTTTCGAGAAAGCTGGCGGAGGTGATCGCGGTGCTGTTAAAGGTAAGTTTCGCGGAGCTGGGCGCCACCACCGCATCGTGACTAAATGTCATGCGCAACTTTCCCGGCTCGGTTGCGATGGTAGGGTTCACCGGCGAAGTGAAGTTCATGATCAATTTGGGCGGCACACTATTGCTGACCTGCGCCGTGAAGTGAATGGCAACATTGCCCACAAACAGACGCCGCGCGCTGGGGTTGAAGGTCACCGGACCGCCGAGGATACGGGAAAGCAGACTGCTGAGGTCTGCCAGCGGCACCAATCCTCGTCCGCCTTCAAGAATGAAGTTGGTGGACAGATAGAAATCTGTACCTCGGGCGCGTGCCCCGCGGTTCCCGGCAGTAAACTCCGCATTGGCGTCGTTGTAGCGAAGCCGCCAGTGGTCTCCATTCACACGGGCGCTCACCGTGCCCAAAGGCTCGAGCACTTCCAGCAGACCAACGTAATCCAGCT
>Ga0335077_10006991_pt1 | contig 13965 bp, 5 predicted proteins | sample Lox_Sample_31_FD_207151 | JGI IMG/M metagenome (GOLD analysis project Ga0335077, IMG submission 207151) | Soil microbial communities from Loxahatchee National Wildlife Refuge, Florida, United States - Lox_Sample_3.1 | ecosystem: Environmental > Terrestrial > Soil > Wetlands | place: USA: Florida...
CGATCCAGGTAGTTCGACGGCGTCATCACCTGGCTCGGCCGCACCGGGGCGCCCGCGCGCGCCAGTTCGTTGCGCACGTGCTCCGCCATGGTCGCGGTGGGAACGATCAGCCACGCGCCAGGCGCTTCGAGAAAACGCTCCCGCGCCGCGCGGGACTTGCCTGAAGCCGGCGGTCCGGTGATGAGCAGATGATCCGGCAAATAAATACTATAGGCGCAACCTGGCGAACATTGCGCGCCGGGGTAATGACCTCAGTGCGATTGAGCCGCGACCACGCCTCTCCCACCCTCAATCACGATTTTTGTACCGAAGGGCTGCGACAACTTCGCCACACGATTGAGGATTTTTGAGCTCAGCTCTTCATCCGCCGGCTGCGGGCGTCCGCGATGAGTCCTGCTCCGGCCGAAACCGAGACCGATCGGGTACAGATCGATCTCCTGCAACTCCCGCCTGGCGTTAAATGTCGCTTCCGCTTCCACGCTTTCCCAATATTCCCAATCCGCGGCAAAACTTCGCGTGTCGTTGGCCGAGCGTGCATCGAAAAATTCGGCCGGAGTCGCGGTATCCGGCAAATTGTATTGGTCATAACTTTCCTGCGGCTGAAAAGGGACCAGATCGTTTTCGAAAATGAAATTGCCGACGCTGTAAAAGATCGGCTTGCCTTTGTAGATCTCGATGCCGCGCAATACGTGCGGACCATGGCCGACGAACACATCCGCTCCCGCGTCAATCATCGAGTGCGCGAAGGCGACCTCGAATTCGGCGGGGATCTCGCGGTCGCGCGGAATGCCTTCATGGCAATGGATCGAGACGATCACCCAGTCGGCCTGCCTTCGCGCGTCGCGCACCTCTGCCGCGATCTCTTTCATGTCCTTGGGATCGGGCTCGGTCTTCACTCCGGGCTTCTCGCCGGCACGAAACGTCGCACCAAGAAAGCGCAAATCGCGCTGCGGATTTGTGCCGCCGGCGCCGCCCGCCAGGTTCCGGAGCGTGGCGAGCGTCGCCGGGTCCACCGTATATGTCGTGCGGAACCGAAGCGGATTCAATCCCGGCCGCCCTTTCAAGTCCGCGCGCTGCGGCCCGGCCGGGCTGAGAATCGAAAACGTAGAGGCGCACGCAATCAGCGCGACGCGTCCTTTCTTGGTGTCGAGATATCCCGGCGCGCGCGCTCGCGCCAGATTCTCGCCCGCGCCAGCGTAAACCACTCCGGCCTGCTGCATGTGACGAAGATTACTCAGCAAACCTTCGGTGCCAAAATCGAAGGAATGGTTGTTGGCGACTCCGAACAGCCGGAATCCCGCCCATTTGAGTTCATCCAGCACCCACGCCGGCGCGCCCATGTAGGTTCCTCCGCTGACCGGCGCTCCCGGATATTCGAAGTCATGGACGAGCATTTCGAAATTCGTGAACGCCGCATCCGCGCCGCGGATGCGATTGATCATGCGCAGGTATCCGGGCTCGTCATAGACCGACAACCTGCGTTCAATGATCGAATCGCCGGTCAGCGCAACGCGAAAATCCTGGTTGTCCGCCGGACCCTGCGCCGCTAACATCGAGGCGAAGCCCGCCAATAGCGCGACGGGAAATCTGAACGGGCAGTACTGCATACGCATGCCGAATGATTCTACTCCTGCCGAATGCCGCGCGGAAAACGGGTACAACGCTGGAGTTTCCACCAAACTCTTCAGATTGCCGTGTTGCGGGACCGCTTACCGCGGCGCCGCCATGGAAAAGGTCGTTTCCGGCCGTGACGCGGATCCGATCACCTGATGAAACGCCGCGGCCATCACCTCGACATTCGGGGGAATAAACATGTCGCGATGATTTCCGGGGACATCCACCACGTCGAGTTTCTTCGCGATGGAGTACCAGCCCGACGCCGCATCCGCATAACTTCCCTTGGGACGATTTGCCGCGCGAAACAGAAGCACTCGCCCGTCGTATCGCGCGGGGCAGTAACGGTTCGCCGACGCGGTGAGAATCTGGTCGGGCATCCGCAAGCGGTCGCCGATGCGCCGGTCAGTTAATAGATGCGCTCGATAGAGCAGCCGCCAGGCTTTTTGCCCGATCTTGCGTCGGATCGTGCTCAGGCGCTCGCGGAGGTATGGCGCGGCGCTGACATCCATCCGCAACAGCTTCGAGCTGTGGTATCGCAGACGGTCCAGCCGTGCTCCCCACTGACTTTCTGAACGCCGGTGGACCGGATTAAAGGCATCGATCAGCGCTACGAACGAAACTTCCTGACCCTGCACACGCAGTTGCTGCGCCATTTCGAACGCCAGAATACCGTCCGCGCACCATCCCGCAAGCGCATAGGGACCTTCCGGACGGAAGCGCCGCAGGCTTGCGACCTGGCTCGCCGCAATGTCTTCAAGACGGAACGGCGTGGACAGGCTGGAGGGATCGGGGAAAGAGATTCCAAACACCGGAAGGCCGTCCGGCAGACGTCGAATCAGGTGATGGAACAAAGGATGAAGACCGGGAATCATCAGCGGAGGCAGGAAGCCCGAATCTTTGACGGTTATCACCCGCGACGCGCCAAAATCGTGCCCTCCGTCGCCGCCTTCGGCCAGCCGCATGGCCATTTTTTCAATGTTCGGAGCCTGGAACAGATCCGCCAGCGTCAACTGCTCATCGAAGGTGTCCGCGACTTTAAACAGCATCTGCGCGGCTAATAGGGAATCTCCTCCCAGCTCGAAAAAATCATCCGTGGTTCGAAGCGGGCTTCGGCCCAGCGTGCTCTCCCAGATGTGCAGGAGCAGCATCTCGATAATTCCGCGAGGAAGGTCCTCACCGGTATTGCCTCCCTCCAGCAGCCCCACTTCCGCCGGCTCGTCTGCCACCGCTTTGTCGATCAAGCCGAGCTTCTCGGCAAGCCCCATTCGCAGCGTCTTCCCGGTTGCGGTTTTGGGAAGTTCATCGACGAAAATCACCCGTCGAGGCATCCTCCTGTTGGCGAGCCGCGAAGCGGCGAGCTCCTGCAATTCCGTCTCAAGCTGGGGGGTACCCTTCCACCCGGACCGCAATACGACCGCCGCGCCAATTTCTTCGCCCAGTTGCCGATCGGGAATCGCGAACGCCACCGCTTCGGCAACCGCGGGATGAGTATTCAGGGCGTAATCGATTTCCTGTGGAGAAATCTTTTCACCGCCGCGATTAATCAGTTCCTTGATCCGCCCGCTCAAGAACACATATCCATCCGGATCAATTCTTCCCAGATCGCCGGTGCGAAGCCATCCATTCAGAAACGACTCTTCATTCACCTTGGGATTTGCTTCGTAAGCGGTGATCACATTCGGTCCGCGCACGACGATTTCGCCGACCTGATCGGCCGGAAGCATTTGGCCCGAGTTGTCCACGACGGCAATCTCGCACCCGATGGCCCGTCCGACGGAACCCGGCTTTCGTTTTGCCGGCGGCAGCGACTCGCCCGCAATCGTCGAGCTGGTCTCAGTGAGCCCGTAGGAATCGAGCACCGGGGCTCGAAAGAGGTTTTCGATCTCGGACAGCAGTTTGGGGCCGGCGGGAGCGGACACGCAGCGGATCAATCGCAGCCGCGAGCGGGCGATAACCTCCGGATGCAGCGGGGCCCGCGAGAGAATGGACCTCTGAATCGCGGTCGGCGCGGAATACCAGGTCGGATGAAACTCATTCAGCCATTCGAAGAACGCGACCGGGTCGTAACCCGGTGTGCAGACAACACTTCCGCCGGCAATCAGGGACGAAAAAACCGAAACCAGGATTCCCTGCGTATAAAACATCGGTGTCAGGCCAAGGCATCGATCTGAGCTGGTCAATGCGAACTGCGCCACGTTATTCCTGGCGCCCGCGCAGAAATTCCGATGGGTCAACGGAGCCAATTTCGGCTCCCCCGTCGAGCCGGATGTTTGCATTACGAAGGCGACGTCATCCGGTTCGGGAAATCCGGTCCTGCTCTCGGATTTTCGTTCCCCCCTCAATTCAAAAACACCAGAGGAATGGCTGCGCTCGGAAATGAGCCGGATCACACAAATTCCCATCTCAGCCGCGATGGCGGCGCTCTCCGATCCGGATCCATCTTCGATAACCAGCGCCTTGGCATGAAGAGCCGTGAGCAGCTTTCGAAACTGGGCCGCTGTTGAGCCGGGATTGAGCGGAGCAGCGGTCGCGCACGTAGCGACAGAAAGGCAGCAGATGGCGGCATCGGCTCCGTTAGGTAGCACAATCGCGACCCGGTCGCCGCGTCCGATGCCAAACTCGTTCAATTTATGAGTGTTGCGCTCAATCTGCTGATTCAGCTCGGCGTGCGTCAACGGCTTTCGGCCAATGCCGAAAAGGGCAGGCCGATTCCCCCGATTTTCGCGGCTGCTCAGCAATGAACGGAGTGTTTCTTCCAACTTGCTCCTCCGAGGTTAGTTTGTGAAACGTTAACAGAACCTAATCTCGTTGTCCATCGCGTAGAGTTGGTATTTGCGCATTCATTTTCAAAGACTAAGCCGGAATATCGGCGCAATCGGGCATATTGTGCCTTGAAATTCGGGTCCGCCCGCGCGCCGGCCCGAACAAGAGAGCGCGCTCTCCCGCCCGGATTTCAGGCGATTACTGTTGCGTGCCGGGCGCACTCCGCGACGGCTTGGGCTTGTGCTGCGCGGCCCATTCCTTGTAATCTTCGTCGCTCATGTAGGTGACGTTCACCCAGGCGTGACCCATTTCATCCACCGTCCGGTCTCCGAATCCCACCCACTGATTCGGGTCCGGATTGTTGGGATTGTTCGCGGTGTTGTCATACCATGCCGTGATGTGCAGGATGGTGCCCTTGGGCAACACCGGCGCGGCATCATCGGCATAGATGTAGTTGGTCATCCAGTTGAAATTGAAATTGTTGACATAGCTCAGCACCCGGGTGGTGCCGTCCGGCAAGATCGCTTCCATGGCCATCGCCTTCCCGCGCAGATGCATGTGCGGCTGGAAATTCTCGAGGCGCGCAGCCGCGGGGAGCACATGGTAAGCCGACGTCTGCGTGGTGGAGTTCGGCGGAATATCGATACCGGTTGCCCGCGGGAACGATCCGAACGAGGTGAGCCGCACGCGGTACTTGGGTTCCTGGCCCTTGGGATAGAGATACACGGCCAGCTCGGCGTGATCGCGAATCTGTTCGCCGACCGCGTGAATGTGCAGCTCCCACCAGATTTTCGATCCCGGCAGAATCAGCTTGCCGCTGTTGGGACGATAAATGTCGTAGTTCTTGCCGACCGCCCATTCCATCAGCAATCCGGCGCTGGCCGCGCCTCCGCCGCCGGCGTTATCGTCGATCGCGCCGCCGGCCAGCTTCAGATTGCCCATCGTCTGGGGGGTTTCGTCCTGCAACAGCCGCGCCAACACATGATGGAAAATGCGCCGGCCCGCGGGGGTAGACGGCCGGATCTCGACCGCTCGCACCCACCTCGGTTCCGTGATATTCACTTCGGTCAGCGGCTTGAACCACACGTCCTGTCCGTGAGCAGGCATGGTGTAGTCGGCCGACTTCAGCACCATGTCTGGAGGCCCGAACTTCTTGGCCAGCTTCCAGGAATCTTCGTCGGTATAGTTCTTGGGCGGGGGCATGTCCTTGACATCGCCCATCGGGGAGCCGCTATCCACCCATTTCGCGATCATGGCCATCTGGTCGTCGCTCAGCGACGCGTCGTTTGAGAAATGCTGGATCCCGACAGTCTTATCGATGAACCAGGGCGGCATGGTCCGCGCCAGCACCCGCGATTTGATGGCTTTCGCCCACGGGCGCACCTGCTGGTAGGTGACCAGCGGCATCGGCGCCATTCCGCCGTTGCGGTGACAATCTTCGCACTTGTCCTGCAAGATCGGGGCGATGTCCTTGGTGAATGTGACCGGCTTGGGAGCCGGAGCGGCGAATGCCGGTGCGAGCGCGAGGCAGCCTCCCAGCGCCAGCTTGACGGAAATTTCGAGGGGTCGTGCCATGGTCCAACCTCCTATATCCTTTCCTAGAGTTTATGTCCGTATCGAACGGGGGTCAATAGGAAAGTAGAGCAGTGGCAGGCCTGCCTCGCCGGGAACCGTCGCGGCTTGGCGATGCATTGCAGAATCAACCGGATGAACAAGCCCCGCCGGCGACCGCGGGGTGCAGAGCCGGGGTTCCACACAGACACGGATGAGAGCGGTTCTCGGCCTTCAGTGGACCCATTTCACCCTTGCAATTCCAGACGACTTTCCGTATTCTTTTTACTCGTCTCGCGGGCATTTCCAAAAAAGCACTCCAGGGGGGATTATGACAGCCGCAAATTTCCGCTTAAAACCGGGTTTGTTCTCATTTTCAGGCCGCGGGACCGCCGCGATCGCGTTTACCCTGGCGGGACTTTCGACTTTATGGGCGGGTCCGCCCGACCGCATTCGCGAACCGGTGGGTGCGAGGCGCACGCGGATCGTTCCCGGAAACGTTCATCTGCTGGCGCAGGCCCAGTACGATCAGGGCCCCGTAGACCCCGCCATGCCGATGAACGACCTGTACGTCATGATCCAAACGTCAGCGCCGCAGCAGACGGCGCTCGATCAACTGATGCTCGATCAGCAAAACCCGGCTTCGCCGCGGTTCCATCGCTGGCTCACGCCGGAGCAGTTCGGCTCGCAGTTCGGTTTGAGCTCGAGCGATGAATCGAAGGTTGTGGCGTGGCTAAACGCGGCGGGATTCACAGTAAAGCACCTGTCGCGCGCGCACAACTGGATCGCGTTTGCGGGAACCGCGGCGCAGGTGACCGCCGCGCTGCACACGCCGGTTCATCGTTTCCAGGTGAATGGCGAAATGCACTTCGCCAATACTGTGGATCCCGCGGTTCCCGAAGCGCTGGCGGGAGTAGTCGGAGGCTTCCTCGGCCTCAACAATTTCCGCATGAAATCGACCCCGCCCATTATTTCCCCCGATCTGAATTCCGGGACCCAGCATTTCCTTTCGCCCGGCGATTTCGCGACCATTTACGACGTCAATCCGCTGTATCAAGCCGGAATTAACGGAAACGGAGTTGTCATTGCGGTGGTGGGCGACTCGGACGTGCTCTTGTCGGACCTGGCAGCCTTCCGCAGCCGATACGGGCTGTCGTTGAGTCTTCCCAAATTAGTTCTGTGGGGAACCGATCCCGGGTTCAATGGCGACCAGATCGAGGGAAACCTCGATCTGGAATGGGCTTCAGCCATCGCGCCCAACGCGGCCATCGATTACGTTTACGGGATAGACGCATTCACGTCGATCGTCGTGGCGGTCGAACTGAACCAGGCGCAGATCATCACGGCGAGCTACGGATACTGCGAAATCAACTTCTCCGCGCCGTTTTACCGCTCCGTGGCGCAACAGGCGAACGCACAGGGCATCACGCTGCTTTCCGCGGCCGGCGACAGCGGACCCGCCGGCTGTCAGGACCGCGGACCGTCCGCGGATCGCGGCCAGTCCACGCAATTTCCGGCATCGCTCCCCGAGGTTACCGCGGTGGGGGGCACGGAATTCGCGGAAGGAAGCGGGGATTTTTGGGCGGCCGTCAATTCGTCCACCTTCGTTTCCGCGCTCAGCTATATTCCCGAAATGGCGTGGAACGAATCGAGTTCGGCGGGAATCGCCGCAGGTGGTGGCGGAGCGAGCAGCCTGTATTCCAAGCCGGCCTGGCAAAGCGGCCCCGGCGTGCCGGCCGATGGCGCGCGCGACGTTCCCGACATCGCGCTGTCCGCCTCAATCCACGACGCGTACTACATCTATTATCAAGGCGCCAACGTCGCCGTCGGGGGAACTTCGGCCTCCGCCCCATCCATGGCCGGAATCGTCGCGCTGCTCAATCAATATCTGGTGACCAGCGGCGTTCAGAAGCAACCCGGACTGGGCAACATCAATGCTCAGTTGTACCGGCTCGCGCAAAGCGCGCCATCCGCGTTTCACGATATCGTCCTGGGAAACACGATCGTGCCCTGCGAGCAAGGCAGTCCAAACTGCACCACCGGGTCGTTCGGTTACCGGGCCGCTCCCGGATACGACCTGGCGACCGGACTGGGGAGCATCGATGCGAACCAACTGGTCACCAACTGGAATATGGCGACCAGCGGCGTGACCGTGACGCTCACCGCAACGCCCAAAGCCACCGTGAACGACAGCATTCAGCTGACCGCAACCGTCGCGCCCGCGAGCGGCAGCGGCACGCCGACCGGCACGGTGAATTTCGTTTTCGACGGCGTTCCGCTCGGCAGCGGGACACTCAGCAACGGCACCGTCAGCATTACCTTCCCGGCGTACGTCATCGGGTTGACCGGAACCGTCACCGTGGGCGCGGGATATTCCGGCGATGCGACGTTCAGTCCCGGCGGAGGCACCGCCAAAATCCAGCTCACACTTCCCGCTGGCGCGGCAGCCATCGTGCCCTCGGCCCCCAATACCGTTTGGGCGCAACCGCCCGATGCGCAGGGTCTGAGCTGGCAAACCGCGATCTCCCTCAACGAAATCGCGGGAGTCCCGGCGATGCTCACCGGATTCACGCTCGATGGCCAGGCGCAGTCCGTGTCGCAGTATTTCCCCTCCGCGAGCATCCCCGGCAATGGATCCATCACCGCGACGTTTATTTTCCGGAATCTTTCCGTGCCGGTGACGCGGGTTTTCGTCTTCAACGGCGTCGACGCGAATGGGAACGCATGGTCGCGGCAGGTATCGGTGGCGTACCAGACGGTCCAGACGGACGATTTTTTCACGCTGTCAGCGACGCCCTTGACCATCGTCCAGAATACGTCCGCGGACCCATCCTGCCAGTGGAGCGTGCAGTTGAACGTCGATGACTACGGAGGCTTCGGGATCAATCTGCTGACCAATTTGTTCGCAGGAGGGATCGATCGCAGCGGCGATATCTCCGCGGTCTTCGGCACGGACCGTCTGGATGCGTGGGACGGCCTCCAGGGCACGCTGTGCTTCAGCGGGATCACGCCGCCGGCGACAGATCAGATCGAGATCGCGCTCTCCGACGGCATAGCTCAGGAGGTGACCGTTTCCTTCGCATCCGCGCCCCAAAGCCCGGCGACGCTCACGGCCTCGCCCGCAAGCCTCAGCCTCGCCGCGGCCGACGCCACCAAGCCGGCCGAGACCACATTTTCGATCGGTCTCTCCGACAAAACGCAGACCTGGACGGCGGCCGTATATCCCGCAAACCGAACCACGTCCTGGCTCTCGCTCTCGCAACTTTCCGGAACCGGACCGGCGCAGATTACGGTCACCGCGTCCGGCGCGGGTTTCGAACCGGCCGCTTATCGGGCGACCATCGTGATCCAATCGCCCAACACCGTCCCGCAATTTGTGAATATTCCCGTGGTGTTTGTGCTCGGAGGGAGCGCGACCACCACCATCAGCGCGATCGTCAGCTCCGCGTCGTTTGAGCCGGGAGGCTCGCCGGGCATGGAGATGGGAATTTTCGGCACCCAGCTTGCCAACACCATCGCTACAGCCAGCGGCGATCCTTTGCCCTATTCGACCGCGGGAGTGAGCGTTACGGTGAACGGATTGGCCGCGCCGGTGCTGTATGCGTCGCCCGGTTTCTTGAATATTCAGGTGCCCTACGCCGCCGGCGCGGGACCCGCGGTGGTCACCGTAAACAACAACGGCCAGGTTGCCGGAATGCAATTTACGATGGCGCCCTCGGCTCCAGGAGTATTCGCCGATGCAGAGGGGAATCTGGTCCCGACTGCGAGCATTCCTCAAGGCGGCATCGCTACGTTGTACATGACCGGCGCGGGAGAAATTTCGCCGGCGCTCAAAACCGCGTATTCCGAGCCGGCAACAGTTTCGGCCGCGTCGTTGCCAAAACCGGTATTGCCTCTGTCGGTCACCATCGGAAACGTGCCCGTGTTTCTCGAATTCGTGGGCCTCGCGCCGACGCTGGTGGGAACCACAGTCGTGAATTTCCTGGTTCCATCGTCCGTGCCGATGGGCACGCAGCCGCTGGTCGTTACCGTGAACGGGGTCGCAAGCAAGCCGGTGAACGTAAATATTCTGCCGCTGGTTCCGGGATCGCAATAGTCGTGGCAGAAACCGGAGCGGTCCACATTGGACACCGCCAAAATCGGTTGTAATTGGCAGCGAATCAAGCTATAGTTCCACCAATCGAGGAGAAAAGAATGCGCTCATGGATTCGACTCGCCTTGTTTGCCGCCGCCCTGCCGCTCATCAATGCGCAGGTCAGCTCCGATCTGCTCAGCCAACTCCACTGGCGCTATATCGGCCCGGTGGGGAACCGCGTGATCGCCGCCGCCAGCGTTCCGGGCGACCCCAACATTTACTACGTTGGCGCCGCTTCGGGCGGGATTTTCAAGAGCACCGACGCCGGCGTGCACTGGGAGCCTATATTCGATCATGAAGATGTCTCCTCGGTCGGCTCGCTGGCGATCGACCCGTCGGATCCCAACGTCATCTGGGCCGGAACAGGCGAGACGTTCATTCGCAGCCACATCTCCGTCGGCAACGGAATCTATAAATCGCTCGACGCCGGGCATTCCTGGCATCGCATGGGCCTCGAAGCGACCGGACGCATCGGGCGCGTGATTGTCGACCCGCACAATTCGGACGTCGTGTTCGCCTGCGCGCTCGGCCACGCCTACGGACCGCAGCCCGAGCGCGGCGTTTTCCGCACCGCCGACGGCGGCCGAAGCTGGCAGCAGGTGCTCAAGGTGGATGAGAACACCGGCTGCTCCGACATCGTCATGGATCCCAATAATTCGCACATTCTGTTCGCGGGAATGTGGCAGATCGAGCTGCACACCTGGAATCGCACCAGCGGCGGACCGGGCAGCGGCCTGTACAAATCCACCGACGGCGGCATCACCTGGCGTCACATCACCGGCCACGGCCTGCCCAATCCGCCGGTGGGAAAAATCGGCGTGGCGATGTCGAAAAAGAATTCGAGCCGAGTCTACGCGCTGATCGAAACCGGCGACGGCGTGCCGTTCGATGGCAAACCCACCTCGCGCGGCGAACTGTGGGCGTCCGATGACGCGGGCGACAACTGGCACGTGGTGAGCGATGACCGCGACCTGGCCGGCCGCGCCGCCTATTACACGCGCTGCGCGGTCGAGCCGGACAATGAAAACGAAATCTACTTCATGACCTCGGCGTTTTCGCGATCGCTCGATGGAGGAAAGACGCTCACGCCGCTGCCACAGCTTCCCGGCGGCGACAACCACGACATGTGGATCGATCCCACCAACGGCGATCGCATGATGGTAGCCAACGACAGCGGCATCAGCATCTCCGTGACCCGCGGCCGCACATGGAATCGCATCCAGCTTCCGGTCGCTCAGATCTATCACGTCACTCTGGACAATCAGATTCCTTATTTCGTCTACGGGAACAAGCAGGACGGAACCTCCTACCGCGGCCCGAGCAACAGTCTTTCCGCGGGCGGATTCGGCGGCGGAGGCGGACGCGGCGGACCGAGTCCCATTTCGCGCAGCGTGTGGCATCAGGTCACCGGCGGCGAAAGCGGATTCGCCACGCCCGATCCGGTGGACCCCAACACCATCTGGTCGAGCGCGTCAGGCTCCGGCAGCGTCGGCGGAATCGTGACGCTGTTCGACGAGCGCAGCGGCCAGGCTCGCAACGTCGAAGTGTGGCCGGATCAAACCAGCGGTGCGACCGCCGCGGAAGTGAAGTACCGCTTCAACTGGGAATTTCCGCTGGCGATCTCGCCGCACGATCATAATAAGGTTTACGTGGGCAGCCAGTACGTCCACGTGACCACCGACGGCGGAAATAGCTGGAAGGTGATCAGCCCAGATTTGACGCGCAACGACAAATCCAAGCAGGGATTTTCGGGCGGCCTCACCGGCGACAACATCGGCGTCGAGTACATCGATGTGGTGTTTGCCATCGCCGAATCGCCTAAGGATGCGGGAGTGATCTGGGCGGGAACCAACGACGGGCTGGTGCAGGTCACGCGCGACAGCGGCAAAACCTGGTCGAACGTCACGCCTTCGGGAATGCTCGAATGGGGCACCGTTTCGAATATCGAGCCCTCGCGATTCGATGCCGGGACGGCCTACATTAGCGTCGACGGGCACCAGGTGAACAATCGCGAACCATTTATATTCAAAACCAACGATTACGGCAAGACCTGGACCAAAATCATCGACGGAATTCCTTCCGGCATGTTGAGCTACGTCCACTGCGTTCGCGAGGACACGGTGCGCAAGGGCCTGCTTTACGCCGGAACAGAAAACGGCGCTTATGTTTCATTTAACGACGGCCAGAACTGGCAGCCCCTGCAAATGAATCTGCCCCACGCGCCGGTTTACTGGCTGGCCGTGCAGGATCATTTTCACGATCTGGTGATCGCCACCTACGGCCGCGGATTCTGGATTCTCGACGATCTGACGCCGCTGGAGCAGATGACGCCACAGGTGACCGAATCCGCCGCGCACCTGTTCCCGCCGCGCGACGCCTATCGTTTCCGCACCAAGGTTCAGCCCGAAGCGCCGACTTACGATGCCACCGCCGGGGTCAACGCGCCCTACGGAGCCGATCTCAATTATTGGCTGAAATCGGCGCCGGGGTCGGACGTGAAGTTCGCGATTCTCGACGCTTCCGGCCGCACCGTGCGCACCTTCAACGGCTCCAAACGGGCCGGCGTGAATCGGGTCGACTGGGACCTGCGCTTCACTCCGACCAAGGAAATGCGACTGCGAACTCCTCCCGAGTACGCGCCGGAGTTCCCCGAAGGTCCCGACGGCACGCGTCCGGCTCCAGGTGCGCCGCGCATCTCCGTGCTCGCGCCGCCGGGAGTGTACACGGTCAAGATGACCGTCGATGGAAAAGACTATACGCAGAAGCTGACCGTCATCAAAGATCCGCATTCGAACGGCTCGGAAGGCGACATCCAGATCCAGACGCGATTCATCACTTCACTCGCCGGCGAGATGAACAACATGGCCGACGCAGTGAATCAGATTGAATCCATTCGCGCGCAGCTTTCCGTGCTCGAAGCCGAGCTCGGCCCGGATCAGAACACGGCCGCCCTTCGCACCGCCGCGGATGCCTTGAATACGAAGCTGACGAATGTCGAAAGCCAGATCATCAACCTGAAGGCCACGGGTCAGGGCCAGGACACTGTTCGCTGGACCCCGGCCCTGGCGTCGAAGATCGGTTACCTTTCAAGCGAGGTGGAAAGTTCGGACCAACAGCCGACCACGCAGCAGGTCGCGGTGAGCGACGAGTTGAAGGAACGCGCGGCCACAGATCGCCAGCGGCTTCGCAACCTGCTGGGCAAGGAGGTCGCCGATTTCAACAATCTCCTGCGCCAGCGGAACGTGCCGAACATCGTGACCACGGTTCCGGAGCCGTCCGATTCGCGGCAATAGCGCCGGATTTTTGCCGGTTTTTTCGCATTTTCGTCTGCGAAAAAAATTTACGGATAAGCCTCGCAAAATCAGTTTTTACATGTTCAGGCGGAAAAATCGACGCGATTTAAGCGATTTAAAAATAATTTTGATATCAAGGGTGCCGGAAATTCAAAAAGTCGCACCACGGGCCTGCTAGGCCCCTCTACGTCGAAATCGCATTTTTAATGAAAATAGCTTAAGGCGTTTTCCGGCCGCCGAATCGCATTCGCGGAGCATGACGGGCTGCACTATGATGTCTAGGTGCGACTCTCACTTCTTCTCCTGATCGTTTCGACCTCGTTCGCGCAGAAATTCACCGCCGCCGATTATGCGCGCGCGGAAAAATTCATGCCTTACAACGTCAATCCGCTGGTGTATAGGACCGTGCGTCCCAACTGGCTGGAGGACGGACGGCTGTGGTACAAGCTGACCACGGCCGAGGGCGACGAATTCGTGCTGGTCGATCCGGCAACCGGCGCCAAACGTCCGGCGTTCGACCATGCGACGCTGGCCGCGGCGCTTTCGAAGACCGTCGGAACGCAATTCGATCCGCATCATCTTCCGTTCAACGAAATCGACCTTTCC
>Ga0335077_10006994_pt1 | contig 13964 bp, 13 predicted proteins | sample Lox_Sample_31_FD_207151 | JGI IMG/M metagenome (GOLD analysis project Ga0335077, IMG submission 207151) | Soil microbial communities from Loxahatchee National Wildlife Refuge, Florida, United States - Lox_Sample_3.1 | ecosystem: Environmental > Terrestrial > Soil > Wetlands | place: USA...
CAGATGCGGGTGGTTTAAACACACTGCGGCGGTCAGCGACCGTCGCAGTCTTCGAAAAATTCATAGGCCGACCGCTGGCCGAGGGCCGCGACCCCTGTTTAGGTCGTGTCCTAAGCTGGTTGTTATCGCGTCGAGCCTCTGGCTCGACGATTGAGCCGGAGGCCCAACGCTAAACCCAATTCGGGCGCTACCCTTATTTAACCTCGCTTGACAGAATGCATTATGTGGGTCGAGGTTATCATATGAAACGACAAGGAGCAGTATTTTGGGTTGCGCTGTTCGCCGCGAGCCAGGCTTTTGCCCAGCAAGCGACCAATGCTCCATCCAAATCCGTAACCGTTACGGTTGAGAAACCGAAATTTCACTGGCTTGCCCCGCCCGAGCCGAAGAAATCCAAAGAAAATCTTAGGCCGGTCGAAGGGCTGGACCGGCGGGCGTGGACGACCGTAGTGGGCTGGCATCCCGGCGAATCCGATTTCCTGACTGGTGAAAACCATGAGGGCGGATGGTGTTTGTTTTGGGTGGACCTCGGGCCGTCAACGGTAACCCGATCGGTTCGGTTCCATGACCAGCAATAAATGCCTGCAGGCTTCGGCGTGGGCAAGGAGCAGCGGAGCTATTTCAGCGCCTGTACCGCTTCCGTGGCGAGGTTCAGCATTACGCTCGGGAACAGGCCAATCCAGAACATACCCGCAATGCAGACCCAAATGGACACCTTGGCCGGAGCTGAAAGCGCAATCGGCGATAAGTCCGACGCGTCCTTACTCCAGTAAATTGCGCGGATGACGCCGAAATAATAGTAAAGCGAAATCACCACGCCAGCCAGCGCCGTGAACGCGAGGCAATAGTAACCCGGGTTCATTGCGCTCTGCTGGATGACTGCTTTCAACAACAAAAACTTTCCGAAGAAACCCGCCAGTGGCGGAATGCCCGCCAGCGAAACCATCGCCAGCGACATCGTCGCTGCCAACAAAGGCGAGCGCCGGCTCAAGCCGGCCAGCGCGGAAAGATCTTCGTCTGCGATTTGCGGCATTACGAGGCAAATCACCGTGAATGCTCCCAGTACCGTGAACAAATAACCGGCCAGATAGTATAGAACCGCCGCCTGACCACTGGCACTCAACGCCGCCACGCCCAGCAACAGGTAGCCCGCGTGCGCAATGCTTGAATAGCCAAGCAACCGCTTCAGGTTTCGTTGCGGCAATGCACAAAGGTTGCCGTAGAGAATTGTAATGCCGGAAATGACGATGAGCAGGTCCGCCCATCGCGCCGCAATCACCGGAAGGGCCGTGAACAAAACGCGCAGCAGCAGGACAAATCCGGCGGCCTTGGAACCGACGGCCAGAAACGCGGTCGTCGGCGTCGGCGCGCCCTGATAAACGTCCGGCACCCAGATTTGAAATGGAAAGGCGGCGATTTTGAATGCAAGTCCGACCAGCACGAGCAGCACGCCCAGCAGAAAAACTTTGTTGCCGGCAAATTGTCCGGCCACGATCGCAAGTTCGGTAAAGTTCAATTTGCCGGTTGTGCCCCAGACCAGGGCGATGCCGAATACCATGAACGCTGACGACAACGCGCCGAGAATCAGATATTTCACCCCCGCTTCGAGTGAAATCAACCGTCCACGCTGGAAACTTGTGAGGACGTAAAATGTGATGGTGATGAGCTCGACGGACACGAACAGCATGACGAGGTCATTGGCCGACGCGGCAAACAGCATTCCCGACAGCGCAAAAATAATGAGCGAATAATACTCCGAAATGCCCGCCGTGATTTGCTCGGAAAACTCCGCCGACATGAACAACACAAGAATCGCGGCCATGATAAAGAAACGTTTAAAAAACACCGCGAGGCCATCTTCGACAAACGCGCCGTGGAACGCCGTGCCGGCCAGACTGCAACTGCCGTAGCCGCTCAGGCTGGTCAACAGCAGCAGCCCAAGTGCTGCAATGGCTGCGTAGCCGAGAAACCGCCGTCGCTCGGGAGGCATGAACAAATCCGCCAGCAGCAGCACGATGCCGAGGGCAATCACCGAGATTTCCAGGCTGATTAACTCAGAGTTCATTATTTTTGTGTAGCAGCCGACGTAAGGAGACTCTGACCTTCTGCGACGGAGTAATGAGCAGACGCACGTCCGCTGCTACTGGGCACTGCAAGCGCGCTCGCACCTGTTTTGGCTGTTGCCATAGTCACAATTTTTTCCGCACCGGGCGTGATTTTGTCCGTGAGCAGACGCGGGAAGCATCCAAACACGAAGAGGCTCGCCAGTAACAATGCATAGGGCAGCTTGCGCCAGGCATTCGAGGCGTCGGGAACACCTGACCACGTTTCGGGCACCGGGCCATGCAGAACATCTCGCATCGCCCGGAGCATGTACAACGCTGCAATCATCAATGCCCCCCAAATTGCCAGTGCTGTCACCATCGGAAACACATTCCACGCGCCGAAGAACACCGTGACTTCGCCGACGAAATTCGCGAAGCCCGGCAGCCCGCAACCGGCCAGCGCCGCCATCAGCAGCGCGGTGCCGATAAACGGGATCTGCCGGCACAGCCCGCCCAGCCGACTCATTTCCAGCGTGCCGGTCTTTTGGTAAATGTAGCCGCTCAAGGCGAACGTCAGCGCGGCGAGGAAGCCGTGCGCAATCATGATGATAATCGCACCGGTCACGCCGATGAGGTTCAGGCTGGCGATGCCGAGGAAGACAAAGCCCATGTGCGCCACGCTCGAATTGCCGATGAGCAGGTTCAGGTCTTTCTGCCGCATCGCCACCCAGCCGACATACAAAATGTTGCCGAGGCACAGCCAGGCGAGGAAGTTCATCCAGCCGTGCGCCGCCTGCGGCACCAGCGGCAACGCGATGCGAATCAAGCCGTAAAGGCCGAACTTTTTCAAAACGCCGGCATGAAGCATCGCGGTCGGCGATGGCGCGGAGCTGTAACCGAGCGGCGCCCACGAATGAAACGGCCAAAGCGAAACCAGAATCCCAAAGCCGAACAGCAGCAGCGGAAAGATGAAATTCTGCGCGTTGACCGCGAGCGGACTCGCCTTGGCATGCTCAATCAATTTCGGGATGTCAAACGTGTTCGCGCCGGCTTGCAGGTAAAGTGCGATGAGGCCGATGAGTGCGAGGAACGCGCCGATACTCAGGTAAAGCGTGATCTGGAACGTCGCGTAATTCTTCCGTTCGCCGCGGCCCCAGACGCCGATCATGATGAACGTCGGCACCAGCGCCAGTTCGTGGAGGAAATAAAAGAAGAACAAGTCGAGCGACGAAAACGCGCCGAGGATGCCGCCGCTCATCACCAGCAGCAGGATGTAAAATTCCTTTTCCCGCGACTGGATTTCCCACGAACAACACGCGGCGGCGAACGCGACGATGGCGCCCATCAAAATCAGGCCAACGTTCAAGCCGTCCACGCCGACGTGGTAGCTGATGCCGAGCGATTCGACCCAGGGAATTTGTTGCACGAAGCGATAGCCGTCGGCGTCCACATGTGCCAGGCTATAGTCGCAGAACATTTTAATTGCCAGCACCATCGAGATGAACGTGCCGAGCAGCGCGATGCCGCGGATGATGACGCGGTAATTGCGCGGCACCAGCACCAGCACCAGCGCCGCCAGCAACGGCCAACCTGCGATGTAAGTTAAAATCGACATTTATTTTTAACGCAAGGCCAAGTAGCGCAGACTGGCAGTCTGCCGTATCGCGGATTGGGAATCCGCTGCCGCGGGCGAAACGTCAAACGCCCGCCGACTGCCAGTCGGCGATAAAGCAGATTGACAATCTGCGCTACAAAACAGCCGGCCTGGAACTTTGTGTTTCATTTCAAAACGAAATACAGCACCGCCGCCACGCCGAGCACGAACAGGAAGGCGTAGGTCTGGAGGTTGCCGGTTTGCAGCAGGCGCAACGCGCGACCCGTGAAATCCGTGCCGCCGCGCACCAGTCCGATGCAAAAGCCTTCCACCAGCCAGCGGTCAATCACGTCCATCACCGCCGCGATGAAATCATGCAGACGGATGAAGGTCTTTTCGTAAATTTCGTCGAAGTAAAACTTGTTCTTCATCGCCGTTGCCAGGCCGCCGAGCTTTTCGGGCAGCGGGTCTTTGTCGGCTCTGGAATACAATTTGCGAGCGGCCAAATAGCCGATTAACACAGCAGCCAGGCCGCAAACGGCAACCGGCATTGAACTTCGAAATGGCTCAATGATTGATTGCGGGAACGGAACATCTTCCACACCGTATTTCAATCCGCCTTTCGACGAAATTTCCATCGGTGCACGAGCGCCAGGAACAAACTGTATAAGTCCTGAATCAAGGTAGTGGTGCTCATAAACTTCGCGCGCTCCAATAAATCCACCCACAATGCTAAACACCGCGAGCACAATCAGCGGCCACGTCATCACGGCTGGCGATTCGTGCGCGTGCGAGGCAATTTCAGATTTTTCCTTGCCGAAGAAAACAACGAAAAACAGCCGGAAGATGTAAAATGTCGTGAGGCCGGCGACGAGCACGCCATTGGCGAAAAGAATGTAATTATGTTGCGCGAGGGCTTGCGCGAGGATGCTGTCCTTGCTGTAAAAGCCGCTCAACGGCCACATGCCCGAGAGCGCGAGCGCGCCGACCAGAAAAGTCCAGAACGTCGTCGGCATTTTCTTTCGCAGGTCGCCCATTTTCCAGATGTCCTGCTCGCCCCGTGAGATAATTGCTCCAGTCTCGTCGCCAGGCGGCAAAGGCTTTATCTCACGGGGCGAGTGGTGTAGCGCGGTGATGACCGAGCCGGCGCTCAGGAACAGCAGCGCCTTGAAAAAGGCGTGCGTGGTCAAATGAAACATCGCCGGCGTCGGGCCGTTCAAGCCCACCGCCATGACCATGTAACCGAGTTGCGAGAGCGTCGAGTAGGCGATGATGCGTTTGATGTCGTTTTGCTGTACGGCGATGACGGCGGAGAGCAGCGCGGTGAACCCGCCGATGTAGGCGACGACGTGCAACGCATCAGCGTCGAGCACAAATAAAACGCGACAAAGCATGTAAACGCCGGCGGCCACCATCGTGGCGGCGTGGATGAGCGCGCTGACGGGCGTCGGGCCTTCCATGGCGTCCGGCAGCCAGACATGCAGCGGGAATTGCGCGGATTTGCCGACGGCGCCGCAGAAAATCAGCAAGCCGGCAATGGTCGCCATTGTCCCGAGAGCGGCGGAATTAGCCGTTAATTGATTTTGCAAATCGGAAAAATTCAGCGAGCCGAGCATTCCCCAGACCAGCAAAATTCCCAGCAGAAAGCCGAAGTCGCCGAGACGGTTGGTGAAGAAGGCTTTTTTAGCCGCATCGGCTGCACTGGGTTTTTCAAACCAGAACCCGATGAGCAGGTAGCTGGACACGCCGACGAGCTCCCAGAAGATAAACATCTCGATGAAATTATTCGCCAGCACGATGCCGAGCATCGAGAAGGTGAACAGGCTCAACTTGGCGAAAAAGCGCGAGAAGCCGCTGTCTTCGCGCATGTAGCCGACGGAATAAATATGAATTGCGCCGCCGACGCCGGTGACGACGAGCATCATCATCAGGCTCAATGCGTCGAGCTTGAGGCCGAAATCAACGTGCAGATTGCCGATGGTCAGCCAATTGACCGAATTTTCGACATTGATGCGAAAGCCGTTCGCATGGATGAAAATGAGCGTCAGGACAAAGCCGGTGACAATCGCGCCGATGGAAAGGAACGCGCTCACGTTGCGGTATTTCAACGTGAAGAGCGTGATGGTCGCCGCCGAGAGAATCGGCAGGAACAAAACCCACCAAACCAGCGATATGTATTCCAATCTCATTTCGGCAAATTCTTTACAGCTTCATGCTCGTCAAATCTTCGACGTGCGCGGACTGGCGTTTGCGGTAGAGCGCCACGATGAGCGCCAGGCCCACCGCCACTTCCGCCGCCGCGACGGTGATGATGAAAAAGACCAGGACCTGGCCATCCAGTTTGTCATTGAACCGCGAAAAGGAAACCAGCGCGAGGTTGGCCGCGTTCAGCATCAACTCCAGCGACATGTAAATCACCAACAGGTTGCGCCGGATGACCACGCCGAGCAACCCCAGCGCGAACAGCAGGAAACTTACGACCAGATATTGTTCCAAGCCCACATTCATGATTTTGACGACCACGATGGAGGATGGAGAATTGAGGCTGGCAACAGCACAAGCGCGCCGCGATCTTCCGTCTCCCATATTCCATCTTCGCTTCTCACTTCAAATCCTTCTTGCTCAACAAAATCACACCCACCATCGCCACGAGCAGCAGCACCGAGACGACTTCGAATGGCAAAACGTATTGCGTGAACAGGAGCTTGCCGAGGGCCGCCGTGCCGCCTTCGAGTTGTGGCGCGGCCAAATCCGCGCCCGGGTTCGCTGCTTTCAACGCCTTCAGGCAGACCAACACAATGGCACCGACGGAAACCAGCCCGCCAACGAAGCCGAACAATTTGATTTTGCGGCGCTGTTCCTCCTTCAAATCCAGGAGCATGATGACAAACAGGAACAGCACGATGACCGCGCCGGCATAGACGATGATCTGGACGGCGGCGAGGAAGAACGCATGCAGCAACACAAACAAGCCGGCCATCGAAACAATGGTCAGCACCAGGAACATCGCGCTGGTGACCGGGTTGCGGCTGAACGGATTCGCGACGACGAGCACGCCGCACAACAGCGTCAGCGCCGCGAAGACATAAAATAGAATGTCAGGCAATCCCATTTAGAAATTCCAAAGTCCAAGCTCCAAGCTCCAGAGAACATCCAGGTTCCAAATACCAAATCCGCCTCGTTCTCCGATTGGGGCTTGAGGCTTGGTGCTTCTCTGGATGTTGGATGTTGGATGTTGGTGCTTCATCACACTTTCACCGGAAACGTGTCCTGTTCCTTCGCTTCTTCGAGTTTGTGTTTCCATTTCTGGATGCCGCCTTGTTCGCCGCCGAGCGCCAGGAGCTTTTCCTTGTTGTAAATCATTTCGTCACGGCTCTGACCGGTGAGCGAATAATCTTTCAGCAGGAAAATCGCTTCCTCCGGGCACACTTCCTGGCAAAAGCCGCAGTAGATGCAACGCAGCATGTTGATTTCAAATTCGCGCGGCATTTTTTCCGCGTTCGGACGGTCAGCCAACGGCCCGGCCGGTCCCGGCGGAATGATTTTGATGGCCTTTGGTGGGCAGACGAATTCGCAAAGCTGGCAGCTTACACACTTGGTGTTGCCGTCCTGGTCGCGCACGAGATAAGGCGCGCCGCGGTAATCCGGTGGCACGGCCCATTTCTGCTCGGGATATTCCATCGTGACGGTTTTGCCGCGGAATAGCGACCGGAACAAATGACGGGCCGTGACCTTGAATCCGCCGGCCAGCGCCGGCAGATAAAGCCGTTCCCAAATCGTCAATGGCTTGCGACTAACTATCATTTCAAATTTTCAATAACCCGTTCAGCCGCCGATGGCGATCGGCGGACAAATTCAAATTCATTCGCGTTTCTACAAACGTGGCGACGACTTAACTCTTCATCCACAGAACAACCGCTGTCACCAGAATGTTTGCGAGCGCCAGCGGCACAAACCGCCGCCAACCTAAATCCATCAGTTGGTCATACCGGAAGCGTGGGAACATCCAGCGCACCCAGATGAACAGCACCATGAACAACAGCATCTTCACCAGGAAAATCAAAATGTGCGCGAGGCCCGCGCCCAAGGTCGCCGCCGGATGGTTCAGCCCCCAGAACGGGAGCGTCCAGCCGCCGAAAAACAGTGTCACCATCATGCCCGCCGACGCGATCATGTTGGAATATTCACCGAGAAAAAACAGCGCGAATTTCATCGAGCTGTATTCGGTATGATAGCCGCCGACCAGTTCGGTCTCCGCCTCCGGCAAATCGAAGGGCAGCCGGTTCGTCTCCGCGAACGACGCGATCAGGAAAATAATGAAGGACACCGGCGAATACAGCACCATCCAACCGTGTTGTGCCTGCCAGCCGATGATGTGGCTCAGATTCAAACTGCCGACGATGAGCAGGACGGGGATCACCGCCATGCCCATCGAAATTTCATACGAAATCATCTGCGCGCTCGACCGGATGCCACCGAGAAACGGATATTTCGAGTTCGCCGCGTAGCCCGCCAGCACGATGCCATAAACGCCGAGCGACACGATGCCGAACGTGTAGAGAATGCCGACGTTCAAATCCGAGATGACCATTTTCTGCTGGCCGAGTTGCGACCCGAACGGAATCACTGCCACGACCAGCATTGAAGGAATCACCGCAATGGCCGGTGCCAGCCAGAAATACACCTTGCGCACTCCGGCCGGCGTGAAGTCCTCCTTGAGCATGAATTTCAGACCATCCGCCAGCGGCTGGAAAATGCCGAGCCGGGTCAACGCCGGCCCGACAACTGGAATGTATTTGGCGAACGGCGGCGCGCAGCGGTTTGGCCCGACGCGGTCCTGGATCCACGCCGAGATTTTGCGCTCGGCCAGCACTGCGTAAGCCACCATGCCCTGCACGACGCCGATGACGATGGCGATTTTGATAATGCTGAAGATGATGAAATTCCAGTTCATTTCAATTTTTCACGGCGCTGTTCAACCACAACGGTTTGAGTGCTTCAGCGCAACGGCTCAAAAACTTTTCGTCATCCGACGAAAAAGCGTTTGTCCGCTCACTCTCGACGTCAATTGTGCCGACGATTCGTCCATTCGCAGGCGAGGCAACGACAAAAATTGCCTCCGCGCGCGTTGAGCCGAAAGTTGTCAGGTAACGGGAATCTTTTGTGACATCCTGAACGATGATGTTTTGACCGGAAGCGACAGCCGCCCCATTCAGGCCTTGATTCACCGGAAAACGCGGAAATGCAGGTGCATTTTCTCCAGTCCAAGCAATGGCGACGATTTCCATCGGCGTCACATCGTAAATGCCAACCCAATGATAGTTGTGTGCTGCCCGAATGAATTCAGCGGCTTCACGCGCCTTGACGTCCCGTTTTGCCACACCGGTGGCGACATCACGCAAACGTTCAAATGTTTCATCAGTTGGCATTCGTAAATCAAATCTTCACCGTCACACCACTGTCGCCGAGACCAGCCCACGTCAAACCGTTGAACGCGGCCACGGCCTTCGCCATTTCGTTGAACAGACCTTCGATGGTCAGGAATCCGTCCTGGCCGGTGACGTTGTAAACCAAATCATGCAAAAACTCCCATTCCGGCCGGGCGTCACCGGGCGCTTCGACAGCTTTCATGAATTTCTGGACGCGCCCTTTGGTATTCGTGAACGTGCCGCGTTTCTCAACGTGCGCGCAGCCTGGCAATAGATAACGGGCCAGCTTTGTCGTCGCATTCGGCAAAATGTCGCTGACGATGAGCGTGTCCAGCCGAGTGAGCAACTCGGCGTCAACGCCGCTCTTCGTCACGTCTTCGCCAAATACAATCAACGTCTTGATCTTTCCGGCGCGGATAAATTCGGCCACCGGGCGTATTTTGATGCCGATGCTGGCCTGGCAGATGCCGATGAGCCGGGCGCCGGTCTTGTTAGGATTGCGGTCGGCGTTTAGCAACAATTTGTCGCCCTCGCCGAAACGCCCGACCGAATCGGTCATCGCGCCGAACTTGTCCGCCAGCTTTTTGAGGAGCCACAACTCCTCGTTCGTCTGCCGGGCCGAAGCGATGATGGCGACCGAGCCATGCGGCGCATTTTTCAATTTGTCGGCGATTTCATTGAGCGCGGCGGTCCACGTGGTTTTTTGTCCGCGAACCAGAACATCCTTCAGCCGGTCTTCACGTCCGATCCACTTGTAATTCAGCCGGCCGTAATCGCACATCCAGCATGCGTTGACCGCGTTGTTTTCACGCGGCGTGTAGCGATAGACTTTTTCTTCACGCGAGCCGACGATGATGTTGCAGCCGGTCGCGCAACTGGTGCAGATGCTTTTGCTCTCCTTCAAAAACCACACGCGCATCTGGAACCGGAAATCCTTCGACGTCAGCGCGCCGACGGGGCAGATGTCCACAGTGTTCAGCGTGTAATTGTTGTCGAAGATTTTTCCCGGATACGCTGTGAGCGTGTTGTAACTGCCGCGATTGACGATGCCGAGCGCGTCGTCGCCCGCGATATCGCGCGTGAACCGGATGCAGCGCGTGCAAAGAATGCAGCGCTCGTCGTCGAGCACGATGCGCGGGCCGAGGTCAACCGCTTTGGGTTTGTGGACTTTCGGTTCCACGAAGCGGCTCGCGCTCTGGCCGTAATCCACGGAATATTCCTGCAATTTGCATTCGCCGGCCTGGTCGCAGATCGGGCAATCGAGCGGATGATTGATGAGCAGGAACTCGAGCACACCTTCGCGCATCTGCTTTACGCCGGGCGTGGTCGTGTAAATTTCCATGCCGGGCGAAATCGGCGTGGCGCAGGCGATGGCCGGGCGCGGCGATTTCATGATTTTGGGCGTGCCATCGGGATTCAAAATCGGTTTGCGGTCCGGCCCGAGCGCGGGTGTGCCGAATTCGACGAGGCACATGCGGCAGTTCCCCGCCACGGGCAGCTTCGGATGATAGCAATAATGCGGGACTTCTGTCCTGGCCAGCTCGCACGCCTGAATCATGGTGGTTGGCACCGGCTTGCCGGACCAGTCCGCCGTAAGCCGCGGCACCTCGAGTTCGCGCCCATCCACCTTGACCTTGATTTTTTCAATCGCAGGCGCGGCGGGCTTCGTTTCGGTTGTGGCGGCGGTTGACATGGCAATCAGTAATGCGCGGCCAATTGTTCCAGTTCCGCGGGCGCGGCCTTTTTCTCCGCGCCACGCGCTTCGTCGGCCTTGCCTTTGGCGATAAATTCGTCCTTGAACTTCGCCACAAAACTTTGCACTGGCCACGAGCAAGCCTCGCCGAACGCGCAAATCGTGCGCCCGCCGGGAATGTTATCGGCAATTTTAACCAGATAATCGGCGTCGCTCGCGCGGCCTTCGCCGTGGGTGAGGCGATGCAAGGCCTTGCTCATCCAGAGCGAACCTTCGCGACAAGGCGTGCATTGGCCGCAGCTTTCGTGCGCGTAAAATTCCGCGATGTTCGCCAGCGCCTCGACGATATCGGTCGAGTCATCCATCACAATGATGGCGCCCGAACCGCTCATCGAGCCGGCGGCAATCAGTGAATCGAAGTCGTAAGGCAAATCCAGCATGTCCACTTCCTGTTCGGTAACCCGGCCATCCGGCCCTTTGCGTTTGAGTTTGAACTTCTCGCCCGCCTTGAAAACTTTCGCCGACGAACCGCCGGGGATGACGGCTTTCAACGAGCGCCCGGGCCGCAATCCACCGCCAAACACCGGATCGTTAATGAGCTGGCCGATAGTGACCTTGCCGGTCTCGATTTCATAGTAGCCGGGCCGCCGGACGTGGCCGCTGAGGCTGACGATGCGCGTGCCGGTGTTGTTGGGCGTGCCGAGCTTGGCATATTCCGCGCCGCCCATCGCGACAATGTGCTTCACCGCGCACAATGTCTCGACGTTGTTGACGATGGTCGGGCACATCCACAGGCCGAGCACCGCTGGAAAATACGGCGGCTTGATGCGCGGATAGGCGCGCTTGCCTTCGAGCGATTCGATGAGGCCGGTTTCCTCGCCGCAGATGTAGGCGCCCGCACCGCGATGAACGTAAATCTCCAAATCGTAGCCGGTGCCCAAAATATTTTTACCGAGAAAATGCTTTGCGCGGGCTTCGGCCAAGGCCTTGTTCAGCAACTTTGCGCCATCGGGCATTTCGCCGCGGATATAGATGTAAGCCAGATGCACGTCGTTGGCGTAGCACGAGATGATGGTGCCTTCGAGCAACTGGTGGGGGTCTTTGTAAATGATCTGCCGGTCCTTGAACGTGCCTGGCTCGGATTCGTCGGCGTTGCAAATCAGGTAAACCGGTTTGCCGCTTTTGCGGTCCACGAAACTCCATTTCAAGCCACAGGAAAATCCCGCGCCGCCGCGACCGCGCAGTCCAGAGGTCATCACTTCCTGCCGGATTTGTTCCTGCGGCGATTGGGGTTTGCCATCGGGCAAAGTTCTGGGCTTCATCGCCAGCGCCTTCTTCAGGATTTCATAGCCGCCGTGGCGCAAATAGCAGTCGAGATCGGGTGTGTAACCCGGTTGATCGGCGTATTTCAAAATCAGTTTGTATTCGTGCGCCATAGCAACTTGACTCTCACGCGAAATTCTCTAGGCTAAATCCGAGCCTTTGCCCGATGGTGTAACGGTAGCACAGCAGACTCTGGATCTGTTTGTCATGGTTCAAATCCATGTCGGGCAGCCACCCGACATTTACGATTTCAGATTGACGATTTACGATTTGCATCGGTCATTTGCATCCCGCGACAATCTCGTCCGCCTTCGCGTGGTTGACACCCTCGTAAAAGGCGTCGTTGCACATCATCACCGGCGCGGTGCCGCAACTGGCGAGACATTCGACGAACTCGACCGTGAACTTTCCGTCCTTCGTCGTTTGCGGGCCGTGCGCGTGCGTGTCCAGACCCAGCTTCTCGCAAAAATGTTTGTGCAACTCACAGCTGCCGCCGAGCGCGCAGCTCAGCGTGCGGCAGACCTTGATTTGATATTTGCCCATCGGCTCCTGCCGCAGCATCGGATAAAACGTCACCAGCTCATAGACATTGATGGGCTGCAGCCCGAGCTTCCTCGCCGTCCACTCGACCGCTTCCTGCGAGATCCAGCCGAATTGATCCTGAACCGCGTGCAGCACCATCAGCGAGGCTGCGCGCTTTTCGGGGTAATGTGTAATCAATTCATTCACCTCGGCTTCCAACGCGGCGGGCACGGCGAAACCGCCCTGGTGCCGGAGCGGATTCGGAATCGGTTCGGTGTGCGCGGTGTTCATGTCAGGTCGAGTGCAGCGCTACACGATTGCCTTCGCTGTCCAAAATTACGGCGCGAAATCCGTGCGGTCCAATCTGGTGCTTCGGTTTCAATATTCTCCCGCCGTTCTTCTCGACGGTCGCTATGGCGGCATCGAGCCGGTTGGCGCAATTCAAATAAATCATCGGGCCGCTGGCCGACGGTTTGTGTTTGTCGCCGATAACCAGGCACCCACTGACACTGTTGTCGGCATCGGGCAAAAGTCCGAACGTCATGCCCTCCATGGAATGTTTCGCGACCGCCTGACCCAGCACCGCGCTGTAGAAAATTATCGCCCGGTCAAGGTCTTTAACCGGGACGTCGCACCAGACGATTTGATTGGCCATAAATTCCCTCTTGGTTACCGGTCACATTCGCCCATTACGAAATCGAGCGAACCCAGAATCGCCACGGTGTCGCTGACGAGACAGCCGGGGAAAATTTTCGGGATGATGCTCAGGTTCACAAAGCTGGGCGCGCGAATCTTCATCCGGTAGGGCGTGCCGCCGCCACGGCTGTTGATGTAAAAGCCGAGTTCGCCTTTCGGATTTTCGTGGCCGAAATAGATTTCACCGGGTGGACAGTTCACGCCTTCGGTAACGAGCATGAACTGATGAATCAATTCCTCCATCTTTGTCATCACGTTTTGTTTCGGCGGCAAAACGATCTTGCCGTCCGGCACGTTTACCGGCTCTTTCGTTTTGTTGTCCGCACCGCCGGGGATTTTGCGGATGCACTGCTCCAAAATGCGCACGCTCTGGCGCATTTCCTCCATACGGACGAGGTAGCGGTCATAGCAATCGCCGACCGAGCCTACGGGAATATCGAATGCCAGATCCGGATAGCAGAGATACGGCTGGTTTTTGCGCAAATCCCATTCGAGGCCGCTGCCGCGCAAATTCGGGCCGCTCAAGCCGTAGTCTATCGCATCGCCCTTCGAGATCACTGCCAGGCCGCGCACGCGGTCCACCCAGATGCGGTTGCGCGTGAGCAGGACCTCAACCTCGTTCAGCGCCGGAATGAATTCGTCGCAAAATTTCTGGCACTGGT
>Ga0335077_10006995_pt1 | contig 13964 bp, 13 predicted proteins | sample Lox_Sample_31_FD_207151 | JGI IMG/M metagenome (GOLD analysis project Ga0335077, IMG submission 207151) | Soil microbial communities from Loxahatchee National Wildlife Refuge, Florida, United States - Lox_Sample_3.1 | ecosystem: Environmental > Terrestrial > Soil > Wetlands | place: USA...
CATCAGCGCCGGCAACAGGTCCACCTGCGCGCTGAGCCATTGACGAAGGCCGCCAAGCGTCGCCTCGCCGAACACCGCAAGAAACGCGGCGGCCAGAATCAGGATGGTTTGCAACAGATTCATAGTTTGGTCACGGAAACAGAACCCAGACTTGCTCGAGCGAGCCGAGATTCACGAGCAGTTTCACCCGCGCCTCGGTGTACAGACCGAATTCGACCGGCCGCGCGTCCACGATCTGGCCGATGGGAATGCCTTTGGGGAAAACGCCGCCGAGGCCGCTGGTGAAAACCTTTTGGCCGGCCTGCAAACTCGCGTTGCCGGACAGATAACTGAGTTCGACGAACGAATTATCGAGTGGACCGCCGGGGTTGATGATCCCCATGTCACGCGCTGGATTTTCGACCAGGGCGGACACCTTGCAGTTCGGGTCGCTGATCAAAACCACCTGCGCGTGGGTGTAACTGACGGACGAAACCCGGCCCACCAGGCCATCGGCGGTCAACACGGGCAAATTGTCGCGGATGCCGTCGCGGCTGCCGAGGTCAATTTGGATGGTGTGCCACCAATTGGCCGGGTCGCGCAAGACGACGTTGGCGAGCTTGAGTTTCCACGGCGTCTGCCGCTGCCACCCGAACAGCGCGCGGAGCTGGTCGTTTTCCCGCTCGATGGCAACCGCTTGCATTTCCTTCGCATGGAGTTCCTCGTTCTCGCGCCGCAAGGCTTCCAATTGCCGGAGCAATTCGCGGCGCGGCAGGACTTCATCAGCCGCGCTGCCCGGCAGTTGCTGGACGGTGCCGGCCAGCCCGAACAAGGGCAAAAACCAGCTTTCAACGGCCAGTTTCAGACGGGACGAAGCGTGCGGCGGCAGGCTGAGGAGCAACAGGGTTGCCAGCGTCACGGCGCCGAGCGCAATATAATGTTTTTGCTTTACCATGCCTGCCCCGAAATTATTCGGGTGCAGGTGAACGAGGCGGGAGAATCAAGATTCAATATTTCGCGTTGGTTGCGATACGCCGGACAAACTCAATTTCCTGCAGGACGCGGCCGGTGCCTTCGGCCACGGCGCTCATGGGGTCATCCGCCACGTGGACCGGCAGGCCGGTTTCCTCGGCCACCAGCCGGTCTATGCCGCGCAACAGCGAACCGCCGCCGGCCATGACCAGGCCGCGATCTACCAGATCGGCGGCCAGTTCGGGCGGACAGCGTTCCAGCGTGATGCGAACAGACTCCAAAATGCTCGAAAGCGGTTCCTGCAACGCTTCGCGAATTTCCTCGGAGCGGATGGTCAGGGTTTTGGGCAGGCCGGACCCCAGGTCGCGGCCTTTGACATCCATGGTTAATTCCTGCTCCAGGGGAAACGCGGAGCCGATGCGTATCTTGATTTCTTCCGCAGTGCGTTCACCTATCATCAAGTTGTAGGCGCGTTTCATGTGTGCGGCGATCGTTTCGTCAAATTCATCTCCGCCCACCCTCAGGCTGCGGCTGAAGACGATGCCGGCGAGGGAAATGATGGCGATTTCGCACGTCCCCCCGCCGATGTCCACGATCATGTTGCCCGCCGGTTCATGCACCGGCAGACCGACGCCGATGGCCGAGGCCATCGGTTGGTCAATCAGGATCACGTCCCGTGCTCCGGCGTGAATCGCGGAATCTTTGACCGCGCGCTTTTCCACTTCGGTGATGCCCGAAGGCACTGCGACCACGACGCGTGGCGCAATTAACTTGCGATGTTGAACTTTTTGAATGAAGTGGCGGAGCATGGCCTCGGTGATTTCGAAGTCGGCAATCACGCCGTCTTTCATCGGGCGGATGGCCACGATGTTGCCGGGCGTGCGGCCGAGCATGCGTTTGGCTTCTTCACCGACAGCCAGCACGTTGGTCGTGCCGGCCTGAATTGCCACGACGGAGGGTTCCCGGAGCACAATACCACGGTCCCGCACATAAACGAGAGAGTTGGCAGTGCCCAGGTCAATCCCAATATCGTTGGAAAACAGGCTTTTTAGTTGCGCAAGCATGAATTCGCCTAACGCCGTACAGTTAACCGGTTAAGCTGGGAAAGGTCAAGCGGATTACAGTTGCGGCGGCCAAGGTTCTCAGTCCAACCGGGTTACACCGGGTGCGGGCAAAATCAGCGGGGTACGCTCCGTTTGCTGGGTTAATCAAGATTCAAGCTGATGGCGCTGATTTGATGGTTCAGATTTGACAGCGCGAGGATGGTTCGTGGAATATATGATGCTTTTGGTTGCCAGAGTAGCTCAGCGGTAGAGCAGAGGACTCATAAGCCTTTGGTCGGGGGTTCAATTCCCTCCTCTGGCACCAGTTTAAATGTCTGCCTGCGTTTATATGTTGCGCTCCAAATCAGGCCGTTATTACTACGGTTCTACCAACGACCTCTCTCGCCGTATCGAGCAACATGGTCGAGGCCACACGGCGACGACTGCAAAGGATGCACCATGGGGATTGGTCGTCAGCCAGGAAATGGATTCTTTGAAAAATGCCCGCATTCAGGAACGCATTTTCAAAAAGTGGAAGAACCCGAAGCGCGTTTTGGCATGGTTCAACCGCGCCGATCCAATGGCGGACTTTCAGGGATAGAGCAGCCCCGACACAACGTGTCGGGGTTGGTCGGGGGTTCAATTCCCTCCTCTGGCACCAGTTTAAACCCCAGCCTCTTAATCATAATCTTGCTCGTAATCTTAAAACATCCATCGCCAATTACGATTAAGGGCAGGATTAAGATTATGATTCTTCAAAACCGGCTTGGCCAAAGGGCTGAATATCTCTAAGTTCTGCCTGTCAGAACCCCAAATTGATGAACAGACGCCCCGTATCGCGCTTCCAGAGAAGACCGCATTCGCGCTACCATTTCCTGGCGTTCTGCTTTTTCTCGCTGTTGGGCGTCTTTACCGTCCTCCGGCTCGTGTTGCAGGCAAACTTTGGTTCTTTGTCCACGCCGCCTTGGAACCTGTTGCTCGCCTTTGCCGCGGGCTTTTACCGCGACGTCATCGCCGCCCTCTGGTTCATGCTGCCACCGTTGTTCTGGTGCTTTATCATCGGCAACCGTCCGTTCGCCTGGCTCCTCCACCGCGTTTGGTTCCGTTTCTTTATGACGTTGCTTTGGGCGATCCAAATCTTTTTGCTGGCGGCGGAATTTTATTTTTTCCAGGAATTCAAGTCGCGCTTCAACCAGGTCGCCGTGGATTACCTGGTCTATCCGCGCGAGGTGTTCATCAATATCTGGGACGCCTATCCGGTGCCCGCCGTGGTCGCCGGCTGCCTGCTCGTGGGCGCGGCATGGATGTGGTTCGCCGGGCGGCTGTTCCGCTCGATGTGGACCAAACCCGTCTGGGTAGGCTGGCGGTTTTTATGGTTTGCCGGCGCATTGATTTTGTTCTTCGGCCTCACCCGAACCATCAACTTGAGCGCACCGCAAGTCAGCGAAGACCGCACGCTCAACGAGATCGCCAATAACGGCGCGGTTTCCTTTTTTGCCGCCGCCTGGACCCGCGATCTCGATTACCACGCCTTTTACAAAACCATTTCCCGCGACGAGGCTTATGCGCGTCTGCATCGGTTGCTGGCTTCCACCAACGCCACCTTCATCGGGGGGCCTGACGACATCACCCGCCAGATTGCCGGCGACCCGAGCCGCCCGCGCCTCAACGTCGTCATCCTGCTCGAAGAAAGCCTCGGCTCGGAATTCTGGGGCTGCCTCGGCCGCGCCAACACGTTGACGCCGGAAATGGACCGGCTGGCGACGGGGGAAGGTTTATTGTTCGACCACATCTACGCCTCCGGCAACCGCACGGTGCGCGGCATCGAAGGCGTCATCTCGTCCTTCCCACCGCTGCCCGGCGATGCCATTGTGCACCGCAACCGCTCGGAAAATGTCGAGACCCTGGCGCGCGTCCTCAAGCGTGAAGGTTACGACACGATGTTTCTGTACGGCGGCCACGCCGTGTTCGACAACATGAAACAGTTTTTCGTGCCGAACGGCTTCGACCGGATTGTGGACGAGGGCGATTTCGCGCATCCGATCTTCGCCAATATCTGGGGCGTGTGCGATTACGATTTGTATTTACGTTCGGTCGAGGAATGCCGTGCGCTGGCCAGGGAGGGCAAACCGTTTTTCTCTCTCATCCTCACTGTCTCAAACCACAAGCCTTACACTTATCCGACGGGCTGCATTCCAGAAGCGCCGAACGGCACGCGCGAAAACGTCGTCAAATACACCGACTGGTGCCTCGGCCAGTTCTTCAAAGCGGCGAAACAGGAATCGTTCTGGACAAACACCATTTTTGTCGTCATTGCCGATCACGGCGCGCGGGTTTACGGCAGCCAGGACATCCCGATTCACTCCTATGAAATTCCGCTGGTGATTCTCGGCCCGGCGGTGGTGCCGCAAGCGCAACGCCTCCACGCCGTCGGGTGTTCGCTCGACGTGCCGCCGACGGTGCTCGGCCTGCTGGGCCGCCCGTATAAATCCATGTTCTTCGGACGCGACCTGCTGCGCGACCCGCCCGACACCTTCCACGCCCTGTTGAATCACAACCGCGACATCGGGATGTTCGCCCGCGATCGGATGGTGGTGCTCGGCTTGCAAAAGACCGTGGAATTTTACAGCGGCGACCCGCACGTCGTGAACCTGGAACTGAACCCGCATCCATCGGCGGACGATCTGGAACTGGAAACGGATGCCGCGGCGATTTTTCAAGTGGCGGACGAGCTTTACATGAACCGCCGCTACCACCTCGATCCGTAGAGACGATTCGAATTTGTTGTAGCGTCGAGCCTCCGGCTCGATATTTCGGCGCACAGCGCCGACACTACAACGTAGGCCGCGACATTGTTTTCCTGCGTCCAGACGGTAAACTCACCGGACAGACATGGTTGAACCAATCGCAACCAAAACTGACCTGCTCGTGCTCGACAACGTTACGGTTCGATGGAACGAGCAATCTGCGTTTGCACGCACTCGCTGGATGTGGCGGCGCGGCGAGCAATGGGCCATCCTCGGCCCCAATAATTCCGGTAAATCACTGCTCGCCCTCGCGCTGTGTGGCAAGGCGCCGCTGTCGCGTGGTGAGATTTACTATCACTTCGACGAAGCCGGTGAAACGCAGCGATCCGACGCGGTTCCCGAACAGTCTGTTGCCCTGCTGTCGCCGCAGATTCAGCGCGAGTTGGCCACGGGCGAAAGCTCGTTCTACCAATCGCGCTGGCACAGCGGCGTCAGCGAGGGCCGCCGCACCGTCGCTCAGTTCCTTTCCCAGGCCAGCGTCGAGGACATCAACCCGTTTGCCATGGACACGCCCAAAGGCGACCCACGCCAGTTTCGCAAAAATCGGCGGCGCTTCAGTCGCTGGCTCGGCATCGAACCGCTTTTCCAACGCAGACTGGTTGCCCTCTCCAACGGCGAGCAGCGCCGGGTCTTGCTCGTCCACACCCTGCTGCGGTCGCCGCGGCTCCTGATTCTCGACGACCCGTTCGGCGGCCTCGACCACGCCACGCGCACGCGCCTGAAGACGGTCATTGATCGGTTGATGCGCGCCGGGTTGCCCGTGCTCCTCATCACCAATCGGCCCGACGAACTTCCGACCCGGACCACCCATCTGCTGCTGGTTCGCAAACGACGCATCATCGCGCACGGAACCAGGCGCGCCATGTTGAAACATCCGCTGGCCCGGGAACTGGTGGTCTCCTTATCGTCCTCGTCCTCGTCCTCGATGACTCGGTCTTCGAAAAGCCCCTCCGCTCCGCTCGTCGAATTGAAGCACGCCAGCGTTCGGCTCGGAAACCAGCGCATCCTCGACGACATCACCTGGACGATGCGCCGAGGGGAGAACTGGGCGTTGGTGGGGCCGAACGGCTCCGGCAAGACCACCTTGTTGAGTCTGATTCAAGGCGACAATCCGCAGGCTTACGCGCTCGACCTCCGGCTTTTCGGCCGAAAACCCGAGACCACCCAAACGCTCTGGCACCTGCGCCGGCAAATCGGCTGGCTCTCGCCGGAATTGCACCTGCATTATCCGGCCGGCTGGTCGTGTCTGGACGTCGTCGGCTCGGGTTTCCTCAACACCGTCGGGCTTTACGAACCTTGCACACCTCGCCAACGCACCGCCGCCCGTGACTGGTTGCGCCGACTTGGGCTTGCAGGCCGCGCCGAGGACACCTTCGGCGAATTGTCACTGGGCGACCAACGCCTGGTTCTGTTGGCGCGGGCCGTCGTGAAAGAACCGAAACTGCTGGTGCTGGACGAGCCTTGCCAGGGGCTGGATACGGCCCATCGCCGTTCGGTTCTGGCCACCGTGGACAAGGTCGTCCGCCAAACCCATGCCGGGCTCATCTTCGTCACGCATCACGCCAACGAAATGCCCGCGTGCATCACCGATGTCCTCGAACTGAAGTCCGGTCGCATTCGAAATTGCCGCAAGAAACGGGTGGAAGGCGGGTGCCGACGTGGCAGGTTGGCCTCATGAATGATTACGAACGTATCGCGCGGGTGATTCGGTATCTGGACGAGCATCACACTGAACAGCCCGGCCTGGCTGAACTGGCGGATGGCCTGGGACTGACTCCGTTTCATTTCCATCGTTTGTTTTCCAACTGGGCCGGCGTGACGCCAAAAGATTTTCTCCAATGCCTCACGCTGGCCCATGCCAAAGCCTTGCTCAACCAGGGCGAAACCGTCTTGGACGCGGCCTTGAACGCGGGTTTGTCCGGACCGGGGCGATTGCATGACCTGTGCGTGAACCTGGAAAGCACCTCGCCCGGTGAAATGAAATCCGGCGGCGCGCAATGGACACTCATAGCTGGATTTGCCGAAAGTCCGTTCGGCACCTGCCTCATCGCTGAAGGCCCGCGTGGTATCTGCCACTTGTCTTTCGTCGAAAGCGGCGATGAAGCCGCTGCTTGGAAACAGCTTCAAGCCGATTGGCCCAACGCGAAGCTGCGACGCAGTGGCACGGCTGCCGCTGGAATCGCTCGACAAATTTTTACGCTTCCGGCGGAATGGAATTCCCATCGGCCGTTGCGCGCCTTCGTTACCGGCACGGCGTTTCAGGTACGAGTCTGGCGCGCGCTTTTGGAGGTTGCGCCCGGCCAACTCACCACCTACGGTCGCCTAGCCGAGGCGGTCGGAAAACCTCCCGCCGCCCGCGCCGTCGGAACCGCGGTGGGACAAAATCCGCTCGCGTATTTAATCCCATGCCATCGCGTCATCCGCGAAACCGGTGCGGTGGGAGATTATCGCTGGGGCCGGATTCGTAAGCGCGCTATCCTGGCCTGGGAAGGTGCGCGGGAAACCGTCACCAATGCTGCTTAATTCAGCATCAACCGCGCGCCGGATTCCAACGGCACGATTTCCAACTCCAGCTTTTCCGTGCCGCGCAATATCACAATCGGTGAACGCACACCGACCTGCTCGCCCGTCAGCAATTTGTGCAGGTCGTCAATGCCGGCGATGGCCTGGCCGGCAAACTCCACCACGATGTCGCCTTCGCGCAGACCGGTCCGGGCTGCCGGGCTGCCCGGCTCGACGCCAATCACCAGCATCCCGGTCTCGTTCGGCAGATTGTAAAATCGCACCAGACGCCGATGGATTTTCGCCGTCTGCCCGCCTACGCCGATGTAACTGCGCCGGATGACGCCGTCCTTGATGAGCCAGGCGGCAATGTATTTGGCCGTGTTGATGGCAATGGCAAAACAAAGCCCTTGCGCCGGCAAAATCACCGCCGTGTTCACGCCGATGACTTCGCCGCGTGAATTGACGAGTGGCCCGCCGGAATTGCCCGGATTCAACGCCGCGTCCGTCTGGATGATGTTGTCCATGAGCCGGCCGGAATTCGAACGGAACGACCGGCCCAGCGCGCTCACCACGCCCGCCGTCACGGTGTACTGAAAACCGTACGGATTGCCGATGGCGATGGCGACCTGGCCCACGCGCAACTGATTTGAATCGCCCAGCCGCACTGGCTTGAGGTCGGGCGCATAAATCCGGATGACCGCCAGGTCTGTGTCCGGGTCGGTGCCGACCACGCGTGCTTCCGGTCGCCGGCCATCGGCCAGCGTGACGGCGATGCGTTCCGCGCCGTGGACGACGTGGCTGTTGGTCAGGGCAAACCCATCCGGCGTGATAATAAACCCCGACCCGCTACCGCCCGATTCCTGGCCATCGCGCCGGTCGCCGCCTTTGCGTACGTCAATTTTAATCACCGATGGGCTGACCGCCTCCGCCGCATTGACCACGGCATCCGAATATGCATCCAGCAACAACCCGTCCGACACAGGCTCACTGCTGACTGTGGACTGTTGACTGTGGACCGTGGATTGCCCTTGGACTGTGGACTCAGCCTCCAACGCTGCCGGTTGATTTATCACCGGCCACACCTCAAAATTTTGTTCTGCAATTTTCATAATCACACCCCGCCCTGCGGGAATCATTCATGTGTAAACCAGAAATCGCGTCTGTCAAATGGCTGTAGTGTCGCGTGTCTCACGCGAGGATTTGACGAAGAATCGCGTCAGGAAGTTTCGCCAGCCGTTGTCAAAACCTGTTTGCGCAACGTATCGGAAAGCCAGAAACCCGCATCGCGCTGCAAGTCGTCGAGAACAGGTTTAACTGCTGGAAGCAAACCGGCGGACTTTGCGCGCAGAAGAATGCCGAGAACGCCAAGCGTGCGCAGTCCAAGTTGAATCGCCACTTCGTAACCGCGCCGCTCGTCAATCAAAACCGCATCGGCATGGATTTCCACCGCCAGCGATAACGCTGCCGCCTCGCCCGAATCCAAACCCGGCGCGGCGCGAACTGCGGCCAGCAGAGATGTGGGCGATTGCTGTTTGATCCCGGGCGGAAGCTTCAGACCGGCAAAGCGAAGCGAGCCGGCCGCCAGACGGGCAAACTCTGCCGCGACTTCGGGCGGGATGACCACCTCGCGAAATAATTTCTTGAACAGGCCGCCTTGACCGACGCGGCAGAGATTGATGAGCACCGACGTGTCGGCGACGACAATCACTTGGAGAAGGTTTCGTTGAGAGACTGGATGTCTGAGGCCAGCATTTGTTCCGTGTAAAGCGGGACCCGGCGCTCGCTCAAGGCGCGCTGGAAAGTGAAGAAATCCACACCCGCCATCTGCGTGGCGGCGACTTTGCCGATGCGTCCGCGCGCATACAGCGCGCAGGCCAATTCCAGCCGGATCTCGTCCGGCGTCAATTGGCTGGCGGCGGGAACGTCTGGCACTTCAATCGTCATACTGCTTTTTTACACCCCCGGCGACCGCGAGTCAAACCTGGCATTCATCCGTCACCGGCCACACCTTGAAATTTTGTTCTGCGATTTTCATAACACATTCCCGCCGCGCGGAAATCACCCATGAGTAAACCAGAAATCGTGTCTGTCAAATGGAAGCCAGAGGCCATTCGTTTCCGAATTTGATGTAGCGTCGAGCCTCCGGCTCGAATTCGGCGCACAGCGCCGACACTACAACCCGTGGTCCGGGATTCGCGATCTCGTCACCGAAATGTTCAACAGAGTTGTTGGCCAATTTGGGCTGAACGGACTATCCTGCTGCCAGTTAACGGGAGGTCCAAATGAGAATTCACGTTCATCAACTCGGGATGCTCTCGGCCATGGTGGCTGCGTTAGACCTCATGCCTGCGGACGCCCGCGCCCAGGCCGGGTACGTGGACCCGAGTTTCCTCAATGGCCAGTCCGGCCCCAATTCGTGGATATGGGCGCTGGCCGAACAGTCCGACGGACGATGGCTGGTCGGCGGACAGTTTACCGGCTTCAACGACCTGCCCGGTGGCGAAGTGGTCCGGTTGAATGACGACGGCAGCGTTGACACCAATTTCACTTTTAACATCACGGCCGGCGATACCACTGTCCACAGCCTGGCCGTCCAACCCGACGGCCGAATCCTGGTGGGCGGGATGTTCACCGGCATCAACGGCGCTGCGTGCGTGCGCATCGGCCGCCTGAATGCCGACGGCAGTCTGGACTCGAACTTTGTCGCCTCCGCCACCAGCAGCCAGTCGTTTACGACCGTCAGCCACATCGGCGTGCAAACGAATTCGCAAATCGTCATCGCCGGCTGGTTCGATACCGTGGACGGACTTGCGCACGCCAGTATTGCCCGGCTCAACCAGGATGGCAGCCTGGACTCCGGTTATAACGCATCCATTGACGTCTCACCCAACGCCCTGCTGGTCCAGTCCGACGACAGAGTCCTGATCGGCGGCGCCATCAGCATCGTGAACGGCCAGCCCAGCCCGCACCTGGCCCGGCTGAACACCGATGGCACGCTCGATACCAACTTTATGGCCACGGCGGACGGAAACGTGGATGCCTTCGCCCAACAACCGGACGGCAAAATCATCATCGGCGGTGGGTTCACGCACGTGAACACCGTGGCCCGCAACCGCATCGCCCGGCTGAACACCAACGGCACCTTGGATACAACCTTTCAAAACAGCATGGCCGGCGCCGACGGCTACGTGGGATGCGTGGCTTATGACCCGGCCGGACGCGTCCTGGTCGGCGGCCAGTTCAGTCACATGAACAATGCCGCCCGAAACTGGATTGCCCGGCTGAACGCCGACGGCAGCCTCGACACGAATTTTCTGGCCACCATAGACAACTACCTCGAGCTCGTGCAGGTGCAACCCGATTCGCGGGTGATGATTGAGGGCAGTTACATAACAACCGTGGATGGGCGCAGCCGGAACCGCCTGGCGCGCCTGCAGGCCAGCCTCGCGCCCGTCATCAGCCGGCCGAGAACCGCGGGCGGCCTGTTTTCTTTCGATGTGAATGCCGTTGCCGGCCAGACCTACGGCATTGTCGCGGCCACCAACCTGACGAGCCCGTGGATACCGATCGCCTCCACCAACGCGGCCTTCGACAATTTGACCTTCACCACGAACACGGCGCAATTCCCCAACCGCTTATTTCGGGCGTTTCGTTGACCGTCCAAACCGCCTCTGCCCTATGACCGCGCCAACCGCGCCGGGGCGGCAATTTGTTCCCGGAAGGTCGCCATGAAGATGCTGAAACGGAACGGCGACACCAGAACACAGCGGTGGCAGTCCAACGGGCCGCGCCCAATTCCTGCCCGGAAAACTGAACGCGATGCGCGAAAGCGGCGTGGCGAACAAAGATTACCTGGCACAAAAAGAGTTACTCGCGAAACTGGACAAAGGCGAACTCCAGCTTGCTGACGTTCAGTCGAAGACCAAAGAACTATTCGACGCCGAGCTGGCGAGCCTGAACTGAATTTCAGAACGGGCACGCCCGTAGTTTAGCTACGTGGCTCAGGGTCTCCCTTTGTGGTAGTTAAACTGCGTGCTTCAACAAAAACTCGGCCGGCGAATCGCCGGCCTTCGCAAAACCAGAAAGCTCACCCAAGAACAGCTTGCGGAAGCGGTCGGCTGTTCCGTTGAGTTTGTCAGCCTCGTTGAGCGGGGTGTAAACGCTCCCTCGGTCGCCAATCTGGATAAATTCGCCAAGACTTTGAAGGTCGAGGTCAGAGAACTTTTCACATTTGAAGAGAAAAAGCGATGAGCAGGGAAAAGGCATACTTTGCCGGACTCAAGGCCACTCTGCCCGGCGTTATCAAGATTCTTAGATCGAAGGGAATTGATGAGCGTCACCTGACTTTTGGCGGTGAAGGCCGGCAGCCCTCTCGAAAACCGACTGTACCGACCGATGCTCGTTCCGAGTTTCTCGCCAATCGCGCGATGGGTGATTGGGCCGAACGAATGCTCTCCGCGGCATTGGCGGCCGCGGTTCCCGATTGGAAAGTTACGCAATACGGCAGTACTGATCGCATTGCGGCGGGGCATCCTGAATTTAAGAAACGCTATCTTGCCGGGTTGGAAGAAACGCGACAGTTCGGCAAACGTCCTGATTTGCTTCTTTTTCCCGCCAGAGCTGCCGTGGATGCGGATTTGTCCGAACTCAGCCATGCAGAAACGGAACCGCTGGTGAAACAAGCTGTCGCAGCAATTGAAGTCCGATCCAGTAAATTCGAGGCCCTGACGTACATTGCGGTTCGCAGGAAACAGCGCGACGCCGGAACGCAGAGCGGTCGAGAGACGCCGAGTTTCACGGTGAAGGTCGAAGACTTGGTAATTGTCTTCCGCTGGTTGGAACGAAATTGTGTGCCGCAAAGCTACTGCCAAGTGTTTTTCGATTCCGTGTTCGCCATCAATTTCTTGGACATTTTTGGAATCGTCGGGAGTGGCACGGGCTTCACTATCGAGAAGCCGGAGAAGAGCCAAGAAAAGGCGACCATCATGATTCCAATAACCGCCGGCATACAAATTGGCCGGGCCACTTCAATGCCGACTTTCGCCGCTGAACATCGGGTCACGAAACTCGGCCGGCACGACGCTTATGTTGTTCCACGAGGTGGCGGTTTTGAACTTGACGCTGCAACGACAAAGAAAGTGCTTCTGGCAGAGGGTCAGCATTGAAGTAACGCACTGCCACTTCGTCAATCCGGGCCAGCCGCTCGTCCGTCGGCTGCTTCTCCAGTTCCGCCAGCTTTCGGATCAGCTCAACCGCTTCGGTCCGGGTTAATATCGGCATTTCGGGACAGGGCATGTCTTCCACGTCCTTGGGTTCCAGCTTGTTCAGACCGTCGCCATAGAAACGGTTCACTTGTGAAAACGCGCGCCGGCCTCCTGAACTGTTGAGGAACAACGTCATCAGTGGCGGCAATGTATCGCACCCAGATTTGGCATAGAGACCGTGAAAGCAGGTCAGGTTTTTCGCCCCGGAGGTATTGAGGATAAACTTCACTGATTCGCGGGAAAACACGGCTACCCAAATATCAGCTACGGCACGGTTTTCGGGCAGATACCAGACGGGGCGATGGCTTGGCAAATGCCGGGCGGGAATGCCCCGCTGTTCGCCAAGCTTGAGGTAACGCATTAAATCCTGTCCGTTATGCGACGGATTTAGCAAGAAGCAACGACGCTCGCGCCTTGCCAGCGCGTCGAACCTCTCGCTGGTGAAGACCAATCCGTCCGCATCTGCTGCTTTCGTGATACACGGTTCAACATGCTCATCCGTCAAGTGATGCGCACGCATGTCTGGGCGGCTCAGGCAAAAATAATCGTTTGCACCCGTCGCAATGCCCCGCCGACAGTCGAAGTAATCACCAACGTGTTTCGTAAATTCGGCCAAAACGCCGCAGGTTGAACCGTGCAGCAGCATGTTTAGCCACTTGTCGTGAGGGTTGAGCGTTGTCAGGTCAATGCGACTATCACCGCGCAGCGTTCCCACGGACAGGATTTTGGCCACGAAACTTTCGGCCTCATCTATCGAATCAACCCGTTTAAGCCATGCCGGCAAGTTCGGGGCGCGAGCCTTGTCAAGAAATACAATGGCACTGGTCGTGAGCGCTCCCGAGAAAAGTTTTACCGAAGGCGAAAAGACCAAAAGTGCCACTGGGCGCATCGCCCGCACGAGGCGTTCTTTGATCTCCTCGCCAAAGTTTGCGTTTAGAAATTCCGCCGGGAGAATCACAGCGGCACGCCCTCGAGGCGCAAGGTCTTCCCAAATTTTGAGTAGGAACAGTGCATAAAGATTTGTTAGCCGGTCCAGTGGTGTTCCCAAACGTTCCTCAAAATAATGCCAATCCCTCTCCGAGTAATCAAGCCGGTGGGCTTTCACATAAGGCGGGTTGGCAATGATCCCATCGAAAATGCCTGATTCGGATTTAAGGTAATCCGCCAGAATTAGCTTGGTGCCGCGCGGAGCCGTCGTCTTTGCTCGCTGCAAGGTATCCGCATCCAGTTCCGCTCCAATCAATTCCACTTGATGGTCGAATCGCCGACACGCCGCCAGCAATCCCCCCAGACCCGCCGCCGGGTCAAGCACAGTCAGCGGTTTGGCCGACATCACCCACTTTGCCATCAAGATAGCAACGCGCTCAGGCGTAGCGACCTGTCCCAACTCCCTC
>Ga0335077_10006996_pt1 | contig 13964 bp, 9 predicted proteins | sample Lox_Sample_31_FD_207151 | JGI IMG/M metagenome (GOLD analysis project Ga0335077, IMG submission 207151) | Soil microbial communities from Loxahatchee National Wildlife Refuge, Florida, United States - Lox_Sample_3.1 | ecosystem: Environmental > Terrestrial > Soil > Wetlands | place: USA: Florida...
AATCGCGATGTTACGACAACTATCGCGCAAGCGATGCTAAAGCTGTCGCTGCGCACCACGCTGGGCAATCGGAAGCGCCACTATCGCGGCGCACTGCTCGATAATTCCTTCGACAACGAGGTCCTGGGCCGCGCTACTCGATGCCTTGGATGGCCAATGGGAAGACCGGATCCATGGCGGAAGCGCCGCCATCAACGTACAGCAACTGGCCGGTGATGAAGCTCGCCTGGTCAGTGCAGAGGAGAACCACGGCGTTGCCGACGTCGGCTGGCAGGCCGAGGCGCCTCATGGGCGTCCAGCCGCTCTCGTGCCAGTCCTTGATCATCTGAAATACCTGGGGCGGCAGCCCGCTGAGGACGCTATCGTCGCAGGCGCCCGGACTGATGATGTTCACCGTGATGCCCTTCTGGGCGAGAGCGACCGCGAAATAACGAGCCAGCGCCTCCTTCGCGGCCTTTGCTGAGCCCATAGCGACCCAGGGCTGCCAGCTGCCGGTTTGCCCGCCGGGCGCATAGGTGATGGCGATGATCCGGCCGTTTTTGCCCATCATCGGCACCGCTGCGCGGACCGCAACCAGAAACTCCGTCGCCTGGGTGTCAAACGTCGCCTGCCATGCCTCCAGCGAGATCTCCATTGGTTCCGCGTAGAAGCCTGTGGCGATTGTTGCCCTGGCGTTAGAAACGAAGATGTCCAGGCCGCCGAATTCGGACTTGATCGTCTCGAACATGCGCTGGATGTCCGCAACCTTGCCGATATCCGCCTTGATCACCAGAGGCGTCACACCGCGCTCTTTGAGGAGGCGAGCGGCGTCTTCCGCAGCCGCGTCGTTCTCCTTGTAATTGATTGCAATTCTTTTCACTCCCTGCTCAGCAAGCTTCAGCGCGATTCCGCGACCAATACCACGTGATGCCCCTGTGATCAGAGCGGTCTGCTGCGTGAGAGTGATTGGCATGATACCCTCCTATTCGTGTTTACGGATCGACCAGGCTTGAGTGTAACCCCTGCTGGGTATTGTAATCAGGCGATAGCGCTCAAAACCCCATCGCAAGGTCAATGAGTGATATCGCGATGTTACGCCAAGCATCGGAAGTCAGACGTGGTCTGCATTGCGCGGGGATACAGGCGGCGATTACATCAGCGCCCGGATACCTGCTGAATGACCTGCCGCTGACCATGGTCCTTGGCGTGCTCCAGTTCTTGCATGCGTTCTCTGATCGCCTCGGGTGCCAAGACAAGTCGCACCCGCATTTTCTGCATATCAAATTCCACCAGAGCAATTATGTGGGGTTCTGCCCGCTTTTCGCGTTGGCTGGTAAACATGGGATGGAAGTATGCGGCAACTGTCGCATATGGGGAACTGTCAAAACTTGCAGCTTTAGGCAACGTGCGCTCGGTGAGAATTGGCCCGGTCAATGAGTGTTAACGCGATATTTCACCAATTGACCTGGACCAGTCCATTCCAGTCCAAAATAGAGTTGCGGGTCCCATGCGCAGTCGCGGACAGGCTCGCGACTCCCGCCACCAAAACCGGGGTTCGCCAATCCATCACTTCGAATTGTGATGCCTGCTATTGCAACGATTAGCCAAGGGACTAACCTTGGCGTGACTAATCGTTTCGTCTCTCCGAAGAGCAGTTCCCGCCAGTTGAGACGCCCCTTGAGACGAGACGCATCGACGCTTCGAACCGGGCAGTTCAACGCGAGTTCATTTCACGGAGGGCCGTCATGAAACGCATCGGCATTCTGATGTTGATTCTCTTCTCCTGTCTTGCTTTCGCCGGATGGCCGCAAGCACAGGCCCAAGGGAAGCACACAATCACTACATTCGACGCTCCGGGCGCAGGCACAGGGGTATTCCAAGGTACCGAGGCGAGTAGCATCAATCCAGCGGGGGCGATCACGGGATTTTACACGGACTCGAAAAATGTGAATCACGGCTTCGTGCGCGACCCCAATGGCACGATCACGGTGTTTGACCCGCCGGACGTAGGCAAGGGTCACGGCCAGGGCACGACCGCCGCGAACATTAACTCGGCGGGGGCGATCACGGGATATTACGTCGACAGCAGCAACATTTCTCACGGCTTCCTGCGTTACCCCGACGGTACGTTCGCCCCTCCTATCGATGCTCCAGACGCAGGCAAGGGTCCCTTCCAGGGCACGAACGCCACGAGCATCAACACAACGGGGGTGATCGCGGGATTTTACACGGACTCGAACCGTGTGAATCACGGCTTCCTGCGCGACCCCGGCGGCACGATCACGGAGTTTGACCCGCCGGACGCAGGCAAGGGTCCCGGCCAGGGCACGCAGATGTTCTGGTTCGCGCACAATATCAATCCGGCGGGGGCGATCACGGGATATTACGTCGACAGCAGCAACGTTTCTCACGGCTTCCTGCGCGACCCCAATGGCACGATCACGGAGTGGGACCCGCCGGGCGCAGGCCAGGGTCCCAACCTGATCGTGCATGTCAACAGCATCAATCCTGAGGGATGGATCGTTGGAACCTACGAGGATGCGCTCAACAGGTATCACGGCTTCGTGCGTCGGCCCCATGGTAGGTTCAACGAGGGTGAGGTTCCGGGCGCAGGCACAGGCTATCACCAAGGTACTGCAGGCTTTGATATCAATTTTGATATCACCCCGGAGCCGACAATCATTGGGCCGTTCATTGACTCAAACAATGTTTGGCATGCCTACGTGCGCACTGCTGACGGCAAGATCACGGAGTTCGATGTCGCAGGCGCGGGCAAAGGCTCCGGCCAGGGCACATACCCCTTGGGGATCAATCCGGAGCGTGCGCTCACGGGATTTTACTTAGACGCGAGCAATGTGTATCACGGCTTCGTGGTCATGCCGTAAGCGAGACGCCCCATTGAGACGAATGACCCGAATGACCGGGAAAGGTATTTCTACCAGACAAAGAAAAGCAAAACAGTAGACCGTCGAAAGGAGATTTCCGAAATGAAATCCAAAATTGTGGCGTCACTTACCGCGATGACGTTGTTCGCCGCGCTGGCGATGACGGCTCAAACTTCTGCACAAATCATCACGTTCGACGCTCCGGGGGCGGGCACGGGCGCCGGCCAGGGCACCGTCGGAGACTTCATCAGCCCGGCTGGGGTGATAGTGGGCTACTACATTGACTCGGCCTTGGTCTATCACGGCTTCGTGCGACGCTTTACAAACGGCACCATCATTACCGGCGACGTTCCCGGCGCGGGCACACGCCTTAACCAGGGCACCGTCCCTTTCGCCATCAACCGGACAGGCACGATCGTTGGATACTACGCTGACTCAAGCAGCGTATATCACGGCTTCGTGCGCGCTGCGAACGGCACTTTCACCACGTTCGATGCTCCCGGCGCGGGCACAGGCAGGTTCGTGGGCACTCAGTCCTGGGACATTAACGACACGGGGACGATTGCGGGAAACTACCAAGACTCAAGCCTTGTATATCATGGCTTCGTGCGCGACGCGACCGGTAATATCACCCCGTTCGATGTTCCCGGCGCGGGCACACGCCCTAACCAGGGCACCCTTGTGTGCAGCGGCGATTGTATCAACACTGCGGGCGTAATCGTGGGGACATACCTCGACTCGAGCAATGTATACCACGGCTTCGTGCGCGACGCGACGGGTAACATTACCACGTTCGATGCTCCCGGCGCGGGCACAGGCTCCCACCAGGGCACAGGGGTCGACGGCATCAACGACACGGGGACGATTGCGGGAAACTACCAAGGATCAAGCCTTGTCTGGCACGGCTTCCTGCGTCACCCCGACGGTACGTTCGCACCTCCTATCGATGCTCCAGGCGCGGGCACCGGCCCTAACCAGGGCACCATTGCCTTTAACATCAATGCTTCAGGGGTAATCGTTGGACATTACATTGACGCAAACCTTGTCAATCACGGCTTCCAGCGGAGTGCGGGGGGCACCATTGCGACAGGCAACGTTCCCGGCGCGGGCACTGGCAGCGGTGAGGGCACCATCCCCGCCTTTAACAATGCGAGGGGTGCGATCACGGGATACTACATTGACTCGGCCGGCGTGTATCACGGCTTCCTGTACCAGCCGTAAGCGAGCACGGGTAGCACGGAGTTTCGCTTCGCACAAACTCTGAGACCCTTGTGCGGTCGGGAAGAAAAGCGGCAGACCTAGGAGAAAATGGGGCTTCCCTTCTTTCTCCTTCCCGCTGACGCGGATCGCCGTCGCCTGAAGCTCAGGGCCTAAAACTGCGCAGCACCGTGATGGCCCAATTGGGGTAAAGGTCTGCACTATGGCAACGAACGCTCAGCGACGAGGCTCTGACGGGTAACTTCTGTTATCAGGCGTTAGCACTCATTGAGAATGGGCCGACCGGTCAATGAGCGAAATCGCGATTTAACGTCAATTGAGACGATTGCCTGCCAATCGGCGGCTCGGATAACTTCCGGTTTGCCGACAAACCGGAAGTTGGCCCGTTACGCGTTTGCCCAATACTTGAATCGAATCGTATATCATTCGGCCATATGACCGGATAACAATTCGTCTCAGAGCTGCTTGATGAGGTCTAAGTCTCGGATGAAAAGAATCGCCAGAATTCTCGGCTATATACTCCTGACCATCATCGCTGTCCTCGCCGTTGCCATCACCAAGACAATTGGCTGGCGTCCGATTATTGGACCCCGACATCGCGCTCTTACCGCCCGTAAATTCGAAAGTACACCGCAGCGGTTGATGCGAGGCGAGTATCTAGTGCAGCACGTCGCGCTCTGTGTTCTCTGCCACTCCGAACACAACTTCAAAGAGCGAAGCGCTCCCGTCATCCAAGGGATGATGCTCGCCGGAGCGCACATAGAGGAGGAGGGGCTGCCCGGAGATGTTTATAGCCCTAACCTCACGCCTGACCCAGAAACTGGAGCCGGTCGGTGGAGCGACGATCAATTCTCGCGAGCTATTCGCGAAGGCATTGGCAATGATGGCCGTGCCTTGTTTCCTATAATGCCGTATGAGCACTTCCATTCCATGTCGGACGAAGATGTGGCAGCGGTGGTGGTCTACCTGAGAACTATACAGCCCGTCAAACATCAGCAACCCGCCACGAAGCTCGTATTTCCAGTCAATTACCTAATCAAGGCTGTGCCTGTGCCGCTGACCGGACCAGTCCCCGAGCCTGACCGATCGACGCCGGAGAAACGCGGCGCTTATCTGGTGCAAATGGCGACCTGTTCGGATTGCCATTCGCCCAGCGACGATCATGGCAATCAGATTCCGGGGCTGGATTTCTCAGGAGGGAATGTCTTTGAGGGACCGTGGGGAAGTGTCGCCAGTGCCAATATCACTCCAGACGACTCGGGGATTTCTTACTACGACAAAAAGCTCTTCATTCAGGTCATGCGTACTGGAATGGTCGGAGCCAGACCTCTCAGCTTCGTGATGCCGACAAGCCTGTTCCGTGGTATGACCGACGACGATCTGTCCGACATCTTTGCGTATCTGAAGACCTTGAAGGCCGTGCGTCATCGCATTGACAACAGTCTACCGCCGACGTACTGCAAGCTTTGCCGTCAGAAACACGGCGCGGGCGATCAGAACTGAATTCGTCTGGGATTTGTACTCTGCGGGCGGATCGGTGAATCGCGGATGCCCCACGCCGCTATTGCAGCTTCGCGTACTCCGCCTTGGCTTCCTTCAGGATGGGGATGTCAGGGTCAACGTCTTTCCAGAGGGCGAGGAAGTCCTGGTAAGCACTCTTCGCTTTGGCGGTGTCCCCGGAGAGGGCATAGGCACGGGCCAATCCCAACTGCGCCAGCGCGCCGATTAGCTCGTTCTGCACCACGCCCGGGTGGTCGAGAATTTTATGGAACTCGGCTGCGGCTGCGCTGCCTTGGTGCGTTGCTACATAAGCTTCGCCCCGCAGGTAAACGGGATAGAGAGTGACCGATGAGATCGACCCAAGTTCGTAGGGCGCAGCCGGGGCGAGTGCTTCGAGTGCCTTGGTGGCGCTGCCGCTACCGAGAGAAGCTCCCGCATGGACCATCGGCAGGTATTCGAGTTGCACAATCGTGTCTTCAGGGAAGCGCTTGGCCAGGTCTTCGGCCAGCCGCGTGGCTTGACGGGCATCACCCGCCGAACCCAGTGCGATGGCCGATATAGCCTCAACATCTCTGCCGGTCGAGAGTGCGAGCGCCGCAAGGGCCTGCTGCTTTGCTTGGCTCATGTTGCCCACGAGCGCCTCACGCACCGCAGCTTCGGCCTCGTACCCAGCCGCCGTCTCCTTTTCGTCGGCGCGTTGGGCCGAGTCAGACGCGCGCCGCGTCAGTTGCCGTGCTTTGGCAAACTGCCCGCCATAAGCGGCCGTGTCGGATTCGGCGCCGAGCATTGCGTCTTCGAATCCGGGTTTTCCCATGAGTTCAGCCGCCTCACGCTCCATTCCTGTCGCATCGTGTTGCAGGAAATCAACACCGTAAAGACTGAGGTGAATTAGAGGATTATCCAGATTGTGGGCCTGAGCCTCTTGTGCGGTTGCCCTGGCTTCATCGAGACGGTTAACGTTCGAATACCCGACAACTAGGTTCGCATAAAGCTGCCCGCTTCCGGGACTGAGCTTTAGTGAGGCCAGCGTGGCAGCGAGAGCCTTCTCGTAGTCGCCCAGATTGGCGTAGATGCTGCTCAGGTTGACGTGCGGAATGTCATCGCGCGGGTAGGTCTGCGCCCATAACTCATAGGTCTTGCGCGCTGCTTCCAGGTTCCCGGTGGCAAAATTTTCATAGTGCGAGGCGATGTACAATTTTTCGCGCTCGCTTACCCTTTCGCGCAGTTCGTATGCCTTGCGAGTACTTTCGGCGGCGCGGGTAATTTGGCCAAGGTTGCTATAGCTGGTTCCCAGCCGCGCGTAGGCCATCGCGAAATTGGGGTCCAGGCTGATGGCCCGCTGAAACAATGGGATGGCACTAGCGGCATCATTTTTCACGGTCATCGCCTGGTAGCCTAGTCCGTACGCTTGCAGCGCCTCAAGCGATCGTGTGGTCACGTTCTCCGCCGGCGCGTCATACTTTTGTACTGAGGCCAGCGATTCGCCCAGCTTCTCGCGCATTTTCGTCGCCGCCTCCCCCAGCGCCTTCAGCACCTGCTCCTTGCCGCTGGCCACGGCCTGCTCGTTCGCTAGCACGTCGCCGCTGCCGCAGTTGACCGCTTTTACACCCAGCACATACTGGCTGCCCAAGCTGGAAATCGAGCCTTCAATGGTGGCAGTACTAGCGGTGCGCTGGCAGACCTCACGCGCCAACTCACGCGTGAGCCGCGCGTCTTTAGGCTGGGCCATCAGAGCCAGCGTCTGCGCCACGCGCTCATCGGAGAGCAGGTTGAGAAACGGTGACTGCTCCAGTTGTGCCGACAGCCCCTGTCGCAGCGTACCGTCGAAGACCGGATCACCGGTGGTGTTGGTGAACTCGGCGAGGACGATTGTGTCCTTCTCGCTCAGACGGGTTGTGGTCTGGCGCGAGCGGAAGTAGAACGCTGCCGTGATTGCAGCCGCGACAAGTACTACTGCGGCAGGAACAAGAACCTTCCAGGATTTCCTGTCCGCGACGGGAACTTCGGCGACCTTCACAAAGTTCGATAACGAAGATGGCGCAAGCGCAGGGGAGGAACCGGATGCTGATGACGGCGTTTGGGCAACCTCAGAGCCGATCTCCTGCACCACAGCCACAGCGCCAGAACTCGTGGCCATGGCTCGTCCCGTTTCTGTATCTCGCTTCAGCCGTTGCAAATCCGTTCGCATCTCGGAAGCGTGCTGGTAACGTAGGTTGCGATCCTTCTCCAGTGCCTTGTTGATAATGTCTTCCAGCTTCGGCGGCACGTCGTGATTTAACCGAACTACTGCCACCGGAGCACGGTTCACGATGGCTTCACAGATCATCGCCGAGCTTTCTCCGTGAAACGGCAAATCTCCCGTCGCCATCTCGTAAAGTACCGCTCCAAACGAGAAGAGGTCGGTACGCGCATCCAACTCCTTCGCCCGTACCTGCTCCGGCGACATATAAGCCACCGTTCCCACCATTGTGCCCGGACTGGTCAGATGCTCCGCGTCCACCGAACCCGTCTGCGTGTTAAGAGATGCAATTTTGCTCGAAGAACTACCTGCAAGACTGACCTTCGCCAGCCCGAAATCCAGAATCTTGGCGTGACCACGCTTGGTCACGAAGACATTGGCGGGCTTGATGTCGCGGTGGACGATGCCCTCGGAGTGAGCGGCATCGAGCGCGTCCGCAATCTCGATGGCCAGCGACAGAATCAACTCGGTTTCCAGCGGTCGCCCAGCAATGCGGTGCTTCAGCGTCAGCCCGTCCAGAAATTCCATGGCGATGAAGGACTGGTCACCGTGCTTGCCGATGTCGTAAATGGTACATATGTTGGGATGGTTGAGAGCGGAAGCGGCACGAGCTTCCCGTCGGAAACGTTCCAAGGCCTGCGGGTCTCGGGACACGTCATCCGGCAGGAACTTGAGCGCAACGAAACGACCTAGCTCGGTGTCCTCGGCCTTGTACACCACACCCATGCCACCGCCGCCGAGCTTTTCGACAATGCGGTAGCGCGAAATGGTCTGGCCGATCATTAGGGGCAAATCTTACGTGGGTGAAACGGGCAAGTCAATGAAAGCTGTGGAGTTGGCAGTATCTCACAAGGGATTGGATTGCCCTTGGAGACGAGAGAGGAAGTGGGAAATTAAAAAGGCCGTGACATTGGTTACGCTCTATCCGCCAGCTCCTGCGAGGGAGCCAACAGCGTGGAGCATGCACCGTCACAGCCCTTTGATGCGATCACTGCTTTCGCAGTCCCAAACCCCAACTTCTCCTCGCAGAGCCGTCGGTTTTTTCAGGTCTGGTCGCCCTGCAGGTTACCCTGCCGAGCTAATCACCCAATCTACTTTGGACTGGCTAATTTTACTTGAACCAATCCTTTCGATCGTCGACGGGCCAAAGGTAGGCCATTGGTTTATCATTGTCAATGCCCTTTTTCGGTGCAATGTCGCCCATGGCTAGCCTGCACACCTGGAAGTGCAATTCGTTGAAACACACAGGTTTATTGAACTTAGCATCTATTCATTCTCGTTTTCCACAAAGTCTTGAACAGCTCCGTCGGAATCTTGTGAGTGTTGCAGGGAAACCAGTTAAACAGCTTGACTGCGGGAACAACCTAACGCATTGTTGGCTGTAGCAGTCGGACCTGATGTCAAATCTCGTAGCCTACGTGGATGGCGGCTCTCTGGGGAATCCTGGCCCTTCGGGTATTGGGGTGGTGATGGATGGTGCCCAGGACGGCAAGATCAGAATTGCGAAATCGATCGGGCGACAAGATAACAATGTGGCGGAATATTTTGCTCTTCTTGAAGCCCTGCAATGTGCTTTGACCCTGAGGGCCAAGACACTTCACGTCTATTCTGACTCCGAAGTGGTGGTGAAGCAAATGAGGGGTGAGTACCATTGTCGCAGCCCGCGGCTGTATTCCCTGCACTGGATCTGTCGGAAGTTGGCTTGCTCATTCCAATTCTCCATTTCGCACATCCCTCGCGAGAGCAACGCTGAGGCCAACAGTCTTGCCAGCTCTGCCGTCCGCAAACAATTTTTGTAGTTCTCGTGGTTGCGGCCGAGGCAGCGCGTGAAACCTCGCATTGCCCGAACGAACAAAGAGGTCGTCCCACCAGGCCACCGGCCATGCCCAATCATCTTAAATTGTAAGGCGATCCAAGGGCCATGCCGCTGATTTTCAGCGGGCTCCAACCGGCTGGTTTGGCGGGTGCGCGCACAATCGCCGCTGTGCATCACTCTGTACTCAGTGGTGAGTCCGAGACGCACCCGCGTGCCGGAGAGATTACAGACCGTTGCTGCGAAAGTATGTGATTGGTGTCACATTTCGAACGAAAAAATATTTGCGTCAATGAGTGAAATGATTCCATAACAATGTCGGCTCCCAGGCCCGAGTAAACTTTGGAGGCGCAAACCAACCAAAGGGCTCGGAGGAAAGGAGCCGAACATGCTGATTATAGGGTGTGACTATCATCCGGGCTTCCAGCAAATTGCTTTTGTAGACACAGAAACCGGTGAGTGCGACGAACGGCGGATGGCTCACCGGGAGAGGCCGAACGGTTCTATGACGAGCTCAAAAGACAGAATTTGAAAGTGCGGGTGGGAATGGAAGCCAGCGGACACTCGCGCTGGTTTGAAAGCTGGCTGCGCAACTTGGAGTTCGAGTTGTGGATCGGGGATGCAGCCGAGATCCGCACCAAACGGGTGCGCAAACAGAAGACCGATCGTCAGGATGCGCAACTGTTGTTGCGGCTGATGATGGAAGACCGCTTTCCGCAGGTCTGGGTGCCCGACGCTGCCAATCGCGACATCCGGCAACTGCTATGGCATCGACACCGATTAGTGCAGATGCGCACCCGGGTCATGAATCAACTGCACGTGGTCGCACTCAACGAAGGTCTGCGGCGCAAGAAGGCATTGTGGCGGCCGGCCGGTCGCAAGGAACTGGAATCGATCGCACTGGCGCCATGGGCCACACGACGACGCCAAGACTTGCTCGGCCTACTCGACCAACTGACGCCGAAGATCCAGGAACTAACGCAGGCCTTGGAAGAAGAAGTGGAGAAGCGTCCGGTGGCGCGACGCTTGCGAACCCATCCCGGAGCGGGACCGCTGACGGCGCTGGCGTTCGAGTTGGTGATCGGAACTCCAGAACGGTTTCATTGCGGCAAGCAGATTGCCAGTTATGTAGGTCTGGTTCCGTCGGAAGAATCCAGCGGCGAGCGGCGCCGACTGGGACACATCAGCAAACAAGGCAGTGCGCTGTTGCGCTTCTTGCTGGTCGAGGCAGCCCAGGTCACGGTGCGCAGCCAGCCCGCGTGGCGCAACAAGTTTTTCCATCTTGCTATGCGACGTGGGCGAAAGATTGCCAAGGTGGCAATGGCGCGCAAACTGGCGGTGCATCTGTACTGGATGTGGCGTCAGGGACTGGACTACGGCCAGTTGCACACGCTCGGTTCGCACGCGGGAGAGCCCGGAAATCTCGATGGTGTGCGGCAAATCACCGATGTAATGATTGGGCATCCCGCTCCCCACAACCGGGGAGTTCGAACAAGTAATTATGATCGCAGTAGGTGATCGAAGAGATGGTTGGGTCGGACCGAGTTCTTGACCCGCACGATTAGCAGCGAGCCCAGGTTGGAATGCGCAAACCTTCAACGAGAGCGAAATGGCGTTCTTCTCCGAAGCCCACGCCGTCGTGTGCTCCGAAGGAGCTTGACAACCGCCGACATTGTTAGAGATCGCGATTTTTCACCAACAATAGCTCTAAAACGCCGTCAAGTGCTCCGTCTTCATTGACTTGCCCGCTTCACCAACGTAAGATTCGCGCCGATGATCGGCCAGACAGTTTCGCACTATCGCATCATCGCAAAACTCGGCAGCGGCGGTATGGGAGTCGTGTACGAGGCCGAAGACACCCGCCTGGGACGGCGCGTGGCTTTGAAGTTCCTGCCGGAAAAGCTGGCACAGGATCCGAGAACTCTGCAGCGCTTTGAACGCGAAGCCCGCGCTGCTTCGTCGTTAAACCATCCCAGCATTTGCACGATTTACGAAGTGGAAGAACACGACCACCAACCCGTGATCGTCATGGAATTGCTCGAAGGGCAGAGTTTGAAGGATAGGATTCAGCGCGGGGCTATTGCAGTCGATGACCTGCTGGAGTTTGGCATTCAAATCTCAGACGCGTTGCACGCGGCTCATGCCAAGGGGATCATCCATCGCGACATCAAACCCGCCAATCTTTTTTTAGTTGACGGCGGTCGAGTGAAGATTCTGGATTTCGGATTGGCCAAGGTGATGCCAGGTCATTTGCCGGAAGGCGCGGAGGACGGTGAATCGCTGACGATGGACGGCGTCATTCCGGGGACAACCGCGTACATGTCCCCGGAGCAGGTCCGCGGAGAGGAGATTGACGCTCGCAGCGATCTATTTTCCCTGGGTGTAGTGCTTCACGAAATGGCCACCGGCAACCGGCCTTTTACGGGCGAGAACCGCGTGCTGCTGATGAATGCCATTTTGAACGCCAAGCCACCTGGGCCGAGCCGCGTGAACCAGGCCCTGCCAGCTTCACTAGACCCAATTATCGCCAGGTTGCTGGAAAAGGATCGCGCAAAGCGCTATCAGCATGCCGCAGATCTTTGCTCCGACCTGAAACGACTCAAACACCAGAAGGAGTCGGGACAGGCCACGGTTGCGATAGCCGTGCCTGCTGCACGAAGGAAGAGGCACCTAGCTGGTTGGAAGTTGGCTCTATCCGCTGGCATTGTGGTTATCACAATCGCTGCTGCTACATTCTTCTATTCGCATCGCACGAAAGAACTCAGCGAGAAAGACACCATTGTCCTCGCAGACTTCACGAACAAGACGGGCGACCCAGTGTTCGACGGTACGCTACGGCAAGGGCTCGCCGTGCAGCTCGAACAATCGCCCTTCCTTAGCCTCGTGCCCGACCAGCGCATCCAGCAAACGTTGAGCCTGATGGGCCAGCCGCCCGATGCGAAGCTCACACCGGAGATTGCCCGAGAACTCTGCCAGCGGATGGGAGGCTTTGCCGCACTGGACGGTTCAATTGCGAGCCTGGGCAGCCAATACGTTCTTGGTCTTAAAGCGGCGAACTGTCGCACCGGCGAAACGTTGGCCGAGGAGCAGGTGCAAGCGGCGCGCAAGGAAGACGTGCTGAAATCGCTGAGCGGTGCAAGTGCGAAGCTGCGCGAGAAACTCGGCGAATCGCTAAGCACAGTACAGAAGTTCGACACGCCGCTGGAGCAGGCTACGACGGCCTCGCTCGAGGCCCTGCGAGCCTACACCGCAGGAATCCACGTTAACTCCCCAAGGGGTTCTGCTGCCGCAGTGCCCTTTTTCAAACACGCCATTGAGATTGACCCCAAATTCGCCGTGGCCTATGCGGCACTCGGGCGCATGTACGGCGATATAGGGGAAAATGCCCTCTCTGCGGAGAGCACGACTAGAGCCTATGAACTGCGGGATCGGACCAGTGAAAATGAAAAGTTCTTTATTTCCGCTTCTTACGATTTGCAAGTCACAGGAAACCTGGAAAAAGCACGGCAGACCTGCGAATTGTGGGTGCAAGCTTATCCTCGTGTGATGGCGCCTCACGGTTTCTTGGCTGGGATCATCTATCCTGCGCTCGCTGAGTATGAAAAGTCAGTTGAGGAAGCAAACATAGCCGTCCGCACCGAGCCGGACTTTGCCATTGGATACGCTGTTCTCGCTTCTAGCTATATGGCTCTTGGGCGCATAGACGAAGCCGAGAATGCGCTTCGGCGGGCCTCCGAGTACAAACTGCAAAACCCATTTATTCCGATCGAGCGATACTCGATTGCCTTCCTCAAGGGCGACAAAGCGGGAATGGAAAGGGAAGCGACTCAGGCTAAGGGGGAGGGCGGAGTGGAGGACTGGATGTTTAACTCCCAAGGGCTGGTATTGGCATATTTCGGTCATTTAAAAGAAGCCAGGAAAATGTCGCAGCGGGCGGCGGACTTGGCTCGGCAGGCGAATCAGCGGGAAACAGCGGCGTTGTACGAAACAGATGCAGCGTTGCGCGAAGCCTTCTTCGGAAATGCTCTTCCGGCACGGCAGCGAGCCATGGCGGCGCTGGCGATTTCGACGAGCCGGGATGTGGAGTATGCTGCGGCCTATGCGCTGGCGCTCTCGGGGGACTCATCCCGATCTCGGTCGCTCGTAGATAATCTCTCCAAGCGCTATCCAGAGGATACGTGGGTCATATTCACCTACCTTCCAACGCTACGCGCACAGCTTGCGCTGAACCGCAATGAGCGATCGAAAGCCCTCGAACTGCTTGAGGCCCCTATTCCTTATGAGTTGGCTGCCGGGACAAGATCGCGCAGGCTCTACCCAGTCTATGTAC
>Ga0335077_10006997_pt1 | contig 13962 bp, 9 predicted proteins | sample Lox_Sample_31_FD_207151 | JGI IMG/M metagenome (GOLD analysis project Ga0335077, IMG submission 207151) | Soil microbial communities from Loxahatchee National Wildlife Refuge, Florida, United States - Lox_Sample_3.1 | ecosystem: Environmental > Terrestrial > Soil > Wetlands | place: USA: Florida...
TTGTTTTCGCGGCCCAGCTTCACCTGTTCCGGCCTTAACATTTTAATATCCTGCATGGATACTTTCGCAACGCGATTCGCACGCCTGTGAAGTTCTTGTTCCTCAGGAGTCAACCGGTTGAGGTCAAATTCGGCTTCGCCGCCGGGAGCGGGCTCGGATACCGGGAGTTCGGCCTCGATCGGGAGAGGAGGCGGTGTCGGAGGCTCGACGCGAGCCGCGGGTGTTGGAACGGATACCGGGGCCGCGGCGCGGGGCTCGGGAATGCTGGGAGCCGGGCGGGCGGGCGCGGGCGGAGGTTCGGGAGCGGCCTTACCGATGGCTTCGGTAATCTTTTCTTCCAGGGGGCTGCGGGGGCCGGGCTGAAGAGAGAGCGCGGTGAAACGCGAAAGGACTTCGAGGGCCGCGGAAAGGGATGCGGCGGCGGTTTGCGCGCGAAGCATGGGAGGTAGGGCGTTGGTGGGCTTGCTGCTGGAGCAGGCGGCAACAATGTCGTTAATAGCCTGCTGAAGCTCCTCGCTGGTGCGCTGGATGCGCTCGAGATTATCGCGAAGGGCGCGGGCAACGGCCTGTTCGACAGCGTTGGGTTCAGGTGACATGCCGGTATAGGGGCAGTTTTGCCCGGTTTTCTCCCGATTTGCCATTGTGGGGGCAGGTGTGAAGGGGCGTCAACGGGTTGGGGGGTGGGTGTGTCTTTTTGGGTGATGAGGAATCGGGGGCGGGCCGGGGGAGGAGAGTTAGGCCGCGAGCTTTGAGGTATAGGCCGCAAGTCAGGGGAGCAAGACCATGGCCATCTGCCATTCCCGTTCGCAAGAGGGGAGGCGGAGAATTGGACGGATGGGGTGGGTATTACTTGACCAAGGGCTTGGACATGAGGAAGCGGTGGTGGTCGGAGAAGCCGCGGCGGCGGTAAAGTTCGATGGCGGGGTTGCCATGGTTGACTTCGAGGTGGAGGACTTTGGCCTGGTGGTCGCGGGAGGCTCGTTCGGAGAGGTCGAGGAGTTGGGTGCCAATTCCCTTTCCGCGATGAGCCGGCGAGACGAAGAGTTCGTCAACCCAGGCGCCTTTGCCGCGATATTCGAGGCTGAAGTCGAAGCAGAGAACGAGATAGGCGATGGGGGTGGAGTCTTCGCGGACGATGTAGGCGATGCCGTAATCGGGATTTTGCAGGAGTTCGGCGAGGTTAGCGCGGACGGTGGGCTCGTGGAAGGGTTCCTCCCAGGGATCGTCGAGCTGCATGCGGCGCATTAGTTCGAAAAGAAGTTCGAAGTCGGCGAGCGTGGCTTGGGTGATGGAGATGGACATGGCGAAATGGCGCGCGAACGTCGAGGAGACACTTTACGTGGAGATCCTTCGCGGCGCAAACGGCGCCTGCTTCGGATGACAAAACGGAGGCTGGCATGAAAGCCAGCGCTACATCGAGTCGGAGAGATCGCGCCAAGAATTAATAGAGGAGGCGGAAGATGTCGGAGTAGTCGTCGGTCCAGAGGCGGGGGGAGGCGGCGGGCATGTCTGGCGGAAGAGCGGGAAAGAGGTTGGGGATCTGGAGGGCTTCGGGGCGCTTGGCGAGGAAGACCCAGAGGCTTTCGAGGAACGGGTAGCGGCCATCGGTGAACTTCACGAGGGAGTACGTGTGCGTGTATTCGCGGAGGCCCTCGACGACGGGGAGCAGGTTGATGTGGCGGCTGCTGAGGTGCAGGGCGATGATGGCGTTGTCGTCGCGGAGATGCTGGGCGTAAATGTCGAAGGCTTCCCTGGTGAGGAGATGTACGGGGACGGCATCGCCGGAAAAGGCATCGAGGACTAGAACGTCGAAGCGCTGGGATTCGCCGCGGGCGGCTTCCTGTTGCAGGAGGAGGCGAGCGTCGCCGAGTTCCATGTCCACTTTTGCGGAGGAATCGCGGACGTAAGTGAACACGGGCCGCGGGCCGCGGGAAAGATCGATGACCTGGGGGTTGATTTCGTAGTAGCGGAAGTAGTCGCCGGGGCGGCCGTAGGCAGCAAGCGCGCCGGCGCCGAGTCCGACAATGCCGACACGAAGATTGGCGTCCGAATTGATGCGGAGCGGGCGATTTTGAAGAAGGAGGCCGATGCCGCTGTCGGGTCCGTAGTAGGCGAGAGGCATGCGGTCGTAAGGCGGATTGAGCTGCGCGCCATGGAGCGTGTGCGCGTGGAACAGGGCTTTGCCGCCTTGCTGAAGCTCGAAGACGCGGAGGGCGCCGTAGAAATTGCGTTCGCCGAGGAAAAGGCCGGGCTCGGGTTTGTCGCTGGCGTAAAGCGAGAGGAGCGCAGGGATGGCGACGAGGCCGACCAGCGGCTGGAGAAAGCGGAAGCCAGCGCCGCGCGCAGGCTGTGCGCGGCGAATGTAAGCGCCGGATAAGAGCAGCGCGGCGGCCAGAAAAGCCCAGGCGTAGAAATAAGTGGATTGCAGAAGTGCGCCGAACGCCGGTATCCAGTTGCCGATGGCAGCGGCGGTGATGACCGCGCCGATGGCGATGGCGCACGGCAGCCAGAAGGCGGAAGTGTAAATCCATGAATCTTTATCGAGGAAGAGGCAGGCGAGCAGCAGGATGGCACAGGCGGCGAGCGAAAGCTGAAATTCAGTGAAGAAGCGGAATATGTGCGGCGCAACGATGGCAACGAAAACTCCTCCGAACGCACCGCCAGCGGAGACGGCGAGATAGAAAGCGGTGAGGCGCTGGACGGGAGGCTTGCGGCGAGCGAGTTCGCCGTGGCAGATCATGCAGGCGACGAAGAGAAGCACCGGCAGGACGATAAGTTGAACGGTGCGCTGAGCGTAGACCATCGAAGCGCACAGAACGAAAACGCCGATGGCAAAAAGCGGGTGGAAAATTTCGCGGCGATACCAGCGGGGATGATCGAAGCAAAGGATGAAGCTGAGCAGATAGAGCGCGAGCGGCACGACCCACAAGAGCGGGAGAGAGATGATCTCCTGGCAAAGCTGATTCGTAGTGGCCAAGAAGAGCGAAGAGGCGCAGGCCGCCAGCAAAAACCAAAGAAGAAAAGACCAGGCAGAAATTTGGGCGGGAGATTCGCGTGGCTGGGTTGCGTGGAGCGAGGACGGCGGCGTGTCCACAGGAACCGGGCGGCGCGCGCACCAGGCGCAACCAAGACAGAACAGGATGAAGAAGAAGCTCCAGAGATTGCCCTGGATTTTGAGGGGGAGAAGCGGCTCCAGAAGAATGGGAAAGGTGAGCAAACCGAGCAAGGAGCCGAGGTTGGAGACGGAATAGAGACGGTAGGTGCGGGCGTCGCCGCCGGCGTCGGCGAACCAGCGCTGCAAGAGCGGGCCGGTGGTGGAAAGAACGAAGAACGGCAGGCCGGTGGCAAGAAGAGTAATCCAAATGACGTCGCGAACGGGGTGCTCGGCACCCCCAGGGCGCAAAGCGGGGCCGGGGAGCATCGCCGCGGGCCAAGCGATCGAGAGAATCAGGACGAGCAGAACCGCGGCGGAAAGCAGCGAGAGGTGGAGGCGCCGCTGGCCGACGCGGGAGAGGCCTTCGCTGAGAAAATGCGAGTAGAGATAGCCGGCGAGAAGAAGGAGCTGGAAGACGAGCATGTTGGTGGTCCAGACGGCAGAGGAGCCGCCGAACCAGGGGAGGATGTATTTGCTGATGATGAGCTGAACCTGGAAGAGGAGGAAGGCGCTGAGGAAGATAGTGGCGGCGAAGATCCAGCGGACGGGGTGAAGGGCAAGGGCGGCGGGCTGGCTCGCTTGCGAAATGGGCTTGGCGGCGGTGGTCACGCAGGGGTCTCCGCGGTTCCGATCGAGGTTGGAGAAGTTTCGCACGCGGCGAAATGGGGGCAAAGTTCACGCGTCACAATCGATAGGGGAGGCGAGAGAAGAAAGAAGCCTGCTGCAGGGACGCAGAGGGCACGGAGAAGCCCGGAGAAGAAAGAGCCGACCTGAAGGTCGGCCAATACACAAGGCAAGAGAAGAGGGCGGCGTACCCTTCGACTTCGTTACCGGCAAGCAGCCGCCCCTAGCCTTATGCGGAGACGCTGAGGTTGGCGCTGGCCGCGCTGGACGAAGCGCTTGAGGAAGTGGAGTTGCCGGCGCCGAACAGCTGCAAATCCTGCTGCAGCGAGGAATAGGCCTGCTGGGCGGCGGTAAGATTGCCGGACTGGAGGGACTGGCCCAGTTGGCCGAAGAGGGTGGAGATGGCGTTCTGCTCGCTGGAGGATTGGGAAGAGCCATCGCTGTGGTGATGATGATGATGCGCGTGGCCTGCTCCCTGCTGCTGGCCGGTCTGGTTCACATCCTGCTGCACGGTGGAGAGATCGGATTGAGCGGCGGTTAGATTGCCGGATTGCAGATCCTGGGCAAGCTGAGAAACCGCCGTTGCCAGCGGATTGCCGCTTTGCGTACCGGCGGCGGAAGAGTTTGCGGAGGATGCCGCGCTAGACGGAAGCAGTTGCTGGAGCGACGAGAAATCGCTTTGTGCCTGGGAAAGGTTACCCGACTGCAAATCCTGGGAGAGTTGCTGAAAACCGTGCTGGAGCTTTTGCGAGTTGTTATGTGAGAACAAACTCTGGAACTGCGAAAAGATGGCACTGCTGGCGATACCGGTAATCGACATTTGCATTCCTCTTTCTGGGCCGGTCAGTGGCTCCGTGTAGTGCTCTCGGCAGAATCCCAAATTGCATTAGCCGGACATAAGAGAAGTCCAAGGCAAGCAATGGTGCGCCGCTTGAAGCCAGCCCACCTGGAGAGAGGCACGGAGACGGCCAATCGGGCGGGGAATCTGGCAGCACAAGATGTTTCCGTTCATTCGCTTACGGCGGCGTGCGGGGTTCGGGGCGAGACGATAGGCAAAGCTTGCCGGAATCCGAGGTGGAGGTAGGCAAGCCCTGCCGGAACCGGAAATCTTCACGGGAGCGGACGTGGTAAAATAGGAATTGAGGGGGCGACACGGTTTCGACGGAAGCTGTCGCGTCCCGGAGGCATGCCGGGGGCCAACCGCCCGTAACAGGCTGGAAACTAGAACTGCCAACAACAACTTGGCACTTGCTGCTTAATTAATTAAGCGCACGCTCTCCCGGGCTTTGCTCACGGGCCCGGTCAAGAGCGTCATACAGTGAGCTGGCCCGAGCCTTTCGGTCCGTAAGGCTTGGGCGAGAACCATCGGACTAGCCCGCTGCGTTTCTTGCTCGTTCCAAGCGCGGAGGGCGAACCTAACGAACTGAGATAAGCATGTAGGCTCCGTGGCGTAGCGCTTTTCGGACGGGGGTTCGACTCCCCCCGCCTCCACCAAATGGATTGACGCGGGACGCTAGGTGCGTCCAGGCGTTTCGATTGTGGTTTCGCCCGAGGGGCGGACTAGCGCCCGCGATTTTTCATCTGCATGGCGAGTTTCTTGAGTTTGATGGCGTTTTGATTGGCCGGGTCCAACTGCAAGGCGCGGTCGGCGCTTTGGCCGGCGGCATCGAAGTCGCCTTTCTCCCACTGCGCCATTCCCTGACTTACATATTTTTCCGCCAACTGGGACGAAGCTCGCTGACGAATCGACGCGCAGGGCTGGCTGCCCGCGGCGGCGGCAAGGATTTGCGTGCAAAGGTCGATGGCCGATTGATCGTCGCCGGCGTCGAGGGCCGTCTGGGCCTGCTGGGTCAAGGCTTTGCGCTGGGCGGCTTGCTGAGAAGTTTCAGGATCGGGCGGCGCGGCATCGCTGGCACCCTCCGCGGCCGGCGATTTGGGCCGAGGCTCGCGCGGAACCGCGCTGCGCGGGCTTTTCGGCTGGGCGCTCTTAGGCAAGGCCACGGCGTCGGGTGAGGGAGGTACGGGATTCGTCGCCGGGCGAAGCTTTGGCCACTGCCAGCAGAGGATGGCGGCGAGAGCGATGACCACAATCCCGGCCGGAATGGGCCAGATTCTTCTGGGCCGTCCTTTCACGGGCTGCGCTGGCGGCTGCGGCGTTTGGAGGAGAACGGTGCGGTTATCCGCGATTGGCGCCATCGCCAAAGTGCGGTCCAAGACGGCTGGCTGCGTAGGCAGAACGAGAGTTGGGGCGAGGCCCGGACGGGGCGGTGGAGACGCGACGATCGTACCGCGGCTGCCGGAGGGGGTATCCAGCGCGCTTTCCAGAGCGAAGGCAAGATCGGCGGCGGACTGAAAACGCTGCTGAGGCTCGCGCTCAAGGCAACGATGAACGATGCGTTCGAGGCCGACGGGCACGCTGGGGGCGGCGTCCAGAATATCCGGAGGGTCTTCCCAGAGAATGGCGGCCATGGTTTCGGTGGCGCTCGATTTCTGAAAGGCGCGTTTTCCAACGAGCATCTCGTAAAGAACAGCGCCGAAAGCAAAAATATCTGTGCGGTGATCGGTGTGCGCGCCCTTGACTTGCTCCGGGGACATGTAGCCGACAGTGCCCATGACGATTCCGGTCTGGGTGAGGGAGACTTCCGTGGCGGAGCCGGCGTCGGAGGCAGAAAGAGGTTGAGTGAGTTTGGCGAGTCCAAAATCGAGAATCTTGACGCGGCCATCCCGAGTAAGGAAGAGGTTTTCGGGCTTCAGATCGCGGTGGACGATGCCGCGTTCGTGGGCGGCTTGCAAACCCCGGGCGATCTGCACGCCATAATCCACGACTTTTCGAGCGGACAAAGGGCCGCGCTTGATGACGGCGCGGAGGCTTTCCCCTTCGAGGAGTTCGGAAACAAGGTAGGGGGCCTCCTTGTGCGTGCCCATATGATAGACGGCCAGGATGTTGGGATGATTGAGAGCGGCGGCGGCGCGCGCTTCCTGTTCGAAGCGTCGCAGGCGATCCGGATCCCGGGAGAGATTGAGAAGGACCTTCACGGCGACATCGCGGCCGAGCTGGAGATCCCGAGCGCGGTAAACCTCTCCCATACCTCCGGCGCCGAGAAGGGAGAGAATTTCAAATGAACCAAGCCGCGTGCCGGTCAGGAATGGCATGGGTAGACCAAGAGATGTCGCGGGGAGTTCGAGCATCGGGGGACGGGTTCGACGGGAGAGAGAAAGCAGGGCCAGAGTTGCGCCCGGAACATGGTTCCGTAGCGCTCGGGGGAAAGCTGCAATGCTTGGAACAATCGCTGCATCCTATCGGGTTTTCCGAATCTATCAAGACTACTGGACGTCGGAGACCTTGCCATCCAGGAAGGTGATCTTCAAGTCCTTGTAAACGAAAATCTGCTTCTTGCCAAGGTTGAGGATTTTCTCAGGCTGGCCGAGGAGAGCCTGGACCTGGTCCGGAGTCTGGCCCACCAACTGAATAGAGGGCGGCGGCGCCGAAGCAGCGGGCGGGGGTGGGGCCTGAGGTGAGGGAGATTGTCCAGTTTGCGCCTGGACTTGATCGTTCGACGGGGCATCCGGGGCAAGGACCTGATGGATGACGTCCTCGATTTGAGAAGCGTCGGCTTTTTCCAAATAGCCCTTTGGGAATTGAAAGACGACAATGGATTTGTACGTAGAACGTTGCTGAAAACCGTTGCAGGAATCGCATTCGGCGATGCTCAGGCTGACTTTGTCACTTTTAACGTTAACGTCTATTTTGAATACGTAAACTTTCTCGCCTTGCGGAAACAGCTTGGTATCATTGCCCACAAACATGCGACCGGCACCGGGCGGGTGAAGCTCACCATCCTTATAAACCGCCGGGGCCATGGCGAGATTCTGGGGCGGAACGCCGAGGACGCCCCCTTTCTGCAGGACAAGAACCGTGCCGGGATCGGTGACCGCGAGTCCGCTGGAATCGGCGCCAAACTTGGTCAGTTTGAAATCGTGCTTGAGTTGATCGGCCAGCGAAGGGTCAGAGGCGTTTTGTGCGAAGCCCACGCTTGCGGCCGGCCCCAGGCAGGAGACTAGTGCAAACAAGGCCCACCCGATAGGCAGGCTATTTTTTCCGTTCATCGCCGAAGCTGCTCCTTCCCTTTCCAGAAGCTGCGCGAAAGAAAGCGCAGCAAAGCGGATTGCTAGTCGCCATTACCGGGGGATGAGGCTTGCTGAACTTCCTTCTCGGCTTCCTCCGCATCCTGCTGCTGCTTTTGCAGATCCGCGGAGGCGGTCAAATCGGCCACGGCCTGGCCATCGGGGTTCTCACGGGGATTGGCAGTGGGGCCCGTGGGAATTCCGTTCTTGCCCTGGTTCTGTGCCAGAGTTTGCATGCCGGAATCCATTTGCTCGCGGAAATGGTTGTGCATGTCCTGGAGGTCGGCAACTTGTACGCGCGGGGAAGTGCCAGAGGCGCAATCGCCTTTCTTGCTGCTGACGACATTGACGCCGACAGCGTTGTCTTGCCCCGGCGCGTTTTCGGAGCGCATGAGGACGTCACCGGAAGTGAGCGAGCAGGACTGTCCATCGGAGGTAACTTCCAGATTGGCGGCCACAATAAAAACGCGGAGGTTGGGATCCAAGGCCTGCGGAACCTGCTCCGCATCGGCGGCGGGCTGAGAAGGGGCGGAATTGGGAGCTGCCCCTTGTTCGGCGGCAGCACGATCGGCGGCCAACTGGGTTCTCACCTGCTCCGCAATCATGGCTTTCACTTCCGGGCTGAGCGTGACGTTTCCGCCGGCGGCAGACTCCGCATCGGGGGCAGCCTGGGCACTGGCTGTGTTTGCCGCCACGGCCGACGCTTGCTGAGACTCGTAGGCGGCTCGCAAGCTTTCGGCGAGCACATAATCGGTCAGCCAAAACGCGGCGGAAGGATAGACCGGAGCGGGCGCAAAATAGTAGCCATAAGGGCCGTACCAGGGCGCGGCATTCCATCCCCAGGCATAGGTAACTGGTCCGGGCCAGGGAGAATAGGCCCAGCCATAATATCCGGGGGCATAGTAGTAGGCGGGAACGTAGCGGTAATAGACGACACCGCGATAGGGGTAGCCGCGGTAGACGTTGACGTAGGTATGGCCACCGTAAACATAGGTGCGCCGCATATACTCATGGCCTCCGCGAACGTAGCTGTGCTCGACGAACCCGCCGCCCCGGGGTCCGGCGCTGACGACGCGGACGACGCGATTGTTGGTGTCGTGACGAACGGTGATGATGTTGCGCTGACCGCCGGGCGCGTGAGAGATGGTCATGCCATTCGGGGTTTTGATGCTGCTGACTCTACCACCGGGATTGAAGTGAGCTTCGGCGCCGCTCCGCGTGACAACCCGATCCAGATGTCCGTATTTGTTGTATTCGAGAGTTCCCGCGTTCGTCGTGACGCTCTTTCCCCCGTCCGGCCGGCTTACGGTGGCGGGCGGTTTGCCGGGTGTTATGGAGGACGGCGGTTTGCCGGTCACGGCGGGATTCGGCTTGCCGGGGACATTGGCGGTCCGGTTATTGGGTTGAGCCGTCGAGTTGGTATGAGGCGTGGCCGAAGACGGAGTATTCGGCTTGACGGGTGCGGGCTTTGCGCCAGTTTGAGGCGGCGCGGTTTTTGGCGGGGGCGTGGCCTGTTTTTTTCCCTCGGACTGCGCGGAAACGATAAGGGGCGCAAGCAACGACAAAGAGAGCACGATCAGAAGTCCGAGAGAACGGGAGCAGGTGAGGGAGGGTCTCATGAGTATTCCTCAATTAACTGATCTTCTCGCAACGGTGATCCGAGGGACAGTTGAAAGGCCAGGAGCGACCGAGAGACTCGCTCGTTTGATGAATTCGCTGCATCGGAAACGCCGGCACACAGCGGAGAAAACCGAGATTTCAAACGGGGGTGGCTGGGTTTCAAAAGCGGTGGAGGCACAGCAAAAGGCCACCCAGTACGTGACGCGCAGAGCTTAGCTCAGAATTTATCAATTTTGCAAGAGCTGAGGAGGGCTGGTGCGGGTTCGGCATGGTGACTCGATTGACCTGGGCTCGTGGAGGCGTTTTCGCCCTGCGCTGCGAGAAGCTCGCGCAAGCCGGAGAAGTGGAAGCGTTCGGTCATACCGGTGGGCGCTAGTATGGCGCGGCGAGGGGGAGAATGGGAAGCTGGATCGAAGAAAAGTTCTGAGTCCTGAGTCCTGAGTTCTGAGTTTTAAGTTTTTAGTTTTTGTCGAGGTTGGCAGAGAGGGTGATTTCGCTGCCGGGGAGAATGTTCACATTGCGTGTCCAATCCGCATGGCCGGGGGCGTGGACACGGAAGGCGTGACGACCCGGGGGAATCATCAATGCGGACGGAGTAGAACCCACCAGATCGTCATCGAGATAAATTTCCGCGCCAGGGGGATCGGATTGGACGTTGACGCGGGAACTTGCCTGGGGCGAGACAGGAGAGACCGGGGGAACCGCTTGAGGAGGTGGCGTGCCCGCGGCAGGAGCCGGGCCGGTAGCAACCGCCGGCGCTGGCGCGACTGAAGGGGCTACCGAAGGAGCAACCGGAGCCGCTGCTGCGGATGGCGGGGCCGTCATGCCGCGGCCCTCCGGGAGAAACCACTGATCGAACTCACGGAAGATGGTTTCCTTGTCCGCAGTGGCCAGGACCTGGTCGGGAAAATTGAAGGAAAGGGTGGTCCAAAGGCGGCCGACGCCGGCTTGTGTGGGAACGCTGCGGGCGCTGATCATGCCGACGACGACGGTGCTGGAGGAAACCGCGAGGGCGGTGACGTAGTAGCGTTCGCCGACGGGAACTTCATAATCCTTGTGACCGCGGAAGAGCTCGGCATGAAGGCCGGTGATGGCGCTGGAAGCGGGTTCGTTGTGGAGCAGCGAACCATAGAGGCCGGGCCGCTGAATAACAACAATCGTGCCGGCGCGGCGAATATCGGTTTCGCCACCGAATCCCAACAACTGCTTGCCGACCATAGAGGGTTGATAGGTCTGCTGCAGAATTTCCTGGAGCACTTCGCGGTCGTTCTGCACGGCGGGCTGCTTTTGTGCGAGCGCAGCAGCGGAGCACAAGGCACAGAGGACGAAAAGCGTTAGCCAGCGGTTGGCCACAGGGGTATCTCCCGTAAACGGCGCAAAACGAGTATAGGGCGCGGGGCCATGCGGCGACAAGCCGAGGTCTCAGCGCCGGGGGGACGCGGTGGATTTTGCTTCGGTGGAACGGGGAACCAACGGGGCGCGAAGCAGGGAGACCTGGTTGGTTTCCGGCGTGACACGCCAGATGGAACGGTCCGGATAGTAAGCGAAGAGCTGGTCGTTGCGTTCACCGGGGAGGTCGCGCGCCCAAATGACCCTGGAACCATCGATGTCCGCGCCGTTGAAGACCCATTCTTCGTGGACGCTGTGGCCGGGACCGTAATGAACCAGGACGACATGCTTGCCGGGTGTGGATTCGAGCGTGTCTTGTAGCTGGGCGCGGTCGTAAAGTCCCCATCCACCCCAGCCTTGCGGATCGCTGATCTGCTGAACAACTAATTGCGAAACATCGAAAACCAGCGCGAGAAGAATGAGGCGGGACAGGGCCGCGCCGACAGGTCGCCCAAACGGCCGGAAAGTGCGCAAACGCCGGATGCATTCCACGAGCAGAGCAAACCACACGGCGGCAGCCGGGGCGAGATAATGCGGGCCGGGCCAAACGACAAGGCAATAGCTGAACACGTTGGCGAGAAGGACCAGGAAGAGCAAGCGAAGCCGCCGATCACGGTAGAGGAAAAAAGCAAAGGGCAAAAGCAGCCAGCAGGCCGGCCAGAAATAAACGGATTCGCAGCGCTGCAGCTTTTCCTGAAAGGCGGAACGCAGCGCGTGCAGCGACCGGTCGTAGCGAACCACTTCGGACTGATTATAAAAATAATCCAGTTCGGGGATGCCGTAGTGGACCGGAGGTCCGGGAGCTTGCCAAAGAAAAATGGCCGCGCGATTTGGGAGCCGGCTGGGAACCGTGAACGGGGGTGTGAGGGGATTTTGGGTGACGCGCCAGTTGTAAAATGCCATTCCGGAAAAGGTGAGCAGCAACACGCCGGCGGCAGGAAGCACGACTCTGATGCAAGCGACGCGGACCTCCGGAGCCGGCAAGCCGCGCAGGAGAAAAAAGAGGCCGATGACGATGGCGCCACCGAAAAACACGCTCTCATAGGGGCGGCAATTCACAAGAATGGCTATCCCGAGGCCGAGAAGCAATCCCGAGAGGGCCGACGGCTTGCGCCGCAGCCGGCCGAACGATCCGAGCACCAGCGCGCCAGCGAGCGCGGCAAGCGCGCCGCCCCAATAGCTGTTGATCCAGTAGGAGGCCACGCAGAGCCGGATCGCCGCGAGAACTCCAGCCAGAAAGGCCCAGCGCGCGGGAAGCCAGGCCTGAAGCATCCAGACAAAGGCGGCGGCCATGCCCGCGGCGCAGAGCAGGACGCTGATCCACGGATGGCCCAGAAGTTCGCCAGCCGCGAGAACTACTCCCTGGGCGGGCGGATATTTGGAAGCGTAGGTGGGAAACCAAAGGATATGAAAGGTCTCGAAACTCCGCCACAGAGGATGCGGCGGATTCGCGAGACGGCCGTGGGCAAAGGTGTCACCCATTAAAAGGTAGCCGAACTCGTCGTGAATGCCGGGATTCGGAACGGGGAGTTGGTTGAGCAGCGCCAAGCGAACGGTAATCACCAAAAGGAAGAGGAAAATCGCGGCCAGAACTTTGTGGGCCGCGAATCGGGAGAAGAACGATTCCACCGGCTGGAAAAACCGTTCCGAAACGCGAGGGAGCAGGACCGCAAGCAAAAGGAAAAAGATCCCGAGCAGAAGCGTAACGTATGGTTCCGAGAACCATGGATGGGCGGCGAAGTTCATTTCGATTGCCTGCAATCATCTGGCGAATACGGATGTCGCAGGTGCGGGATAAATTGTAAACGAAAGAGGAACGAAACTAGCCGGCAAGTTGCGCCTGGCTGAGATGGGCGGCCTTGGCGATTTTCCGCCATTCGGGCAACTTGTCCGCGATGCCAGCCTGGTCGAGGAGTTCCATATCAAATACCGGCACAGGCAGGCCCTGGTCCAAGGCTTCACATTCGTGGGCGAGCAGATTGCTGACATACACCAGCAGGACCATGCTCGAGGCTTCCGGCGGGACCCGGCGCGGATGATGATGATGGGCGACGGCTTGCACCACGGGAAAGGGCAAACCCCAGAGGCTCAGCAGGTAGGCCCCGACTTCGGCGTGCGAGACGTGAATGAGGCGCTCTTCGATTTCGCAGAGCGGCTTTCCCTCGTCGCGGGCCTGGATCAGGGCGCGGGCGAAATGCGAAGGAGTGCGCTCCGCAATGATCAATTTCCCGACGTCATGCAGTAATGCGGTGAGAGCGAGAGCGGGCGATGTGTGCGTGTCCTGGGCGATGCCCGCCGCAATGCGCGAGCAGAGGTGGGCGTGGCGGTGGAATTCCTCCAGATATTCGACGCGTACAAATTCGTTGCCGGTGAAGGAGCGGAACACCTCGAGGGTGAGAACCAGATCGTGCAGCACGGTGATGCCCAGGCAACTGACGGCGGTTCTGATGTTGGTGACGTCGCGGGCCAGGCCGAAGAAGGCCGAATTCACCAGTTGGAGGAGCTTGGCGCTCAGGGCAACGTCCTGCTCGACGATTTGACTGATGCGATCGATCGAAACATCGGGCTGGGCGAGCGCGGATTTGAGTTCAAAGAAGACGCGCGGCAAGGAAGGCAGGTCGCGCAGGGCGCCAACGAGGCTGGTGAGCATTTTGCTGTCGAGGACTTCGCTGAGGCTGGTGGCGCGGGCGATTCCGGCGCGGAGCATTTCGGGATCACAGGGCTTGAGCAGAAACTGATGAGCGACGGGCACAGCGCGCAGGGAAGCCTGCAGTTCGGTATAGCCGGAGAGAACGATGCGGAGAAGACTGGGATATTTTTCGCGGACAATTTCGAGAAGGGTGGCGCCGTCCATGCCGGGCATGCGCATGTCCGTGACGATGACGTCGAAGGGGGCGGCGGCCAGCATCGAGAGGGCGGCATCCGCCCCGGGGGCAAAGGACATCTCCCATTGCTCGCGCATGGGTCGCAACATGCGCTTCAAGCCGTCGAGGATGTTGACTTCATCGTCGACAAAGATGATGCGTATCATTTGGCCAGCGCCTCCTCGC
>Ga0335077_10006998_pt1 | contig 13961 bp, 10 predicted proteins | sample Lox_Sample_31_FD_207151 | JGI IMG/M metagenome (GOLD analysis project Ga0335077, IMG submission 207151) | Soil microbial communities from Loxahatchee National Wildlife Refuge, Florida, United States - Lox_Sample_3.1 | ecosystem: Environmental > Terrestrial > Soil > Wetlands | place: USA...
ATCATACGACCGTCATCCCGCCGTCCACGGTGAGCGCATGACCAACAACGTAGCTTGCCCCGGGGCTGCAAAGCCACAGCACCGTTGAGCCGATCTCCTCGGGCCTGCCCGCGCGGCCGATCGGTACGCTCTTCGCGATGTCTTTGTACGCTTGCTCGTTCCCGCTGACCACATCGCGAGCGACCTGCGTATCAATCAATCCCGGATTGACCGCGTTCACGCGGATGCCCTGCTTGATGTATTCCAGAGCTGCCGTCCGCGTCAAACCGACCACGCCGTGCTTGGACGCGATATAGGAGCCGATACCGGGGTTGCCAGTCAACGCGCCGACCGACGCATTGTTGACGATCGCACCGCTACCCTGACGTTGCATCTGCCGTAGCTCGTGCTTCATGCAGCTCCACACGCCGCGCAGATTGATTCCGATCACGCGATCCCAGTCCTCGCGGGTACTGTCGGCAGTCGGGGCGATGTGGGCCATGACGCCCGCATTGTTAAATGCTGCGTCAAGTCGGCCGAACTCGGCAACCGTGCGGTCTACCATTGCCGCGACCTGCGCGTCATCACTGACATCGCAACGCAAGGCGATCGCCTTGTAACCCGCGGCAACCAGCTCCTGCGCAGCTGCCTTCACCGTCTCCTCTTTATAGTCCGTCAGCACGACAGCCGCGCCCGCCTCTGCAAAGGCCTTTGCCGTTGCTAATCCCATGCCTGCTGCCGCACCGGTGACAAGCACGACCTTGCCGCAGAAGTCCAGTGGGTTACTCATAATGCAATCCTCTTTCACTTAGCTCGTCTGGTTTGGCCGCGTCTCCGAAGCCGCCACGCTCTTTCTTGCTAAGGGCGCAGTAGCGTCTTGATCGCACGCCGCTCATCCATTGCACGATAGCCTTCCGCGACTTCATTCAACGGCAGCACAAGGTCAAAAACTTTTCCGGGGTTAATCTCTCCATTCAGCACAAGCTTGATCAATTCAGGCAAATAGCGGCGCACCGGAGCGGGTCCACCGTGCAAATGGACGTGCGAGAAGAACAAGTGCTCGCCATCCAGTGTGACGCCGTGAGGCACGCCTACATAGCTCACGTATCCGCCTGGGCGCGTGCATTGGATCGCCTGCATCATCGATTCCTGCGTGCCCACACATTCCAGCACTGAGTCGGCGCCGATTCCCTTGGTCATTTCCTCGATGCGTGCAACACCTTCATCCCCTCGCTCGGTCACAATGTCCGTGGCACCGAATTCACGTGCGAGCTTCTGGCGAGACGCGTGACGGCTCATTGCGATGATCCGCTCGGCACCCATTTGCTTGGCGGAAAGCACACTCAGAAGACCGACTGCGCCATCCCCCACGACCACAATCGTGTTGCCCGGCTTCACATTCGCTGCGTCGGCGGCAAACCAACCGGTGCCCAAAACATCGGAGGTCGCAAGCAGACTCGGAATCAGTTCCTTTGGAGGAAGATCTTTTGTTGGGACCAAGGTGCCGTCCGCAAAAGGCACGCGCAAGAACGGTGCTTGCGCGCCGCTCATCCACTCGCGTTGCACGCACGACGACTGGTAGCCATCGCGACAGATCACACAAGTGTTATCAGACGTCGCAAACGAGCCGACCACGAATTGGCCGGGCTTGATATTCCTGACTTCTCTACCGACCTCTTCAACGATGCCGCAGTACTCGTGTCCCATCGGGGTTGGGCCCGCGATCGGCTGAATACCGCGATAGGGCCAGAGGTCTGATCCGCAGATGCAAGTGGCCGACAGGCTGATGATGGCATCCGTTGCCTTGTTGATTTTGGGCACTTCTTGCTGCTCGAAGCGCACCTCGCGTGGCCCGTACAGAACAGCTCCTTGCATGCTCGATCTCCTTTGATTGCATTCGCTTCGTTCATAACTCTAGATGTCAGCACCCCCAGGACGCACTAGCAGAGCGCGCCAATCTACTTGCAAAACATGCCAAGCTCAAAGCAAGGGAGGGTCTGAAGGAGCGAGGGCTGCGTTTGGGAGGGGATCTGGCGGAGAGTGAGGGATTCGAACTTGAGGCGATTAGCGGGCGTCCGAGCCCGCTGCCGAAATCCCGAGCGAAGCCGAGGGACCCGGAGTATTTCTGGCGGAGAGTGAGGGATTCGAACCCCCGATACCCTTTCGGGTATGCCGGTTTTCAAGACCGGTGCCATCAACCACTCGGCCAACTCTCCGTTCGCGGTCCGGTTTAGTTTACCCCGGTCACCTGCACGGCTCCAAACCTCTTGTTTTCAAGCCATTTTGCGGCTATTTTGGCCGCAACTCTTTTGCGAATCTGGGGTTAACATTAATCGACGGCAGCCTACTCCGCTTGCTGGGCACGGATGCAAGTAGAAGACCGGAGCGCTCCGGGGCCAAGTCGCTCCTGAGGGAGGGTTTATGAGGACTTTCTACCGTTTTCTAAGCATTCTTACTCTTTTCGCGTTGATGCTCGGTCCGGCTCTGGTCGCAAGTGCGCAAGCGCAGGACGACCCGCAGATGCAGAATGACCAGCAGTATGATTCCCAGCCCGGTACTCAGGCCGCGCCTGATAACGCTGCTCCGGCGCCCGATGAGCAGGACTTGCCACCGGACAATCAGGCAACTCAGCCCGACGCGCAACCCAACATGCAGGCCGCACCCGACGCGCAATATGATCAGCAGCCGGCAGACCAGCAGGCGCAAGCGCCTCCGCCACCGGCCGGTGCGCAGCAACCGACCACCGATCCTCCAGCGCGTGCCGCGGCCTTGCAGTACATGGAAGGATCCATTTCCATTCAGCCGCAAGGCACCGGCGATTGGGTCGCTGGCGAGCTGAACCGGCCACTCACGGATTCCGACAACATCTGGGCCGACAAAAACTCGCGCGCCGAAATCAGCGTAGGGACCGGAGTCATCCGCATTGGCTCCGAGACGAGCTTGACGCTTACCAACATTTCCGAAAACGCCGTGCAGTTGCAGCTGCACCAGGGCGCTCTGAACTTGCACGTGCGGCGCCTCTACGACGGCGAGAAATATGAAGTCGATACCCAGAACCAGGCATTCACGGTCGACAAGCCGGGCGATTATCGCTTCGACGTGAATCCCGACACCGATAAGACCGTCATCACGATTTGGCGTGGTGAGGGCGAATCCACCGGCGACGGTCCCGCCGTTCAACTTCACGCCAACGAGCAGGCGCTCTTCAGCAATGGAACCTCGATGACGGTGAAAACACAGGCCGCTCCTGCTCCCGACGCGTTCGATCAATGGGCAGAATCGCGCGACCAGAAACTCGATAATTCGCAGTCGGCGCGTTACGTTGCGCCCGATGTGGTTGGCGGCGACGATCTCGATGAATACGGCGTGTGGAAGGAAACCCCGGATTATGGCAACGTGTGGTACCCGTCGGTTGCCGCGGGATGGGCGCCGTACGTCGATGGCCACTGGGTTTGGGAGTATCCGTGGGGCTGGACTTGGGTTGATTATGAGCCTTGGGGCTTTGCTCCGTTTCACTATGGCCGCTGGGTCTATGGGGGAGGCGGTTGGGGATGGGCGCCTGGTCCGCTCTACGTTCGTCCTTATTACGCGCCGGCGATGGTCGCCTGGTTTGGCGGCGGCTGGGGCGGTTTCGGAGTTGGATTTGGCTGGTGCCCGCTTGGCTGGGGTGAGCCGTTTATCCCATGGTACGGCGTCAGCCGCGGCTACTTCTATCACGTGAATTTCACCAATGGCCGCTTCTTTGGCGGACAATTCCATGACCTGAACGGCTTCTACGGCCACTACTTTGTGAACGGGCGGTTTGCCGGGCACGGTTTCGATTATCACTATTCAAACTTCGGCCGGCCGGGCGGATTCACCGCAGTGTCGCGGGATACTCTGATCAATTCGCGGTCAGTCGCGCACAACAATATTCGGCTGTCGCCCAGCCAGATGAGCCGGGTGTCGGCGATTCATTCGCTCGGCGTTTCACCAACGCGGGCGAGCATCAGAGGATCGAGTATGGCGAGGTCGGTTCCACCGCGCAACTCGTTTTCGCGTCCGGTGGTGAGCCGCATGGCAGCGCCGAATCGCGCAGGCTTCAACAGCTCAGCACGTGCCGGATTCAACGGCAATGCTAGGGCAGGCTTCAACAATAACGTCGCGCGACCGAATGTTGGGGCTGAGAACCGGGGAGCTGGATTCAACAACTCACGGCCGGGCGCGATGGGAGCGCGTTCAGTCCCACGTCCACCGAATGCGGGAAACTACAGCGGTGGTCGTAGCGCGGAGAATTTCGGCAACCGCGGTGCGAGCGCGGGCGCAAACGGGCGCTACTCATCGCCGCAGATGAGCCGCAACAATGTGCCGCGTCCACCTTCGGGCAGCATGGGTCGCGGTGAGCCATCGTATTCGCGTGGCGCGAGTCCCAGCTATGGCCAGCGCGGCGGCAGCCCAAGCTACGCTCCTCGCGGCGGCAGTAGCCCCAGCCACTCTGCGCCAAGAGGAGGCGCACCGAGCGCACCTCGCACCAACGAACGTACCGGACCGCGTGGCGCGATGAGTGTGCCGCGGCCGGCGAGCGGCGGCTACTCGCAAGCTGCAAATCGCGAGAGCTTCGGTGGGAACCGTTCGGTGCCGCGTCCGTCGGCTGCGGTTGCAGCACAAAACCGGGTCGCCGAGTCCTACGGCCGGTCATCTGCTAATTACGGAGGAAGCTACGGGCGATCGTCGTCGGCTTACGGCGGATCGTCTTATAGCGGCCGCAATCCATCCTTCGGCGGAAGTTACGGACGGCAGAGCCAATCGTATGGCGGGAACTATGGGCGCCCAAGCTATGGTGGAAGCTCCTACGGCCGGTCTTCTTCCGGACGGTCAATGTCGATGCCGTCTTACGCGCGCAATTACGGTGGCGGAATGCCGTCTTATGGCGGGAGCCGGATGTCGAGCAGCCGCGGATCCTTCGGCGGTGGTCGCTCGGCGGGAAGCTTCGGCGGCGGTGGACGAGCCTATTCGGGTGGGGGCGGACACTTCAGTGGTGGCGGCCATTCCGGCGGATTCAGCGGCGGTGGTGGTCATTCGAGCGGCGGCGGGCACAGTGGCGGAGGCGGAGGCCACGGCGGACGCCGCTAAGAAACGCTCTTCTGTTTCCACTTTCGAGCCGGGCTGATCCCGCCCGGTGCTGAAAGTTAAACCGAGGTCAACCCGCTCTTTTGAGGTTCAGATTTCCTCTGTGAGATTTGCTCTGTGTAACTCAGTGATCTCTGTGGTTAGCGTTTTTAAATCTTCACCACAGGGCACACCGAGTTACACAGGGAACGCCACAGAGTAGTTTATTTCCTGCTTTGTATGAATGAAGCTTGCGGCTCTCATTTTTTCCCGGCCAGCTTTTCCGTCACTCTCGCAAAATCTTCCTCGGTGTCGACTCCAATACTGTCGTAAGGCGTTTCGGCCACGTAGATCGGAATTCCGTTTTCGAGCAGCCGCAATTGCTCTAGCCGCTCGGTGCGTTCGAGAAAAGACTCCGGCAGGCTCACGAATTTGTCGAGCCACTGCTTGCGATATGCGTAAATGCCGAGGTGCTTGAAGTATTTCGGGTGCGATCCGTCGCGATCGTGCGGAATGGTCGCACGGGAAAAGTAGAGCGCGCGACCGTTCGCGTCGATCACGACTTTGACCGCATTCGGGTTCGCGATGTCTTCCGGCGCGGCCGGCGTCATCAGCGTGCCGACGGGAACTCCGGCATTCTTCATCAACCCAACCAGCACCTCGATGTGGCTGGCGCGAATCATCGGCTCGTCGCCCTGGACGTTTATGTAAACCTCGGAATCAACCGTTTGCGAGACTTCGTGCACGCGTTCGGTGCCGCTGCGGTGACGGTCTGAGGTCATCTGCACTTTGCAGTTATGTTTGCCGCACGCCTCGAGAATTTCCTGCGAATCGGTCGCGATGATGACGTCATCAAGCAGCGGCGATTTGTGCACAGCTTCGTAAACCCACACCGCGAGCGGCTTTCCGTGGATTTCTCGCAGCATCTTGCGTGGCAAGCGCGTGGAGGCGAGCCGGGCCGGAATTACGGCGACAAATTTCATGAAGCGCTAATTTAATCACAGGAAAAAGAAAGGAACCAAGAAGGCGTCATTCGCGGCTAGGGGCTGCGAGTCGGAGACAAATATCGTTGGCAAGGCGCCATCCCCCATTCACCGGCGGGGTTTTAAGTGATAGCACCTGTTAACGACGGTTGACGCCACGAATCGAAGCGCTACACTGAACCGTGATGGTGGAAGCCGATCCGTGGCGTGAATATCGAAGACGAAGAAATCTGAGCCTCTTTGCTTTGATTGGATTTGTTCCATTTGTATTCTTCCTAGCACGGATGACCATCTGGCTTTTCGGAACGACCATTCCCGCATTTATCGTGGGTGTCGTATGGATGATTTTTGCTGTAGTTGCGGGAAACTGGTTCATCCGGTTTGAGTGCCCACGGTGCGGAAACCCATTTTTCGCGGACTCGAAATGGTGGGGATACAACACCATGGTCCGCAAGTGTCTTCATTGCAGGCTGCCGCTGAATGCCCCCGTCGCTTCAGATGGATCAGTCGCCCCGAGAACTTGAGTGTGATTGCCTGTAGGCGTTGAAACATCCTGATAGCACTCATTGACCACTAAAATCCGATTCGAGCCCCCCAGACAGAACCGGCCCAGTGAGATCCTTCGTGTACCTTCGTGCCCTTCGTGGTTGAACGTTTTCCTGAGCTTTCCTTTCCCGAAACAAACGTATAAAACAAATGCCATGCTGGTGAAAGACATCGCTAAGGCGATCGGCGCGCGCATAATCGGCGACGAAGGAGTCGAAGTCCGTGGAATTGCCAGCATCGTCTCTGCGGTAGATGGCGATGTAGTTTTTGTGGAAGGCGAGAAGTTTCTTTCTGATGCATTGCGCTCGCGCGCGGCTGTGGTGGTAGCCGGAACATTCGCCGAAAAAACGGAGTCATCGAAGCCTTTGCTGATCGTGCCGCATCCGAAGCTGGCATTCGCGCGAGCCGCAGCGTTACTAGGCGCTGGAGAGACTCGTGCACCCGGAATCGACCCTCGTGCGGTTGTTCCTCCGTCTGTGGTGCTCGGCGACTCGGTCACAATTGATCCCTGGACTTTAGTCGGCGACAAAGCCCGGATCGGTGATCGCACCTGGATCGGCGCCAATTGCGTCATCAGCCGCGGTCTCGAGATTGGCAAAGATTGCAAGATTTATCCCAACGTGACGATCTATCCCGGCACCCGCATCGGCAATCGCGTGATAGTTCATGCCGGGGCGGTGCTCGGCAGCGACGGCTTCGGATATGTGCGCGATCCCGAAACTGGCCGGCACGAAAAATTTCCGCAGATCGGGAAACTTGAAATCGAAGATGACGTCGAGGTCGGCGCGAACACAACCATCGATCGCGGCGCGCTCGAGGTCACGCGCATTGGGCGCGGAACGAAGATCGATAACCTTGTGCACATTGGCCACAACTGCCTGGTTGGCGAAAACGTGCTGATTGCGGCGCAGGCGGGCTTTTCGGGTAGCATCACCATCGAGAATAATGTTGTGATCGGCGGCCAGGTCGGCGTGGGCGAGCATGCGCGCATCCAAGAGGGCGTGATGCTCGGCGGTCAAGCCGGAGTTTTGCCAAAGAAAGTTCTTCGCGGCAAAGGCGTGCCATTCTGGGGAACACCGGCGAAGCCTTTGCGCGAATATCTCAGAAGCTTGGCGGCATTGGCGCGGCTGGGTCACAAGGAAAACGGTTACACGGAAAACGGTCACAAGAAAGACGACAAGAAGGAGAATTAATGGCGATTGTTGTCGTGGGCGGGCATTCTCGCAGCGTGGGCAAGACCAGCGTAGTCGCGGGCCTGATCGCCGCATTACGTGCTTACAACTGGACGGCTTTCAAAGTCACGCAGTTCGGTCATGGCCGTTGCTCGCTCAATGGCAGACCGTGTCAATGCGAGACTGCTGATCACTCCTGGGCAATGACCGAAGAAAAGGACGGGTCGGGCGAGTCAGACAGCTCGCGTTTCCTCGTAGCCGGTGCGAAGCGCTCCTATTGGGTGCGCACGGCGCAAGGCCAGCTTGAAAAAGCGGTTCCCGCAATCCAGCGACGAATCAACGAAGCCGAGAACACAATCCTCGAGTCCAACAGCATTCTGAAATTCATTCAGCCGGACCTTTACTTGACTGTTCTCGATCCCGCGACTGAGGACTTCAAAGCGTCCGCGCATCAGTTTCTCAGCCGCGCCGACGCCATCATCCTGCACGGCAGCGAACGCACTCCGCGCTGGGCTGATGTTTCGCTGGCACGTGAGAATTCAGCCGCCCGGTTATTTCGCATCAACCCGCCACCCTATGTCAGCGACGAAGTTGTTGACTTCGTCGAATCTCGTCTGCAGTCGCTCTCTGCTGCACGCCTGCCCTGATATTCTTCTCAACAATGCGCACAATCGAAAGCCGGGCCTGGTTGCTGGCCATTACATCAGCTGTGCTGCAGGTCCTGATATTTCCCCTGCCCAACTTATACGTGCTCTGCTGGATCGCCGTTGCCCCGGTGCTCGTGGCACTCATACGCACGCGCAGACCGGATACATTGCAATTGCAGGGCGCGGTAAAGCTGCTGCCTGCAACTCCACTGCAAGGCTTCGTGCTGGGATACGCTTGCGGAATTCTGTGGTACGGCGGGAACTGCTACTGGGTTTACAGCACCATGAAGCAATACGGCGGCATCAGCGCGCCGGGAGCGTTCGGTCTGCTCGTGCTGTTTTGTTTGTATCTCGGGCTTTACCACGGCGCATTCGGATTGATCATTGCGTTGCTCGCAAAGTGGTCCCAACGCATGGCTCTCGTCTTATCGCCGATGGTCTGGGTTGCGGTTGAATTAGCGCGCACCCGCATCAGCGGATTTCCCTGGGACCTGCTCGGCACCGTACAAGCCGATAATATTCCGCTCGCGAAGATTTCGACCGTCACCGGCGTTTATGGCGTCTCGCTCGAAATCATGATCGTGAACGCCGCCTTTGCCGCAGCATTTTTAATTCAGCGGAGTCGCCGGCGGTCTTTACTGCTTGCGGCCGTCGCGGCGGCAGTTCTTTTGCAAATCCCGCGTTGGTTCCCTGCGCCGAAGTTCCCTACCGACCGTGCCGCATTGCTGGTGCAGGAAAATGTTCCCGTACTCGATGGCTCCGATTGGACGCGGCAATATTTCGACGACACCTTGACCGACTTGACGAAACTCAGCCTGAGTCCTCCCGGCGGCGAGCCACAGCATCCTGATCTCATCGTGTGGCCGGAATCGCCCGCGCCGTTTTACAGCGGCGATCCGCTGTTTCGAACGGCGCTCAGTCACATTGCAACCACTGCGCATGAATGGGTGGTCGCGGGCAGCATCGGGGTTGAGAACGCAACAGTATCTCCGCAGCAGCCGACGCGAATCTACAACTCGGCGGTGCTGGTCAGCCCGAGCGGCGACTGGATCGCGCGCTACGACAAGATCCATCTCGTGCCATTCGGCGAGTACGTCCCTTTTAAAGATTGGCTTTCATTCGCCGGTGGCCTGACTAAAGAAGTTGGCGATTTTTCGCGCGGGCACTCGCGCTGGCCGTTGCAAGCCGGAGACGAAAGGTTGGGCATCTTCATCTGCTACGAATCTGTCTTCCCCGATGAAGTGCGTCAGTTCTCCGATAAGGGCGCACAGGTCTTCGTGAACATTTCAAACGATGGCTGGTATGGCGATAGCGGCGCCTATGCGCAGCATCTGAAGCAGGCGCGCATGCGCGCCATCGAAAATGAGCGCTGGCTGTTGCGCGCCACGAACACCGGAGTCACAGCTGCGATCGATCCCGATGGGCGCGTGGCGCAAACCGTGCCGCGAAAAATCCGCACTGCGCTCGACGCGTCCTATGCGCTGATGGATTCGAAGACGTTCTACACGCGGCATGGCGATTGGCTGGCATATCTGTGTGCGATAATTTCTGTAGTCGCGATTTTCATCGCGGTTACTCCCTTAAAAGGCAGACTTAAAGCATGATTCAGGATTTCGACCAGGAATATTCAGCGCTGCAGCAAAAAGTCCGCGAACTACGGGAGTACCTTTGACGCCGGCAAACTGCGCCAGCAATTAACGGAAATAGATAAACAGGCCGCCGACCCGAATCTCTGGTCGAACCAGCAAAAGTCCCAGCAGGTTATGCGCGAGAAGAAACGGCTCGAGGACATGCTCGCGGTTGAGGCGGATCTCGTTCGCCGCACCGACGATATTTCCGCGTACTTCGATCTCGCGCGTGAAGGCGAAAATGTCGAAGCCGATCTGCGCCGCGAGATCGATACACTGCGCGAACGTGTCGATCGCCTTGAGACCGAAACTCTGCTCTCCGGAGAAAATGACGCGCGCAATGCCATCGTGACCATACATCCCGGTGCTGGTGGAACCGAGTCGCAGGATTGGGCGGAGATGCTCATGCGCATGTATCTGCGCTGGGCTGAGCGTCAGGGATTTCAAACTGTGCTCTACGACTACCAGCCCGGCGAAGAAGCGGGAATCAAATCCGCGACCTTCGGCGTGAATGGCGAATACGCGTTTGGCTTGTTGAGCAGCGAGATCGGCGTGCATCGCCTGGTTCGCATTTCGCCATTCGATCAGGCGAAGCGGCGCCACACTTCGTTCGCCAGCGTTTTCGTTTCACCGGAGATCGATGAGTCGATCGAGGTGGTCATCAAGCCGGAAGACCTTCGCATCGATACGTATCGCTCCAGCGGCAAAGGCGGCCAGCACGTGAACACGACAGATTCTGCGGTTCGCATCACGCATATTCCCACCGGAATTGTTGCCGCTTGCCAGAACGAGCGTTCGCAGCACAAGAATAAAGATCGTGCGATGAGTATGCTGCGCTCCAAGCTTTATGAATTTGAGATGGAGAAAAAGCGCGAGGCCACCAGGAAGATCGAGGAATCGAAGCTCGATATCGACTTCGGCTCGCAGATTCGCTCGTACGTGCTTCAGCCCTATCGCCTGATTAAAGACCACCGCACTAAGACCGAAGTTGGCGATGTTGACCGTGTCATCGATGGCGACTTGCAGCCATTCATCCGCGCCTACCTGCGCATGCGGCGCGATGGCGGAAGCTCATCCGCTGGCGCTGATAAGAATTAACTTGAGGTGCCTTCAGTAACCTCAGTTCCTATAAAACAGTAGAAACAGACTTGCGCGGCGGGCGAATCTATAAGGTGCAAAACTCTGATCAGGGAGAGCTATGTCTCGCCATCTGGATTTAATTCGCAGAAGTGCGCTGCCCTCGCACCAAATGATGACTGCCGCCAAAGGCGCGCTCCATTTGCCGGCGGAAGAGATGGTCGAAATTCTTGTGTATCTGGCCGAGAACAATAAAATTTTTGGCGAGCAGGCGCGCATTACGCTTGCAGGATGGGACGAGAGCGGAGCGAAAAAAATCGCATTGAATCCGTCGACTGCAAAGGACGTGCTCGACTATTGGATATCGCCTAAAAATCTCAGGGCGGCGTTGTTCCCCCTGCTTCTGGAAAATCCGTCCGTTTCGGTCAACAAGATCAGCCATATCGGCGCCACGCTGAAAGGCGAGTGGATTGATACGATGCTGGCGAGCTCGCGAGTTCGCGCCTCTCACATCATTCTTAGAGAAATGAGCACGAACAAAGAACTGAGCGGAGTACAAACCACACGCTTGCAGGAGTTGATTACGGGTAAACCGGCAGCAGCATCGGTTCAAACCACTCCTCAGACGGCAGCTACGGCACCTTCGAGCGAAAAACCTTCTGTTGCGCACGCTTCTTCAACTGAGCCGCGGACATCGACCTCTGGCTCGGAAAGAACGCCTTCTGCTCCATCGCGGGACCACGACGCGTCGGATCCCGAAACCGAAAACGCGGTCGCGGTGTTTATGAAAGAACATGCAGCTGAAATCGCCGCCGAGGGCGACAAGCCGTTCGACCCATTGGGTGGCGTTCATGAAGAAGCTCCCGCAGCCGAGCCTGAGGTTGCAACCGCAGCTGTTGCGGCCGCAGGCGCAAGCAAATCCGCAGCGGCTGTGAAGGCTGCTCCCAAAAAAATAACCAATCCGCAAGATGAACAGCGCGGCAGTGTTCTGCAGAAAATTGCCAAGCTTGACATCAAAGGGCGCATCCAGCTGGCCATGAAAGGCACCAAAGAGGAGCGCTCGATTTTGGTGCGCGACGGCACCAAGATCGTTGCGCTGGCAGTGCTCGATTCTCCCAAGATCACCGACGGCGAAGTGGAAAAGTTTGCCTCGCAGAAGAACGTGCTCGAAGCCGTGTTGCGTGCGATTCCCATGAAGCGGCGGTTCGCAAAAAATTATGCGGTGGTGCGTAATCTTGTCTTCAATCCACGTACCCCGCTCGATGTGGCGCTCGGGCTGATGAAAAACCTGCTCGTCCAGGATCTGAAAAATCTTTCCGGGAACAAAGAAGTGCCCGATACGATCCGCAAGCTCGCGTTGCGCATGTTCAAACAGAAACTGGAAAGCAGCGCCAAGAATTAGCATCGCCCGCTTCGCTAGAATAATGTGCGTGACCCTACGCGCTGAGCCCGATCCGATTCGCGATCTCTTGTTGCGCGCGAAAACCATCGCCGTGGTCGGCCTCTCAGACAATCCGCACCGGCCTAGTCATGGCGTTTCCGCTTACATGCAGGCGCAGGGGTACAAAATCATTCCCGTGAACCCGACCATTCAAGAGGCATTGGGCGAAAAGTCATATCCGTCTTTGCTCGACATCAAAGTGCGGATCGATATCGTGAACATCTTTCGCCGCCCAGAGTTTGTGGGGGAAGTTGTCGATCAGGCAATCCAGCTAAAAGTTCCCGCTGTATGGATGCAGGAAGGAGTCATCAACCAGAAAGCCGCAGAAAAGGCGCAAGAGACGGGAATCTTCGTGGTGATGGACTTATGCATTCTGAAAGAGCACCGGGCACGATTTAGGTAGTGCTTGCTTCGGCAGGATTATTCGTCGGTTTTGTGCTGCGGTTCTGAATGTTGAGCGCGATTTTTCCTTCTTCGAATTTCTTCCAGCCGCTCGCGAATTCTTTTCTCAACTCCCTCGTTGGTTGGCTGATAGTACTGGCGATCCTTCAGATTTTCTGGCAGGCACTGCATGTTGGCGACTTTGTCGTCAAGATCGTGCGCGTACTGGTAGCCTCTGCCATAGCCGAGATTCTTCATCAGTCCGGTTGGGGCATTACGTAGATGCAATGGGACAGGCTCGGCGGCAGTGCGCTCCACATCCTGCTGAACGTCGGAGTAGGCCGTGTATAGCGCATTCGACTTGGGCGCGAGCGCAAGATATACGGCAGCCTGCGCCAGTGCAAGATTTCCCTCGGGCATGCCAATGAAATCGACCGCATCGCGCGCAGCCATGCACAACGCAAGCGCGCTGGGATCCGCCAGGCCGATGTCCTCAACCGCCATCCTGACGATCCGGCGTGCAATGTACAGCGGGTCTTCGCCGGCTTCGAGCATCCGCGCCAGCCAATAGAGTGAGGCGTCCGGATCGCTGTTGCGGACGGATTTGTGCAACGCTGAGATCAAGTTGTAATGCTCTTCCCCGGCTTTGTCGTAAAGCAGAACGCGCTTCTGCAGCGCGTCCTGCACGATCTCAGCCGTGATCTCACCACCACTCGAGGGCGCCCCACCCGACGCGCTGTTCGTTGGGTGGGAAGTAACCAGCGCCGCCGCAACTTCCAGCACGTTGTAAGCACTGCGCGCATCGCCACTCGAGTAAGCAGCGATCTGATGCAGCACATCGTCAGCCGCAGATAACCTCAACTCTCCTAACCCACGCTCCTCATCACTCAATGCACGCCGCAAGAGCAGCACGATCTGCTCTTCCGTTAGCGGTTTGAGCACGTAGACGCGGCTTCGCGAAAGCAGCGCCGAAATAATTTCAAACGACGGATTCTCGGTCGTGGCGCCAATCAGGCGAA
>Ga0335077_10007001_pt1 | contig 13958 bp, 11 predicted proteins | sample Lox_Sample_31_FD_207151 | JGI IMG/M metagenome (GOLD analysis project Ga0335077, IMG submission 207151) | Soil microbial communities from Loxahatchee National Wildlife Refuge, Florida, United States - Lox_Sample_3.1 | ecosystem: Environmental > Terrestrial > Soil > Wetlands | place: USA...
GCCAAGCCCGCGGACTACGGTCTGAACCGCGGGAATAAGCCCCCATTGCCGGTACTTTGCTCGTTGTGGGCTTGCCTGCCGAAAACATCTGTTTCCCGCCAATTCCCTCACAATCTGCGGTCTCGTGGAATACGATTTTTGGCGCGACCAGGCGGCCTCCAGTGAATTGCTCAGCGTTGGGGAACACGCCGAACCAATACGGCGATGTGCAGATACTTCCATGAGGAGAAGCGATAACCTGCGTTGTCTAAGGTACGCCGCGGGGACTTAGCCCTCGGAAATCCGTCTCGACGATGCGACCAGCTCGTTCGTTCGACGGATCAATTCGCTCCGTTCAAGATCCCGGTATTGCTTCGGCAACAGACTCTTGCTGGTGCATTCCAGGACGGCGACAAGGTTCTGCAGATCGATTTCTGTGGGATAGTACGGCGGAATAAAATCTTCCAGCGCGGCCTGCAGATCCTGTGAATCCACGGCGGGCTTGTTCTGCAGGCTGCTTCGCATGTGGCTGCGAACCAGAACTGCCTCAATATCGGCACCAGACAGGTTTCCGGCGCGATCCAGAAAGAACTTTTCGATCTCGGCAGGGAATGGCTGCATGCCAATCTTCCGTTGCATTGCGCGTAGGAGCGCGAGGCGTTCTTCGGGCGTATCCGGATAAAAGAGTGCGATGTGCTCTTCTGCGCGGCCTTGCCGCTTGAGGTCAACCGGAAGAAGATCGGGGCGACATGTCAGGAGGAACCAGATCACCTTCCCGCGGTATTCTGTGTTGCCCATGAACTGCGCGATCTGCGCAAAGACGCGATTTCCCACCCCGCTGTCCCCCGAACTAGAGCGATCGCCGAGTTGAGCATCGGCCTCGTCCACAATGACGGCAATTGGGCTCATCGCTTTCAGCAGGTTCAGAACTCGCTCCAGATTGCCCTCGGTCACCCCTTGCCACATACTGCGGAAATTCTTCAGCGTGACGGCGGGGATGCCAACTTCACCGGCGAAGCAGGTCGTGATGAACGTCTTGCCTGTGCCTACCGGACCACAGATTACGTAGCCCATGGGCAGCACATCCGTATTGCCGGCGCGGATGGCGGACGCGGCGTCCTGCAACTTGTGTTTGGCCTGATCGTTGCCGGCGACAAAGGAAAGATCGAATCGGCTTTGCACGAACTCCAGCAAGCCGCCAGATTCGGCTTCGATCAAGTCTTTCTTCCGTTGCGACAGAAACTTCAGGGTGAGCGGCTGCCGGTTCTCGACAGCATAGGAAATCAGGCCTTGCAGTTGGACCCGTTTTAGTCCCGCCCCCAACTTGGCCAGAGATTCGTCGCTTACTTCTGAGCCAGTGGGCAGCTCGTGATTCTTGAGTTGCGCACGAATGAACTCCAGCCGGTCGCTGTAGTCGGGCATGGGAATCCCGATGGTCGCAACTCCGGGATGCTGCACGATGCCCTGGTTCAGTTCGATCTGATTTTCCGAAATCAGGCAGATCGTGACGTCTGCGGCAAGAAACTCCGCATTTCGAGCCCATCGCTTGAGGATGACCAGCGAGTTGCGGTCCTCCGCCGACATGCTGGACACGTCGCCTGACGGAGCAATGGTCTCGGCAAAATCGATGACGAGGCCGATCTTCTTTCCGTCGGCGATGCGCAGCCGCAAGTAATTGTCGAGCAGATTCAGAACCGCATCGGGATTTCGGGGCAATCCGCCTTGCGAATAGCTGGTGCCGTGAAAACTGTCGTATCCCTCAAGAGCACGGCGAAAATCGCTTTGGGTGGCCGGAGTCCCGAAGCTGAGCCCCCCGCGGTCATAGTGCAATACGAGGTCGCGCTGGCCGAACAGAGCCCGCGAAATAAATTCTTCGAGAGGAACGAAGCTGGTGGCATCCTGTGTCCGAAGCGGCACCAGATCGCGCACATTGCCGTAAAGCACGAACACCGCGAACGATCGCGAATAGTATTTTTCGGAGAGCTCCCGCGCCCACGCGGGCAGCGCATCCAGGTATTTCCCCGTTTTGGTGACGCTTTCCGGCATCAGTTTGTGGTCCGTATCCGGTTCGGTCCAGCTGAGGCTGAAGTGTCATCGAGCGACATCAAGCCGTTCAGATCGGGCGAGAGATCGCTGAAGATGGTTTCCACTTGCTGCACAGTTTGCTCGGTCTGTTCAACATCGTGCACCAGGTTATCGAGGCGATCGCTGACCTGCTGTGGATCGCGCATCGTGACTGACTGATCGCGGACCAGCATGAGCACGTCTTCGACGGCAGCTAATTGTGCCTCGACCACCTTGCGATTTTCTGCGATTTTGTCGAACTTCTCCAGACGCTTGTTGAGAATCTCGATGCGCTTCTGATTAATCTCCTGCACGCGCGCCGGCTCAGTGCTGAGTGTCTTCTGCAGAGAAGCGATCTCGCGCTTGATTCCGTCGGGCGCCGTGCTCGTCAGGTATTGCTGCTGCTGCCAGGCGGCGAACAGCAGCCGCGCATAACCACTCAGCAGGCCCTGCAGACTGGTATCGATCTGCTGCAGAAATATTTGCGATTGCGCAGAGAGCTGGGCGAAGTTGGTGCGAATCGATCCGCAAATCTGGGTGCAATGAACATACCGGCTCTGCATCTCGGGCGAGAGATTCTGCAGCATTTCCTGCAGCTTTTGTTGATGCTTGAGCTGCTCGTCCGCCAGCTGCCAGGAGCGAACCAGCCGGCGAAAACGAGAGCTTTGGGGGACGACGGCGAGATACATCAACTCCAGCCCGGCGACTAAAAGGAGAGGCAGAGCCGTACCCGCGACTAGGGCAAACACTCCCGCACCAACCAGCGAGATCCAATTGTATTGCCAGTGAAAGGCGGCCTTAACGTAGTTGGTCGGATCGACCGGCGGCGTGCTCTGCCGGTCCTGGGGATCGCCGGGAGCCATCTAGATACTCACCCGCACTTGGCCGTTGCCCGGAGCTTTGCGGAGCCGGCCGAGAACGTAGTTCTGCAGATCGTGAAATTCGTTGCGCTGTTTCAGGCTCAAATCCCGTGGGCGGTCAAAAGGTACTTGCACATCCTCGACAATCGTTCCCGGATGCGCGCTCATGATAAAGATACGATCCGCCAGGTAAATCGCTTCCTCCACGTCATGGGTGACAAACAAAATCGTGCTGGCTGTCTCATCCCAGATCTTCAGCAGAAGCTGTTGCATCTCGCCGCGGGTCTGGGCGTCGAGCGCGCCGAACGGTTCGTCCATCAGAATGACGGATGGCCGCAGCGCCAGGGTGCGCGCGATCGCCACCCGCTGCTGCATTCCTCCCGAAAGCGTCTCGGGATAGGCATTTTCGAAGCCGCTGAGACCGATCGCCTGGATCAACTGCGACACCGTTTCTCTCCGCTGCTCTGGAGGAACCCCATTGATCTTCAGGCCGTACGCTATGTTATCAGCGACCGTGAGCCAGGGGAACGAAGTGTACTTCTGAAATACCATGCCGCGGTCTTTGCCCGGCCCGTGCACCGGCTCCTCATTGACCAGAACTTCGCCGCTGTCGGCGCGGTCCAGCCCCGCAATCAGGCGCAACAGGGTGGACTTGCCGCAGCCCGAAGGACCAAGCAGGACTCGAAATTCGCCAATGTCACGGCCTGCGGGAGAATAAGCGTCTTCGATTTCGAAATTGATGTTCTCGAGGGCATTCACGCGCGCACCGTTAGCCGCTGGAAACGAGCGGTTCACGCCACGCACCGTGATTTTTGATTTCTTATGCTCCATGTTTCGCCGCCTTCAAATGCGCCGTCGCACTGGGCACTGCAGCACCAGTATCGGCCAGTGCCGCAGCCGTTTTGCGCCAAGGGAACAGGCGGCTTTCGAGAAACGTGAGTAGAAACCGAAAGAGAAACGCAGCAATTCCAATCGCAATGATGCCGGCGTAGACGCGCTCAAAGTCGAGGACCTTGCGGGCCGCTTCCACCATGTAGCCAACGCCTTTCCGTGCATTCACCATCTCGGCCAGGATCACGTATGTCCAGCCAATGTCATAAAGGATGCGGAACGAAGCGAAGATAGCCGGAAACGACGCGCGAAACACGAGCCACAATGCGTGCCGTTGTCTGGCTCCCAGCGTGTAAGCCGTCTCCAGGAGCGCATTGTCCACGCGGTTCGCTTCCTCAACCACGACTGCCAAAAGGTAGAAGAACATGCCGAGGGGGATTGCAACCACCGCGCACCAGAAAAATGCCTGCGCAATCCGCCACCAACTCTGAAACACATTGCCTAACAAGTCATACTCGGTCCACAACTTCCCAAATGCCCGGATCACGCCCAGCGGCTTGGGCAACGAAAATGGCGGCAGGATCTCCCACTGTGTGAGCACGATCCACAGCAACACCAGAAAAGCCCAACTACTAAAAGCGAGGGTCCATCGCACCCTCGGCGAGACCTCTTTACGAATGCTGAACAGATCGCTCATCGAAGATTGTCTTAGCTGGGGTTGGCGTACACTTTGATGTCGGTTCGGCGATTCTTCTCACGCCCTTCGGTCGTGCCGTTGGTCGCAATCGGCTTGTCCGGGCCATTCCCCGCAGTCCGCAGGCGCGCGGCCGGAAAACCATATTTCTCGATGAGATAGTTCCTGACCTCGTCCGCTCGCGCATGAGAAAGCTGGATGTTATATGCCCGCGAACCGGTGGAATCGGTGTTTCCTTCGATATCGACCACGGTGTTTTCGTAAGCCCGCATCGTTCCGGCCAGTTCGTCCACAATGGCGCGGGAGTCCATGCTCATGTGAGATGAATTCGGGTCGAAGTAGATGGAACGGTGCTGCGTGGCGATTGGCGTTGCGCTGCTGGCCGGTTCCTTATATTCGATCGGGGCCTCGGTTGAGGCCATCGAGAAGCTTCCGGACAACTTGTCGATATACCGCCGATCGAGACTGTCCTCAGGATTGTAGGTGTGCTTGATAATGCGCAGTTCGCGGTACATATCCTGCGCCATATTCAAGATGTTGTCGTAATCAGAAGTTGATCCAGCCGTGCCCATGAATGAGCGATTATCGGCGTAGTCCGCGAGCTTCACGCCGCCGAGCATCGTCTTCGCCAGATCAGAGGGAATATTGAAGTCCTTCACTGTGCCGATGAGGTTGTAGGCACGATCTGGTTGCGTCTTGATGAACTCCACGCCTTCCAGCCAGCCCTGCGCGAACTTGAGCACAGTTTGTGGATGCTGCGCCGAAAAGTTATCGCTGACCACCAGAATGTCGGCGATCAGCCGATTCGCAACCTTGGTGTCGTAGATCTTCTTCGATCCGGCGCGCTTGGAAACCGCGTCACTCATGTCCGGATCCCATGCCACCGCCGCATCAACTTTTTCCTGCGCAAAAAGAGTAGCCGGCTCAATGCCATCTTTCGTGTGCACGGCCTTGTTGAAAATCTCGTTGCGCTGCTCGGTGCTCAGGCCCGAAGCTCTCAACCCGTTATAGAGAAGGAAATGTGACGGTGTGTACGGAGCGAATGCGACCGTCTTACCCGCCAGATCTTCAATGCTATTGATCCCTTGCTTCCCGATCACGCCGTCGGCGCCGCGCGACCAGTCCACCATCAGGAACGCGTGCGAACCGAATCCTTTGTCCTTGAACTGCGCGTAGTCTTTGGCGTAAACGTCAGCGGTTGTCAGCATCACATCGACATTATTGGTTGCAAGCGCCGCCGCTCCCTCCGTCCAGTCATCGATGATCTTGAAAGTGACTTTCAACCCTTTCTTGCCGAAAATCGAGTCCGGCTGCGTGTCCAGTCCGCCATTCGCGACCAGCCCACCCACGCAACCAACCCAAACGTTGACGCGCACTCGCACTTCCGGATCACTGCTGCTCGACGAAGCCGGGATCAGCAGCGGCTTCGACGCATCGACCGTAGTTCCGGTTGACGTGGCCTTGCCTCCGGGAACCCAGCTGCCCAGATCGATCACGCCATACCGATGCAGGCTGAAGCCCACAATTGCCACGCCAATCAGGAATATTAGGACCCATCCACCTCGTTCAATCTTGAGCGCCATAACCTCTCCTCCCCTACTTCACATGCATGAAATCTCTACGAAGTCTTTGCCGGTTCCTTGGCCGCAATCGTCTTCGCTGCACTTGCTTGGGCCGCTTCAGGAGAAGCCAAGCCCATCTCGATCTTGAACTGCTTGACCAGTTCGCTGGCCTGCAGCTTCTCCGCCTCGTCTTCAATCTTGACCTTCTGCTGGTCGACGTTGCTCAGGGCCATATCCATGCGCGCCTCGTTGACGGCAGTCTCCTCTTCAATTTTGCGCACCATTTCGTCATGCGTCTGGCTGATGCCCGCCACCTCAAACTGCTCCATCGCGTCGGCAACCTTCTTCTGCCAAAGGGCGCGGCGATGATCGGCAATCGCGTTGAGCGCTTCCTGCGTTTTGCGATCCTTCTCGCGCATGAACGCCTGCTTTACGGTCATCGCTTTGTCAAAAGCAGCCCGCGCGGTGGCAAGCTGTCCCTGGGTCCGCGCCAAAGCTCCTTTGAGCTGTTCGAGCTGGGTTGCGAATGCCCCGGCCAGATCGTCACGGTTGGCCTGGATGGCGGCCTTGACCTTCGCCGTAATGTTCGCCATGTCCATCTTGTACTTGGCTTCTTCCTTTTCCAGCAGAGTGACATTCGCCTTCACCATGGCGATGCTCTCATTCATCCGCGGAACCTGGTCGTTCATGTCCCGAATGTTCTGCTGCAGAATCAGCTCCGGATCTTCCGCCACCGAGATGAAGAAGCCGACAAATGATCGAACCATTCTGGTCAAACGCTGCCACATAAAAGCCTCCAAGGATCAGGAACGCTGCGCCGTTTTCGTTGTAGGCGATGGGGCATTCACATCGCCCGTGGTAATGGGGTTCTCAGTCACGAAATATCCCACCGCTTCTGCAATTTTCTTTTCTTCCTGCTGTTTCTTCAGGCGCCATCCAGTAAACCGCTCTTTTTCCCGCGAAACTTCATCGTTATTCGCCTGAATCTTGGCTCGCTGCTCGGTCACGTATTTGTCAATCTGCGCCTGGATGTCGCTGTTCTCTTTCGTCTTGCGATCTTCCAGTTCCTGTGCCGCCCGCTGCTGCACGCGCTCGTAGGTGTCGAGCGCCCGATCGCGTCGAATCGCATCCTGGATCACGTCCTTGACATCAACCCCCGCAGCGTCCAGGGCTACCAGCACCGACGACTTCTTCACATCGGAGGGAAGGTTCCGGATGTGCTCGCTTTCCAGCATCTGCGAGACTTTCAGGATGGAATATCCTTTTGCCGCCGGCGGGATTTCAGCGGCTTTGTAGATCTCGTCAAAAGAAGTGGGATCGGAAACCGGACTCGTGAATTGCGGCTCAGCGGCAATCGTCGACGCAATCTCTGCAACGCTCTGCGCAGCTGATTTTGTTGTCGCCGGCGTGGCCGCCGACGGCTGCCCCGAACCATCGTCGACTGAGACGATGTAGTTGTACCATTTTTTCGACATTCGGAACCTCCTACTGCGCCCTTTGCCGCATCAACGATCTAACCCGGGTTTTGAACGACCCAGAAAGGTAATGCCCATCCTCAGGCTTGTCAATGCTTTCGGACACGTTCCGCGCCATCAGATATCTATCGCCTTCCACAGCCGGTAATACTGCCTGTCCTACCTTCGAATCCCCGACGGTGACCACTGTAACCGCAGGATGTCGCCGGATCAATTCAGCTAAAATGAGCTTCTTTGCTGTTCAAAATGAACCCGGTTTTTGAACGAATCGAGTTTTGGAAAAGAGGATCGTGCCTGCCGACGAATTAGCTGCCCTGTTAAGCCGCATCGTGGAGATCAAAGCCGAGTACGACGTTCGCCTGCTTGCGCAGCAACTCGGCACCAACTATCGCTCGCTCATGTACTGGCTCCGTGGCGAACGCCATCTGCCCGCCCACGTGCTACCTCAGATCTGCGTGCTGCTTAATAATTACGAGGCTCTCGATTTCCTGGAAAGACAGGCCGGCCGCGTGGCTTTCAAACTGCCCGCACCCGAAACTGCACTCGAAAAAGAGCTGGTGGCAATCTCCAATCTGATCAAGGAGGTAGGTGAGGCGTTGGAGAGTGTGGCCGAGACCCTTGCCGACGGTATCGTAGAGGAGAATGAACTGAAAACCACGATTCCAAAACTGGAGGCCGTTATTCGGGAATGTGCATCGCTGAAATACTTGCTGGAAGACCTTTGCAAAGGAAGAAAGAAGAAGAAAGTACCCCGAGTTTGAAGCGGAGCAGAAGTTCGGGTACAACTCGCTACAATTGAGTCGAAAAATGAGTGGCTTTCTGGCTCCTGCGCGGCGCGAGATGAAGGAGTTCGATCGTGTCCTGCTTTTGGCTCACGATCAGGGCGTCAACCCTCTGGTTTCGACCCAGGTGATTTAGTCTTTCACCCTCATAAACACTGATCTTCCCGCGCTGCTCCTGCAAAAACCGCCTAGACGAGCGATGACAAACAGGTTCCCGGCAGTAAAGTCTCAGCGAGGGAAAAGCTTGGCCAGCCGTTCCGCGAGTGTCTGGACGGCTTCATTCAATTTGGGCAGCCCCGGAGTGTCGAAGTCAACGTCCAAACTCTCCAGGTCGCGGGTCACGTCCTTCACCAGCTGCGTCGTCATTTCTACGCGTTGCCGCATCACCTGCGCCATAAGCCGGTACGGATCGTTGCCTTTCCCCTGGCTCTCAAGCCATTGCTGAACGGCGGCGCCGGCCTGGCGGGCGCGTTCGGAGGCGGTGCGAAAATCCATCAGGACTTTCACGTCGATCATGCCCGTCTTTACGGAGTCCTGCAGTTCCTTCAGTTCCTCGTTCGTTTTTCTTAAACGTGACGAGAGTTCTGTTTTTGGGGGCGGGTTCTGAGACATAACTGTGAAACCTCTCCCATAAATTAGCGTCTTGCTGCTTTGCTGTTCGGTGGCGTGGTTTTAGTCCTAAATGTCATCGACTGGCCGCAATAGCGATTGGTGTTCCCAAATCGTTAAGCCTTTGAAGTAATCGGCGGCGTTAAGTTAAAGCGGTCGTGCAGGAATTTCAAAGCCTCGTCCCGCTCCGGGGTTGGCACCTGGCCAGTGGAGTTCAGAAACAGGATATAAAGTTCGGCTGCGCCATCGGGATCGCCAGCCTGGGCACGCGCTCGCGCATCCTGCAGGATTTTCGTAGGTAATTCCGATGCTTTCTCCCGGATAGCGCTGACGACAGCGTTACGCGCATCAATTTCAAGTTGCGTGAGGAACTGATTTTCATCCGGGTCGACGCCTTGATTGGTGACGCCTTGGGCGTCTTCGGGCTTCACATCCTGAATCAGAATTACGCTCGGATGATTGCTTTTGCTCACTTCAAACGATTGCCCGACTGCAGTTCCTGCACGATCAGCCAGGCGAAAGTCGAGATCCACCGAGGCGCTGATATTCACCGTCTTTTTCGTGTAGTGATAGGGTTCGACCACAGTTTCGATCCGGTTCTCCTCGATCGCATCCAGGGCGTGCTGCAAGTCATCGGCTTCCTTCTGCGCTTTCTGGACCGCGTCATTGGCAACAGCAATGACCTCTTTCTTTTTGTGCTGCGACTGAGCCTCGGAGAGCGCGTTTTGCGCGGCGGCGAGCTCCCCTTGCGCGGCGTCGTAGTTCTGTTTGGCCTGAATCCAGGCAGGATTCTTCACATCGTGCGTCCCCGCCCGATAAGTCGACGCCAGCGTTTCCAGGCTCGAGTTCTTGACGACTCGGTGCTCCAGGACATCCCCAATCAAAACAAAGTTGGGTTGCATCGCGTCGCCGTTGTCCGAGACTTTCCGCACGAACTCAAGCGATACGCCGGATGCGTCGAGGCCGGAGGCGATGGAATCGGCGATTTGATCGGCAAAGCCCTGGCCCTCATGCCGCGACGTCTGGTCGCGAAGCACAAGGCCAATGGAGAGATGTGCCCTGCGTTGATACAGAGGCCCGTACTGCGAAATCAGATCGTTGATGCGGTCAAGATTGGTGATTCCGTAATGTTGTGCTGCCTGCAGGTAAAACCAACCAATGCCAATCCCGGCGCCAGACGGTTTTTGCAGATATCGTTCCGCCTGCTCGAGGTAATAGGAACTGATCTTGGAAGAAAGGAAATCGCGCTTGACCGTAACCGCGGGATCGCCGCTCAATGAACTGGCGCGGCTCAACAATGCATAAGCCTCACACGCCGCCTCTTCATCGGCGCGAACTTTGATGGGGATGTGGGTTTCCTGGAGTTTTTGCGCGCGCCGAGTGGCTGCGCTCAGATAATCGTGGCTCAGGGATGCCAACTGCGATGCTACTAATGCGCGCTGCTTGTCCGGCAGGTCGGCCAGAACGTTATAGGCTTCGACAATTTCTCCCTTGCTCGCATAATCCTTGCTCTCGAGGAGAGCAAAATTGGCTGCCTGCTGGTCGTGCTGGGCGCTGAGCTGAGTGGTCGCAGTCTCCAGCCCGGATTCGGCTTCCCTGCTGCCAGGCTGAAAGGTCAGGGCCTTGCGAAATTCAATCGATGCCTGCTCCCATTCCTGATCAGCGACTGCTTCCTGGGCCCGCTTGAGATGGTACCTGTACGCCGAAGTTATAAGGGCATCGATCCGAGGAACTTCCGATGCGAAAGCCGTGTAGGAGCCCAATGCGTTCACCGCATCATCATGCCGGCCGATCGCAGCCAGTGACTCCGCCTGCGAAAGAGTTTTATAAAGCTTGCCTTGCTCGCCTGCGACTTCGCGCCGAAGCGCTACCAGCGGCGGATAATCTGAACGGAACTCCAGCAGTCGGTCCAGATGTGCCTGAGCGGCCGCAAGCTGAGCATAAGCAGCAGTTCTTTCCTGCAACGCTTTCTGAAAGGCCTGCAGCCTGGCCCGATCACTCTCCAGCAGTTGATCGAGTTCCTTGTCGATGAGTCCCAGCAGTTGCGTGGCTGGTTGATATCCGGGCGAAGCCTGGCTGGCAGTCTGGGCCTCAACACTGGCCAGGCGCAGCTGAGCGATGTCATCCTTTCCGGATGGCACCGACTTCCGGTAGCGCGCGAAGGCGGCCTCCGCTAGACCTTCGTGCAGTCCCGCTAATGCATCGCCAGCCTCGCCAGCATATTTCGACGAGGGATAATGGCGAATAAAGTCGCGCCAGTCCGGGTCCGCATTCGCACGCTGCGCGCGCAGGAATCCAGCCAGTTCGTCATCCGGGGCGGCGACGAATATAACTTGCGTGCCCGGCTTCAGGCCAAGTGTTCCGGGCGAAGAGGCAGATGCCGGAGTTCCCTGAATCACAATCTGATCGGCCGCTTCCACCGGCGTCAGCTCTGTCTTGCTCTCGAAATTGAGATTGGCCGCGACAACACACACCGGCTTGTCGCCCATCGTTAGAGTGAGCACGCCATCGGCGCTGCGCTGCAAAGAACTGGCTTGCTTGATCGAAATGCGAGGAAGAGTGTTGTACGTGCTTTTGTTGAATTTCTGAATTCCATCACAGACACGAAGTTCGGTCTTGCCGTTTAAAGTGATTCCCGTCAATTGCACGTAGGCGGCGCCCTGCGGGCCATCAAAGAGAACAATCGCGGCTCCCGGACCATCCTTGGGTGCGGCCAGCGCGGGCAGGGAAATCACCGGCACCGCCAACAAGGATCCAAGCAGAAGGGATGAAAATCTCCTTCCGACGCAACCGAGAGATATCAAGCGAAGCCAGCCAGGTTTGCTCAACTGCATCCTCAACTCTCAGAGACAGCTCAGGTTCATTTTCTCGTGGTGGGGGAAAACTGAGAACAATCGGAGGTCGCGGTCACAGACTAAAGTAACTGTGAAAGCCGGGATGCGATGGTTACCATAATTTGTTAGCGGCCCCGGACGCACCGTACCAGTGTCTGCGGTGGCCAATCGGTCGATGTTTTGAGGGGCACGTGTCGGAGTCGATAGAAAAGCACGTCATGCAAGGTGAAGCCAGCTCGGTCTCGGAACAGCGTGAGAGCCCGGTATCGTTCTTCGTGCGTCTCTGGACCTATGGTGGTCCTTCTGAGCCGGCAAGGGGATTACCGCTCCAACAGGATCCAGAAATTGCGGAACTTTTGTGCGGCATCATTGCCGCGGGAAACGGCAAACCCGGGGTGCGCGAGGAGGAACTTTTTTCGGCTCGATTCGATAATCCTCTGCAAGCCATTTCCACAGCCAAGAGTCTGCAGCAGCGTTTTCTAAGTTTTCATAGGCATACGGAACCGCACCAAATTGTCCCCTCGATCCTGATCTACACCTCCAAGGCTGAGGCAATCCCTGGCTCCATCGCCACGGCGCCGGAAGAGATGTTAGCGAACGTAACCTCAGCGCAGATCCTGGTCGGAGCTGGCGTCTACGAACTCGCGAAAGACATGCCAGGATTCAAATTCAATCCCCAGCCCGTGCGGCAAGCGGGAGAGACGTTTGGCACGGAAGCCATCTACGAACTGCTGTGGACCGACGACTCCACTTACGGACATCTACGGCAAGCGAGCCGGTCCGGTCTGAAGACCCTGGGCCGCTATCAGATTCAGGAAGAAATCGGCCGCGGCGCGATGGGCGCGGTCTACAAAGCTCACGACGAGCTCATCGGACGCACCGTCGCCCTCAAGACCATCTCGATCGATGGCTCCGCCCCTGATCGCGATGCACTGATCGAGAGATTGAAACAGGAAGCCAAGGCAGCCGGCGGGCTGGACCATCCCAACATCATCACCATCTACGATGTAGGCCAGCAAAACGACACGGTTTTTCTCAGCATGCAGTTCGTGCAAGGAACCACTCTCGCAACTTTGCTGGCGGACGTGGGTGTGCCCTCTCTGCCGACGTTCATTTCATGGGCCGACCAAATCTCTGCGGGCGTCGGCTTCGCGCATGCGCGCGGCGTGATTCACCGTGACTTGAAGCCTGCCAATCTCATGGTGACCGAGCAGGGCAATATTAAGATTCTCGATTTCGGGATTGCGAAAATCGAGAATGCCTCCCTCACTCAAACTGGACTGGTGGTCGGCACGCCGAGCTATATGTCGCCGGAGCAAATCACGGGCAAGAAAATCGATCATCGCGCCGATATCTTCGCCCTGGGCTCAGTCTTTTACGAATTGCTGACGAGGGAAAAACCGTTTAGCGGCGACATTACAACCATTCTCTACAAGATCGTGAACGAAGAGCCGGTGGCGCCATCACTCATCAATCCGGCTGTTCCGGGCGGGATCGACGCAGTGGTTCGCAAGGCTCTCGCCAAAGATCCTAAAGATCGCTTTCAAAGTTGCGAGGAGATGCGCAAAGCGTTCTTTGAACAAGCTGCACGCCTGAAACTTGGCGTGACAGCGAGCGGATCCGTGACACCGATTCCTGCCAAATCGCCCGAACCCGCACAAAACCTGGCGGTCTGGCCGCGCCGGGCCGAGCCTGCGCAGGAATCGTATGGGTGGAAGATTGCGGTCGTGGCGTTGCTCCTCGTGGGTTCGGCCTGGTTTCTATATCGACCGAGCCAGGCGCGTCAGCTCTTAACGCAAATCAAGGAAATTGCGGCAACCCTTCAGGGTGAATCCAAGAGCCAGAGCAGTAGCGACGTTGCTCCACGCAATACAGCCGATCAGAACGGCGTCAAGGAGCCTGAAACCGTCAACACCGCCGGATCGACCGGTGCCACTTCGCCGCAGGGAACTCCGGGCAATCCCGATTCCTCGGTTCCTCCGCAAGCGCAGACTTCCGGGAATTCACAGGGATCAGATGGCGCTCAGAGTTCTACGCTGGCACCTATACCGGTTAAGATGCAGCCGGTGATGCGTGATAAGCCCAGCGCCGACGGGGCTGGCAATACAGCCGCTCAGACTCCGGCCAACAAAAATGACGAAGATGTTTCAACCAGCGGAAATGATGATTCAGATTCCGGCGCCGAAGATGGAAAAGTCCCGGGGAACACCGCTGCTCCAGAGAAACCGAGCGCAGGTACAGGGGCTGACGCCGGGACTACGGTCTCAA
>Ga0335077_10007004_pt1 | contig 13951 bp, 14 predicted proteins | sample Lox_Sample_31_FD_207151 | JGI IMG/M metagenome (GOLD analysis project Ga0335077, IMG submission 207151) | Soil microbial communities from Loxahatchee National Wildlife Refuge, Florida, United States - Lox_Sample_3.1 | ecosystem: Environmental > Terrestrial > Soil > Wetlands | place: USA...
ATGGCGGAGAGGGAGGGATTCGAACCCTCGGTACAGGTGTTAGCCCGTACAACGGTTTAGCAAAGCATCGGGCCTTTTCCTTCTAATGTGTAGTCAATCACTTGACGCTATCGTAGTGCTTCTCAGTCGTAGTAAATGCTCCCCACAATCACCTTAACTGACACCTGAAATGACACCCCCAAGGGAACCCAATCCGATACACCTCCTTCGTCCCGAGCCTTTTGGTTGGATACCGAAAAGTCTACTCGGTCCGCTGTGAGGCCGACGTCGTTACGACATCAGTCATCTGTTCCGCTAGACTGCCTCTTACACTCCCGCCTGAAGAGGATCAGTCACTTGCAAGTTGGACCTCGCTGAGTTGAAGCGGGCGATATCAGGCAGTGTCACTGAAACCCGCTCTGCGGCGCGTGCGGGACGCACTGGTAGTTCGCGAAACCTTCACATTGAGCGCTGGACCCGTTTACGGGTCCTGCGGGGATGAGGGGTCACACGCGACGCGAAGAGGGTCGCCCGAGACTCAGCCAATTTGCGGGCATCGATCTTGTCACTCTTGTTGCCCTGTTTGTGTAGTGGGATCTTGCGTGGATTGCAATCCCAAGCTGGACTTCCTCGACTGCCTCAAAACTTGCGCTGAGCACGCAAAACTCAACAAAGACGATTTCTGGTTGCACAAGTTCCGCTCGACATTTGCAACCCGCTGCCTATGGGCTGGAGTCGATCTGCGCACCGTGCAGCAGTGGCTGGGTCACTCGGATATGGAATCGACGATGCGGTATTTGAAACCGTCGCGGAGTCAGAAGGTGAGGGAGAAGGTGAATGAGATTTTTGGCTAAAGCGAGGTCAATGCGTGAAATCGCTGTTTACAACAAATTGACTTCGGAGTCTTTGCGCTCATAGCTTAACCTTGAGTTATGAACAACGATCGCAAAGTCTCGAAGAATGTCGACGACTCGTTTGTTCCGAATAGTTCTCTTTGCTCGGCTCGTCGAGGAAAGAAACTCCGAGCTCACAATGGCGCCTGAGCGATCGTGAATAACGGCTCGCTTTAAGCGAAAAACCCACCATGTCTTGAGGGGGTTGACAGCGAATCGGCTATGCAATGAATCCCGAGAGCCCGGTGACGCAGAAAAGGGATAAAGCGCACGTCAGCCAAAAAATCCAGTGAGTTGTGACCGCGGTTCTTGGGAATTCCCTGTCTCGTATGCAACGGTTGAAATCATCGCTCCAACAGGAGCAAACCTCTTCAGAAGCCACGAAAGCGCCTCATCTTCATGGTCCTTATACCATTGAAGTTTGTAGAGAAGAAAAGCCAATACTCGCTCAAGGGGAAAGCGATCATAGCAATATCCTCTGGTCCACTTGTCTGGTAAAACACCCACATGAATAATCTACTGGGTTTCCCACGTGTCGATTTCGTGCTCTCTCTCGTTGTCTTATGGCTCTCTGCGTATGTCGGAGCCTTCATTGACCGAAGGCTGCTACCTTTGAAAGATGAGCAGCGGGACGATTTCGGCATCGTCCAAGCCGCCATCCTGACCCTGCTTGGCCTGCTCATCGGATTCACTTTTTCAATGGCGGTCAGCAGATACGATCAGCGGAAGATCTACGAGGAAGCAGAGGCCAACGCGATTGGTACGGAATATGTACGGGCTGACTTGTTGCCTGGCGCAGATGCCGCGAGAGTGCGGGATTTACTGAGGAACTATACAGATCAGCGGATTCTGTTCTATACGACTCGGGATCAGAGTGAATTGCGGCAGATCGACGCCTCTACGGCTCAATTGCAAAACGAGCTCTGGTCCAGCGTGCGAGCTTGCGCTGCCGCGTCACCAACACCAATCGTTGCCCTAGCCATCTCGGGTATGAACGACGTGTTGAATTCTCAGGGCTACACTCAGGCCGCTTGGTGGAACCGCATCCCCGCTGCGGCATGGAGTTTGATGGTCGCGATTGGCATTTGCTGTAACCTGCTGTTCGGCTACGGCGCCCGTCGAAAGGGCTCTCTCCTGTATGTGTTTTTGCCGGTTGCTGTCTCTATTTCGTTTTTTCTCATAGCCGACATGGACAGTCCGCGTCACGGCTTGATTCGCGTGCAACCCCAGAACCTAATTAACCTTTCTCAGTCGCTGCACTAGAATTGCGAGATTGTAAGCCTAGAACGCGGATAAGCACGAGAAATAGGCTGCACTCGCGTGATCGATCCCCATGAAACCCACTTGTGAGGAATTGAGCCCCAATGAATTATTCCCGTTGTTCAAGTAGGTGGACCCGCCAACAATTTTCGCGAGAGACACATAACTGACGGGTTACGGTAGCAAAAGCCGAGATTAAACTAGCGTGCTTTAGACATCGTTCGAGAACTTGAACTGATGAAACCTCCTTGGCTCACCCAGCCAGGGGCTAGTAGTCTTACCAGTTGCAGGAATCGCAGTGTACCCATAGCTTCAATTGGTCGCGGGATTAGACCAGATTTGTGTGGAATCTGCATTCTTGCCTCTGCATCGAGCGTTTTCACTGAGTACCGAGCCATGAAAAACCAACCATCGCGCGCTACTCTATTCGTCTTAGGATTGGTTTTGTTTCTCTCGGTGGCCTTCGCCCAAGACAAGGCTCGCCCGGAGGCTTACTCCGCAGTAGCAATCGGCACCGGTGGAAGCGTGGGTGCAAAAACAATTTCGTTCAATTTTCGCGTCACGCAGTACACGACCGATGAGGAACTGCAGAACTTCGCTCAACTAGTCAAGGACAAGGGCACTGATGCTCTTCGCCGCGCGTTGGAAAAGGAAGACAAAGGCCGCATCAACCCTGTAACCTCCACTGGGAATCAGATCGCCGTGGCGCGTAAACGTCAGCAAGGTGCCGACACGATCATCACTATCGTGACCGCCCGGAACATGCCGTTCATTGAGCTTTATCGCAACGGACGAACGACCGACTATCCATTCGGTTTCCTTCAGGTGAAACTTGACGCTGCCGGCAAGGGTACCGGTCAAATCATGGCTGCAGCCAAGATCCGATTCGATAAGAAAAAGGGTCAATACGAGATCGAGAGCTATGGCAATCAGTACATCAAGGCCACCAACGTCCGCCTCCAGTAAGAGATCACCTTCAAATTCCCGCAGCCTGCGATTAAGAGATGGATTCACTGAGTCGAGGACTGCGTACGACCTTCGCTTGATGGAGTCGTGCGCATGAGCACGAGACTTCCACCCAGCCCTGCCGCCAGGGAAGCGGCGAGAGTCCCAATCTTTGATACGTCGAGGAACGAGGTGTCGGGAAAGGCCAGTGTCGCAATGAACAAAGACATCGTAAAGCCGATTCCACACAGGCAACCAGCGCCGAGCAGCCTCGGCCAAGAGAGAGTGTCGGGTTTTGAAGCCAGCCCGCTCCTTACGGCCACCCAAGAAAACAACATGATTCCCATGGGCTTGCCGATCCAAAGCCCAAGTCCAACTCCTAGTCCAGCCGTGCTCATCAGAGCAGGCAGGACTTTACCGAGAACGTGTACTCCGGCATTAGCGAGGGCAAAAACCGGCATGATCACCAGCGATACCCAGGGTTGCAGCCCGTGTTCGATGCGCCACAGAGGTGTCAGCAATCGTTCACTCTGCCGTTCGAGTTCGTACGCGGCGCCTTCCTGGCGATGTCGTGCGTCAAGATCTCCTTCAGAAATACCAGCGATTCGTTGAAGCACCTCACGTCCACTCTTCAGGAATTCAGAGACCCCAAGAGACGCCTCGGCGGGAATAGTAAAGGCCAGAAGGATGCCGGCGACGGTTGCGTGCACCCCTGATTTGAGCATGGCCAGCCAGACGAAAACTCCAATAACTGCATACACCACAGGCTTGCGGATGCCGAGTCGGTTGGCAAGAAACGAAGCGCCCACTCCGACCAGCGCGGCAATCAGGCTCTTGAACGATATTCCGGACGTATAGAAGATGGCGATGATCAGAACCGCAACAATATCATCGACAATAGCCAGTGCCGTTACAAAAACCTTGAGTGTGATGGGAACTCGCTTGCCGAGTAGAGCCAAGACTCCAAGAGCGAACGCAATATCGGTAGCCATCGGAATGGCCCAGCCGTTGACGGCTTGTGATCGCCGATTCAGTGCGAAATAGATCAGGGACGGAACAACCACGCCGCCCAGCGCTGCGGCGAATGGCAATGCGGCTCGCTTGGCCGACGATAGTTCGCCCGTGAGGATCTCGCGCTTGATCTCCAATCCGACGAGAAAGAAAAAGATACACATCAGCCCATCATTGATAAAGTGGTGCAGATCCTGCTCCAAGGTGTATTTACCGAAACCGACGCTGACCGGCGTGTGCAGGAGCGTGTGATAGCTCGCTTCCCATGGTGAGTTAGCCCACAGCAGCGCTGCAGCGGTCGCGAAGAGCAGGAGGATGCCACCGGACGCCTCCAGACGAGCGAATCGCAGGAACGGTCCCGTGATCGTGTCGATGGGGAGTGGTTTCGTCTCAATCATGTAATCTTTTCTGGGGCGCGGGCGCGCAAGGATCTTCTCGATTCCGGAAAGTGCCAAGGTGAGCGTCGTGGGAAAGCTACCATTCGAGGACGAAGTTCATTTCACCCTACCAGCTTGACCGTACCAGTACGCAGGTCATAAACCGCACCCACAACCTTGATCTTGCCGTCTTTGACACGAGGTGCCAGGATCGGCTGCAGGGCCTTGAGACGTTCAACTCCGATTTCCACATTCCTGCGAATAGCGTTTTCCAGTATGTCTCCTTGCACTCCTTGACTCTGAGTGACCGCAGGCTTAATCAATTCGACAAGGCCATTGATAGCTCCGGGTAGCGCATCCTTCGCATCAATGTGCTTAATGGCAGCCTTGACCGCCCCACAGCCGCTATGTCCCAACACCATGATCAGCGGTACATTCAGTTCGGCGATGGCGTACTCGATGCTGCCTTTCACTGTAGCGCCCGCCCCTTCTACCACATTGCCGGCGACACGCACGACAAAGATGTCGCCTACGCCCACATCAAATAGAATCTCCGGCGCAACACGAGAATCAGCGCAACTGACTATCACAGCCTCGGGATACTGGGCCGCGGCGAGTTCGCGGAAGTCCTCCGGAGCGCGCCGCGGACGTGCGGGTTGTCCTTTCACGAAACGCTCGTTGCCGCTGAGGAGCTCGCGCAAGGCTTGTTCAGGGTTGATGGGTGATCCCAATTTATCTGGCACACTCTTTTGTGCCAGCGAGAACACCTGCGCAGGTCTTGTGAGACCCATTCCTGCAGCACACAATGTTGCGAACTCACGCCGCGACAATTTTGACGGATTGTTCATGATCGACTCTCCTGCTGAATCAATCAGGATTTAGCTCTAGCTGGTGATGCCTTCGTCGTCTGGCGACATCACCGGTAGAGGCTGTGCTGAGTCTCAGCTCACACATGCTGATAGTTCGAATTTTGGATAGCAATATTCAGTTGCTTGCTGACCCCGTCGATAACGAGATTGGCGATGTGATTGGTCCCATCCGGCAGGCTCGTAAACGTCACAGTCAAGTTCATTGCATCCTTGGGATCGTCCATGTAAGAAGCGATCTTCACTTGCAAGAGGGCTTTCTGCGTCTTGTCGAAGACCAGCGTCATCGAGTCCTGAGGTTTCAGGTAATTGTGAACAATCAGTTGAAGTTCATTGGGATTGCCTGCAGCCGGGCCCAGTGTAATGTTTCCCTTCGCATAGGCTTGCTGCAGCAGATCTTTGTCGGGCGGGACGTATTGCTGGGCCAAATCCTTCATCTGGTCCGCATAGTCTTTGTATTCTTCCTTCTTCTTCGCGACCACATGCTGTTTCAATCGGCCTCCGCTGTTGGCGGCCGCTTCGGAGGGCGGGTCCAACGAAGTCTTTTGCGGCTTCAAGTCCGGCCCGAGGCGCACTTGGAAGTGCTCCTGTTTCTTCCGCTCGCCTTTCAAGCTGATTGTTACCGTCTCGGTCCAAGAGTACGATGCGAGGGCCTGCTTGTTCTTCGCGGATGACTCTTTGATCTCGGCGACGCGCTGTTGCAGTTCCGGGTTTTGCGCCACTGCCAACCCTGTAAAGTGTCCAGTCGTAAATAGTACAAACGACAACAGCAAAGTCGCATGGCCGTCTTTTCGAAGTGTAGTTTTCATAGTGATCACCATTGCCCGTCTCAGGGCGTGCAAGAAGTTATTTGAGATCGATCGTCAGGCCCAGCAGGAGTCCGCTTGTCGCTGTGTTATAGACAAAGGAATTACTGCTCCGATAGTTCACGTCGAGATAGCGATAACCTGCCTGCAGAATACATTTCTTGCTCACTTTGTAACCGAGCAGGCCCGCTACTTGATAGTCAGAGTTAGCGCCGCCGCCGCCGGCGTCGCCCCCGACGGTTATCATTGCTTTTTGGGACAACGGAATGTGGACCCTGGCTCCGCCTAAGGCATCGACCCAATTTTGCGATGCCGAGACACCTCCCACTAGTGAAGGTGTAAACTCCAAACTTTCGCCTAGATGCCAATACCGAAAACCCACAATGGCATCAATTTTCAATTTGTCCCTATCTACCACCCGATAACCGACGCCCGGAGTAAGAAGAAACTGTTTCATGTTCGCGTCGACCGACTGAATACCCACGCCATTCAGCGGAATCCCCTTTTCGTCAGAAAGCCTCATCCAGATGACGTCAGTGACCAGCAAAACTCGTTTCTTGCGAGCCTCCACTTCTCCCATCAGGCCAATATTCAGATACGAAAATATGTCTCCGAAGGAAGCGTGCACACCGACTTCGCGACCTAGGGCCCCGGTGTTGCCGTGCACTCCCGCAAACCAGATGTACGGCGTGACTCCGACATGCCAATTGTCATCCAGGGATGCGGTAGTTGGAGGAGAAGGCGCAGTTCCACCGGATTGCGAGGTCCCCGCGAGCGCTGAAATTTGGGCAATGGCGGAGATCGTCAAGGAAAGGATCAACGTCGACACAAAGAGAAACAGCCTTCGAACAACCATATCGAAATTCATGGTTTTCTCTTCGTGGTCGGTGTTTGTCCACCGAAACCGACATTCCAAGACCGAAAGTTGGCAAAGCCAAAGCCTTGTGAATCCAAGCTAAGGACAGGCGGTCGAGTTTCCGTACTACTTCGATCCTCCGCTCTCCTTCAGCTTCTCCATTACTTCATCCATATTGAAGCTGGCCGCCTTCTGTCGCTGCGGGTACTCCTTGAAGGTCAACAGGAACTGGCCCACATACGCCTGAGCAGGAACTAACAGGAAGGCGTGATCAATCAGCCAGTCGTAGTACGTGTTTGATGTGATGTCCGCCCGTTCGTACGGGTCGGTGCGGAGATTGAAGATCTTCGGCACCCGCAGGTTGGTGAACGGGTTCGACCAGATAAGCAACGTTCCGGGAGCCCGCTGCTCCAGGAATACAAGCTTCCAGTTGTTGTAACGCAGAGCGGTCAGTTGCTGGTCGTCGTTGATATATATAAAGGACTCCCGTGGACTTTTTGCCACTTGCCCGGTCAGATAGGGGACGAGGTTATCGCCGTCCAGATGGACTTTGTAGGTCATGTCACCGACCTTATAGCCCTTGAGCAGTTCCTCTTTCACTTGCGTGTCACCCGCAATAGCTAGTAGGGTGGGCAGCCAGTCCAGGTGAGCAACCAAGTCGTTGGACACCGTGCCCGGCTTGATGTGGCCCGGCCAGCGCACCATGGCTGGCACCCGATAGGCACCTTCCCAGTTCGAGTTCTTCTCGCTGCGAAACGGCGTCATCGCTCCGTCCGGCCAACTATTCATGTGCGGGCCGTTGTCGGTCGAGTACATTACAAACGTGTTGTCTGCGATGCCCAGGTCATCCAGTACCTTGAGGACGGTGCCGACATTCTTGTCGTGGTCAATCATGGTGTCGTGGTAGGGGCTTTGCCAACGTCCCGCCTGACCAACGCTCTCCGGCTTGGTGTGGGTGCGGAAGTGCATGTGAGTGAAGTTCACCCAGACAAAGGCCGGTTTGCCGGCCTTGTTTTGCCGCTGGATGAAATCCACAGCTCTGTTGGCGATGTCGTCGTCGATTCCCACCATCCGCGCCCTGGTCAGCGGGCCGGTGTCTTTGCAGACCTGCTTGCCGACCTTGCCAAAGCGCGGATCCACAGTAGAATCGTCCTTGTCGGAGGCCTTGCAGTCCATCACGCCGCGCGGTCCGAACTTGGCGCGGAAAGCCGGATCATTCGGGTAGTCCGGGAGTTCTGGCTCTTCCTCGGCGTTAAGGTGGTACAGGTTGCCATAGAACTCGTCGAAGCCGTGGACGGTAGGCAGGTATTCGTTACGATCACCCAGATGGTTCTTGCCGAACTGGCCGGTCGCATACCCTTGCGCTTTCAACAATTCGGCAATCGTCGGATCCTCTTTTTGCAGCCCCAACGTAGCGCCCGGCAAGCCAACTTTGGTCAAGCCCGTGCGCAAGCCCGATTGTCCAGTGATAAACGATGCTCGGCCGGCGGTGCAGCTTTGCTCCGCATAGTAGTCCGTGAAGATCATGCCTTCCTTCGCGATGCGGTCGATGTTAGGTGTGTGAAAGCCCATGAGTCCCATCGAGTAGGCGCTGATGTCGGACTGGCCGATATCGTCGCCCCAGATAATCACTATGTTGGGTTTCTTGCTCTGCGCTGGCGCCGGAGTCACTGCTCCGACGATTGCGATCGCAATAAGCGCCAGGATGGACGTAAGTCGCTTCATGATTCGTATCTCCTCGTGCTTTGTGGTCCTACTTGCCAGCAGCCAGATTGGCTACAGTAGCCGGCCTTACGCACCGAAAGCCCAGATGGTTGGTGCCGGTGCTGACTTCACCCTTCCCTCGTGTGCCCACGACATAGCGCGAGCAATATTGGTCCGTGCACAGGAACGATCCGCCACGCTGAGCTTTCTTATGTTCGTTTGGCTCGGACGGATCGTAAGGCGTGTCTGGGCCGCGCGGATTTCGGGCCACGCCTCCCGCTGCTGCCAACTGTTGGTAGTAATCGGGGCGATACCAGTCGCTGGTCCACTGCCACACGTTGCCTGCCATGTCATACAGCCCATAGCTGTTCGGCTGAAACTGCGCGACGGGAGCGATTCCTATGTACCCGTCGGCGCCGGTATCACTGACAGGGAAATGCCCTTGGTGGGTGTTTGCCATCCACTTGCCGTTCGGCTGGAATTCGTCGCCCCACGGGTAGCGTTTTCCGGCGAGACCTCCGCGCGCGGCAAATTCCCATTCCGCTTCCGTGGGCAAACGCTTGCCAGCCCACTTGGCGTACGCCAACGCGTCTGGGTATGCCACTTGTACGACCGGATATTTCTCGCGGCCCTTGAGGTTACTCTCTGGACCTTCGGGATGACGCCAGTTCGCTCCTTTTACATACGACCACCACTGGAAATGGTTGTTCAGCGGTACGGGATGACCCGGTGGTGAGAAAACAACCGAACCGGCGACTAGATTCTCGGGCGGAGCACCCGGAAAATCCTCAGCGGCAGGCTTCCGTTCAGCAATTGTCACGTATCCGGTTGCCGTCACGAACCTGGCAAACTCCTCGTTAGTCACGTCGGTCTTATCCATCCAGAAGCCATCCACATAGACGCGGTGGATGGGGCGCGCATCTTCCGCTCCGTGCATGGCAACTTGGTCAGTGGCGGGCGGGTCCATCGCGCCCATCGAAAACTCACCGCCGGAAATCCACACCATCCCCGCAGGTGACGGCGCTGAAACTGCAACGATGTTGGGAGCGGTGGAAGAGAACGCCGCAAGCTCAGCAGGGCGAGTCACTGGGTGGCTCGCCTCCACGCTGCTGACCGACGAAGCAACAAAGGCGCGTAACACGATTGCCACAACCGCGACAACCCCAGCCAAGGCGAGCAACACCCACTTCAAGTGCCTCGACGCCACACTTATCGGTGCGGGGCGTGCAGCCCTTCCGTTTTTTCGTTTCATGGGGTCTTTCGCTCCAAGCGGAAGGTTGTTCGACAGACACTACGAGCCCTAAACTTGAGTTACAACTGTCAAGGCTGACAGTTTGTGGAGCTTAGACCGGCTATCTGCGATTACTCACTACGCGTAGCATCTACTAAGGTGACCGAGTGAGACTTCCTGTCGCACATTGCTACAGGATGGTGCGAGATGACCATTATCATGAGCTGTCACTAATGTCAGTAGCCAAGCGCCACATGTAGGGCTTAACTCGCGGCAGTAAGGTTAGATCTCTGTCCCACCAACGTCGGGTCCCAGCGCTGGGTTTTCTTGAGGCAATTACGCACGAGGGTTATCTCTCGCCTTGGTCGCCATGGCCGCGTCATGCTGGGCCGTAACCAGCTCTAATGTTTGCCGAGGCAATGTTGTGAATGTATGTTTCTGTTCGCTTGCGACGGTAAATGCCGGCAGAAGTAGCCGACAGCACACTGACCACGACGTAAGCCACCTCAGTGGCTACATGGCTGCACCAAGGATTTCTCAAAAGGAGAAAGGTATGGATTTCAAGTCCAGTGTTCGAAAACTGATGCTCGGAGTGCTCACCGCCTTGAGTGTTCTGACGGGCGCGGGCGCGAGCGTGACCGCGCACGCCCAACCTACCCGCAAACCCAACATCGGCGTCATCATGGGCGACAACATCGGCATATGGAATATCGGTGCCTACCATCGCGGGATAATGGCTGGCCGCACACCGAAACTGGACAAGATGGCCAAGGAAGGCATGTTGTTCACCGACTACTACGCCGAGGCTAGTTGCACGGCAGGGCGCGCAGCCTTTATCACGGGTGAGCTTCCGATTCGCACTGGCATGACCACCGTCGGCCAGGCCGGCGCTAAACTCGGGCTGCCCGCCCAGGCATCCACGATCGCCACCGTACTCAAGTCCATGGACTGACGGGTGTGTTCATGATTGTCGTAGCGTATCGGGAGGACCTGTCGACAACCAGTTCTGATCTTTAGCGCTTGTGAGAGAGCCTTCATCGTGTACCTGGTTGCGATAAACGTGAGCCACCCCTTTGCACGGGTCTTCTGGGTCGGTGCCGCGATGGATGCTACAGTCGTGCTCTATCACGATCGTTTACTTTGGGGTCTGCAGCTTAAGGACTTCTTCGCTGTGACAGTCGGAGTTGCGAGCGACCGCAGGCAGGCCAAGCTACGAATCCGCGTCGACACAACGAAGGAAGCAGTAAGACGAGATGGAATGCGAGGAGAAGGGCCAACAGATGTCGGAAGCGGAAGGACGGCGCTGCTTAAGTGGTGGTTCGGCGGGGTGCTGTTCGTGCTGCTGTTGGGACTGCGCGCCAGCGCGCAAATCGAAGAATTCCTGCCCGAGATTGATGTGCAATACAAAGTCAGTCGCGATGTGCGCATGACCTTTCAGGCCAAAGAGACAAGAGAAGGTGGTGATCCGACGCAAGCCGAGATTGGTCCCAGTATTGCATTCTATCTGAAGCCTCTGGTCAAGCTAAAGAAAGTTACGGTATTCGATCTGAACGACGCAAAATCTCGGCCGCTTGTGCTTTCGATTGGTTATCGCTACCTGCCATCGCCGGAATCGCCGTCGATAAATCGAGTGGAACCGGTCGCAAACCTCCACTTTCCCACAAGGGCAGGCTTTCTAGTGACTGACCGAAACCGCGCCGATCTCGATTGGAAGTCCGACAAGTTCTCGTGGCGTTATCGCAACCGCTTGCAGATTGAAAGGAGGTTCGCAATCTTCTCCTGTCATCCTGCCCCATACGCTAGTGTCGAGTTTTTCTACCAGAGCCAATATAGGAAATGGAGTGACACGGCAATCTATGGCGGATGGCTCGTTCCATTGGGGAGACACGTGGAGTTCGATCCTTACTATGAGCACCAGAACAACACCGGCAAAAAACCAAATCAGCAGTTAAATCAGTTCGGCATAGCGGTCAGCTTGTATTTCTAAAAAGTCGCGCGGAATAAAATCGCCAACCAACCGTAGCCGTCACTGCGATCGTTCAGTCGAGTAGTATCACGACCGGACTTTGCATCCTACTAGTTCAACAGGCGATCCTGCCTGCAACGGCGGCGATTCCCATCGTCATAGGCGCAAATATCGGAACGACAGCTACCGCGCTGGTGGCCAGCATCAAGATGCAGAAGACCGCCCGGCAAGTAGCATTGGCGAACCTTTGCTTCAACACATTCGGAGTCGCGCTGTTCCTGCCGTTTCTTGGATGGTTCGCCGCAAAGGTCGTGGACTTCTCGGGCGAACCAGGCACGGCAGTGGCATGGGCGCAACTGATCTTCAACCTGACAATGACGTTGGCAGTGGTGATCTTGCTAAGGATCTTTGAGCGTCGCATCGCACTCTTCGACTCCACGCTGGAAAGAGGTGCAGCATCAGGAGTCGACGGCTCGAGGAAGCTACAAGCTTCTAACAGGGTCTGAATTCTTGACTTACCGTGTGCCCCGAAAGCCGGAAATCTTCACCCAGAAAGATCTGGACGAACTGCGATACAACCTGACCCATCTGAGCGTTGCTGCTGTTCGGCGCTTTTACGAACGGGCGCATGAGGATTGCAAGATGGTGTACGACCGGCTGCCATCTCCGAAGCAGATGCAAACGTTGGTGCAGGTGTGGAAGCAGTTGTGGAAGTGGCGGTGACGCGCGGTGTCGGTGCAATGGGCTGAGCGCAATCTGGAGAAGATTGATGAGCGGTTCTGGCATTCGCTTCGCCAGGGAATGACGAAGGCTCCCAGCCCGGTATATCCTCGGTTTGCCTCTGGTTTGTTAGCATAATCGAGAAACTATGTCGGACCTCTTAGGCAACGTTGAAAGTACGCTGGCGACAGAGTTCTGCAAGCAAGCGTTCCATTCCGTGCAGGAAGTTGTTACCCGTTGGAACGTCACTGTTTCCTCGTCCGAAGATGGAATCAATGCTGCCATCGCTGCACACCAACTTGAAATAAAACATTGGTCTGAAGAAATCTCGTTTAAGGATCTGCTACGGGCCAAACAAACTGAGGACGTATTTGTTCCACTCGACATATATCTCTTGCCCCGCAGGCAGCGATTCTCAAATTCTGAACGGATTCCCTCCGCTCCACTGTCGTCGGTTTTAGAGGGGGAAAGCGTTGCGCACCTGGTTATCCTTGGACAGCCCGGTGCCGGAAAAACAACTGCGGTAAAGCACCTGTGTCAACAGATGCTAGCCGATGGTAAGGTCTGTCCGAGTCAAAACTTTCCCTTGCTGATTCGTCTAGGAGATCTAAATAATGCGAATACGATAACTCATGATCTCGACGATTTGATCATCGAGCGGCTTCAGGCCATTCTTAATATTCCGTTGAGTTTTCCTCCGGACCTTGAAGCCAAAGATGCACTCGCAACTAAAAAATCACTTATAGAACAAGCAGTCGTCACCGTCCTAGAAAATCTTCGGCCCCTCATCCTCCTGGATGGCCTAGATGAGGTTTCACACAAGCTTCGACGGGACAGTATTGTGAAGGGAATACGACGGCTCGCAATGCAACTCGAAAACGCGCGAATGATCCTCACAGCGCGAACCGGCGAGTTCACTTATCACATTGAGAAGATGACCGCCTACGAAATAGCTCCCCTCTCGAAACAGCAAATCTCCATGTTCGCCATCGGTTGGCTTGGCGCGGGCGAAGCAACCGGTTTTCTGTCACAAGTAGAACACTCTCCATTTGCAGACACAGCCATAAAGCCGCTAACTTTGGCACATCTTTGCGCGATATTCGAGCGAGTTCATAGAATTCCGGAAAAGCCAAAATCGGTATACAAGAAGATAGTCAGCTTGCTACTTGAAGATTGGGACCAGCAACGGTCAGTTCAGCGAGTTTCGTCATACCTAAATTATGCACAGATTCTCGCCCAACTGAGATGAAACCCGCTGGCTCGACCTCATCATTTTTGTTCGCTGCTGTGTCAATTCACGTCTAGTTGATCTGTTCTCTCGAAAGTTGCTCCATTTT
>Ga0335077_10007005_pt1 | contig 13951 bp, 10 predicted proteins | sample Lox_Sample_31_FD_207151 | JGI IMG/M metagenome (GOLD analysis project Ga0335077, IMG submission 207151) | Soil microbial communities from Loxahatchee National Wildlife Refuge, Florida, United States - Lox_Sample_3.1 | ecosystem: Environmental > Terrestrial > Soil > Wetlands | place: USA...
GCCGATCGGACTCCCAAGCCAATTCGCACTCCACTTGGCGCGTGAGTCAAAGCATCGCCTGCCAGTAAGTTGGGCCTGTAGCTCAGGTGGCTAGAGCGCACCCCTGATAAGGCTGTTAGGGCAGTTCCCGCATTCCTTAAATTCAAAAGCAAATAGCTTATTCCACATTTGTTTGCACACTCTTTCGTTGTTCGCTGGTGATCGGTCCTTTTCGCTAGTTTTTCCTCCCTACCGGACGCTAAACGGACGCCGACGAACTGCGTCAACCCGGGTTCGGGAACAATCGTTTAAGGCCCGGAAAAAGACTTATGAAACGTCGCACAGTGCATCAAATCTCTAGCATTTCGCGCTATCACGATAAAGCTGTCGGGAGGGGTGAAAAGTGGGACGGGGTTGGGAGCTTTACGCAGGACTTGGGGCGGTCAAGAAACGGCGACGCTGCCGGAGAATCCGCCTAGCGACCCTTCAGAACACGGTCAACGCTGAATCTAAACGGATCGAGAAGTGAGTTTGGGTTATCGGCCGTCGACGCTGAGTGGGGGACACTGCTCATGAGTGCTTGGCTCCGATGAAGAGAGCCTGCGTCATCTCAAGTGTCTCTTGAGCAGGTCGAAGCCCTACAAACCTAAGTACGTGCTCGAACTCCTCGAACTCTTAAGACGGCATATCTTTGATTGGTCGGCGTCGCGGTTGAAGAATCAAAGAGCGATGCTTCATTCGAAACCAAGGATTACTTTCACGATCCTTCAATGGGTTCCCCTGAAGTCAAACCTTGGTGCGGTTAGTGGATTTCCTGTACCCTTTCGCATGTGAAACCCGCGGCCCGCCGACCCGCGGAACCTTTCCGATTCTGGCATCGCCCGCGATGATTAGGTCGCAGGCATGGAGTGCAGCATCTTCGAAGTCGAGAGCGTCAGCAGGAAGCACTTGCCAGCCGGTCACGCTCCGCCCTGGAATCGTGATTGATCGCATGTTGGGAAACTCGCGGCGCAACGTGGCATGATGCCGCGCGGTCGTGGCCAGCCACACTCCATTATTATCTCTTACGTTTTTCTGATCGCACAGGATCATGACAATCTTGTTTCCTACGTAAACCCCAACGCACCCAAACATGGCGCGTGTCTTCGGCGACAATCGAGCTATGGCATCGAGCACGAATGCATGCGGCACCATCTTGCGTGGCTCGCCGCCAATCAACAGATCATCAATCGGGCCAGATTTAGTGTTCCGCGTAGAGTAGGGCACATTTTTTATCATGGCATAGATCCCGGCGCGCTCGGTCGCGAGCCTATCATTACGCGAGGGCTTTGGACCGTTTGTCGAAGAGCGCTCTATCCATATTCTTTAGGCTATACGTATTTAGCTCGGTAATGTAAGCAGAATATATACACTAAAGACGGACGGCTGTGATTCCCAATAAGATCTTCGGCCAGAGCCCGTCGAAACGAAGGATCGATTTGTAGTCGGCCCCACCGACCGAACCGACAGCGCCAGCAGCCTTTTGGCAGAGAACTTCGATGGACTACCGCATCCAAAGCGCTCTCAAAGTGATAGAAAGCGACGTTCGCGTTGCGCCCGGACCTCGCCAAATCGCAAGTCGACTGGGACTATCCGTATCTCGCTTTTACGAATTGTTTAGGCAAGAGACAGGCACGGTTCCTGCGACGTATATTCGCAGGCTCCGTTTCGAGAAAGCGAGAGAACTCCTTGAAGAATCCGAGTTAAGCGTTAAACAGATAAGCGGCCTCGTGGGAATCCAAGATCTTAGCCACTTCGTTCGAACCTTTAGAAAACAGTACGGAATGTCACCGAAGTTCTTTCGTCGAGCACACCGCTGTTCTTCTCCTGAAACCGACCGAAGCAGTTCACGTTTATTCACAGGAAAAACCGCCAACAAACCGTAAGTTCAGCCCAGTAATTGCGATTGATTTCAGACGCGACCCGCCTATTCTCGGAGCCTAGTCAGCCGTGAAGATCAAATGGTTACAGCTTTCGGCTGGACCCATGCGATCTGTAGTTGACCGAACCAATTATGCGACTGAGGAGGACCTATGAGGCGTTTTGTGCTCATCGCTGCCGTAGCAATCACGACGTTGTGCGTCTCGGGAGCACCGCGAACTACGAGCGACGAATCGAAACAACATGGTGTGGACCTGGGCATTGGGCGCGGCACAGATAGCCACCGTCCGAACATTCTCGTTGCATGGCGCAACACTGAGCGCATTCTTGAAGTGGAAGTCCTCGTGCGAAATCTGGGAGATCAGCCCGGCCGCGGAACAGTTCGGCTTGAAATATGTGACGACGAAGGCAAACCGCTTGTTGCAACACAGCCTTTTCCAGTCACAGTGCCTGCGCGGCAGAACGGCGGTGAAGAGGGCGCTGTTGTGCAAATGAAAGGCTTCCGAATGATGAATATCATGTTTGATCAATTAGATCGTCTAAACCAGCGATACAAGTTGAGGGCGACTATCGAAACCGAAGGAACAGACCTTAACCCCCAGGATAATCTGGCAACGAAGTCTTTCAACGTCGACGGCCGAGCTCTCGCTGGTACCAATAATACATATAGATATCGACTCACGAATCCCGGCGATACGCCCGTTAAAGCGACGACATTTGTTACGAATTCGCCGATTCCATCAGGGTGGGAAATGACCGCTGATCCTCAACCCGGGACAGTTGTATTTTTAGCGCCGCACGAGGTTTTCACGGGATACGTGACAGTAAAGACACCTAAGCAGATTTCCGACGGACAATACATCGACCTTCAAGCCGGGTTGGAGACGAGTGACGGGACCAAATCGACGATCGATGAGGACGAATGGTACCTTGTTGCCGCAACGCAGCCTCCACAGGTTGATCAACCTACGATTACGACGAGACCGGACGGGGCCGTCGCGGTCAATGTAGCGGCATTCGACCCGATCTGCGGAATCAAAGAAGCCAGCGGCGTCCAAGTGGCCTATTCCCTGGACCATGGAACGACGTTCTCGACACGCGTGATGGCTTATTCGCGCGGTAATTTCTACGACAAAACTTGGTTCGAGGGACTTCTTGGTCCTTTTGCGCCAGGCGTTGAGGTCGATGCGGTCGTGACGGTTGCGAACAACGCGGGAATCATTAAGCGGTTTGATTTGCCGCCGGTGAAAATAGCTGCGGAAGCGTCTGCGCAAGATACCTCAAAGCTAAAGGGTGACGGCTCCAACTAAGCGCGTGTGCGCCAGACAAGACCAATCTGGTTGTTTCACTAACGGAATAGGAGATAGTCGTCATGAAGCGTCGAACTTTCATTGCATCGTGTGCGTCTGGCGTGATTGCTACGACCATCCCGCGTGCCCTGGCTCAGACTCCTAGCTCCGGGACCAGGGCCATCGCTGCTCTAAATGCCGCTAAGCAGCTACAGATGAGCGGCGATTTCAATAAATTGGGTAGTTCACTTCATTCGGAAGCGTTGCTTGTGGAGCCTAACTCACTCGGTCCGAGCGTCGGACGTGCCGCGGTCGTGAACACACTCCAACAGAACGCGAAAACTCTCAAGTTGTTGTATTTCTATTACCGGCAGCCGAAGAGCCTAGTCGTAGGTAACGCCGTTATCGTCATCTCTAACTATGAGGCCGGCTACGATAGCGGTGGCCAAACGATCGAAGATAGTGGTAAATCCTCTAACGTGGTTCTGTTGAGTCCTAGGTCCTCTCAGATCGCACTCGAAGTTTTGGTTCCCAATCTTTATGCGGGTAGTTACGGGGCGTTGGGAACGGCGCTGTCTCCTCCCCATTTCGGTCTCTACCCCCTACGTGCGCTTGGGGCGCCGCCGATAGCAGACGCGCCAAGTGCAGGAGGGGGTGAGAACGACGTCCTATATTCTGAGGTCCGACAGATTAACAGCGCGTGGGTCTCCGGCAACGCGAACGACCTTCTCCGATACGGAGACACGGCCGGTGTCTTTCTGATCGGCGATTACAGCGTCTTCTACATTACTGGCGCGGATGATGTGAAGAAGCATTTCGCTGATTTTTACAAAACATCGAAGGTGAACTTCATTCACTCTGTGAACCCAGTTGTAAGAATCTGGGGCAATTCGGCGGCGGTCTATTTCGATTTCGACTTGGATTACACCGTCAACGGGACGACGCGTCGGAGCCCAGGACGGGGTGTGTACACATTTGCCAGAAAAGTAACCGGCAACAAGAGCTGGGCGATGGCGGCTTGTGCTGCTAGCCACTTGGTTTCGAGGACCATTGGAGACCCATACCCGATACCTTCGGCATGAGAGGCAAGTGTCGATGGGCGAATCCTCGAATCGACCGAAGGTTCTCTACGTTTTTGTTATTCTTCTTGCGGCGACAACGTGCGTCACGTTCGGCGCCGTCAGGCCTGAGCATGCGGACATGCGCTCTTTGGGATTGCCACCTCTAGTGACTCCACAGGACAATCCTGAAGATCCAGCGAAGGTATCACTCGGGCGCAAACTCTTCTTCGACAAGCGCCTGTCAGTCGACAACACGATAGCTTGTGCAACGTGCCACGATCCGAATTACGGCTTCGCTGATCCTCATCCAGTTTCAGTCGGAGTCAAGGGCAGGAACGGCGAGCGAAATAGTCCGAGCCTCCTCAACATTGCCTTCATTAGTCCGCTGATGTGGGACGGTAAGGCTACGACACTAGAGTCACAGTCGACGCTGGCGTTTCTTTCGCCCAATGAATTTGATTTGCCTCCTGAGCAGGCTGCCGTCAAGCTGCAACGACAAGGATATTCCCCTCAATTTCAGAAAGTATTCGGCGAGGACGTGACTGCAAATAACGTAGCGAAAGCTCTGGCCGCCTATGAGCGTACGTTGGTTGCTGGGAATTCACCTTTTGACCGTTATCTTCTGGCGGGTGACGCCAACGCCATTTCTACAGAAGCCCGTCGCGGATTCGATGTGTTCCTTACTGCGAAATGTGATGCCTGCCACCTAATAATGACCCAAGGCCTACATCCATTCGCTCTCAAGTATGTGATGTTTACAGATGGAAAATTCCATAACTTAGGTGTCGACGCGAATAAGAAGAATCCCGATCCTGGTCGTTATGTCGTAACTGGTAATACTGAAGATTGGGGCCGCTTCAAGACTCCGACGCTGCGCAACGTGGCCCTCACAGCGCCCTATTTTCACGATGGCAGCGCGGCCACTCTTGCTGATGTCATCGATTTTTACGATAGAGGAGGCAACCAGAATCCGAACTTGGATCCTGGAATACGGCCGCTCCGTCTCTCTCGCCAGCAGAAGCAAGACTTGGTCCAATTCTTGGACTCTCTTACGAGCAACGACGCAGAATTTTCGCATGAGTCGGAATTGGCAGATAGCGAGTGAGGAGTCGTGAGGCAATGTCCTGACCCGTGTCAAGAGGTTCAATTAACATGAATCGATTCAGAGAACCACGATCCGATCCTCGTGTAAGAACCAGACGAGGGTTTTAGGCCGATCTCTTCTTGTCAGTCATGTTTGCCATGAGTTCCTCCATCATAAGCCGCCGATTGTTTACCCACCGACTGGCGTCTTTAGCGCTCACTGGTTCGGTCTTGCATGCTGCGCCCCTTGAGCGCGAAATCCGGGCGAACGACGAACACGCATCTCCCACTATTTGGCTCGACGCTAACGAGTATCCGGACGGCCCACCCCCTTCGGCTGTTGCTGCCATCGTCCGAAGTGCAGCCGCGACCGGGCGTTACCACTTCGATGAGTTTGGAGCGTTCAATGAAGCGATTGCTCGAAGCGAGCAAATGCGCCCTGATCAGATACTATTTGGCGTCGGTTCTGGCGAGATCATCGATGCTGCCATTTGTGCCTTCACGTCGCATTCGCGCCCGATGATTACCGCCATCCCGACGTACGACGTGGCCACCGATTTCGCTCAAAGTCTGGGCAGGAAAGTCGTTCAACTTCCGATGACGGAACAATGGACTTTCCCCGTCCGCGAACTTGCTGAGCAGGCCTACAGATATAAGGGAGGTCTGATCTACATCTGCAATCCGAACAATCCGACCTCCTCCCTTACGCCGCAGAACGACATCGATTGGCTGGCCAGTAATTTGCCTCCTAACACGACACTTCTGGTGGATGAAGCTTATATCCATTTCGTAGAACCGACCAATGTCGAGAGCGCGATAAAGCATGTTCGCCACGGAAGGAACGTGGTTGTAACGCGGACGTTCTCCAAAATCTACGGTATGGCTGGCGCCCGCGTCGGCTTCGGTTGTGCGAAGCCGGACCTAGTCCTCGCTATGCAGCCGTTCCGCGATAACGTTGTCCCCATACTGGGTCTCCGAGCAGCAACGGCAGCACTAGCCGACCGTACGACTCTCATCCTTGATCGACGCGCGAACATCGCACGCATCCGTCACGACTTTTGTGATTGGCTGGAACAGAAACACATCGCGTATATCAAACCGCAAGCGAATTTCGTGTTGATCGACATCGAGCGTGACGTAAAGACGTTCAGCTACGAGATGTTTCGTAGGGGAGTCGCAGTCGGACGACCATTCCCATCCTTCGACCACATGCTACGTGTGACTTTCGGCACTGATCGGGAAATGGCCAAATTCCGCCAAGTGTTTGAGCAGGTAATTGCCGGCGAGTGAGTACGGCAAATTCACAGGCAATTTGTCGCTTGAGCTTTCGTTACATAGAGCGGGCATTGGGTTGTCAAACAGCGCGAAACAATTCAGCAAGTGAGCTGCGGAAGGCTCTGGCGATCTTTTCGATGTTGACCAGCGCCACGTTACGTTCGCCTCGTTCGATCCCGCCAAGATAGGTTCGGTCTAGACCGCATCGGTCGGCAAACTCCTCCTGAGAAACGCCGAGTTTGTTACGTTTTCGCCTGACAGCTTTGCCGAATCTGAGCCGAATGTCGTCCATTTACCGTTGCGCATCATTTTTGAGCCTCGAAGCTTATGTGTCCACGGACTATAAGTATCATTGTTGAAAATGGCTTTACGTTAGGAGGGCACGGTGCGTACGATGAAACGAGGATGTTCGGCTTTTGTGCTTGCAATTATAACCGCCACGGGCTGCGGCTCGTCACAACAGAGGAACGAAGGGATTCAGCAGATGCAAAAGCTTCAGGCCGCGATTCACGGTTTGCACCTACTTGTTTCCGCCGGAGTGAACAAACAGGAGTACTCGCAAAGATTTGAGGACGTTCTATTGATCGTTGGCGATTTGGATCAGAACGAAGCTGCAACGCTGCCGAGGTTTCCTCAGAGCGAACAGCCAACCGTAAGGTTCATCTACGCCGATCTGTCGCAATCGTTGGCCGCTTACAAGAAAGCTCGAGACTACTTCGGGGACAGTTTTGAGGGTTACGCATGTGAGGAGGGTTGTGCTTTCTTTCCGGAGAACGAGTACGACGCGGCAAGGCAGGAGTTTCCTACATTAGCTCAGCTGAGTTACGGTCCAGAAATCACTTGGTACAAGGACAGCAGCGGCAACATCGTTGGTCATGCGTATCGTCGCTCGGAAATGCTGCAAGCCCTCTGGAAGCTAGCGGGTGAGGAGGACGATAAAGCAAACCAGCTCATCAACCAACTCGGCAAGGGGTGAAAATTACCAAACTGGAGTAGTTTGCCTTGAGTGCCTTGGCTTCTCGCGCATACAAAATCAACCACACCGACGAAAGCCTCTGATTCCACCACGTTGTTAACGCAGTAGTTTCTCTCTCCAATCATCTGGTTTCGAATCAGACGTTCGGGCCTCTGGGTGTTTCTTGCGAGTCGGTTCTCGGTGGTGTCGCATCTTCGCAAGACGCCCGACTAAACCCAACCGCGCGTCGTGGCAGCGAGCGTTGGTCGACTGGCGAACCTCACATCGTGGGCATTCTTGCTCGGTATCCTAAGAAGTACACAGCTTTTCCACAGTACGTACTTCGTATGACAGTTTATTTACTTGACATCACTCCGCTCCGTGCGTATTTTCTGCGGCCAAACTTGCTGTGAGGGATAACTAATGCACACATTGCGGCTGATGTGCTTGGTTTCAATCTTCTGCGTTTTTTCCGTATCCGCTTTGGCTCAACAGACGACTTCGACATCGAGTCCGCCCGCCACGAGCGATCCGCAGGCGGTCGCTTTACTGCAACGATCGCTGGCGGCGCTGACCGGCGGCGCGCCCATCGCCGACGTAACGCTTACCGGCGCCGCCCGCCGCATCGCCGGCTCCGACGACGAAACGGGCAATGCGGCGCTGATTGGAACAAGTGCAGGCGACAGTAAAGTAGCGCTCACCTTGCCGTCAGGAGATTGGACGGAGATTCGCAACCATTCCGCAGTCCCGTTACCCGGGGGTGTCCCTACATTGCCACCTAACGTGAACGTAATGCCGGTCACACAGACGACTGGGATATGGTCCAGCCCCGACGGGAGCAAGCACGCCATCGCGTATCACAACGCTATGACCGACGCAACCTGGTTCTTCCCAGCGCTCACCTTGGCCAAAATCGCCTCCTCGAATTACGTCTTGTCGTACATCGGCTTGGAGAGCATCGAAGGCGAGTCCGCGCTGCACATTTCGGTATCGCAGCAGTTTCCGCAGCCCCCGAATTCGACGGGCGCGCCAACGACCGGAATGTCGGTGTCCGAGCTGATGCAGCACCTCAGCCAAATGGACGTTTATTTCGATCCTACAACGGCACTGCCCCTAGTTCTCGCGTTCAACCAGCATCCCGACAGCAACGCGCTGATGGATATCTCAGTGAAGATTCGATTTTCGAATTATCAAAACGACGGCAAAATGGCGGTCCCGCTGCACGTGCAGAAGCTTTTGAGCAATAGCCTCGTCCTCGATCTTCAATTCACAAACGCGACCTTTAATTCGGGCCCAAGTGCGAGCACCTTTCAGCTCCAATAGAGGAGGAACGCCAATGGATAACTTGCGCCGCGCTTTTGTGTTATTGCTTCTTGTGGTTGCAGCCAGCTCGCTATCCTCCGGCCAAGTCACGACGGGCAAGCCGATATACGCCAGCTTCGGAGGCGGTCCGTTCGATACGATCGATTTGGCGAACAACAACGTCCACTTCGAGATTCCCGTGCTGACAAAGCCAGGGCGGGGCGTTAACTTCTCCTACAGCCTTGGCTACGATTCGTCGGTTTGGCTACCGGTCGGATCGAGCGGCTCACAGAGTTGGCAGCCGATTCAGAATTGGGGCTGGATTGCTCTAACGAATGCGGCGACCGGTTATCTCACCTACTCGACGAGCTTGGTACAAATACCTTGTGGGTATCCACCTCAGTTGTACTACGGGGAACTTTCCACCAACTATTATTACGTTGACGCTTTTGGTGCCTTGCACGGCTTCCCGGGGGCGGCGTTTCTCGCCTCGCCCTGCGGTGGTTCGGGCTATATCGGCGCTCACTCCACGGATGGTTCAGGCTACTCCTTTATAACCGGTTGCTCGACGAGTCTCGTCTGCGATAAAGCGGGACGGCAAATCAATATGCCGCAGAACAGCGAAAGTGGCTCCGGGAGCCTTATCGATACGAACGGCAACTACATCAGCGTAAGCGCGACTGGCGTCTTCACGGACACGGTGGGGCTAACTGTACTGACGCCGGGAGGCTCGGGTACGCCGTCGAGTCCGCGCACGTTCACTTATACGGACCCGAACGGCAATTCACAGAAGTACACAATGAATTACACGAACTTTACGGTTTGGACGAATTTCGGCGCGTCAGGAATCTCCGAGTACCACTCCAGCGGGCCCGTGCCACTAGTGACGAGCGTTGTACTCCCCGACGGCTCGCAATACTCGTTCACTTACGAAGCTACTCCCAGTACTCCAGCCGCAGGCGCATGCACTCCGTATGCTGGTACAACTTGCGTCACAGCGCGCTTGCAGAAGGTCACGCTGCCGACCGGCGCCACGATCACCTACAACTACACTGGTGGAAACAATGGAATCTTGCCTGACGGAAGCGCGGCTACGCTACTCCGGTACACGCCGGATTCGGGCTCGAACTACTGGACGTATGCGCACTCCGAGAATGGGACCGCATGGACCACAACGATCACCGATCCCCAAGGAAATCAGACGGTGATGAACTTCCAGGGTATCTACGCCACGGAATCGCAGGTGTATCAGGGTTCGTCCACGCCGTCTAATCTGGTCGCGACGCTATACACCTGTTATAACGGTGCTCAAGTCCCTTGCAATTCCACCGCAATCACTCTGCCAATTACGGAAATCGAAAATGCCAACGTCTGGGCAAGCACGAACCAAGAGTCCGGCAATATCACGTACTTCGATTCGACCGGATACGGCCTCGTCCAGAAAGCGGACGAGTACGCCTACGGCAATGGTAGTCTCGGCGCTCTTGTGCGCGAGACTAAGATCACATACGCGAGCCTTAGCAATGGCATCGTCGCCGACCCGGCCTCAGTCCAGGTATGCAGCGGCGCTTGTAGCGGCTCCAACGCAGTCGGAGAAGCGACATACGCGTACGATGGAAGCACACCCGCCTCGTCCGGGATCACGACCCAGCACAATTCTGTTTCGGGTTCACGCGGGAACCTTACGACCATAACGCAGTATGTGAGCAGTTCGGCGACGATCTCGCAGAACTTCAGTTTTTGGGATACAGGCATGGTCTACCGGGCCTACGACGCGAAGAATAACCCAACAACGTATCAGTATTCCTCGACGTACGCGGGAGCTTATCCCACGGAAATGACCAATGCTCTAAACCAAAACGAGTACTTTACCTATGACGTAAATACCGGCTTAGTGACTTCAGTTAAAGACGCAAACAATCAGACGGTGACATACAGCTATGATCTGATGCTGCGCCCGTCGCAAATCAATTACCCGGATACCGGGGAAACTAAATTCGAGTACGGATTTGAGTACGGCGGTAGCTATCAGGAGGAAGACGACAAGATCGATTCCACCCGGTGGAAGTCTTCTTTCCTGTGGTCGGATGGTTTGGGCCGTCCCGCGCGCGCAGCTGTGACGAACGGCGAAGCAGCACCCTACGATGAGATCGAGAATATTTGCTTCGACTCTGATGGGCGCGTCAACCTTCAGGGATATCCCTTTCAGGACAGCGGCTGGGGTGGCCCGATCTCCTGTTCGGTTCCGGGCGACTCGTACACATACGATGCGCTCGGCCGGGGGAAAGAAGTACTGCACGCCGACGGCTCTGCCGAGCTGACCTCGTTTTCCGGAAATTGCGCCACGGCGACAGACGAGCAGGGAAAGGCGCGGCAAGTTTGCAGGGACGGGCAGGGACGGGTTACTTCGGTGACCGAAGATCCTGGCAGCAGCCCGCATCTTAATTACACGACCACGTACACGTACGACCTGCTGAACGATCTCACTGGTGTGACGCAGAATGGTTCGCGATCACGCTCTTTTACCTACGATTGGCTATCGCGCCTCACGAGTGCAGCAAATCCCGAATCTGGCACAACCTGCTACGGGACGGTGTCCGGCAGCGTGTGCCAATACAATGGCTATGACGGCAATGGAAATCTGAACTATCGAACTGATGCCCGCGGTATTCTGACCACCTACACTTATGACGCGCTGAGTCGATTGACGCAAAAAACTTACTCGGACGGTACTCCGACCGCAAAGTACCTTTACGATCAAGCAAGCGGCTGGAATGCCACGCAGACGAACCTAGCGGGGCGGTTGAGCGAGGCATGGACGACGAATTCCTCTGGCGTGAGTGTCGCGGCCCAAATCTTCAGCTACGATCCAGTCGGGCGGATCAATCTTAACAATCAGTACACGCCCTCCACAAATGTCTATCACTCGATTTCTTACGCTTACGATCTTATCGGCGACGTGACCTCGGCTACGAATGGCGAAGGAGTTACGTTCGGCGGAACATACAATGTGGGCGATCGCTTGACGCAAATGACGAGCAGCCTGTCGGATTCGCAACATCCGGCCACGCTCGTATCCGGTTTGCACTACAACGGTGCGGGCGCGACTGTCTCGTCGACACTCGGCAACAGCCTCACGCAAAGCTTCGCATTTAATGGACTCCTGCAGTTTTGCCGGATGAACGTAAATTCGTCAGCCACACTCGTTACGACATGCGGGCAGTCCGTACCATCGGGAAATGTCTTGGACCTTACGCTCGGGCTCAACTATGGGTCAGGCGACAACGGAAGCGTAATGTCCTTTTCGGCGGTCGGGCAGCAGACTTTCAGTCGCAGCTACACGTATGACGCACTAAATCGGATCGCGACGATGTCTGCGCCGGGAGATGTCTGCAGTGGGTTATCGTGGACCATCGATGCGTGGGGCAACCGAACGGCTCAATCCGCGACCGGAGGAACCTGCAACACGTTCAGCGCGTCGGTAGGTACGAACAACCAGCTGATGGGTTCGCCGTACCAATACGATGCGGCTGGAAACATGACGCACGATGCAAGCCACACTTATTTTTATGACGCCGAGAACAGGCTGATTCAGGTGGATGGCAGTGCGGGATATTGTGCGACCGGGAGCGGGACGGCGGCAACGGCGTGCTACGCGTACGACGCCTACGGTCTCAGAGCTTCGAAAAAGATGGGCAGCGTAACGACGAATTACTTGCGCGATCTGAATGGGCGCGTGATTGCGGAAGATAATGGCGGTTGGTCCGCCGGGTATGTATACCGGGGCGGGCAATTGCTCGCGGAATATACGAACAGCACGACATACTTCGCGCACACGGACCATCTCGGCTCGACCCGCCTGCTGACGGGATATCCGACGACAAGCGTGGCCGAGTGCGATGATTACTATCCTTTTGGCGAGCGAATCGCGTGCGGCGGGACGAGCACGACGACGCACAAATTTACCGGCTACGAGCGCGATTCTGAGACAAATCTCGACAACGCCAATGCGCGCTATTACGGCTCCTCACTCGGCCGTTTTATGTCGCCCGATCCGCTGGGCATCTTCGTCGCCGACCCATCCAATCCGCAATCCTGGAATCTCTACAGCTACGCTTACAACAATCCGCTCGCATTCACTGATCCGAGCGGAATGGACGATTGTGATCCCAGCGACCCCACATGCGGCGGTGGTGGTTGCGACCCAAGCGATCCAAGCTGCGGCGGAGGCGGTGGTGGCTGCGACCCAAGCGATCCAAGCTGCGGCGGAGGAGGCGGCGGTGGCTGCGACCCAAGCGATCCAAGCTGCGGCGGAGGCGGTGGTGGCTGCGACCCAAGCGATCCAAGCTGCAGCGGTGGTGGACCGTCATCGGGAGATCAGCCGCCTCCCTTGGTCGGCCCTCCCATCACCTCGACTACTGTCCTATGTCAAATGCAACCGCTCCTGCCAATCTGCCTGTATGGCCCTGCTGCCACCATCGGCATCTGCGATCCTTCGAGCAATCCCTGGGGTTGCGGCTTCGGTCCCGGGCCTGGTGGCTATCCCGTAATCGTTGCTCCCGCGCCTAAGATTCCGTGGTACAAGAATTCATGCATCAGGGGAGCTCTCGCCGGTGCGGCTTTGCATGTTGGTATTGATTCGATAGGATTGATTCCTGAAGCTGGTGGTATCGCCAGAGTGGTAGGCCACCAGGCCGGATACGTTGGAGTGGTAGCCGACCACGTAGGGAGCAAACTCATTAGCGGAATTGGGAACACGGCGGGAGTCGGTTCGACCTCCTTTACACTCAGTGATAGTTCTGCCAGCACGGGTGAAAAGGTGACTTCAACTGCCCTTACCGTCGCTGGATTTGTACCCGGTTTGAACGATGCTGCTGCCGTAGCTTCAATTGGTCTCGATATTTTACACGCAACAAGAGCGATCAGAGCGTGTCACTAGCTAGCGAAATAAAGTACGACATAAAGGCAGCTAAGAAAATACGCTTTCGCTGGTGGGCCGTGTTGCTTGGGATTGTTGGCTCTACGCTTAGTGCTTTTCTGTTCGATCATTTTGGAAGAGTTGATCTTGATTTGCCAACGCTGAATTG
>Ga0335077_10007006_pt1 | contig 13950 bp, 10 predicted proteins | sample Lox_Sample_31_FD_207151 | JGI IMG/M metagenome (GOLD analysis project Ga0335077, IMG submission 207151) | Soil microbial communities from Loxahatchee National Wildlife Refuge, Florida, United States - Lox_Sample_3.1 | ecosystem: Environmental > Terrestrial > Soil > Wetlands | place: USA...
AGGGACTGGTGACCGGGCCGACTCCGCAGCACACGATCTGGGTCAACCGGGTCCCCGAGGCCAGAACGGTCAAGCACCGGGTGCACCTGGACATCTACACCCGGGGTCTGGCGGACCTGGAGGCGCTCGGCGCAGTGGTCGTCCAGCCGCGGACCCGCTGGACGGTCATGGCCGATCCAGAAGGCGGCGAATTCTGCGCGTTCCTGCGTCCGGAAGTCCCGGCCGAGCGGCTGCACGGCCTGGTGGTGGACAGCGCCGATCCGCAGGCACAGGCCCGGTGGTGGGCGGAGGTCTACGGCGTCAGCGTTACCGCGAATGACGGCTGGTTCACCCTGGATGGGGTACCCGGCATGCCGATCCTCACCATGGACTTCGTCCCGGTCCCCGAGCCCAAGACTGTGAAGAACCGCATCCACTGGGACGTCACGGTGCCCGCCGTGGCGCCGCTGGTCGAGGCCGGGGCCACGGTCCTGCGCGAGCCGGGCGGCGACATCCGCTGGCACGTGCTGGCGGACCCGGAAGGAAACGAGTTCTGCGCGTTCACGCAGTGACGACCGCAACCGCGGAAGCCAGCGCGGCACATTCGGCAGTGAGATCGCCGGTCAGCACGCCGGCGCCGCGGAAGGTGGTGGCAAGCGTCAGCCCCCGGTCCTCGAACCCGTCGTCCCGGTCGCCGCCGGGGCCGCCGTCCGGGCCGTCGTCGTCGGGCTTGTCAGAGCGGGATCTCTCGTACATCTCCGCGGCCAGCCGGGCGATGCCGTCGTGGCCCATCCCGGCCTCAGCCGCGCCGAGCAGGATCGCATCGGCCTGCGCCCGGCACTGGATGGGGAGCTTGTCGGTGTACTGGCAGATCACCCTGGCCAGCGACTCGGTCAGTCGGCCTCCGGCCGCCAGCGCGACGGCGACGTCGGGGTGCGCGGCGGCGCGGCGCGACCAGCCGACATGCCCGGCCGCGGCTCCCTCGGTCACCCCGGTCTTGCACACCAGCCACGCCCGCGGAGACCGGTCCGCGTCGGCCGCATGACCCTGCACGGCGGTGAACGCGCGCAGGTACCAGGCCCGCGCCGCGGTGCCGATCGCGCCGAGCCGTTCGAGTTCCTGCAGGGTCTCGGCCAGCGAGGGTTACGTCGGGGCCCCGCTGAGGCGTGGGACAGCTCGCGCAGGACGGTCCCGGCGAATTCGGCGAGGGACCGGAGCTGGGTGCGCTTGACGATGATCCGGCCCTCTGCTGGTTCCCAGACGCCTGCGTGCGTATCCGCGGAAACGGCTCGTGAAAGTTTTCACAAAGCGTTTCCGCGGAAACGTCCTGGACTGGCAGCCAGCCAGTGTGCCTGCCGCTCGGCCGCCGAACAGGGCGTGGTGGAGGACGCAGAGGGCTCGGGCGTTTGCTCTATCGTCGGGGCCTTGCTGGCTGTGCCAGCGGACGTGGGCGGTCAGCTTCGCTCCGCCCTCGCCAGTCCCGCCACGATGGCCCGGGCCACCGGCGAGGGATCCGACCCGTCCAGCACGAACCCATCGCGGACGTGCACGGCGGGCCGGGCGATCATCCGCGGCGCGATGCCCCGGTGCGGCCAGGTCGCGGTGTGCACCACGAACGGATGGCACAAGAACACGTCCCCGGCCCGCCCGGTCGCGTGCGCGACCGGCCTGCACAAACCGACGGCCGCCAGAACTCCGCATCAGCGCTGGTGCCCGCCTCACCGTACGGCGCCAGGAACTCCGGGACATGCAGATGCGACCCGCACACCAACCGGGTCGGCGCGTCGTCCGGGCCGACATCGGTGAACAGCAGCAGCGCCAGCAGCCCGCGCGCCCGGGACCGGACGTTGACCCAGTACCCGCCCGGCCCGTCATAGCTGCCCTCGTCCTTGGACGCCAGGTCCTTCTGCGGCAGGCCGCCGACACTATTGCCTCATCAGGTCCGTATCCTGATAAGAGTCCGGCTTGCATCCAGCGCGCACAGGAAGTTGGGATTGCCGTGACTTCTCCGGATCCGGACGGACCGGGAGCCGAGCGGGACGCCGTTCAGCCGCCGGCCCAGGAATATGACCAGCCGCCGCCGGGCTCCGGGCACGACCAGCCGCCGCCGGGCCAGGGCGCCGGCCAGGGCTACCAGCCGCTGCCCGGGCCGGGTTTGCCTCCGGCGCCCCCGGTGCCGGCCGGATACGGCTACGGTGAGTACCCGGCCACCGCGGTGCCCCAGGGCATGTACTTCGACCAGGAATCCGGGCTGGCCCTGCCGGATGGCACCGTGCTGGCACCCGTGGGCCGCCGCATCGGCGCCTGGTTCCTCGCCATCCCGCTCGTCATCGTCACGCTGGGCATCGGCTACATCGTTTGGGGCCTGATCATCTGGGGCAACGGGCAGACCCCCGCGCTGCAGGTGCTCGGCATGCGGTGCTGGCGGCCGGAGACCAACCGGGTGGCCGGCTTCTGGTATATGGCGCTGCGCGAGATCGTCGGCCGGTTCGTCGAGGGCATCCTCGGCATCTTCACCGAGGCCGCCTCGTTCATCATGATGTGCGCGGGCAAGGAGCGTAAGGCGATTCACGACTGGATCGCCGGCACGGTCGTGCTGCACGACCCGAACAAGGTCCTCGCCGGCTGATTTGATGCGAAATGGCGGCTGAGCTGGGGCCGGGACCCGCTGGTGCCCGAGCTGACGGGGACGGTCCCGGTGACGCCGGTGCGCTGACCGGCCGTGCCTGGCTCGCGGCGCTGCCTGACGAACTCACCCCGCAGCGGCGCGTCATGGCCGGGCTGGTCGATCGGTGCGAGGCCTGGCCGTTGGTGAGATCGCTGCTGGTCGGCTGCTCGCTGGGCCGCGGCGCGGCCGACGCGCTTTCCGACATCGACGCCGCGCTCGGCGTGCTCTCGCAACGGTCAGCGTGGCCGCCGCCCGACGGCACCCGGCCGACCTCCCGACGGCGATGGTCGCCTACGTCACCCGCGTTCTCTCCGAGACCAACTGAGCTGAACTCGGTTCGGCGGTGCCGTCTGAGGTGGTACCGGTTCTGGTGTACAGGATCTCGCGGGCCTGCTCCGCGGCGCGGGTGATGTTCTCGCTGAGGAAGTCGAGGAAGCGGGCGGCGTTCTCGAGACGGGTGGCGGCCGGGGTGCCGAGGCCGAGGATGCCGACGCCCTGCCGTGCGGCCTCGACGACCCGGGCGTTGTCCCGGGCGCTGCGGATCATTGACTGGTACCAGAGGTCGTTGTCGACGACGTAGCGCTCGCGGCGGCGTTCGTCGCGTGCCCGGCGGACGAGGTCCAGGCTCTCGAGGGACGTGATCGCTTTGGAGATGGACGCCGGGCTGACCTGGAGGCGCTGGACGAGTTCGGACGCGGTGAGGCTGCCGGAGTCGGTGGTGTAGAGGCAGGCCAGCACCCGGGCCATCATCTTGGGCAGGCCCGATTGCATGAAGACGGTGGTAAGCGTCTCCTCGTACTCGCGCACGGCCTCGGCGTCGCGTCCGTGTGGCAGGGGGACCGACCGCGATCCTCTGGAGGACACAGGCTTGGGCCGGCGGGCGCGGCGTTGGGTGGCGCGGTGGGCCAGGTCGGCCCGGTAGCCGGTGGGCCCGCCGTTCCGCATCACCTCGCGCGTGATCGTCGAGGTCGGGCGGCCGAGGCGCCGGGCGATCTCCGCGTAGGCGAGCCCGTCGGCCAGCCCCAGCGCGATCTGCTGGCGGTCCTGCTGGGCGAGCCTGCCTCCGGGCATCGCGTACTCCTCCGTGCTGCTTCCCGGTGATCCCTGATGCCCCCACTATAGCGTTCACCTCCTACCCAATGCAACGAACCGGGTTTGCTATCGTTGCGTTATCTTCAAGACCATTGCAACAATTATCAGGTTGTTAGCTGCATAGATGCCAATATTGTGCAACGAAATTGTTGCATGAAGTTGGAAAGCAACGTAGCGTTTCCAGTGTTCGAAACAACTAGCCGCGCAAGCCGCGCGAGCCCTGAGGAGAGCACGATGCAGAAGTTCGACACCCCCGCCCCGATCGCCGCCGTCCTTGACATCCCCGCGGGACGCGTGCAGGTCATCGCCACCGACCGCGCCGACACCACCGTCGAGGTCCTGCCCGCCAGCCCCGGCAAGAGACGCGACATCCAGACCGCCGAGCAGACCACCGTCGCCTACGCCGGCGGCGTCCTCCGGATCCGCACCTCCGAGCCCAGGAACCAGCTCTTCGGCCCCTCCGGATCCCTGGAGGTCACCGTCCAGCTGCCCGCCGGCTCCCGCATCGAGGGCAAGGCCGCCAGCGCCGAGCTCCGCGGCGTCGGCCGCCTCGGCGACGTCGTCTTCGGCGGCGCGCACCGGCAGATCAAGATCGACGAGGCCGCGAGCGTCCGCCTCACCGCGATCGACGGCGACGTCGAGGTCGGCCGGCTCAACGGTCCCGCGGAGATCAGCACCGCGCGGGGCGACATCCGGATCACCGAGGCCGTGCGCGGCACGGTCGTGCTCCGCACCCAGTCCGGCGACATCTCGGTCGCCGCCGCCGCCGGTGTCTCGGCCGCCCTGGACGCCGGCACCGGCTACGGCCGCATCAGTAACGCCCTCAAGAACGATGGCACCGCCGAACTCGACATCCGCGCCACCACCTCCCACGGCGACATCACCGCCCGCAGCCTCTGACAGAGCAGCACCCGGAGAAGTCGTCCAAGACGCCGAACGCGACCCATGGGGAACACAATGACGAAGAACAGCACTTTCCCGGCCAGTTCGAAGTGGACCGGCATGGTGCCGGTTGACGATACCTCCCTGGCCGTCACCGACACCGGCGGTCCCGGCATCCCCGTGGTCTACCTCAATGGCCAGTTCGCCACCCAGGGGTACTGGCGGCGGGTCATCGCTGAACTCGGGACGGGATGGCGGCACATCACCTACGACGAGCGGGCCCGCGGCAGGAAGTCGAAGCGTTCGGCGGACTACTCCTTCCAGGCCGCCGTCCGGGATGTCGATGCCGTTCTCGCGGCCAGGGGTGTGGACCGGGTGCTGGTGGCGGGCTGGTCCTACGGAGCGATGGTCGCGGCGCACTGGGCCAGCCGACATCCGGGCCGTGCCGTGGGCGCGGTCCTGGTCGACGGCGCGTTCGAGGTGCTTCCCGCCGGATAGTTCCGGAGACGGACCGCTATGAGCATGCGCAGGTACCCAGCCAACCCCGGCTGAGCGAGATGCCACCCCGACCAGCCGTGAAGCCGGTGACAACCATCACGCGATATGCAAATGAGTGTGTCGCGTGGCCGGACCGTTCGTAAGGAGGAGACTTGATCAGGACAGCGCCTCGATAGGTGCAACCGTTGCCAGATCCTTTACCGCAGCGAACTGCCGACCGAGCGTGATCAATGTTCTCAGCCTCACATGTCGCGCCGACGTGACGCCCCGGCACGTACGCCACGTCGTGACGCCCCACGCCGACATGCTCGGGACCAGCAACGGCAGAATGCGCACGAATGGGATCAATAGGACCAATAAGTCATGGCTTCCTTCATTTCTCACTGCCATCCTGGGATTGCATGAAGTCACAGATCTCGATAATGCCACCCGCAGTGACCTTACTAGTTGCACCCAAAGAAGGGACCTAAGTCCCTTACGCAGTACTTTATGAAGCGGTCCCGTATGTAACAACGTAGCGTCATGGTTCGCCGTGGGGGTCTAGGTCATGAGTCACGTCATCGAGCGCTCGCAGGGTAAAGTCAGGCCGCCGAATCAGCCGCGGCCTACGGTCGTACGGCTCGAACGCCTCGCGGCGCTTCCCGTCAGGTCGTGGGTGCATTGGAGGAGGACACGTCGTATCAGCCGGGCTGCCCGCCCGAATGTTGATTCGCCGAAGAAGTGGCGGCGGCGCCTGCGTGTCCGCATCCTTGAGGGCCTGGCTATTGTCCTCGCTGTTGTCCTGTTGGCGCGGCTTGGCTGGGCTGCATATGCGGTCATCCGGGACCAGGAGACACCGCTCGAAACTTACTGCACCAAAGCCGGGACATGTGACGTCCTCTTCGGTTTCTTCACGCCGTTCCTGACCATCGCGGCCGCGACTGCGCTGTTCCTGATCTGGCGGCTGCAGCGAGTGACCAAGCCGATCATCAGTAGGGCCAAGAACAGGCCGCGGGAACTTGTCCCGACGGCGGGGACGATCATGGACAGGATTGTTGGTCGCCACGAGCTATGTATGGTGATCATGGACGTCTTGCACGATCGCGACAGCCGCTGCCCCTACGTTCTCGTCGGCGGCGTCGGAACCGGGAAGACGGCCGTACTTGTACAGCTCACCCAGATGCTGGCCGAGAAGAAGGCCGTTCCTGTACCGATCAGGCTGCGCGACGCCGGGGATGAGCTTGACTTCGCCAAGCTCGCACAACGTAAATTCGAGCAGGAAGTGAGCGCGGGAGTGCTGCCGCAAGCTTTTGCGGAACGAGTGTGGCGGCAGCTTCGCACCGATGACCGCGTGGTGGTGCTCGCCGACGGGCTGGAAGAGGCATTCGCGGGAGGCGATAATGAAAAAGACCGCGACAACCTCATACGCCAGGCAATCCAGCGGGCGCGCGAGGAGAAGCTGCCGCTGGTCATCGCCTCCCGGCCTCACCAGGCGCTCGAAGCGACCCAGACGGCGCTGATGGAGCTCGAGCCGCTGAGCGAGGAGGCAGCCCTTGATTACGTAGAAGGTACCGGCCAGGCACACGATTGGCCCGGCCTGGTCTCAATTGTAGAGACCGCCGACGTCACGGACGCTCCGCTTTATCTGCAGATCACCCGCCAGTTGCACGAGACGCATCTCCTCAGGGATGTCACCGGCAGCACGGGCACCGGACGGCCGGGCACATATGGCGCCGACGCCGACAGGTCCACGCTGCGGTGGAGGCTGCTCGAAAGGTGGCGAAAGGCCCTCGTCGACGGCCATCTTCACCCGGAACTTGCCATAGGCTCACAGGATCGCAAGAAGGCCATCGAATGCCTGTCGGCACTGGCCTGCATCGGATTGCAGAAGGACGAGCTCGAGGTCAGCTTCGAGGAGTTGACCGGCGTCGAGCCCCAGGCGGATACGCCGGGGACGGCTGCGGTGACGTCGGACAGCAACCATCCACCTTATCCAGGCATCTGGAGCGCTCTCGAAGAAAGAGTCGGTAATATACCGCAAAATGCCGGAACCCATCATTACATTTCCATGCTTTCGGTCGCCGCCACCCACTGCGAGCAGCTCGGAGTCGTCGAGATGCGCGGCACTAAGGTTCGCTTTCCCCACAGCATCTTGCAGGCCTACCTGGGTTCCGCATTCCTGAGCAGCCTCGGTAAGACTGATCTGCAGAAAGCCCTGGAAGATCCCAGCAGAGAACTACTCATCGCGATGGTCCTTGATTCGCGACGCAGCCTTGCGAGCGCCGGGAAGTCCGGGCAGGCCGAACACGGCACGCGGGCCACCCGCGTGCATCTCCTTCATGAGGCGGCCAAGAACCGCTTCGACGCTAAGGCCCTGGACATCTATGCGGCAGCGCTTGAAATCGACAGCGTGCAAACCGAACCGCAGCATCGCGACATCGCCGAATCGCTCAAGGACCAGTGGCGGAATATCAACATGGGAGACCGGCGTACCATCGAGGAGGCCAAGCTTGGCCTCGTGCACCGCTTCGGCGAGGCACTACGCGAGATCGCGAGACGGCACCTGAACGACATCTCGCCGGCGTATCAAGAATTCTTCGACATTGCCTGCCAGGAGGAATCCTATCCAGTACGGCTCGCGATAGCGGAGGAAATCGGGGTCGGCGGAAACGAGGCATTCCGCGCACTGCGCCACGATCATCGGGATCCATGGACGGCGTTTCCGGACCGCGAGCAAGAACTCCTGACCGCAGAAAGGGACAGGCAGGAAAAAGCTGAAGCAGAATACGGCAGACTGCTGAACCCTGGACACCCGGAAACGGCAGCGGAACGCGCGGAGAGAATTGATCAAGAGCACGAAATCCATGAGAGGGTGAACAGGGACAACCGGTGGGAGAGAACGAAGTACTGGCACGAACTCGTCATGCGCGCCTGGCTCGCTCCCATGCTGCTGGTGTCTGTCGGGGACGAGTGCCGGGATGAGGCATTCAGTCATCTAGATGGCTGGCTCAATCACGACCTGCGATCGGTCACGGGAGATGGCAAGTCGGACAGGTCGCTCCCGATATCGCTCGAGGTGGCCCTCGCCCAGGGTTTCAAGAACGCGGCCAACCACAGGCCCCAAGAACCTGATGACCTCAGCGGCGCCCGGCGGGAGCTCGCCAAGCGGGCCAAGCAGATGCTAGAGCAGACCCGGTTCTGGTACTGCCAGCTCACGCTCGTTCATGCCCTGTGCTTGTGGGCGCTGTCCAGCCAGGCAGATCAGCCACCGCCAGGTGCCTCAGACCCGGGCCAGGACGACCAGAAGGCAAACACCCGGAGCGCGGGACCAGTCGAGACCGTCGCCGAGTGGGTATCGATAGCAGGCAGCCCGCGGGTCCCGGCTACACGTCAGGGGTCCCGCCTCGCCAAAAGGGGCGAGCGAGAACACCCGTTCATCGCCGAGGCCGGCGACCTCGCGGCCCTCGCCCTGGAAAGCAGGCACCCTGAGCGGTTCATCTGGATCGACGAGAGCGGTGTCATGAAGCAGGTCGGTTCACGGCCCGCACGGCAGGCCGATAGCCATGAGCAGAGCCTGTGGATACCCCCATCAGCGGGATGGAGCGCGCTCGACCGGCGTGCGCAACAACTGCTCGCCGACGTCTTGATCATGCTCAACCTCTCCGAAGGCGGCAACTTGGAGCCAGCCGAACGCGAGAGGCGCCTCGACCATGCGAACTCCAGCGACCTGCCGCCATGCCTGACCAAGGACCGCACGATACTCGAGCCGCGCAGGACAATCGGCATGCCCGGGCAGGCTCAGCCCGAATACACCTGCGGACGCCACGGCTGCAGCTTCGACCTGTGTCCCTACCCGCCCGGCGGCGCCCTGCCACGCGCGGAACTGAGCGAGGCCTTCTGCCGTCGCCAGCAAGCGCTGCTCGGACACAGGTTGCGCCGGTTCTTCTCGCTTCCCAGAAAGACAGCCCCATGGCAGGGAACCACCGTCAATGAGCTCAAGAACTTCTGGGCCGAGATGGCTGGCCGCACACGGCCGCAACAGCCAAGCATGCGATAGGCCCGGCAATGAGGCCAATCGCGTATGCACTCGCGGAGGAAATCTGAAGGGCGATCGTCAGCAAGGTCGAGAGAGCGTGAGTGAGTAGTCCAGTTCGTGCATGAATATGCGTGTGGATGACATGCTCATTTCGGCTACCGGGATGCGAAGTCGAGCGCTTCGGGATGGGCCCGGCGGTAGTGCTCGGTCAGGACCTCACTGAGGTTGCCGGGCCGGTAGGCGACGGTGCGGTGGCAGATCTGGCAGCGGGTGACCGGAAGCTGGGTCACGGTCACAGGGAAGCGGCGGGAAGGTGACTTAGACATTTGACTCTATGATGCCAGCCCGCCGGAGTGATCTTGCACGGCGCTCACGCCGCACCCATGCCATGCGGAGAAGAGTGCGTTCCCGGACACCGTCGTGGACGTGACTGTCGACGCCGTAACGCTCCAGGCTGAGACCCTGCCTGCGGCATGACCGGACGTTGGCGCTTCAGTTGACCGGCATGACCCGGACAGTCGACCGTCGTCGATGATGCGATCGCTGGGGTGGGCAGCGAACCAGGCCGACTGCCGGGACGTCCGCTCCGCCGCCGACGTGTCACGAGTCACCCCGTACACGGTTCCCGGGAAATCCAGCGACTCCTGGGATCTCCCCGATCTGCTCATGCTGGGCCGGCGGGAATATCCGCACCGGATCGCCGCGCGGAAACGTTACGGATGCGGCTTCTGAGGGTATGGCAGTCTGGGTTAATGCTATCTGCCACAGAAGCGGGCATTTACCCCGAGCGTGGCGGTTTATAAAAGTACGGTCGGCGGGCTGCGGCCGGGTCATAATCAGGATTGCCGTACGGCCAGGGGCCGAAGAAAGTCTTGATAACCGAGCCCGACGATTTCTGACCGGGCGTTGCGGCATCGAGGAAGGGATTCCACATGGCGCTAGGCAATGCGTGGCACTTTCCCGGCAACCCCGAGCCGTTCGGTAACGCCGGCATGCGAGATCCCATCTTTCCCACGGATCCGGTGCCGGCGGTCACCGTCTTCAGCGGCAACCAGTACCAGGGCGGCGGGAACCCCGGCAACCAGCTGCAGGACGGCAGCGCGGTGTTGTTCAAGCGGACGACCGACACGGCGTGGACGACGGTGCCCATGATCTTCGCCACCGCGATCGGCAACAACAAGTACTACTCGGCGGCGGTCCCGGTCGGCACGTTCGCGACGGGCACCGTCGTCCAGTACTACCTGGTCATCGCGTACGACGATCACGACACCACGTTCCTGAGCGCCGACGCCGCCAACCTGCTCTCGGTGACGACGGGGGACGAGGCCGCGGCACAGGCCGCGCCGTTCACCTTCACCATCGAGACACCGGACACGCGGGGCCAGTGGGGGGATCCCTTCACGTTGCTGAACGTCGGCATCCATGCTCACGTGCTGCCGACCGGCCTGGTGCTGATGTGGGGCAGGCGGGACAATCCCCGGCAATCCCTGGATACCGATCCCGCCAGCCCGCTCGCGCCTGGATTGCCGCCCGCCCCGCCGGCAACATGCACCCCATTCCTCTGGAATCCCGCGAACGGGAACATGACGCAGACGCCGCAGCCCACACTTAACGACGGCACGACGAACGCCAACCTGTTCTGTTCCGGCCATGCGTTCCTGCCAGACGGGCGCCTGCTGGTGGCCGGGGGCCACCTCGCCGATAGCCACGGCCTGAACCAGGCGACAATCTACGATCCAGCCGCCAATACGTGGACACCCACCGCCGTGATGAACAACGGCCGGTGGTACCCGACAGCCATCGCCTTGCCGTCCGGAAGCACCCTGGTGCTGTCGGGCAGTTTCCTGGACCCCGCGCAGAACCTGGTCGTCAACAACGTGATACCCCAGATCTGGGCCAACGGGACTTTCACCAGCATCGCGTCGATTCCGGGCGCGGCTTTCGACCTCTTCCCGCGCATGCACGTCGCTTCCACCGGCATCGTCTACATGACTTCGCTCGTCCAGACCTGGTCCCTGGATGTCTCCGGCGCAGGCGCGTGGACCGCGCTCCCTGACGTCCTGCGGCCCAACGGACTGTGCGACTACGCCCCGTCGGTTCTGTACGACGCCGACAAAGTTCTTTTCGCCGGCGGCGGCAACCCGCCGACCCCGAACGCCGAGACCATCGATCTGAGCCAGGCGCAACCCGCCTGGCAGGCGACCAAACCCATGAACTTCCCCCGCCGGCAGCACAACGCCACCATCCTCCCGGATGGGACGGTGCTGGTAACCGGAGGTACCCGCGGCGGCGGGGCACCCGGCACCGCGGAGGCCTTCAACGATCTCGACCCGGGCCAGCCCGTGCACATCGCGGAGCTGTGGGACCCGAAGACCGGGCAGTGGACGATGCTGGCGGCGGAACAGACGGACCGCTGCTACCACTCCACCGCGGTGCTACTCCCGGACGGGAGGGTGCTCAGCGCGGGCGGCGGTGAGTTCATCCTGAACGAGGGGACGCCGCAGCAGGTGGCGAACAACCCGCAGGACACGCACCACGACGCCCAGGTGTTCTCACCCCCCTACCTGTTCAAGGGCCCGCAGCCGCAGATCACCTCGGCGCCGGATTCGGTGCACTACGGCGACACCTTCCAGATCGGCACGGCTCAGCCGGAGCAGATCGCGACCATCAGCTTGATCCGCCTGTCCTCCGTGACCCATTCGTTTAACGCCGGCCAGCGCATCAACTTCCTCCCCTCTCAGGTCGTGGGAGGAACCCTCACGGCGACCGCACCGGCCAACGCGAACGCCTGCCCGCCCGGGCACTACATGCTGTTCATCATGAGCCTTCAAGGCGTGCCGTCGGTCGCCAAGATCATCCAGGTCTCGCCGCCCGCTGCCGCACAGCCCGAAGCCGCCGCCCCACAGCCCGAGGCTGTTGCCGTCGGCGTGTCAGCCCCCGCGCGACAGGCCCCCAAGGACGCCTTCGCTCTGCGGGCCACGGTACGAGCCGCGGCCAGTGGCACCCGCGTTGTGGCCGGGATCACCGGAATCTGCCCGTATGGCATCGCGGCCTGCTGGGGAGGCGCGAACGAGGCGCTGCGCAGCCTCGAGGGAGTGCAGTACGTTGACCCGATCCCCGATGCGGACAGTTCCACGGCGACCCTCTACCTGGAAGACGATGGGCTGCCGGCGCTGGATCACTGGGATGATCAATTCCGGGAGATGGTCCACCAGACCTATGAGCTGCGCGGGGTCGAGGTGACCCTCACCGGCACCATCGAAACGCGGAACGAGGCGCTCGTACTAGCCAGCGACGGCCGCAGGCCTCCAGTTGAGCTGGTCCCCCTTGACCTCGGAGGGAAGATTCAATGGGATCCGGCAGCGCAAGGCCCGCAGGGCGCCGAACCGGGCGAGGCGGGCGCGTACGACACGCTCACTCGCTCAGGGGGCGCTGCCGGTGCTCGGCGGCTGACGGTTACCGGCCCGCTGCATCAAACGCAGGCCGGGTACCGGCTTCAAGTACGCCTGGTTGAGTTCTGATCAAGGATAATGACGTACTGTCCGGTGCATTAGTGGCTCGCGGCGCCCTTCGCGTATGGCCCCCGGCCCCGAATCCGTACCCGGCCCACCGGTTCAGGCCGCAGCAGTACGTCTTGTCCTGGCTGGAACAGGTGGTCGCGGCACGCCGTATCGAGCCCTCAGCAGACGATTAGGGTGACCGGAGCCCGGCCGGCGGCGGGTTCGCGCTGGTGGTGATCTTGCTATTCCCCCAGCGGCACGAGCTCTCCCGGCTTATGCTGGGGAAACGGGCTGGCTCTCAGTACTAAGGGGGACGCCATGCCAGATGAGGTCGCCCATGCGGCTAACGACACACGCACGCTCCGGGCCAGGTTCCCGCGGTGGGGCATCCTGTTCGATCCGCTGGAAAGCGTGTGGATCGCGGTCCGCGGCAAGCGGACGCTGGTCGCGGCCAGCAGCCCGGAGAAGCTGACCGAACAGGTGGAGGCGGTGACCCGGGGCGAGACCGGGCCGGACGAGGGCGACAAGACCCAGACGTGGCGTGCCCTCCGCAAGCACGATCGCGGCTAACGGCCGACGGTGCTGCGCGGTTCGTTCCGGCACGGCGTCAGAACAGCCCGGCATCGCTGACCGGGTCAGGTGTCGGCCGCGGTCCGCGCCCGGCTGGACGCGGCGCAGGTGGTGATCAGCGTGCTGGCCGCCGACGGGCGCCGGTTCGAGCCGCTCGCCAGGGGCCGCCTTCTTCGCCAGCCGGCGGCTAGCCGACGGGGAGCGGGACGGATAGTTCGCGGCGGAGGGCGGCGGCCAGGGCGGGGGCATCGGGCATGCGGGCGGGGTCGGACAGGATGGTGATGCGCAGCGTCCGGGCATAGGACGACGCCGCGAAGGTTACGGTGACGTTCCCGGTGGTGGACGGGATCGGGATGATGGCCCGCACGGCGGCGCCGCCGAACAGGAGCTGGTCTTCCGGGCCGCGCACGTTGGTGACGAAGGTCTGGACGACCCGCTGGTGGCTGGCGAACCAGCGCAGCAGGCCGGTACGCGCCAGTAGCAGGAACGCGGGCACGAACAAGGCGGCCGACGCGCCGCGGGCCCGCGACTTGCGCGCGCGGGTGATCTCGGCCGTCCGGGTTACCCGGGCGCCGAGGTCGCCGGCGGCGGGCACGGTGACCGGCATGATCCCGATCTGGTTGCCGAGTTCGCCGCCGCTGGCCGCCCGCCGCGCGGCCACCGGGACCGTGATGGTGACCTCGCTGAGCTGCTCGCCGCGCGCGGCCAGCAGGGTTCGCAGCGCCCCGGCGACCGCGGCGAGCGCC
>Ga0335077_10007007_pt1 | contig 13950 bp, 15 predicted proteins | sample Lox_Sample_31_FD_207151 | JGI IMG/M metagenome (GOLD analysis project Ga0335077, IMG submission 207151) | Soil microbial communities from Loxahatchee National Wildlife Refuge, Florida, United States - Lox_Sample_3.1 | ecosystem: Environmental > Terrestrial > Soil > Wetlands | place: USA...
TGGTGGCAGAAACGCGGCTGGCGAGTGGTCGCTTTAACAGCTCGCTCCCACCGCCATCAGGAAATTCTCGGCTACCTCTACCGCAACGGAGTGGAAGTGGAACGAGTGACGAATCGCAAACCATACGCCGATTGCTACGCTGACGATAAAGCTTTACGCATTCCGAAAAACTGGAAATGAATCCCGATCACTACATCGACAAACCGGAAATTTTCGCGGCTCGCATGATTCCGCCGCTCGACAAGTACGACATCGCAACTTTCGCGTGTGATGACTTTCCCAAATTCCACGCACTCGTTGAACACCTCAATCCGCGCGATCAGGAAATTATTCTCCTGTTTGCGCTCCTGCAAAAACGTCCCACGGATTTGTCGATACTTTTCGGCAAGGCCGGCCATCGTGCCGAAGAAGATTTACACAAAGCCGCGCATAAACTTGCCGGACTGATCGAATTCGGCACGCTTCCAGATTTCGGGCGACTCGGAGAAATACTCAGGCGCAACGGAATTACAGAATTCGCCAATCGTTCCTTCGATGCGTGTCTGTGGCAGTACGCACGCTGCCGCGATTTTTCCGAAATGTCCCGACTCCTCAGCACGCGCGGACTTCGCCAACAGATGCTACGCGCCTTCAAAAAACTTCACGCATCTGAAGGCCGCGAAGAGGGATTACTAGCAGGCTGGATACTTTGGCTGGTAGACGGTTCCGATCCGCGTGGCAAGGGCTGGCGTGAACGGAAACGTAAAAGCCGTGAACGAAAACTTGGGCCGACCGTGTTTTACACTTTGGGAAACGGTGTTGATGAATTGCAGGCCGGTCGTGCCGCAACTCAGCGCGGCGGCAGACGACAACGAACGAGCAACGTGAAAATAAAACGCCACATGAAATTCGTTTTGAGGGGGATGAACACATGATTCGTGCAATCTGCATGAAGTGCAAATTCGTGTTTATGGCTTGCGTTGTACTAGGCCTAGTGACCTGTCCGAAATGTGGAGCAACTGACACGAGGGTATGTAATGGCTGAAACTGGCCAGATGATGACCAAGAAGCTCGCCAGGGAGCAATTGGCCTACTGGCGGCAAATGCTTGCGCTCCGTCCGGAAGATTGCGAAGCCATGCAAAACGTCGCATCGTGCCTGTTCACTCTCGGCGAATCCAGCGAAGCTCTGGAACTCTATCCGAAAGCCTACGCAATGAATCACGGCTCGTCCGCGATTGCCATGAACTACGGCATGATCTTGAAGGACATCGGGAAATTCGGGCAGTCGGCGGAAGTTGTGATGCACGCTTACACACTCGATCCGGATTTTTTCTATCTGCGACTCGGATGGGCGGAATCGCTTTTGCGTAACGGCAACTGGCGCGAGGCGTGGCCGCTCTATGACGACGCGCGACCGGGAACGAAAGAAGGCGCACGCAACATGCTGCAAATTCCCGATCACGTTCCACTGTGGCGCGGCGAACCACTAACGCCGCCGCACAATCGTTTGCTGGTCATTGGCGAAGGCGGAACTGGCGACCGAATTACATACACGCGGTGGCTCCCAGAACTCTACAAGCGCAACATCGAATGGGCCTATTTTCCAGATGGCTCGCCGCCGATCCCTGGATTGCAAACTGTTTTCGAGCGTGTGCCGTGGCTGAAGGGCAGAACGCGAAAAGTGGGCGAAGTTTTCACTTACGATTACTGGACAACCGTGTTCAGTTTGCCTGCTTGTTTCGATGCGATTCCAACGCAAATTCCTGAATATCCGTCGTGGTACTTGCCTGATCCTGAACTCAAGAAAAAATATTTCATTCAGCGACCGCCAGACGGCAAACCCATCTACGGCCTGATCTGGGGCGCAAATGAATTATTCGAGGGCGGCATGAAATTCCGCTCGTTGCTCGAATCGCAGGCAATGCGGCTCGTCATGCAAACGTGCGATCTCTGCTACTGGGTAAATTGCTGGTTGGGAGACGCACACGGAACGAACTACAAACTTGGCGCTCCTGTTCTCAATCCAAAATTTGAGAATTGGGAAGAAACAACAGCTTTGCTGTCGAACGTGGATGCTGTAGTCACAACCGACAACGGCGCTGGATGGCTGGCTCAGGCAATGGGGATTCCGTGCTCAGTGTTGCTCTCGGGAAATTCTGATTGGAAATTTCTGCGTGGCACAGAGAAATCATACTGGCACAAGCGTTCTCGACTTTTCCGCAATGATGGACAGGGCTTTGAATCCGCAGTAAATAAGCTCATTGCGGCGATCCGAAATAGCGAAGGCGTCGGACGAAAAATTTGAAACGTCGTGCTCTCTGACGATAAGTGTATGGCTTGGAAATACGAACAACTCACTGGGAGGTTTCTCGATCCCGAAGGCGACTTGAAAGGCGTAGGCTATTCCGGCCAACTGCCACACGTGAATGATCCCGATGCGCAGAGCGTGCACGATTCCGGGCCGATACCTGCTGGCAAATGGCAAGCTGTTGAACTCATCCCGGAATCTACTTCGCATGGACCGTTTGTGATTCGACTTGAACCGTATGACTCAACCGAGACGTTTGGCCGCGCCGGATTTATGATTCACGGCGACTCGATAAAAATTCCCGGCCACGCTTCCCACGGTTGCATAATTCAATCACGCGATGTGCGCGAACTTTTCTGGGCATCACCGGATCACGACATCGACGTAGTGCGAGGCGGCGAATGAGTTACACCGAATCGCCTGTTTTAATTTCAACAACGACTGGCATCCTATCGCTCGATGCGGCTGCGGTGACTGCACCGGATAGTACAAGCGTAATTCGGAGCTCCATGTTCATCGCAGACGCTTCCAGTGGCACGCAAACGCTCTGCGTCACTAGTGCGGGGATGATACTTTTCCCTGACACTCAAACTGTTGCAGGTACGGTGCTCGTGAATCCCCCTGCAACCCAAACTGTCGCCGGTTCGATTTCGATCACATCGTTTCCGGCTACGCAAACTATCGCGGGTGCGGTAACGACAACGTTTCCTGCTACGCAAACGGTGACAGGTGCAGTCACTACGACTTTTCCGGCCACACAAACTGTAACGGGCACTGTGGGAATCGCGGCATTTCCGGCTACGCAAACTGTGGCCGGAATGGTGCTCGTAACTTTCCCCGCCACGCAGACTGTCACCGGAGCAGTCACAATTCCTGCGACACAAACCGTTGCTGGCACTGTGGCCATTTCCGCATTTCCTGCAACGCAGACCGTTTCCGGGGCAGTCACCACGACTTTCCCTGCAACCCAAACTGTGACGGGAGCGGTGACTACGACATTCCCCGCTACACAAACTGTTGCTGGCGCGATAACTTACGCAACGCTCGGGCAGAGTTCGATGGCCGCAAGCATTCCTGTGGTGCTGGCCAGCAATCAAGGCGCAGCATCGTTTCCGGCGACCCAAACAGTAACGGGTGCCGTTACCACAACGTTCCCTGCAACTCAGACAGTAACTGGGGCAGTCACAATTCCAGCAACACAGACTATTGCCGGAACGGTAGCCATTTCCGCATTTCCCGCGACACAGACTGTCGCTGGCGCGATCACCTATGCCACTCTCGGTCAATCAACAATGGCCGCTTCTGTGCCCGTCGCGCTTGCGTCAAATCAATCCAACTTGCCGATTACGATTGCCGCATATTTGCAACCAGGATCAGTGAAACTTTTGAGCGCGGTGACTGCGGTAACCGTGGTGAAAGCATCGGCGGGAGTTTTCCACGGCTTCGTGCTTTCGGCTGGCGCAGCAGGATTTTTGCATGTGTACAACGCCGTCACAGCAACTGCGGCATCGACTGCAATCTTTTCTGTGTTTCCGGTCGCGTCAGGAGTGAATCAGTTGCAGTACAGTCCTGACGGAATTTTCAGTTGCACTACCGGAATCACGATAGGCATTTTCACTACATACAATGGCTCGACGGCAGCAACGACTACGGGTAGCATTTTGTATCGCTGAAAAGTTATGCCAAATTTTCCTGAACTCTCGCTGCTCACCAGTCTCGGACTTCCGGGCCAGCCGCAACCACCGCAGCCAAATTTCGTCGCCGTCACCGGCAACCCATTTTTTGAATCATTCTCACTAAAGCCGCTTCAGGGACTCGATTCCTGGTATGTCGAAATCGAAAACCTGACCGCAGAGGGCAGCGGAGATTCGATCAACATTCCGTGGCTGCTCTCGATTTCGCTGGCAGTCGGAAACGCGACGACTGAAGCGATCGGAAAAAATGCTGTTGTGTTTTCTGAACCAGAATGGGGCTTCGACATAACGGGAACGGGCAAAGGTTCGCTCTACGGCAACGGCGGAATAGGCAGTGGGGAAGGTGGTTTGTATGTCAGTTTTTAGTCCAGAAGCGTATCTCGCAATGCTCGCATTCTTTGCGCTTTTGTGCTGCGTTTACGGGCTTGTCCTGAACAAGCGAAAAATGCATGCACTCGATTTGCAGCGCGAATTGATCGTCGGCTATCACAAAAAAGCCGAAGAACTTTTAGCTCGCGCCAAACACATCGCAACTTTCGCTGCGATAGAACAGCCTTATGCCGTCTGCGAAAGTTGTGGGCTGATCCGTTCGCGTTACGTACAGGACGAAAACGGAGTCACTTGCATTGAATGCGCAGAAAAACACACGGAGCGCTACTGACATGAAACAAATTTTGGCGTGGTTAATTCTTTCAGTGTCTTGCTTCGCGCAGTCGGTGGTTGTGATTCCCAGAACGCGTGTCAACGGCGTTCCCGCGACCAATCTGGTCACGATCTGCTCGACAAATCCGGGACACGGCTCTTGCGGTTCGCTCGTTACGACATACACGGACGCAACACTTACGACACCTTGCAGTGGCAGTGGTGGACCGCTCTCAGGTGCCGGCTGTTCTAATCCAGGAAATTCCGACGCGGCTGGAAACGTCGTCGCGTTTGCGGCAGCCGGCCAATATTGGTGTCAGACCAAGGAATCTGCAACCGCTGTGGCTGATTCAATAGCGTGTGCGGCAAGTTCAACTGGCGGCGGAATACCTTCTGGTTCTGCTGGCGGCGATTTGGGGAGTACTTACCCGAACCCTACAGTTGTATCCGTGGCGCATATAACAACCGGCGTCCTACCTGGGGCTAACGGGGGATCAGTGCCGATTTTTTCTACAGCCGTGACGGGTACGTCTATGGTCACAGGGGGCACGAATACGGTGCTTGTCGGGCCGGTATCGATGGTTACACCTGGGGCAGATGGTGCCTACAGATTTGTCATTCAGATCATTCAGACTACCGCTGGCAGTGGTGGCACATGTACCACAGGTGATGTGGCTGTGGACGTATCTTGGAAAGATCCCGACACGGCTCAAACCTATGCACTCTCTGCCACTAGCATGATGGGACTGTATACACAAGGTGCCACAGCCCTAGCGAACACGGCAGCTATGGCGAGCGTAGCTAACGGGATCAGTAGAAACTGGAATTCAGTGGTTAAGGAATTCCGCGCAGCCTCTGGTGTGGCTATCCAGTATCAGGTCTATGAGCCAACCAATTCTAACTGCACCACCCCGCCCGTCTTTGCGGTGCGTCCAGCGCTCTACTACATGGGGTATTGATGAGAAAATTCGCCATTTCGTTTTTGTTCCTGCTTTCCCATTTCGCATTCGCGCAAACCTTAGCCCCTGCGCCTGTCAATGTCGATCGGAATGGAAATCCTGCAACTGGTTTGGTCACGATCTGCGCGACAAATCCAGGAAGCGGAACATGCACATCTCTGGTTACCACCTACACGGACGCAACACTCTCGCAGGCGTGTATTGGAACTGGCGAAGCACTATCTGGGCAACCCTCATGGCGACCTCCGGGCGTAGCTTGCTCAAATCCCGGAAACGCTGATGCTGATGGGAACGTCATCGTATTTGCGCATCCCGGAAATTACTGGTGTCAGTACAACAGCACCGGTATTGCTCATTCACTACCGTGCAGTACGGGTGGGGCTGGCGGTGGTGGCGGCAGCCCTGGAGGCAGTCCATTTTCAGTGCAGACCAACGTCGGCGGAATATCGTTCGGAGGCACAAGTTTGAATGTTGGTCAGATACTCAAGGGCACTTCTGCTGCTCCCATTGCGCAACTTACTCCGGTATACGATGCACGCGACTACACAAGTTGTGGTGTAAGCGACGATACCGCTGCCCTTTCTTCCCTGTTGTCAACGATTGGCTCTGCGAGCGCTGGAATTTCCCTGTCCTGTCAACTGAAGCTAAGCAACATCACCATCCCCGCCAACGTAACGATCGACCCATCTTCCGGTGGGAGCATCCTGATGGTTGCAGGCCAGACGTTGACGATTTTAGGGCCAATCATTCCAGTAGCGCGGCAGATTTTCTACAACGCTGTCCCTTTGCCCATCGGTGCTCCCACGCTCACACCAGTGGCGTCCGACAATTTCACGCGAGCCGATGAAAATCCACTGTCAGACGGAGGAAACTGGCTAACCCCTCCCTACGCTGCCGGACCTTTGCAGGTTCTTGGCAATCTGGCTCAAGCCACTGCCGCGCTTGCTCCCGGCTCCTCTACTCAGGACATCAATCTCTGGTCGCCTAACAACTCATTCAACAACGCGCAGTACAGCTCCGTTACCATCCCTACACTCGGTTGCACGTCTTGCGGAGTGGTAGCCATCGTCCGCGCCAACACTTCGGTGCTGACCTACTACTACGCGCAATTCGTCGGCCCTTTGTCGGGCAATCCCAACACCGCAGTATATCTGGGGAAGAATGTGGCAGGCGTCGGTACGTCCTTCCTGAGCAACCGCAACATTGGCAATGAAGCACCGGGCACAGTATTCACGCTTGGAGTCGAAGGGTCCACGTTGTTCGTTTACGCTGGCGGCGTGCTGAAGTATACGTACACTGACCCACAAGCCAGCATCACATCCGGTCGCCCCGGTATCGACATTTACACTTCCAGTATTCCGGATGCACAAATTTCCAATTGGGAAGGCGGTAATTTCGTGTCCGGTATCGTCAATGGAACCATCTCGTTCGCGGGAAACAAGGTAGTGCGCGAGTTCTATCCGGAATGGTGGGGAGCAGTGAAAGACGGCGTGGCCAACGATCTTCTCCCACTACAAGCAGCTACGGATGCCGTGCGACTGGCAGGCGGAGGCAGTGCGGGTGGTGGTGGTGGATGGCTAGTTTTAGGGGCAGGCACTTACAACATCGGTTCTGGGCAATGGCAAATCTCCAGCAATATTGACCAGAACAACATCAGCGTGCGCGGGGCGGGAATACTGTCCACGACCATCGTCTCGTCCAATCCCACGACCAGCGCCATCTACCTACAGCACGATAAGTACGTTCACTTACAAGGATTCGCGCTCAATCAAGTCGGAACACCCAAGACAGGTATCGGGATTGCAATGGGCGGCCCCGGCGGAGGCACGCAAACCGATGGCTGCGTGCTGGAAGATATCAGCATCAGCAACTTCAACTGGGGCATCAACACGGAGGGCACGAATGGGGGCACGTCAAGCGAGATCACCTACATCAATCTCGTGCTGGCCAACAATACTAACGGCTTCCGTTCCGCCGATTCCAACAGCCTGAATCACACTTTCATCAATCTGCAAATTTCCTCGAACACCATTGGCGTGAACGCCACCACCACAGGCGTCAACGTATTCGGGGGAGCAGCTTCGGCCAATGGTGACGATTTTATATTTAACGGAAACAACAACCGCACCGTTACCGCATTCCGCAGTGAGACCGTGGTTAACACCTTCGTCACGCTCACCTCCGGTGATTTATCCATCACGAATTGCCTAGTCACGGGACTAGCCAACACCGACACCCATAATGCCATCGTGTTCAATGGTGGGCGCTTGGGAATTCACGAGTCCTGGATCGCAGGCCAGATTTCGATGGGGCCGGCGCAGACACGGCAAACGGATGGCAATGAGATCACTATCGAAGACAGCACGATCTTCGATGGCAACAACACCTATAGCTATACCTCGCAGCCCGCTGGGATGGGTCCGGGATTCCGATTCAGCACTGGCCTGAACGCAGGTGGTCGCTTCGCCTCACGCAACAACTTTCACTATGGCGCCGGCAACGTCAACTTGGGACAGTGGCCGAGCGGCGAAGGTTACATCATGTCGTCGCAAGGTTCGACCGCTACCTTCGCCTATATCCAGTACAAGAGCATCGGCGGTGTGCTCACGCCGGGAGCAGGGACGGGAACGCCCGCCAATACCATTCAGCCCACCGCCTATATTCACCACATTGGCGCAGGTCTGGTAAAGACCATTGACGCTGCTGGAGGGCAAGCCGGACTGGGCGGAGGAGTGCTGCCTTTCCGCTGTTTCCAGGCCATCGCTGATGCTGCATACACGACTGACACCTCCGACAACGTATCTCTCGCACTTACTGCGGTTGTAGGGCAAAAGATTGAATGGTGCTACGACTTGGTAACAACGAAATGGTACCCAAGCAACATCTTCAACCCGACCGCACCAGGTGACATCGGCGGAGGGACGGCAGCAGCAGGAACATTCACGACAGTTACAGCAACAGGCTCGATTAACTTCAGCACCATGTTGATCACGGCTGCATTGCCAACGATTGCAGCGAATGGATGTGGCGGAGCTGCTGCCGCCATCGTCAGTGCAAATAGTACGGCTGCATTCGATATTGATGTAGGCACCACGCCCACGTCAGCCGGATGCACAGTGACGATGCCGACAGCGAGCGATGACTGGCATTGTTGGGTGAGCGATTATACGACGATCACAGCCACGGTATTCATGCAACGACAGACGGCTGGAAGCACGAACTCGATTACGCTCGCAAATTACAATTCAGGCGTCTCGAAGGCTGCCCCAGTAGCGCACGACATTTATCACGTCATTTGCATGGCGCACTAACACACTGCACCGTGAAGTGGAGAACAAAAATGAAAAAAATTCTTCTCACTCTAATCACAGCACTGATCGGAACCATCGCACAAGCGCAAGCCTTGCCGTGTCCAAGTCCAACGCCAGGACAGCCGCACGTCTGCCTCACATGGACAGCTTCAACGACAACTGGAGTCACTTACAACGTGTATCGAGCAACGACCGCTGGAGCAGAGAACTTCGCTGTGCCATTGAACGCCGCTCCTATTCCAACAACGCAACTCTGGTACTACGACACGACCGTAGCCATAGGCACGACGTACTTTTACAAACTCGTCGCGGTTGGAACTGGAGGTGTCTTGAGCCTGCCAACGCCAGAGGTGCAGGCTCAGATACCAGTGCCACCTAGTAGCCCAACGACGCCCGCTGCCGCCATTGACTAAATGCACCACAACGGAGTATGTGAAGTGAGATTCGTGCTCTCTGACCATTAACGTAGGGAGAAAATTCCTTGGCTAATTCACTCACGGCAAATCCGCTCATCATCGACACGGCAGCCACAATCACCATCGGGCGGCCAATTCTCGCGCGGCGAATTGACTGGGTAGGTCCTACGGCAATCGGCAATACTGCTGTCATCACTGACCTTCCCGGAAACGTTCGCGCGCAAGCCACTGCCGGAGCTACGTTATCCACGGTAGTACTTTGGGACGGAAGTTCTGGCAGATTAACTCTTAAAAGTCCATTCGTAGTTTCAACGATCAGTGCGGGCAAGTTGCTCGTCTGGTACTGAACCATGTATGACTCACGATCGTCCAGTGAAATTGCCGTTATGGGCGTATGGTTTACTCAAAGCGACTTTTCTCATGGCGCTCGGCTATGTGGGAAATCAGTTCTGGCTGATACCAGTACAACAGCAACGGCAGGACGACGCGATTCGCGCACAGATCGAACGACAGGACCGAGACGAGAAACTTTTGCAAGGCTTCGCAGCTCAGCACAACGCGATGATTCGTGACATCGAGAAACTGAATCACAAAGTGGACGACTTGACGAAAACTATGGAAGATCACGAACGGCGGGAAAGACTTCGATCCAAAGGGAGGTCGTGATGGACATCGTGAGAAAGCGGCAAGTGAAAGGCAGTCAGGGTAATGCGGCTGCCGACTACAGTGACATCATCGAACGCGCGGGATCGTGGCAATACGGAAACGCCGCGCATTCCAACGATATCGAGGACGAAGGCCAAGAGGAAGATTTGGCGTTTGGAGTTGCGCATGAAACGATGGATTTCGATCCTCCCGAACTGGTCCAAAAAGCCAAAGCCGCCGCACAGGATTTCTTGTCGAACGTCAAGCAGGATTTCGAAAAAGTCAAAACCGCATATCGAACTGGATCGCAGGGGACTGAATCTCTCGGCAAGGAACTCGAAGCCGCTCGGCAGATGCACGAAATCGGGCGACAGGCGACGAAGGACGTGCTACCATCTCCGCAAGCGAAGGGGAAATAAGCTATGGCCTACAAATGCCAGAAAGAACTCGCGGAAGAGAATCCTTCCGGAATGGATAAACTTCCGAACCCGCACAACTTCTCGTCGAATCCTGGTTTCATGTCCACCTCAGGCATGTTAGGTGCATCCATGCCAGCGAACGGCGACGGAGTAATCCGTGGCACGTCCGCAAGGGGGACTCTTCGGCAAGGCGGGCCGTCGCGACCAGTCGCGCCGTTCAGCAGCCGATAACCGGCCGGATACCGGATCGAGCGGAGATACGATCGGCGACTCTCCGAACGGTCCAGCAGAAAGCCTAGTGAGATAAATGGAACATCGTGACGATGGCCTACTCGTAGACTTCAGCGGTTCCGAATTGCAGGACACCGGAAAGCGTGTCGGCCAATACCCAATCGTCTACAACACAAAACAGGAAAAAGAACTGCGCTCGTTCGATCAGGAAACGGCGCTCATGCGGGCGATGAACGAAATCCGCGAATATCAGCCGAAGCGCATGAGCACAGCAGAGCGGGAAATGTTCGGCGCGATGTGCGAGAAAATCTTTGCTAAGCATGGCCTGACTGCGGCAAACTATCGCCAGTATTTCGGGCATCTCGGAACGAAAGACCAACTACGACGTGCGTAACGTCGTGCTCTCTAACGAACAGTATGAAGCCGCATAAGACTCCATCGACCCATCAGAACAATCCGTTTCGAGCCGCGATTCAGGACGGCCACGGATTGAATGAGTCGTACAAGATGCCAGTCCCGAACGCGAGCGGCCAGAACCTGAGTTACCATCACCCACTCGGCGGGGCGAAAGCGCAGAAGCCGTTAAAGAATGCGCCGAAAATTCCGGACACCAAAAATACGTTCTAAGGAGATCATCACATGGCCAGCGAAAACGAAATCGTTTCCAAAACCAAAGACCTTGCGTTCAGTCCTGCATCGATCAGCCATCCATTCGAGACGCACGGCGGCGGCGGCGAGAACACGGTTGCCGGGATGTCGAACCTGACTGGGAAAGAATTGCAGGCTTCGTACCGTTCAGGCTTTGGCGAGTCTGCGAAATACACGGAGAGCGTTACCGGACGCTAACATGAGCGTGGAATCCGTTTTGGGCAGCCGGAAGGTGGCCGCCACAATGCGCGAGTACAAACATGGAAAGCTCCGAAGCGGAAGCGCCAAAGGTCCGAAAGTCAAGAGCCGCAAGCAAGCCATCGCCATCGGACTCAGCCAAGCCCGACGAGCTGGTGCTGACATCCCCAGAAAAAAATCCGCTTAGCGAAGTTCAGATTTCCTCCCGCGAGCGTGGGCAGCGTGACCTGTTTTTCCTGGCAAAAGAAATACTGAAATACCGGGACATGCTGCCCCGCGTTCATCAGCAAGTATGCGACCTCTACGGCACGCCTGACCCGTCAAAGCCTCTCGAAGAACAGGACGACGTCCACAACTACCTGTTGCTCGATCCGCGCGGCGAATTCAAAACTTCCATCTCGCTTGCGAAATCAATCCAGAACTGGATCAACTTTCCCGAATCGGCAACTCTGCGCATGGCTGGCAAAGAACCCCTCGTGAAAGGCATGGTGCAGGAAATCAAAGATCAGTTTTTGACCAACACGGATTTCCGCGAACTCTATCCAGAGCACGTTCCCTGGAGCGACAAGAAGGGACACGAAGGCGAACCGCCATCAGATTTCGGCACGGCTTACGGAATGTCGAATCCATCGCGCAAAAAACCGCGCAAGGAAACAACGCTCTCGATCTCGACACTCGATTCCGCGAAAGCCAGCACGCACTACGAATGGATTACCGGCGACGATCTGGTGCACGACACGAATTACCAGACACGTGAACTCTTGCAGAAAACGATTGAGTCATGGGACTTATCGAGAAACCTGCTGAACCCGCGCGGCTATCGTGAACTGCTTGGCACTCGCTATGACTGGTCTGACCTGTACGGCCACACCATAGAAAAAAACAAAGGGCAATGGCGAGTGATCTGCCGCCCGATCTGGACCGACGATTTAGATGTTGCCAAGCGCAACGGATTCTTCATCCCCGAAAATTATCAGCCGGGAGACTTGATTCACCTGCATCCCGAACGCTGGTCGTTGAAAGAACTCGCGGAGATTCAGGCCGACAACGCATTTCTGTTCAATTGCCAGAGACTGAACAATCCGGTTCCACCGTCCGCAGAAAATTTTCCGATGGTTGAATTGGTCAAGCACACACTGAAGCGTGAGCGCTACCCCGACACCGGCCTAATGAATGTTGTCATGTCGTGGTGGTTCAACTTCATCGAAGCGGAAGCAGAGCCGGCCGTGGGTGTCGTGGGAGGGTGGGATTCCAATGGGCGGCTGTTTCTGATTGATCTGGTAACAGGACATCTCAAGCCGTCAGAAGTAATCGACAACATGATCGCATTCTGGCAAAAATGGCCAATCTCCCGCGTGTGCCTGGAGGACAACAAACGTCATCGGATGTTGGAACCGGGGCTAATGTCGCGCCTCAGAAAGTTGCGCCTATCGTTCCCGATCGACTGGATCAAATTCAGCGGCAATCACCAGACCGATGACGACATGATTGCGCAAGTTCTCGGACTGCAACCGTTGCTCATGGAACACCAGTTGTGGTTCCATGCCGAACTGCCACACCTGACGAATCTCTACCTGCAATTCTCGCGTTTCCCGAAATTCAAAATGAGGGGGATGCCCTTCGCTATCTCGCGGCTGATGTACTACAGAACCCAGTCCAGCAGTATTTCCATGTCAGCCGTTTATGGCTCTGAACTCTACTCCCCGGCGCTGTCGTGGAACCGTGAGGACGAATCTCTTGGAGCAGGACTTGTCGGTTAGTCGTGCTCTCTAACGAATAGTACATGGCGCTGATCGAGTCCACACTAAACATTGGCAAGGAAATCACGTCGGCGGATATTCCTCTCCCGCCGCAACTCCCTGAAGATCAGGAAGCAGGCGACTTGGTTCTGCGCGATTTGCAGCGCGGCGAATACTACCTGCTCGCCAAGGGAATGTCGGTCGAATGGGATGCCGATGATAGGCTTTATTTGTTTCGCGTGCCGCAGGGCTTCTGGGAAGGGAGTTCTGTGCCGCGCGCGTCTTTGGGCCGTCCGGTCATCTACGAGCATATCGAGAGCCTGATGCCCCAAGTCATGTCTGCGCTGTTCGCGGACAATCCGCCATTTGAGGCGATCTCCCGCCCGCGCACGAAACAGAACGCCGCCAGAGCCTCCAAAGAGATCATCAACTACCAACTGGACGAAATGAACTTCCGCGAAGAATTACGGAAGTGTGCCAAAGAAATGATGGTCTACGGAACCTGCTACATGCGGGTCGGCTGGAGACGCTATCAGAAAACCGTATGGAAGCGTGTCCGGCGCGGCAAGCCTACCGTCGAACTGGTGAACGGACTTCCCGCAAAGAGTTACAAGAACGGTTCGGGCAAGTGGGCGCTGAAGAAGGAAACGGTCTGGATCAACGAGCCATACTGCGAGAACGTGCATGTGCGCTACATCATTCCCGACCCGAAACTTCGCTGCCCAGATGTGCGGAAAGCAGGCTTTCTATGTCATCGAGA
>Ga0335077_10007009_pt1 | contig 13947 bp, 11 predicted proteins | sample Lox_Sample_31_FD_207151 | JGI IMG/M metagenome (GOLD analysis project Ga0335077, IMG submission 207151) | Soil microbial communities from Loxahatchee National Wildlife Refuge, Florida, United States - Lox_Sample_3.1 | ecosystem: Environmental > Terrestrial > Soil > Wetlands | place: USA...
CGGCAACGCTTCAAGTAGGGTGACCTCTGACCCCAAACGCCGCCACACGCTGCCCAATTCCAAGCCGATCACGCCTGCGCCTATCACGCCGAGGCGCCTTGGCACTTCGGTAAACGCGAGTGCACCTACACTATCCACGACCAATTTCCGGTCCAGCGGAGCGCCGGGTAGCTGCCTTGGTAATGAGCCGGTCGCAACGATTACATGCCTGGCTTCCACGTTTTCAGACTTGCCGTCATCCGATATTTCAATTCGATATGTTTCATTCGCTGAAACAAAGCGGCCTTTGCCATGCATTGATATGACTTTGTTTTTCTTGAACAGCAGATCAATGCCGCCCGTGAAACTTTCTACGATTTTGTTTTTGCGTGCCTGCATCACGCCCACATCGATGTCAACACCATGAACGTTCACTCCGTGTTCAAAAAACTTGTGCCGCGCGCGCTGGTAGTTTTCAGAAGATTCAAGCAAGGCTTTGGACGGGATACAACCGACGTTCAGGCAGGTTCCACCAAGACTGGGCTTGCCTTTTTCATTTTTCCAATCGTCGATACAAACAGTGTTGAGACCGAGCTGCCCGCAGCGAATTGCGGCGACATATCCGCCAGGCCCAGCGCCGATGATCGCCACGTCGAATGATCTGGCCATTATTCATTCCGCTCAGAACGCAGAGAACCAACGGCGTGAAATACACCCAACATCGATCCCGCGTTAAGACTCAACAGTAGACGTCAAACCTCTAAAAGTAAACGGGCCGGATCCTCAAGCGCTTCCTTAATCGCTACCAGGGATAGTACCGCCTCGCGCCCATCGATGATCCGGTGGTCATAGGACAGCGCCAGATAATTCATGGGTCTTATCACAATCTGGCCACTTTCCACCACAGGCCGTTCCTTGGTCGCATGAATTCCGAGGATCGCACTTTGCGGCGGATTGATGATTGGCGTCGAGAGCATCGAGCCGAATATGCCTCCGTTAGAGATCGAGAACGTACCGCCGGTCAGTTCTTCGATGCTGAGCTTTCCTTCCTGAGCCCGGGCGCCGAACTCGCTGATCTGTTTTTCGATTTCAGCGAGCGAGAGCTGATCCGCATTGCGAACGATAGGCACGACCAGGCCTCGCGGAGAGCTCACGGCGATACCGATATCAAAATAGCCGTGGTAAACAATATCATTTCCGTCTATCGATGCGTTGACAATCGGAAATTTTTTAAGGGCTGCAACCGCCGCCTTGACGAAAAATGACATGAAACCCAGCTTAATGCCATGCTCCTTTTCGAATTTCTCTTTGTAGCGGTTACGCAGTTCAACTACCGGCTGCATATTGACTTCGTTGAAAGTGGTCAAAATCGCGGCCGCGTGCTGCGATTCCAGCAAACGCTCGGCGATGCGCGCGCGCAGCCGTGTCATCGGCACACGTTGATCAACACGATCTCCGGGCACACCTGGCAAATTGACCGGACCGTGTTCCGGTATATTTGGCGCGGCTTGTTGCAGGGCTTCCTGGTGCGAGATTACGTCAGCCTTGGTAATCCGTCCGCCGCGTCCGGTACCGGTGATTCGGGTTGCGTCGAGCTTGTTGTCCGCAACCCGTTTCCGGGCCGCCGGCATCAATAGCGGTTCCTTTGTCGTCTCCGCTTGCGGCTGGGCTTCCGCCTGCGGTTCCGCCGCGACGCTCGGCTTGGCACTGGAATCAATGGTGGCAATGACTTCGTTGCTCGCCACTGTTGCCCCTTCATTCTTGATTATCTTAGCGAGCACCCCGGAACTGGGCGCCGGGAGTTCCAGAATCACCTTGTCGGTCTCGATGTCTATCAGGTTTTCATCCCTGTGCACAAATTCACCCTGCTTTTTGTGCCACGACAACAAGGTCGCTTCAGCAACAGATTCGGACAAGACCGGAACTTTTACCTCTACCAACATCATCACTCCAATTTTTGTTGTGGGCGCTAGCAGTAAACGTATTGTTAACGGGCGGTTAAATCAATGCTGCGCTCTGCCGTTGTCTACAGCCAGTTTTTCTCGGAATGCCGCGGCCACCAATTCTTTCTGCTGGCGATTGTGCAAAGACAGATAACCCGCCGCGGGTGTCGCCGATGAAGGCCGCAGCGCATAGGAAAGCTTCTGGTCCGCGCGCATATGGCGCAAGAGATAGTGCTGTATTCGGTGCCAGGCGCCTTGATTGCCCGGTTCTTCCTGCGCCCAGATAATTTCTTTGGTGTACGGATAGCGGTCGATTTCGGTCTTAAATTCGTGATGAGGAAATGGATAAAGCTGTTCGATGCGAATCACAGCGATGTCCTTGATGCTATGTTCGCGCCGGTAGGCCGTCAGTTCGTAATAGACCTTGCCACTGCAGAAAACGATGCGTCTGACTTTGCCCGGATCAGGTTTCTCGACATCCGCAATGATGGGCTGGAAACCGCCTTGCGCCAGTTCTTCCAGCGTAGAGACCGATTCCTTGTGTCGCAACAAACTTTTGGGGGTCATTACGATCAACGGCTTGCGCAGCGGGCGCAGCATCTGCCGGCGCAGCATGTGGAACATCTGCGCCGGCGTTGTCGGCATGCAGATCTGCATATTGTAGTCTGCGCAAAGTTGCATGTAGCGCTCGAGCCTCGCGGAAGAATGTTCCGGGCCCTGCCCTTCGTAACTATGCGGCAGAAACATCACCAGACCGCAGATGCGACCCCACTTCACTTCGCCGGAAGCGATGAACTGGTCAATTACCACTTGCGCTCCATTGGCAAAATCGCCGAACTGCGCCTCCCAGATCACGAGTTCGTTAGGCTCAGCTGTAGCGTAACCGTATTCGAACCCCAAGACGGCTTCTTCCGACAGCAGAGAATCAATCGCCAAAAAGTCTGACTGCGCGTCCGATATATGCTGTAAGGGAATGTACGTGCCATCATCCCAGCGCTCCCGGTTCTGGTCATGCAGCACGGCATGCCGATGAAAAAATGTTCCGCGTCCGGAGTCCTGGCCGGAAAGCCGCACCGGATAACCCTGCTCAAGCAAGCTGGCGTAAGCCAAGGTCTCCGCCATACCCCAATCCAGCGGTAGTTTTCCCTCGCCCATGAGCCTGCGCTCCGCTATAATTTTTTCAACCCGCGAATGCAGCTTGAAATTAGACGGAACGCTTGTAAGCCTGGTTGCAAGCTGCCGCAATCTTTCCAGTGGCACATTAGTCGGCGTGGGATCGGTCCACTTGGTACCTTTGAACGGCGCCCAATTAACCGTATGCACCGGCTTGTAATTGGAAAGAACGGATTTATTTGTCTGCTCCCCGGCATCCAACGAACTGCGATAGCTGTTGATCATCTCATCGGCCTGGTTCGGCTTGATCACGCCTTCCGCCTGTAGCTTGTCTGCGTAAACTTTGCGCGTGCCGGGGTGTTTGGCAATTTTTTTGTACATCAGCGGCTGGGTCACCAGCGGCTCGTCCTGCTCATTGTGCCCAAGACGCCGGAAGCAAACCATATCGATGACCACATCCTTTTTAAACTGCATGCGAAAATCCAGTGCTATTTCACCGGCAAACAAAAGCGCCTCGGGGTCGTCCGCGTTGACATGAAAAACCGGCGCCTCGACCATTTTTGAAACGTCGGTGCAATACAGCGTGGAACGCGTATCGCGCGGATCGGACGTAGTAAAGCCGATTTGATTGTTGACGATAACATGTATCGTGCCACCGGTGCCGTAGCCCCGGGTTTGCGAAAGGTTCAACGTCTCCATGATTACGCCTTGACCGGCGAACGCGGCATCGCCATGCAAAAGTATCGGCAGCACCTGCTTGCCTTCCCGATCTTTGCGCCGATGCTGGCGCGCTCGCACCGATCCCTCCACAACCGGATTGACGATTTCAAGATGAGACGGGTTGAATGCCAGGGTCAGGTGCATGGGACCGCCCGCTGTCATGATGTCGGACGAGAAACCCTGATGATATTTGACATCGCCGGCCGGCAATTCGGCGGAGTGTTTGCCTTCAAATTCGAGAAACAGGTCTTTGGGTATTTTGCCCAGCGTGTTGACCAGAACGTTGAGCCGCCCGCGGTGCGCCATGCCGATCACTGTTTCCTGTACACCCAGTTTGCCTGCATGCTGGACCAGAAAATCGAGCAGCGGAATCAAACTGTCGCCCCCCTCAAGGGAAAAGCGCTTTTGCCCCACATAACGCGTGTGCAGATACTTCTCCAGAATTTCGGCCGCGGTCAGTCGCTCCAGAATGTAACGCTTGTAGTCTGGGACGAAGTTGGGTTTGGCACGTGCTCCTTCCAGTCGGTTCTGTATCCAGCGCTTTTGCTGGACGTCGGTGATATACATATATTCCGCGCCAACGCTCCCGCAATAGGTTTGCTTGACCGCCTTGAGAATTTCGCGCAGCGTCAGCTGGTCGGGTCCCACCAGCGAGCCGGTATTGAACAGCGTGTCCATATCGGCATCGGTCAATCCGTAATGCGCCGGATCCAGCTCCTGCACGTACGGTTTTTCCTGACGCTTCAAAGGATCAAGATCTGCATGGCGTGCCCCGAGAAAGCGATAGGCATTAATTAATTGAAGTACTGAAACCTGTTTTTTTACCGCGGCAGCGATGTCCGTTGCGGCTGTAATTGTGGCATGGCCATTGCCGTGACGTTTGGTCAATTCGACAAAGTTCTGGCGGATCAAGCTGTGAGACACCTCTTCAGCCGTTCCTTTGACCTGGTCAAAATATTCGCGCCAGGCGGTGCCAACCGAATTCGGGTTTCGTAAGTACGCTTCGTACAGCTCTTCGATAAACGGGGCGTTGGCGCCGTAAAGATAGGAATTGCTCAGCAATTTCTGCATCATGTTAAACCTCGCCTATTTGCGGTGCTTAATCGGCACGACATCACGTTTTAACGCGCCGTTATAGAGCTGACGCGGCCGCCCGATCCGGTATTCGGGGTCGCTGATCATCTCCTTCCATTGCGCGAACCAGCCCACGGTACGCGCCATGGCGAAGATCGCGGTGAACATACTGACCGGAATGCCTAACGCGCGCTGCACGATGCCCGAATAGTAATCCACATTGGGGTAAAGCTTCTTACTGATAAAATAATCGTCCTGAAGGGCAATACGTTCGAGCTCGAGCGCCAGCTTAAACAGCCGGTCATTCTGCAAACCCAGTTCGTTCAAAACATCATGGCATGTCTCGCGCATGAGCTTGGCGCGCGGGTCGTAATTCTTGTACACGCGGTGGCCAAAGCCTACCAACTTGAAATTGTCGTTCTTGTCCTTTGCGCGCTTAATGAATTCCGGGATGCGCGAAGTATCGCCGATATGTTCCAGCATATTGAGACAGGCTTCGTTGGCGCCGCCGTGCGCCGGTCCCCACAGGCAGGCAATTCCAGCGGATATACATGCGAACGGATTGGCCCCGGATGAACCTGCGAGGCGCACGGTGGACGTCGAGGCATTCTGCTCGTGGTCGGCGTGCAAAATCAGGATGCGGTCAAGCGCACGCACCAGCACCGGATTAATCTTGTTTTCTCCGGCAGGCGTAGAAAACATCATGTGGAAGAAATTTTCCACGTAGTTGAGGGCATTGCGCGGATACATGAACGGCTGGCCGATGTTGTACTTGTAGCACATGGCTATGATGGTCGGGACCTTGGCGATCAGCCGGTGGGCGGAAACTTCGCGATGCACCGCGTCGCTGTAGTCCATTGCCTCGTGATAAAACGCCGAGAGTGCCCCCACGACCCCCACCATCACTGCCATGGGATGTGCGTCGCGACGGAATCCGGTGTAAAAGCGCGCGAGCTGCTCGTGCACCATGGTATGTTCTTTGATTCGATCGTCGAAATGCTTCTTCTGGGCTGCGTTGGGCAGTTCGCCATTAAGCAGCAGGTAACATACTTCGAGGAAGTCACATTCCTGTGCCAGCTGCTCGATCGGGTAGCCGCGGTAGAGCAGTACGCCCTTATCTCCGTCGATGTAAGTGATCGATGAGATGCAGGACGCCGTCGAAACAAATCCCGGGTCATAGGTAAACATCCCCGTCTTTGCGTACAGTTCGCGAATATCGATAACCTCCGGGCCTATCGAACCGGGAAGCACCGGTAATTCGACCGGTTCCCCGCCACCGGTGAAGGAAAGAATCGCCTTACGTTGCTTGTCCATGAATTTCTCCGAGGATTTTTCAGGTTGCGTTAATAGCCATCACGTTACGCAATTCGGGCGTTATCAGCTAGCGCGAATAAGTTGCAACACAGCTTTCATGGCATTTTCCGCCGGTTCGGTTCTGGCCAAGATCATGTCCCATAACTCAGCATCCGGATAATTCAGCAATTCCTTGAACATCTTGGCCTGCCGTTTGGTAAGCAGCGGGTATTGCTTTTCCAGAAATCCCGTCAAGACCAAGTCCAGTTCCAGCATGCCGCGTCGGCAGTTCCAGCGCAGTCTATTCATCTCATTCATAAAACCTGTTTAAGCATCAATTCCTTAATTTTAACAATCGCCCGGGTGGGGTTTAATCCTTTGGGGCACGAATCCACACAATTCATGATTGTATGGCAGCGGAACAACCGAAAGGGGTCTTTCAGATCGTCCAGTCGTTCCCGGGTCGCGTGGTCACGACTGTCGGCGATGAATCGGTACGCCTGCAAGAGTCCCGCCGGCCCGACGAACTTGTCCGGATTCCACCAGAAGGACGGGCAGGAAGTGCTGCAGCAGGCACAAAGTATACACTCATATAGTCCGTTCAGTTCCTCCCGCTCCTGCGGCGACTGCAAACGCTCCTTTTCGGGCGCAGGGTCGTTATTAATGAGATACGGCCTGACTGAATGATATTGCGTGAAGAACTGGGTTAAATCCACAATTAGGTCACGGATTACCGGCAATCCTGGAAGCGGCCGCAATTGCACCGGTTCTTTCAGCTCGTCCAGCTTTGTAATGCAGGCAAGCCCGTTTTTGCCGTTGATGTTCATGGCGTCCGAACCGCACACGCCTTCGCGGCAGGAGCGGCGCAGACTCAGCGAATCGTCGATTGTTTTGATTCGCTCCAGCGCGTCGAGCAGCATCCGGTCGGTTGCTTCGAGCGCAATTTCGTAGTCCCGCACGTAGGGCCTTGCATCTTTATCCGGGTCGTAACGAAAAATCGAAAATCGCATGTTGGTCCCTAATAGACGCGCGGTTTGGGTTTAAATGTTTCGACTGTCAACGGTTTCATATGAACCGGTTTGTAAGCGAGGCGACGTCCGTTCGTGTAAAAAAGGGTGTGCTTCAACCAATTGCCGTCGTCCCGTTTATGAAAATCGGCACGATCATGCGCGCCGCGCGATTCCTTGCGCGCTTGGGCCGAAACTAGGGTCGCTAACGCAACGTCAATCAGATTATCCAGCTCCAGTGCTTCAATGCGCGCGGTGTTAAATACCCTGCTTTTGTCCTTGATTTCGGTGCGTTTCGCCCGTTCCGCGATCTCACTGATTTTCTTTACGCCCTCCTCTAGCATTTCCGGAAAACGAAACACGCCGCAATGCGCCTGCATGGTTTTGCGCATATCTGCCGCAACCGCGTGCACAGTTTCTCCGTTTTTCTGGCGATCCAGGCGATCCAGGCGATCCATACTCATTTCACCGGCATCTTTTGGCAGGTTCTTATGACCGGAATTTTCCTTCAAGAATTTCACCATGTGGTCACCGGCTGTTTTACCAAACACGAGCAAATCGGTGAGAGAATTTGCCCCAAGTCGATTGGCGCCATGGATTGAGCAGCACGCGCACTCACCTGCAGCATAGAACCCGGGTACGGGCACTTCAGGATTCTCGCCTTCCGGCACCACCACTTGCCCGTGATAATTAGTGGGAATTCCGCCCATCTGGTAATGGCAGGTCGGCACCACCGGAATGGGTTCTTTAACCGGGTCGACATTGGCAAATTTCCTGGCGATTTCACGTATGCCCGGAAGGCGTTTTTCAATTACATCTTTGCCGAGATGATCGAGCTTCAACAGTATGTAATCCCCGTCTTCGCCGGCGCCCCGGCCCTCCTTGATTTCGGTCGCTACGGCACGCGATACTACGTCGCGTGAGGCCAGGTCCTTCATGTTCGGCGCATAATGCTCCATGAAGCGCTCACCGTTTTTATTAAGCAGGTATCCGCCCTCGCCGCGTACGGCTTCGGTAATTAAAACGCCGGCGCCGGCCACTCCAGTGGGATGGAATTGCCAGAATTCCATATCTTCCAGAGGGATGCCCGCGCGCGCTGCCATGCCCAAGCCATCGCCGGTATTGATGAAAGCATTGGTGCTCGCCGCGTAAACACGACCCGCCCCTCCCGTGGCAAACAACGTTGCGCGTGCTTGCAGGATCATCACTTGGCCGGTTTCCATTTCCAGGGCAGTGACGCCGAGCACGTGTCCTTCTTGATCCCGGAGCAGATCAAGCGCCATCCACTCTACAAAAAACTGGGTCTGCGCTTTCATATTGCGCTGGTAAAGCGTATGTAGCATGGCGTGTCCGGTTCGGTCCGCTGCGCAGCAAATTCTTTGCACCGGCCGTTCGCCAAAATTTTTCGAGTGTCCCCCGAATGGACGCTGATAAATGGTGCCGTCTTCATTACGGTCAAAGGGCATGCCGAAGTGCTCGAGCTCATAAACTACGGTTGGCGCCATGCGGCACATGAATTCAATTGCGTCCTGGTCGCCAAGATAATCCGAGCCTTTGACTGTGTCGTACATATGCCATAACCAGTTGTCTTCTCCCATGTTGCCCAGCGACGCCCCAATACCTCCTTGCGCCGCTACCGTATGGGAACGTGTCGGGAAGACTTTTGACAGCACCGCGCACTTTAGGCCAGCTTCTGAAAGCTGCAAGGCGGCGCGCAGGCCCGAACCGCCACCTCCGACGATAACCGCATCAAAGGTCCTTTTTGCGAGCGCCATTTACGCGGCCCATAAAATTTGAAGTGACCAAACGGTGTAAACTGCGAGGACAAAAATTACAGCTGCCTGCAATCCAAGCCTGATGCCTATCCAATGGACATAATCTATCAGGATGTCATGCATGCCAATCCAAGCATGAATGAACAGGCTTAGCAGGAATATAAAGCTCGCGAAACGCATCCATTGATGGCTAAACAGCTCTTTCCACTCCGAATATTGCAGTGGGAACTGGAAAACAAGAATAGCGATAACCAGCAGGGTATACGTCACCATGATCACCGCGCTCACCCTTTGCAACAGCCAATCACGAAAGCCATGATGCGTGCTAACTCCGGACTGCTCTACCATAGTCGCACCCCGATCAAAATCGTTGACGCAATGCTTGCGATCAGCACCGCCGTGCCGCTTGCACGCGCGGCCCCAAGCTCAACGCCCAGATGCATGTCCAGCGCCAAATAACGGATGCCGGCAAAGAAGTGATGCAGGAAGGCCCATATCAAACCGACTACAACAAGTTTCACCAGAGGGCCGCTCAAAGTCGCATTGACACTCGCATAACTCTCGGCAGAAGCGAGACTTGCCTGCAATGGCCATAACAAAAAAGGAATAAACAAAAACAGCACTGCACCGCTTAAGCGATGCAGGATAGACACGAAGCCCGGCAGAGGCAGCCGAATTTTTAATAAGTTAAGATACTTGGGAGGCTTTTTTACATATTTATATGACATATATAACAATCAGTTATACGATTGTGTTCATGTAATAGTGCTCTTTAGTGTTACACAGGCTTTTGCGCCACTCGACCGGCTTATCGCCAAAGGTATAGGCCAATCGTTCGATGCAAAGGAGTGGCGCGCCCGGGCTGAGTTTCAACAGCTTCGGTGCCTCGCCGTTGGCGGCGACAGCCTTGATTTGCTCCACCACCTGTGTGATACGAATGCCAAATTCGGACTCGAACATGCTGTACATCTTGCAGGCATGTCGGTTAATGACTTCGGCGTTGAGGCGCTTGAACAGCGCGGCAGGAAGACGGATCTCCTCCAGCATCACCGGCTTGGCGGCAACGTTGAGCAAGCGTTTGATGATTACCAGCGAAGCCCCATTATTTATTTCTAGGAGCTTTGAGATGCTGTTGTCCGCTTTACCGCGACGGCATTCCAAAAGCTCGCCTTCCGGGTAGATAATTCCACCCTTGTCCGAGGTGACTCGCACAAAATGAAACTGGCGACGCTCCTCGGTATGCGAAGCCACAAAAGTTCCCTTGCCCTGGTGACGGATCAGCAGGTTCTCATCGGCCAACTCCGAAACAGCTTTGCGGACCGTCCCTTGACTGACGTGGTAACGCGAAGCGAGTTCAGTTTCGCTGGGAATCGCGTCACCCGGACGCCATTCGCCGGAAATCAAACTTTGGGTAATCAAAATTTTAATCTGCTGGTAAAGCGGATGGAAAGCCGGAGAAGTAATGGCGTCGTTATTCATGAGCTTTTTTAGCACAAAAACATCGTTTCGTCCACGATGTTATGTATCTTTTATAAGATATAAGAATTGATTGACACGAGCCCGGATTATTCTTTACCATTCATTCACTTCGGGCCGGCTCACCAGGAACTCACCTCGCGTGGAAAAATGAACAGGAATATCTTCTCTAATCAGCCGGATTTGACGTCTTGTTTGTAATTCTTTAGAGCCCGGAGCCCAAATGAAAAAACCTGCCCGCGTTGCAGTTACCGGCGCTGCCGGACAAATCGGCTATAGTCTGCTGTTCAGAATAGCAAGCGGGGAAATGCTGGGCCTCGACCAGCCGGTCGTTTTTCAATTACTGGAAATCACGCAAATGCAATCCGCGCTTAAGGGCGTGGTAATGGAACTTGAGGATTGCGCTTTTCCGCTCGTGCAGGGAATTATTTTTGCCGATGACCCCAATGTCGCTTTTAAGGATGCCGACGTCGCGCTTCTTGTCGGCGCACGCCCCCGCACCAAGGGAATGGAAAGAAAGGATCTGCTGAATGCTAATGCGGCAATTTTCACCGTTCAAGGAGAGGCGCTCAATCAAGCAGCGAACCGCGACGTGAAAGTGCTGGTGGTGGGCAATCCAGCCAATACCAATGCTTACATTGCAATGGCGAGCGCACCGGATCTGAAGCGCGAATGTTTTAGCGCAATGCTGCGCCTCGATCACAATCGTGCGCTCTCGCAACTTGCGGCCAAAACCGGCAAACCGGTGGATTCCATAGAAAAAATAGTGGTGTGGGGCAACCACTCTCCTACCATGTACCCTGATTACCGATTCGCCACAATTAACGGCCAAAGCGTGAAATCGATCATCAACGACGAAAAGTGGAACCGTGAAACGTTCATTCCCACGGTGGCCAAGCGTGGCACCGCCGTTATCGAGGCGCGTGGTCTGTCTTCTGCCGCATCTGCAGCCAATGCAGCCATTGCCCATGTCCGCGACTGGATATCGGGCACCCATGGCAAATGGGTAACCATGGGCGTCCCCTCCGACGGCAGCTACGGCATCCCTGAAAATATCGTTTATGGCTTCCCAGCTACGTGTTCGAGCGGCAAATATCAGATTGTCATGAATCTGGAGATCGATGCCTATTCCCGCGAAAAAATGGCCGCAACGCTAAAAGAACTCCAAGAAGAACGCGACGCTGTAAAGCACCTGCTCAGCTAGGAAACCGAAGACTCGGCCCGCTGCGCCGAATTTAAGAATCGATTCTGATCATGCGAGCGCCCATCCACACCCTCAATTATCCGTTGTGCCACGCGTTGACGAAGATAGTTACACCTGTTTTGCCTTAGGCGATTCATGAGCGATCAACCAGCATCCGAAACCAAGACAAAAAAATCAGTCGTGCTCTCGGGCATCACTGCCGGCAATACCGCCATTTGCACTGTGGGCCGCGCCGGTAACGATTTGCATTACCGCGGCTATGACATTCTGGAGTTCGCCGACACAGCGACCTTTGAGGAGATTGCCTTTTTGTTGGTGCATGAAAAACTTCCGTCGCGGGCCGAACTCGATGCTTATCAAAAGAAACTGAAATCGTTGCGCGCTTTGCCCGCAGAGCTGGAAAGAGCGCTCGAATGCCTGCCCGCTTCGGCGCATCCGATGGATGTATTGCGCACCGGCTGCTCGGCGCTGGGCACTATTCTGCCGGAGAACGAAGATCTCAATCCGGCCGGCGCTCGGAATATTGCCGATCGCCTGATGGCATGTTTTGCATCGATGCTGCTCTATTGGTACCACTACTCGCGATCAGGGCGGCGGATCAAAACCGATTCTGACGATGAGTCGATAGCAGGCCACTTCTTGCATCTTTTGCATGGCACCAGACCGTCGTCACTGCAGGAGAGGGCAATGCAAACTTCTCTTATCCTGTATGCGGAACACGAGTTGAATGCCTCTACGTTCGCTGCCCGCGTGATCGCTGGCACCGGTTCAGACATGTATTCAGCAATTACCGGCGCGATTGGCGCGCTCAGAGGCCCCAAGCACGGCGGTGCTAATGAAGTCGCGTTTAAAATTCAAAGTCGATACAAAAATGCCGACCAAGCAGAAACCGATATCAAGCAGCGCCTTGCGCATAAGGAAATAATCACCGGCTTCGGCCATCCGGTTTATACGATCAGCGACCCGCGCAATGAGATCATCAAAAATGTGGCTCGCAGATTATCCACGAATGCGGGCGATATGACTCTGTTTAACATCGCCGAGCGAATTGAAAAGGTGATGTGGAATGAGAAGAAGATGTTTTCCAATTTGGACTGGTATTCCGCGGTCAGCTATCAAAAGCTGGGCGTGCCTAGCGAGATGTTTACTCCGCTGTTCGTGATATCGCGCACCGGCGGCTGGTCGGCGCACGTGATCGAACAGCGTGCGAACGGTAAAATCATTCGCCCCAGCGCCAATTACATCGGTCCTGAAAACCGGAAGTTTGTTCCCATCGAGCAGCGCAAATAGGGGGATCGATGTCTGCGCCGGTTGCCAATATTCGCCCTAAACCTGATAAAGTTCTCGTAGATATCGCCGACTACGTGTCCGCATACGAAATCAAAAGTAACGAAGCCTATAATACTGCCCGCGTCTGTCTAATGGACACTCTTGGTTGTGGACTGGAAGCACTTTGCTACCCTGCGTGCACCAAGCTCATGGGGAACATTGTTCCAGGCACCATCGTGCCCAACGGCGCCAGAGTTCCGGGCACCTCCTATCAGCTCGACCCGGTCATGGCGGCATTCAATATCGGTTGCATGATCCGCTGGCTCGATTTCAACGATACGTGGCTCGCCGCCGAATGGGGACATCCTTCCGACAACCTTGGCGGAATCCTCGCTTCAAGCGACTGGATTTCCCGCTCTAACCTGGCGCAAGGACGCGAACCTGTGCTCATGCGGGATGTGCTCACCGCAATGATTAAGGCGCACGAAATACAAGGGGTGCTGGCTTCGGAAAACAGTTTCAATCGCGTAGGGCTGGATCATGTGGTGCTGGTCAAAGTAGCGTCCGCTGCGGTGGTCACCAAGATACTGGGCGGCACCCGTAGCGCCATCATCGACGCTGTATCGCAAGCCTGGGTCGACGGCCAGCCGCTGCGTACTTACCGACAAGCACCCAATACCGGGTCGCGCAAATCCTGGGCTGCAGGCGACGCCACCAGCCGGGCCGTGCGGCTCGCGCTCATGACTCTAGCGGGTGAAATGGGCTATCCGTCGGCGCTGACCGCTAAGAGATGGGGTTTCTACGACGTGCTGTTCAATGGCAAAAAATTCAAGATAAAACGCCCTTACCGCACGTACGTCATGGAAAATGTGCTGTTCAAGGTTTCCTTTCCCGCTGAATTTCACGCCCAGACCGCCGCCGAATGTGCATTGAAACTTCACCCCAGAATCAAGACCCGCCTCGACAAAGTCGAAAAAATTGTCATCACGACTCACGAGTCGGCAATGCGCATCATTGACAAGAAAGGCCCGTTGCACAACCCGGCAGACCGCGATCACTGCATCCAATACGTGACAGCCATAAGCTTAATATTT
>Ga0335077_10007010_pt1 | contig 13947 bp, 8 predicted proteins | sample Lox_Sample_31_FD_207151 | JGI IMG/M metagenome (GOLD analysis project Ga0335077, IMG submission 207151) | Soil microbial communities from Loxahatchee National Wildlife Refuge, Florida, United States - Lox_Sample_3.1 | ecosystem: Environmental > Terrestrial > Soil > Wetlands | place: USA: Florida...
GACTTCTTGACCTTGACCGTGATCAGATCTCCGTTACGCGACTGGATCATGCCCGTAACTTTGGCCTTCTTGCCAGCGTCGAAACGCTGCGCTGTTTCGGCTGCATAGACGAGGCCAAGCATTAGAACAGTGCCAGCGGGGGCAAGACAAAGCGTCCGTTCTCATCGCTCACGGTAGTACGGCTGACCGTCATGCCCTGGTTTCTGGCTTCTACGGACGCTTGAGCAATGCCACTTCCTGAAGGATCCAGCACTTCACCGATAAGAGCCCCGGTAGAGGCGGTCTGGCTTGAGAGGCCGGTGGTTAAGGCGAGCGTTATGCAGAGAAGCAGTTGTAACAAAAACCAAGAGGCGCTGCGGAATCTCCCTTTGCCGACAGCGCTCTCCATAGACGATGCCTGAGCCTCAATGTCTTAGGAAGATTTGGAAACGTCCCGAGGAATTTGGGGACTTACTGTAGCGCAGCGTCTCGGGTCATGCAATACACCTATGTGGCGGAACATACTAAGAGTCGAAGGTAGGTGAAGAATATAATGAAGCCGCAGAGCAGGCTGAAACATCGATCGGATTGAATTTGATGCCTTCCAATGTTTTTCAAAACTTAGCAACGCGCAAGACTATCAAGAGCGCTCCCTGACGATGTGCGGAAGGCGATGGCGAGCTGGAAACCCGACCACTGTGAGCCTTCAGACGCAAACGGACACTAGCGGGACCCAAGAAGCGCGTGATGACGCGCAGACCAACGGAGCCCAGTAGTAAGACAGGTGATCGAGATTGCGACGTTTAGATGGCGGAGGGAGCAGTCACGTGCGAACGCTTCTCTGCTGCAAATTCCCTGCTAACAGGGAAAAATACAGGGAATTGGGCAAAAAAACTTAGGATGCAATCTGCACTCGAGAGAAATATCTGTTTGATCCTGTTTGCTACATGCGCACTGAGTGTTCCGAAATGTCGCACAACAGAACAGGGAACAATTTAGGGCAGAACAGGGAATCGAGTTCCCTGTTTACGAATTTGCACCGTCGGAAAGTCGTGGTTTAGCAAACGCAGCTCCCGCACTCTTTTTGGCTGCGGCAGCGCCTCGCCCAGTCCGAAGGCGGGAACCTCGATGCGGCGCTGGTTTATAGCTGCCGCTGCGGCAGCCGACGAGCACCTTTTGGTTAGGGCGCGATCACCTGGCCTGTGCCCGACTGCATTGAGCAGGTGAGCGTACGTCGTCGGCAGCGACATTGATGACCCGCGAGACTAAAAGCAGCATTCGTCGAGGAATCCTCAACGAACAACCGGCCTATTAGCATTTGGGCAGAATACAATCGACATCGATTGGCAAGTCACGCGGGAACGTCGGCGAGCACGGCATCTTAAGCTTCTACCTAATATGGTGCTCAACCAGCGGCTGGTGAGGTTCTGCCGCCAGACAACGCAGAGGACAGTTCAGGAGATGCAAACCTACTCGTGGGACCCGAAGGCGGTAGAGCGCGGCGAAGAAAAACCGCTGAAGATTCGCGATCGCGGCCCCGACGCCTTTCGCTACTTCGCAAAGGGTGAGGTCTCATCTTGGAGGCTCTCTTCGTAAAATGGCCGAGCGGCTTACGATTCAACGACTCTGTTTTGCAAATTCTATAGCTTAGATAACAACAGGCTGATTCAGGTCAGCCTGTTCTTGCGTTGTGGAACCGTAGTCCGTGGCCCGGTTATTCGTTGCAGCCTTGACTACAGCCCAGCGCTTCCGCATGGCTGCCGCTATGCGCTCAAATTCCGTTTCGCGTCTTCTTCGACTACAGGTCCGCTGACGTCTCGCTGACACGAGGCGTCGCAGACTGTGGAGAAGCGCGACAGTCCGCAGTCACCCCGATATATAGTCATCGTGCGACTCTGCGCGATTCACGAGTCGCTGAAGGCAAGATATTCCGGCGAGTTTCGAAAGACGGAACGGGGCTTGACGCTGGAGTGATAACTGACGTTCTCTGGTATGCGGTCAGACGATATTATCGAGTTGCCCATCTCGCATCCCATGATCTTCCTCGCATCGCCACCTTGGAGCTATTGACTTCGACTTAGGACGTGCATATAGTTAGCGACTTCCAGATTGTCATCCAGGATCCCTACGATTACGGCTTGTCTCATCCTCACTCCGACAAGTTAGTGGCATCAACCGATAATCGTTGACCCTCTGAAAGCTGTAATACCAGCGCAAGCCGGAAGCGGTGCAGTCGTGACTCTACTGAGAATGACGCTGCCTTCACTTGTACGGGTCTAACAATCGGCAACGCTGCTATCACCGTATCAGAAAGGAGACTGCTTTGAGGATTCGACTTGCCACTCTCGCTGTAGTTGCGAGTTTCTCGTTTGCGTGGTTGCTCACTCTAAACCCTCATGTCAAATCTGCGCTCGCGGACTCCCCAGCGCATGGTACGCAGCATGCACCGTCCAATCCGTGTATGTTTCCCAGCAACACCACCGGAATGTCGGATGCCGAAATCGCATGGAGCCTTTTTGTATTTGCCTCCTGTCCGGTCGCTAACGATCCCAATGCCATGGTGACCTGGGAACAATGGCAAACGCAGTCGCAGGTGTTCCCTCCGTCCAAGCAGTTAGCTGCGCCGCCGCCAACCCGGTTTCATTCCAGCGTACTGCAGCGGATCCTGAATCCCGGAAGTAAGCTAACAGAACTCAACGTGAGTACTGCAGGATGCGGACTGGGTAAGAAGCCGGCATATCCGGGCGGCCCGCATCGGATAATCTGTGAAGAGGTCAGACTCAATCCCGACGCGGCGACTTATGTCACCAGCCATGGACTTCAGACCCATGCCGGGCAGGGAACGTTCGTACAGAAAAGTGGAACCTTCAACTTTCCTGCAGCCGCAATCGAAGTGAAGGCTGACTGGGTGCAGCAAAAGAGCATTAGCCTTTGTGACAATCCTCCAAACCCTCTCACGGTTCATGTAGAAAAGGCGACTGATTCAAAAGGTGTCACGCATTGCTATGCGCTAGCAGGAATCCACATCAACTCCAAACTGCTATCCAACTGGGTCTGGGCCACATGGGAACCGCAGGACAACACCCAGAACCCCATGCGTTGCTTTGAATTGGGATGTGACGATCCCTGGGGAGCAAACCCCACGAAGCTGCCCGCAGGCCAGAAGAGTCCTGCCATGTCGGCGCAGACCGCCGGCCTTACCGCGCTGATGAAACAGGCAGGACTGGCGCCGGAATGGTTTAACTACCGCCTGGATGGGGTGCAAACCGTGCCCCTCGACAAGCAAAACAATCCGACGCTGCTGGGAAATTCTGTAACTGAAGGTGAAAATGTCGGGATGTCGCTGAAGCAAGCGTCTTGTATCACTTGCCACCACGTATCCTCGGTGAACAGCAGCGGGACAGACGGTATCAAATTTCTTGCACAACTTCCTAAAGGAAAGGATCCCATCGGCGCTTTTGACAAATGGTCACCAACTAACAATCCCGGTTATGAGCTTCGCGACTTCGTCTGGACGTTCGTGGTGGCACCATAGGAGGGCAACATCTGAAAGGACCTCGCCCCAGAGAACAAAAAAGTTTGAGGCCTGTGGGAATTGTGCCCGTATCACGCAAGAGAATTCTCGAATATTTTCGGCAGACTATTCGCCCAGAGCAGCAGAACCTTCTTGCGGTCGCTAGCTGATACCTGACGCCGCTCTCGCTGTCCTTGGCTTTTTCGCGGCAGCTGTTCCACCAAACCTCATCGTCTTAGCAGGGTTTGAGGGACTTCCACAGGTAGCGTCCATCTTCACCTGTCAGAAATGTTCTTCTGGCTTGATTGAAATTCCGGACCGGTAGGCCCGAGCACTGTCGGTCCATTCAACCTATTGGAGAAAGAAAAATGTCAAATTCGAATGCGCCAACCCCGCCAAATCCTCTCACGTTGCTTATGCCCGTTGTCAACGGCACCTCGGTGCAGACTCTTTTGACCTTGATCAGCCAGAACCAGGCCGCAATCGATGCTGCCCTCACCAATATAGGCACGGTGCATTTCGCCCGATTCCTCGTCTTGGACACTTCCGTGCCTAATCTACAGCCCGCCTCGCTGACCACGGCGAGCAATCTGGTTCTGGCCGTAATCACGGAATACGACGGCAGCTTCGCAAGTTACATTTCAGACTTCGTGGGCCAGCTCGCACAGGTTTTCAATGCGCTTCTTAGTTATGTTGTCGGCGGTTCGGCAGTGGTCCCTGTTCAAAATAATCCGACTGCGTTCCAGAATTTCGTGCAGGCCAATGATGCCTCGCAAAATCCGGCTGCGCCCGCCCTCTATTGCGCCTACCCGTACACGGTGCAAACAATCCTGGCGGATTGCGGCAGCACTGCCAGTGGTGCTGGTGCGTAAGGGATTGCCGGCGGGAGCCTTGACTCCTCCCGCCGGCATGGGAAACATATGAACACATCGAACATCGACTACGCGGACGTGCAGGGCACGATTCTTCGCGGCTATCGTGTCAATCTGGCCCGCCACTTTATTCTGCAAATCACGGATGCGGCTGCCGCTAAACGCTTCATCGGCTCGATGGTGGACGGCAGCCCGGGTGTGCCGCAGATCACCACGGCTGCCCGATGGAGCGCAAAGCCGGATTACTTCCTGAACATCGGCTTCACCTGCGTCGGGCTCGGCAAACTAGGCCTTACATCACAAGAACTCGCAACCTTCGATCCTTCATTTCAACTGGGAGCCACCAATGCGACGACCGCCGCGAAAGTCTTCGACGTGGGCGAGAGTGCTCCGGGCAATTGGATCGGCGGGCTCTCGGATGGGAACGCAGTACACCTGGTGCTCAGTCTTTGGGTGACCCAAGACCCAGCGGTTCTTGAAGACAAGAGTTCGGTTTTGCGCCGCCTCTTCGATACTGGGATGAAGGAGCTGTCGTCGCATGACGCCCGGGCCTTGAACGACAATCGCGTGCATTTCGGTTACAGGGACAGCATCGCGCAGCCAACCATAGCAGGGGCTCCGCCTCGGAAGCGCCCGATTCCCGACGACCAGCCTGTGGTGGCAACCGGAGAGTTCCTTCTCGGATATCCCGGCGGGTACGGGCAGCTTAATCCTCCTACGCAGCCAACCGCGCTCTGCAAAAACGGCAGTTACTCCGCATTCCGTATCCTCGAACAAGACGTGCAAGGGTTCGAGGCCTTCCTGACCACATACGCGAAGCAGGCAGGAATCGATCCCGAGATGCTGGCGGCCAAAGTTTGCGGGCGCTGGCGCAACGGCAATCCGCTGGAGTTGATGCCGAACCAGGAGGGGGCGGCACTGCCTTTGAGCCAGCTCAACGACTTCACGTACGTTTCCAGCGATCAGAGCCAGGACGACACGCTCGGCCTGAAATGCCCCATCGGATCGCATATTCGACGCAATAATCCTCGCAACGAAGCGGTGCTCGGCGCCGGCAATCTCAGCTCTACGCATCATCGTATAACGCGGCGCGCCATGCCTTATGGTCCAGCCTATGACCCGAAGGTCCCCGATAACACTCCGCGAGGCCTCATCGGTCACTTTATTAACGGCAGTATTGCCAATCAATTCGAATTCCTGATGGCTCAGTGGGACAACACCAGCAGCTTTGTGATGTCGGCCCCAGGCACCAACTGCAGTGGTGGCAATGCCAACTCGAACATCAGTGGAGAAGATATCTTTCTGGGTGTCAACGACCCTTCAAGTAGTTCGTTTACGATCTCGACTTGTAGCAATGGTAAAGCCACCAGTACCACGATCCAGGGCTTCGGGCGGCTGATTACAACGCGAGGCGGAGCCTATTGCTTCCTGCCCAGCATTACGGGCCTGCAATATCTCGCCAATCTTGGGGAGCCAGTTGGATGAATGTCGGGATAACTGTGCGTCGTAGCTCGAAGGCTATGGATAGGTGGATACAGGTAATCAATAACTCTTCGCCACAAGAATCGCACATTTGTGTGCGTGGAGGAAAAGACCTATGAGCAGCCCAGCACCGGCTACCGGCAACACCTATGAAGCCAACCTATATCCAGCCACGACGCAACAGAATGCAACCACTCCCACGGGTGCCGTATGCTTCTCCGGCGGAGGGTCGCGTGCCCTTAGCTGCGCACTCGGTCAGCTTTCCGCGCTAACTAGCCCTCCGCCGTCGGGGGGATCGCCACTGTTGAGCAACTTCAAATACATATCTTCGGTCTCCGGTGGAAGCTGGGCATCGGTCCTGTATAGCTTTCTTCCATCGACATTTAGCGACCAGAATTTCTTGATTTCCTGTGTGGCGCCAGGTTCTCTCACGCAAACCGGCATGCAAACCATGTCGGCGAACTGTCTCGGCAGTGTGCCGCAGCAATTCGGTATCGAAAACGTGGGCGATTTTCTCTACAAGATGTGGAACTGGGGCGCTTTAGATCTAAGCGAAATTTCAAGCTGGTTCTGGATTGCTGCGATAGGCGAATTGGTCCTGAAACCGTTCAGCTTGTATGATGCCACTTATTCGCCCAATCCGCCGTATCTTCTTCCAACCAGTTTCTTCAGCCTCTCCCAGGATTATGTTACTAACAACCTGCTGCCCAATAATCCCGGCTTACAAGGAGTGCCTTTTTACTCCGTATCACCCAATGGGCGCCCAACGCTCATTGTCAATTTCAACCTGCTGAACGGCGACTATAACCAGGATCCGCCACAAATGCCGATTCAGGCTACGGCCATTTCCACAGGCTCACCTGGCAGGACACCGTCCGCTCCGGGGAAACCCCCGATTGTAGGGGGTGGCTCCGTCGAGTCATTTGCCTTCACTTCAACGTTGGGTTCCGGCGGAACCAAGGGCCAGGAAGCCTCTGTGACCATGAATCGATGGTACTCGCTCTGTGACATTGCAGGCTGCTCCAGCGCGTTCTTTGCCGAGTATCTCTTGCGGTACATAGACGACGGGGTAGTTGATCTGGTTGACTATATTGCTAAACAGTACCACCTATCGACATTCGACCAAGGAGCGCTTCAATTGATCTTAGAAGGTCTTTTTGATGTCCTGAGCTCGCAAGTCATTCCCGCCTATAACTATTGGGAGGTTGGACAGAACAATCCGACTAACGCGAGCTACGGAATTTCCGATGGTGGTGATTTCGAGAATACGGGCATCCTGGGCGTTCTGGCGCAAACGGATGTCAACCGTATTGTTGCTTTTATCAATTCGGAAATCGCGATCACCCCGTCGGGTTCGTCCTACAGTGTAGATCCCTGTTTGCCGATTCTCTTTGGTGTCGGTGAGAATGGCAATGCTCAGGTGTTCGACAATACCGGAGCACCGGGTAATACTCCATTGGAGCAACTCTGTGAAGGACTATACAACGCCAGCTGCGGTGACTCTCAACTGGGTACTTATACCGCCGCCTTCACGCAAATCTTGACTACGGTGGCAAACCCGGTTTCCGGCATCGCCGCGGGCCGGCAGATCACAGTATTGTGGGTCTACAACAATCGCGTGAACAGTTGGCAAACCAGCCTGGCAGATAACGGGCTTAAGAACGATCTTACGAAGGGCCAGGCAAACCAAAATAGCAACGGAACTAACAATGGCGGTAGCTTCGACGGTCCCCTGCCAACGCTGGCTAACTTCCCCTACTATGATACGGGCGAACAAATTTACCTTCCCCCGGAGGCCGTAAACATGCTGGCACAGCTTTCCGCGTGGAATGTTGAGCAGCTGACAACACAGATTCTAAGCTTGTTCCAGTAACGGAGCGTGAATTCGCATTCAGAGAAATTGTTGGACGAATACTGCGATCCGATATCCAGAGCTGATGTCTGGCTGATGTTCGTAGTCTGGCCGACACACGGACAGGAGCGTTGGCGTGAGTTACATACAGGTTCCCAGATTGCACTTTGCCGGGCAATTTCAAGCAGACCCTTCCACGGTTAACAACGATCCCGAGCACTTTGATACAGGCAGATTCCAGTCAAACTACGATCTGCCTGGGCAGGGAGCCAGCAACGGGTGGTGGAACCCCGGTGGTACTGCGGCTTGGCGCTTTGTAGGATGCACAGTTCAACAGGTTGTGTACAGCGACGGCTCAATCTGCGACGATCCTGTGGTCGACCCGGTTGTCGGTGCGCCAATCACAGGATCTCAAGGACGCACGGAGGGCAAGCTCGTAGACCTGGACCCGGAACAGCAGATGGTTTCAGAGATCTGGGGCTTCCAAGTCAATATCGGCGGAAGCGGCAGTGGTTTCACTATCGTTGGAGACTTTGAAGTAGCCGCTTTCGGGGACATATGGGTCCGCTTTCCTCAAGGTCAGCCCGATTCTTTTTTTGGAGCCTTCTACCAAAGCGTGCTGCAGAACCTTGACTGGAGGAACCAGAGCAACTCGCGGTTTTTGAAGGAGCTGGAAAAGGCAACACTCGGAGAAGAGCGTGCCAAACGGCTTAGTATCAAGTTTAATGTCGATGGTTACAACGATGATCGAACGTCTCCCAGCTTCACTCTGGGGCGCGTAGTCGGCTCGATTGGTTTCTATGCTTCGGATGAGCCAAAACATTTTCTGGCGGCGCGGGCGCTACAGCCGGTCCCGGGTTCTCAACCTCAGCTGAACACCGCTTACGCCCTGATCGATAGCGACTCGCTGTTTGTGGACGTGGGAAATAGCTTCCCAACTCAGTCGGTCGGCGGTCCCATACAAACGAACCTTGGCCGCCTCTACGTAGCGGCAATGTCCCCGACCGGGCCGACCCTTTTGGGGGAGATCGAATACCAGGCACCTAACTGGTACACCCAAACTTCCGGCATTACCATGTTAAGGTTAACAGCCGACCGGTTGCAGCTAGCCAAGACCTCACCGTTGGTAATTGGCCAATCGTCCATCACTCAGCCACCCTTGGCACTTGCCCCACCACCATTGTTGTCCGAAGCTGGTAATGGAACTTTTCTGCGCGCCGATCAGTTCGTCTTCCGCCTGAATCCCGGAGATAAGGCCACCGCGAAGTTGTATGCTACGGCATTCGGTCAGCCAATGGCCGACCAGCAGATCGCATTGGGCTATGACTCGTCAGCAATGCAGGGACAGGTCCAGCAAGGTCCACTTCCCGGTCCTCCCGTAGGTATTCCCGAGTCTGCCTTGACATTTCCTAAGACAGTTACCACGGGGTCTGATGGGACAGTAGAACTGGACCTCACCGCTGCCGATCCTGGGAGTCCCCGCGGATACATCGACGGGCAGGTTTATGGAGTTACATATCAACTTGGGACCAACCCACCGCCCATCGGTTCGGTACAGAATGGAAGTCAGTTTCTGAGCATACTCGTGTTCTCGGGCTACGATGTTCCGTCGGAACCAAATTGGCTGGAACACGTGCGGCCGATCTTTCAGCAGTACGCTGACCTGTACCCGGTTATGCGCCCTATCGTTAATCTGGCTGACTTCGGCAGCGTGGTTTCACGCCGAGGAATTCTCAAGAATGTGTTCGAAGTTCCCGTTACCGATCCTAACTACATGCCGGTAACTCGCGATTTGTCCGAAGCCAAACGAACCATGATTCGGACGTGGCTCGCTAATCCGAAGTACATGGATTTGGATTCTGTGGACGATTTGATTTTGGCCCTGCAGTTGGCGATTGAGCTCGAACACTCGACCATCCCGCCATACCTGTGTGCACTGTATAGCATAAGGCCCGGTACCAATGTTCAGATATCTGACCTAATTCGCAGCGTAGTGTTGCAAGAAATGCTACACATGGCCCTCGTTTGCAACCTTCTGATCTCGATCGGGGGACGGCCTACCATCGGTCATGCCAAGTTTGTGCCTGTTTATCCTGGGCCTTTGCCGGGAGGTTTGCGAACTGGACTTATCGTGCGTCTACGGCGGTGCTCTATCGAGCACCTCCGGGACTGCTTTATGTCAATCGAGGAACCAGAGGAGATCGTCAAGATTCGATGGGATGCGATGGCGCTTCAGAATCCGGATATCGTACATCGGGTCACGATTGGCTGGTTTTACGATGCGATTAAACGCGCCCTTAAGAATCTAGCTGGTCAAATCACGTTCGGCAACAAAGATCAACAGGTCCAAGAGTGGGCAGGAATCGGCAAACTCTATAAAATAACCTCTCTGAGCACAGCGCTGCAGGCAATCGACGAGATCGTACACCAAGGCGAAGGCCGCTCGCTTGATGATCCGGATGCTCACGAGGGTGAACTGGCGCACTATTACAAGTTCGCCGAAATAGTCGCCGGCCGTCGCCTGGAGCCCGTAACTCAACCGGAAACCGATAAGGGTGAGCCTGCACTGCAATACAGGTTGTCTGAAATAGTTGCGGGTGGCCGTGTCGAGCGATCGGGTAAGGTATTCGCATTTAGCGGCGCTCCCATTCCGTTTGATAGGGATGGGATTTGGCCGATGATCGACGATCCCAACCTGGTTCTTTATCCCAAGGGTTCGCGAGCGCAGGTCCTTGCGAAGCAATTTGCCGAGTCCTACCAGGCGCTATTGTCGGCCCTGAATCGCACCTTCAACGGCGATCCAGGATTCCTCAAACAGGCTGTTGGGCTTATGTATTCGCTCGATCTGCAGGCTAGAGAATTGATGCAGACACCTTCAGGGATTGTGGATGGGACCACGGCAGGCCCCTCGTTCCAACTTCCGGTGCCTGGAATCTGAGATCTGTTTTTCAGGAGCTGGCAAGTGACTTGGGCCGGGAGGCCGAGATTTGACCGTGCTCCATTCCAACAGTCGTCTAGCCAGCGATACTGGTGTCGAGGGGCTCGATACCATCATTCGGCAATGATGTGATCGTCATTAGACCTCCGAGAGGAGTTTTGACTACCCATGCGGGCCCCTTATGTGATTGCTTTGCAATTTCTATTGGCTATCTCAGCAGGGGCACAAACGTCGGGCAGTTCGCAAGCCACTGTTGATTCTAAAACTTCCGCCACTCAATCGAATAGTACGTCAAATGCATCACGACCGCTTTCGTCCGTCACTGAAATCACGGTAACAGCCGAGCCATTGCCGGTCTCGATTGCTCCTGCATCGGTTAGCGTCATGACCGACGAGGAAATCAAGCAAGCGCATGCTCTAACCTCAGCCGACCTGATGCGTGATGTGCCATTCGTCAATTTAGCCCAGAACGGAGCCGCCGGCTCGCTCAGTACCATAACGATTCGCGGCGGCAAGCCCAATCTTGTACTGGTGATGATCGATGGAATTCCGGCCAATGATATTAGCAACTTACTTGGGGGAGCTTTTGATTTCTCCACTCTGCTCTCACATGACTTGGAGCGCATAGAGGTAGTGCGTGGCCCGTTATCGTCTGGGTACGGCTCCGAGGCTATGAGCGGTGTGGTCAATGTCATTACCAAGCCGACCCATTACGAGTCAAACATAACTGTCGGGGTGGAGGGAGGTTCGTTTGGCACGGCCGGCGCTAACGGGGAAGTAGAAGGCGCCCAGGGCCGTCTCGGCTACAAGTTCTCGGGTGCCTTCCTTAGGGTTGGTGAGCAGGTTGAGTCTGATGCGTTTTCGACGAGCACCGTCGCTGCGACGGGTGATTTTTATCGAAACTCTGCCACTGTGTTTAGCTGGACCGCACGGTGGATCCAGTTCGAGCGGTCTGGATTTCCCGAAGGCAGCGGCGGCCCGGAGTTTGCTGTACTCAGGATTCCTGAGACCACCAACTCAGGAAATCTGTTCGGCGGTTTCGTTGCTCAACATCAAATCAACGAACTCTGGACCACGGCCATCGACGCAGACGTCTTCAGCCGCGGAGAACACTCCTATACTCCGCCAATTCTCGATTCGCCTCATCCCTCTAACGCTTCTGAGCCAAGCGCGGACACACAAACGCGATTCACGCGATCACGTATGACCGTACAAAACACCTTGAGCCTTACCCCGAAACTGCTAGCTCATCTTAACTTTCAAGGGGCTGGCGAACTTGGCCGCAATGACACGATACTCGCCGGATACTACCCGGACCATTTCTACGACAATCGCAGTATTTTCAATTTTACAGGCGACGGAGTTTATTCTGATCGAAGAATTACAGCGATGGGGGCGCTTGGTGTCAACAAGACATCAGGGTTTAATGTTCAATTGGCGCCGAGGATCGGCGGCTCTGTGACTGTTGCCAAGAACACGATCGTGAAGGCAAGCTGGGGGCAAGCGTACAACGTGCCCTCTTTTTATTCCATCAGCGACCCGGTGGTTGGCAATCCCAACCTTGTCCCGGAAAAGCTCACGGGTCTGGACGCTGGAGTGCAACGTAGTTTTCGCGAGAAGTTAACGCTGTCTGCCACCTATTACTACAACTACTTCTCTGACCTCATCGACTTCAGTGCTACGCAGTTCAAACTCGTGAATCGCACGAGCGTACACACGCAAGGATTGGAAACATCTACTTCCTATGTTCTTGCACAGTACTTCCAAGTCAGTGCTTGGGGCTCGTTCCTGGACTGGAATGTGGGAATGTCAAACGAGCCGCTCCGCGACGTGCCGGATTGGCAGGCTGGGTTGAATCTCGATGCAAAGTTCCCGAAGCACGTAAGAGCCACGAGTTCGACTTACTGGACGGGCCGTCGCTACGATTATCAGGTACCCGTTCCGGAGATTGGTTCTACAGGAGGATACTCTACGACAAACCTCGTGGTTACCTACGACGGTCTTCGGCGCACCTCGCTTTTCGTCCGCGCTAACAATGTCTTCAATGCCCGCTTTCACCAGTACATCGGGTTCCCCAATCCCGGCATCGCGGTGCAAGCGGGGGCGAGCTATCGGCTTCGGTAATGGAGGCTGAGAAAATTTCGGATAGCAATTAGATTGGTCGCGGCCAGTTGATTTGCGAACGCTCGCGACGTCATCAACCGGGTTTCCGGCGATGGCGCCACGTTCGCACAGGTAATCGGACAGCGAGGACAGCGCCGAGAGCTTGGGGTGCACACTGGGTGCCGCGAGCCTCTGGATCTCCAGATCCTTGGGATCCTTGCGCCAAGCGATAACATGCGCGCGCGTGACCCGCGTAGCGCCGAATGGTCGGGCAGTCTCGAGAATGTTATCAATTCTGCGACCCCGACCTTGTAAACACGTCCCGTCTTCGCATTGGCGAAGGGTGGATAAACGGGATTGTCACTACAAGGTTCGGATCGAGATTGCAAACCGATCAATGACCGCCTCCTTCAATTTCTGCCGGCATCCGATGTACTGCTCCGTTGTTTGCACCGAGGCATGGCCAAGAAGGAACTGAATTTGTTCGAGTTCGCCTCCTGTGCCGTGACAGAGTCGAGCGCAAGTGCGGCGAAGGTCGTGCGGTGCGAGATGTTCGATGCCGATCTGCTTGGCATATCGCGTCACGGCGGTCCAGACTACGTCGGAAGTCACGCCGGAACTCAATTCCGTCCGGTTTCTCCTGATCCTCCTGAAGGCTTTGCCGTCACCCACTCCTGCATCGCAGAGCCACGATCGACCAGTGCTTTACACCAATTCGGCATTGGCACTGTTCGCAGCCGTCCAGCTTTGCCGAGCCAATCGACCATCACCCAGTGCCCGTCACGCGACTGCCTTGCGCGCGCCGTGCGTTCCTCGTCTTGCGCTCAACCCATCCAGGTAGCTCTCTATGCTGAAGAACAAAAGAAGCGAGACCAGCGTGAGCAACAACACCTTGGCGGTTGAAATTGTGGCTGGGCCGGCCAGCGCGATCGCCTCTGGCATTAGATCGAGGAAGGCAGCTCCGAGCAGCAGCCCGGCGCCACCAGCGACCAGCATGTGGGTGAAGCGTCGGAAACGCACGGCAACCAGGCCGCCCACAAGCGTCGACGCTACGGGAATCGTAAGGAGCAGACCGGGAACGCGCAAAATGGAAGAATCCTTGCTAGACTTACTAATGCGACGACATTCTCAATGATAACCTACAGGATTCCGGCGCTGCTCTCGCTTCGGAGAATCGGGTTATTAGGCCATTGCCATTCGCGCTGGA
>Ga0335077_10007011_pt1 | contig 13945 bp, 12 predicted proteins | sample Lox_Sample_31_FD_207151 | JGI IMG/M metagenome (GOLD analysis project Ga0335077, IMG submission 207151) | Soil microbial communities from Loxahatchee National Wildlife Refuge, Florida, United States - Lox_Sample_3.1 | ecosystem: Environmental > Terrestrial > Soil > Wetlands | place: USA...
GTCGGGCGCCGGAGCGGCCGGTTCCGGACGCTCGCCGATCTCCATCTGCTCGGGTCCCTGCCAGACGATCGCCTTCACGTCTCGCCCCGCTGGCGGCCGTAGATCAGGAGGATGACGAGGATCACCACGCCGTAAACGATGTCACGGGCGTAGTCCGGCGCGTTCTGGGCGAGCAGAACGCTCACCAAGGTGGTGAGCACGATCGCGCCGGCCACCGTCCCGAGGTAGGAGCCGCGGCCTCCGAGGATGTAGGTCCCGCCGATCACCACGGCCGCGATTGACTGGAACAGATACGGGTCGCCCATGCCGATCGTCGCGCCGCCGCCGAAGCCGGCGAGCGCGATTCCCGCGATCGCGGCGAACAGGCCGCTGAGACCGTACAGCGCGACCGTCACCAACTTCACGTTGACACCGGCCAGGTGAGATACGCGCTGGGAGTTACCTACCGAGTACACCCGCCGACCGAACGTGGTGAACGACAGCGTGAACGTCACGATCACGATCACCACCAGCCAGATGAGCAGGCTCGTGTCGATGCCCAGCGTCTTACCGGTCATGGCGTTGACCAGCGCGGTCGGCGGGGGCTTGGTGCACCCGCCGCAGGTGAGCCCATGGGTGACGCCGAGCGACAGGCCCTGGATGATGCCGTTCATCCCGAGGGTCATCACCACCGCCGGGACGCCGAGCAGCGATATTCCCAACCCGTTGACGACGCCGCACACGACGCCGAACGCCACGCCCACCGCGATGCCGATCGCGAGGTTGCTGTCGGATCCGTTGGCGACGGCGACCATCAAGATCGCCGCTCCGTTCAAGACCCAGGGGACGGACAGGTCGATGCCGCCGATCAGGATCACGAACGTCTGACCGGCCGCCACGAGCCCGACGAACGAGGAGACCTCGAGGATCTGCTGGATTCCGCTCGAGCTGGCGAACCCGGGCTTGAGGATGTCGCCGATCACGAACAGCGCGATCGCTGCGATGAAGCCGTAGAGGATCTTCCGGCGGTCCGGGTTGAGCGCTAGCCGGAGCGCGCTGGGAGCGCGCGTGGTCTCAGAAGTCGTGCTCATCTTCGTCTCACCAGGACACGGCCGAGCAGGGTGCTCGCGCCGACCGCGACGACCAGGAACAGCCCCTGATAGAAGGGCTGGAACAGCGGGTCGATGTTCGCGAAGAACAGGACGTCGACGAGCAGGGTGAGCACGAACGCACCGAAGATCGCTCCGACCGCGCTTCCGCGCCCGCCGAACAGCGACACGCCGCCGATGACGGCGGCTGCGATCGAGGACAGCGTGAACACGTCGCCGCCGGTGGCGTCACCGCCGGTCGTGGTGGTCGCGAGTGCGATGCCGGCGCCCGCGGCCAGCATCCCGGCCAGGACGTAGACGATCACCTTGGTCCGTGCGACCGGCACAGAGTTGGCGCGCGCCGCTTGCTCATCGTTGCCGACGGCGAAGATCTGCACGCCGAGCCGGGTTCGGCGGAAGGCGACCCAGGCCAGCGCGAGCAGGACGACCCAGATCAGCGCGGTGGGCGCATTCGGGTTGAGGAACAGGCCCGTGTACCCGCCCGCCACGTGGCCGCCGGGGGAGGGCAGCACCCAGAGCGCGAGGCCCTGGAAGATGGAGAGGGTTCCGAGCGTGACCAGGATCGGCTGAATCCGTCCGTATGCGACGAGTAGCCCGTTGAGCAGGCCTCCGGCGGCCCCGACGAGCAGGATGATCACCGTCCACAGCGCCTCGGTGGCGAAGCCACCCTGGAGCTTGAGCGCCGCCAGCGAGTTCGACAGGTCCATCATGCCGCCGACCGACAGGTCGATTCCGCGCGTCAGGATCACGAGGCTCTGCCCGACGGCGGCGAGCGACAGCGGGACCGCGTGATCGGTGATCGATGCGGCCTCGAACGTCCCCGGGAAGGCGCGAAGCGATCCCATGTAGAGCACGATGTAGAGGACGAGCATCGCCACGAGCAACGTCCCGGCGACCACGAGCGAGGCATTCTGGGCCACCACCTGGCTGCGGCGTGGCCCGACGCGCGGTGTCGGCGCGCCCCGGCCGCGCGTGCCAATAGCTCCTTCAAGCATGGGTCTCCTCCCGGAATGAAGCGCCGATAATGTCCTCAGCCGAGATCTCCGGTCCGTCGAGCTCCTCGGCCACGGCGCCCTCCCGCAGCACGAGCACCCGATGGCACAGGTGCGCGATCTCCTCGGTGTCCGAGGAGTAGAAGAGGATCGCGTGACCGTCCGCCGCGAGCTTGATGATGAGCTCGTAGATGTCCTGTTTGGTGGCCACGTCGACGCCGCGTGTGACGTCGTACAGGAGCAGGATCTGGGACTCGGCCAGAAGCCAGCGTCCGAGCAGCACCTTCTGCTGGTTGCCGCCGCTGAGCGTGCCCACCGGCTGGCCCGGACGTCGGGCATCAATCGCGAGCCGGTCGATCATTCCCTCGGCGGCCTTGCGCTCGCCGGCCGGCCGGATCACGCCGGCGGCGGCGAGCCGCCCGAGAATCGGCAGCGTCAGGTTCTCGCGCACGGTCATCGGCAGCAGCAGCCCCTCCGCCTTGCGGTCCTGCGGGATGAACGCGATGCCGGCGTGGATGGCGTCGCGCGGGCTGTGCAGGCGCTTGTGCTCGCCGCGGATCTGAAGCTCTCCATCGATCGGGGTCAGTCCGAACAGGGCGTGGAAGAGCTCGCGCTGACCTTGGCCCTCGAGTCCGCCGACGCCGAGTATCTCGCCGGCGTGCAGCGACAGCGACACGCCTTCCAGGCCAAACGTCGTGAGGTCCTCGGTTTCGAGCAGGACCTCGCCTTCGTGGGCCCGATCGGGCTCCGCGTACGCGGTTGATACCTCGCGGCCGGTCATGAGTTTGACCGCCTCCTCCTCGCTCAGCTGCTCGTGCGTGCCGACGTCAGTGCCGTTGCGGAGCACGGTGATCCGGTCGGCGAGGTCGGTCACCTCGCTCCAGCGGTGTGAGGTGAAAACGACGCATGCGCCATCGTCGCGCAGCCGGCGAACGAGGCCGAATAGCCACTCCACCTCGCGCTTGGACAGGGCCGATGTGGGCTCGTCGAGGATCAGCACGGCGGGCTCGCGCATCGCGGCGCGGACGATCTCGACGAGCTGCTGTTGCGCCAAGGGCAGGTTCTCGACGAGCTCGCCGGGGTCGACCGAGTTGACGTCGTGCTCGGCCAGGAGATCGGCGGCCGCGGCCGGGAGCCAACGGCGGCGAATCAGCCCGAGGGTGCCGCGGGGCTCGCGTCCCATCAACAGGTTTTCGGCCACGGTCATCCGCGGAAGCAGCGTCAGCTCCTGGAACACCGTGGCGACGCCGCGCCGGAGCGCGTCCTCGGGCGATCGGAGCCGAACCTCCTCGCCTCCGATCAGCACCCGGCCCTCATCCGGTCGGATCACGCCGGCGAGCGCCTTGATCATGGTGCTCTTGCCGGCGCCGTTCTCCCCGACCAGCGCGTGGACCTCGCCGGGAGCCGCACGGAATGTGGCGTCCTCGAGCGCGAGCACGCCGCCGTACGCCTTGTGGAGACCGGCGCCCTCGATCGCGCTGCCGTTGCGCGCGCCGCTGTCGTTCTGCTCGCTCATGCTCTCGGGAGTCGGACGTTCATGGCGGGGCGGGTGGTCTTACCGGTAACTACCTCGGCGAGCGGGACGTCGACAAGGTGCGCCGGGGTGATGTCGGTGATCGGTGTGAAGAAGGCGTCCGGCAGTTCTGGAAACACGTTCAGTCCCGGCTTGATCGTCGAGTTCGTCGCGGTCTGGAAGGGAACCGTCAGGTTCTTGCGCGGGTACTCGTGTCGCAGCACCCGCCGAGCGAGCTCGAGCGCGAGCAACACGAGATATGTGGGCTGGCCTATCGAGTAACCCGGGACCTTCTTGCCCGTCTTGGCTCCGCTCATGAACTCCCTGAAGCCGTTCTCGGATTCGCCGGCGGTCGGCGGCAGTGAGCGCCCGGCGGCCATGAACGCCTTGAGGATGCCGTCGGTGCCGCCCTGGGCCCAGATGCCGTCGATCTTCGGCAGCGACGGGAGCACCGCCGCCGTGTTCGTCTGCGCGACGCTCGAGTCCCACATCCCGGAGTACTTGTTGACCACCTTGATCCCCGGATGTTTGGAGAAAACCGACATCCCGCCTGCGGTGCGCTCGGTGTCGACGAACGTGCCCGGCACGCCGGTCACCATGATCACGTTCCCCTTACCGCCGATCTGGTGCACCAGCCACAGCGCTAGATCGCGTCCGAACGCGAACTGGTCGGTGTTCACCTGCAGCGCTCCCGGCGCGGTGACGATGTTGTCGAACGAGATGACCAGGATGCCCCGATCGATCGCCTGGCGGACGACGCCGTTCAGTCCGGTGGGTGAGGCGGCGTCGATGACGATCGCGTCGACGTCCGCCGCGATCAGGTTCGACAGCTGCTGGGCCTGATCTGACATGTCATTGCTCGCGTTGTAGACCTCGCCGTACACCTGTGACCGGTAGGGCTCGGCACCGAGCGCGGCGCGATAGGTGTTCTCCATTTCGAGCCGCCAGGTGTTGCCAATCGAGGAATTGGCGAGCGGAATCTTCAGCTTGTCCTTGACGCGCGCCCCAGCGGCGCCCGCGCAACCGGCGGCACTGAGTGCGCTCAAACCGGCGATCGCGCGCGTGGCAGAGCCGATGAAACGACGGCGTGTCAGCACCGCCGCTGAGGGCATGTGCTCTCCTCCACGTCTGTTGGCTTACCCCTGCCCGTGTCTGACAAACCGTCTCAAAGCAGTGCGTTCATAATCCGCGGCTTCGATGTCAGAACGCATACGTGTAGTGATTGCCGGGCCAGTCCAGCCGGAGCTCGTCGAGCAGATCAGGGCGGTCGATTCCCGACTGGAAGTCGGCTACGACCCCGACCTGTTACCTCCCACCCGATATCCGAACGACCACGCCGGCGTCGACGACTTCCGGCGCACCCCCGAGAGCGAGCGACGCTTTTGGGAGATGATCGCCGGCGCCGAGGTGCTGTTCGGATTCCCGGGCGATTCTCCTGAAGGCCTGGCCGAGGCGGTCCGCGCCGCTCCGGGTCTTCGCTGGGTGCAGGCGACCTCCGCGGGTGCCGGCGAGCAGGTCTCCTCGGCCGGGCTCTCCGACGACGAGCTGCGCCGAGTCACGGTGACCAGCGCCGCCGGTGTTCATGCCGGACCGCTCGCCGAGTTTGCATTGCTGGGGCTGCTCGCCTTCGCCAAGGACCTGCCCCGGCTGCTCGCCGATCAGCGAGCCCGCCGCTGGGGTCACTATCCGGTGGACGAGCTGTCAGGCCGGACGCTACTGATCGTCGGGCTTGGGCAGATCGGCGCGGAGGTGGCGCGGCTAGCGGCGGCGTTCGGGATGCGGGTGATCGGGCTGAACCGCACCGGCGCGGGTGATTACCCGTCGGTCGACGAGCTCGCGCGCATCGGTGCGCTACGCGAATGGCTTCCGCGCGCCGACGCGATCGTGATCTCGCTGCCGCTGACCGACGCGACCCGGAGACTGATTGACGCCGCCGCCATCGGCGAGATCAAGGCCGGCGCCACCCTTGTCAACGTCGGCCGGGGCGCCGTGATCGACGAGGACGCGCTCGTCGAGGCCCTACGAGAGCGACGGCTCGCCGGCGCGGCGCTGGACGTGGTCGCCACCGAGCCGCTCGACCAGGACAGCCCATTGTGGGAGCTCCCCAACGTACTGCTCAGCCCGCACACCGCCGGCCTGTCGGTGCGCGAGAACGAGCGCATCGTGTCACTGTTCGCCGAGAACCTCCGCCGTTACCTGCGCGACGGCGAGCTGCTCAACCGGGTCGATCCGGAATTGCTCTATTGATCAACACAGCGCGACTGGGCGGACCATCGACCCGGTGGCGCCGCGGATCGCGAGCGGCAGGCACACGAAGCAGAACTCGTAGACCCCGTCGCGAGCGAGCTCTTCGCAGTCGACCATCTCGATGATGAAGATCCCGCGCTGGTTGAGCAGCGCGATGTGCACCGGGTGTGGGTTACCCGGGACAGTCGAGGGCAGCACCTCGAGCGCCTCGGTGTCGGCGCCGACGGCGATCACACCCTGCTCGGCGAGCCATATCGCGGCATCGCGGTCGATACCGGCCTGCTCGTGGGCGGCGATGAAGTCCGCGTCCGGCCATCCCGACAGGTAGCCGGTCCGGATAAGCGCCACGTCGCCGCGGCGCAGCTCGGCGCCTTGGCGGTCAAGCGCCGACTCGAGCTCGTCAGCCCCGATCGCCTCGTGGGCGTCGAGAGCCTCGACGCCGCGGGCGCCGGCCACGTCAATCAGGACGCCGCGCGCGATCAGCGGCGGGATCTCGGTGGCGTCGCCGCGCAGGGGGCCGAAGTCACCCAGGTCGCGGTTGGCGGAGCCGCCGCCGAACCACTCGTGCTCGGCGCCGCACGTGATGTGCGAAAACGCGTCTATGTGGGTCCCCGAGTGCACGGTGCCCATGACCATCTCGCTGTTCCAGTGAAAGTTCACGTCGTTGTCGCCGAGCCAGTCCTGGTCGTGCTGGTTGACGATCCCGCGCGGTGTCCGGTAGCTCAGAACCTGGAAGGGTGGGTGAGCGGGAAAGATCGGCATGCCCGCGAAGCGACCGCAGTCGAGGCTGTACATCCGACCCTGCTTGACCAGCGCAAGGGCTCCTAATACGTCCGTTGCGAGTGCTGGCTCCTCCACACGGTTGGGCGTACCCACAGCCCGGAGCGGAAAAACTAAAGCGTGGGTCGGGCGACGGTTGTGGGTAAGGGAGACAGGAGTGGAGGATTGCCGGATCACCGCAGTAGACGTCCACGACGTGCGCTTCCCGACCTCGCGCACGCTGGCCGGTTCGGACGCGATGAACCAGGCGCCCGACTACTCCGCCGCCTACGTGATCCTCGAGACCGACAGCGATCTGCGCGGTCACGGCATGACTTTCACGATCGGGCGAGGAACCGAGGTCGTGGTGGCCGCCGTGCATGCCCTGGAGCACCTGGTGGAGGGCCGCCGGCTCGGTGACATCGCCGAGGACCCGCGCGGGTTCTGGCGCGAGGTCACCGGGGACTCGCATCTTCGCTGGATCGGGCCCGAGAAGGGCGTGATCCACCTGGCCACGGCGGCGCTCGTGAACGCCGTCTGGGATCTGTGGGCGCGAGCCGAGGGCAAGCCGGTGTGGAAGCTGATCATCGACATGAGCCCCGAGGAGTTCGTCGGGTGCATCGACTTTCGCTACATGACCGACGTCCTCACTCCCGAGCAGGCCATCGAGCTCCTCGAGTCGCGCGGTCGCGGAAAAGACGAACGCGAGGCGAAGGCCCGTCGCGATGGCCTACCCGCCTACACCACGTCTGTGGGATGGTTGGGATTCAGTGATGACGAGGTTCGCCGGCGGACCCGGGCCGCGATCGAGCAAGGGTGGACCCACATGAAGATGAAGGTCGGCGGTGACCTCGACAGCGACGTACGCCGCGCCACTCTGATCCGCGAGGAGATCGGGTCGGAGCGGTCCTTGATGATGGATGCCAACCAGGTCTGGGAGGTGGACGAGGCGATCGCGGCCACGCGCCGGCTGGCCGAGTTCGACCCGTGGTGGATGGAGGAGCCGACCAGCCCCGACGACATCCTCGGCCACGCCCGAATAGCCCGCGAGGTGGCCCCTGTCCGAATCGCCACCGGCGAGCATTGTCACAACCGCACGATGTTCAAACAACTTATGCAGGCCGGCGGACTCGGCGTCTGCCAGCTCGACGCGTGTCGTCTCGGCGGCGTCAACGAGGTGCTCGCAGTGCTGCTGCTGGCCGCACGGTTCGACGTCCCGGTCTGTCCCCACGCCGGCGGGGTCGGACTGTCGGAGTACGTGCAGCACCTATCGCTGGTCGACTACATCGCGATCGGCGGCGACCTCGGAGACCGGGTGATCGAGTACGTCGACGAGCTGCACGAGCACTTCGTCGCACCGGTCGAGATCCGCGACGGCCGGTACATGGCCCCAGGCACGCCCGGATACAGCATCGAGATGCACCCGGAGTCACTCGAGGAGTACGCGTTCCCCGGTGGCGGCGCATGGAGCTGACCACGCTCACCGGAGCGCGCCTCGTGCGCGTGCGCGGCGCTGGCGGCGACATCCACGTGGGTGTGGTCCGCGAGGCCGAACTGACCGTGCTCGGCGGCGACGACATGCTGGGGGTGCTCGAGCGGGGAGACCTCCCCGACGCGCTCGAGACCGTGCCGGTGCTCAACGAGGAGACGCTCGAGCTTCCCGAGCCGTGGGCCGTGCTCGTCCCCGTGCTGGCGCCCGAAACGTGGGCCGCCGGCGTCACCTACGAGCGCAGCCGATCCGCTCGGATGCACGAGAGCAAGGTGGTCGACGTGTATGAGCTCGTGTACGAGGCCGAGCGGCCGGAGTTGTTCATGAAGGACGCCGCCAGTCGGCGCACGGTCGGCCCCGGAGAGCCGATCGCCGCGCGCGGCGACGCCTCCTGGACGGTGCCCGAGCCCGAGCTCGCCGTGGTCGTGGGCGCTCACGGCCCGCTGGCCGTGACGATCGGAAACGATGTGTCCTCGCGTGACATCGAGGGCGCCAACCCTCTGTATCTGCCCCAGGCCAAGATCTACGACCGGGCGTGTGCGCTCGGCCCGGCGCTACTGGTGCCCGAATCGTGGGAGGCGCATTACCAGATCGAATGCCGGATTCTCGACTCGGGCGGTGCGGAACTGTTCGCCGAGGAAACCTCGACCGAGAGCATGTGCCGCTCGATTGAAGAGCTGATCGAGTATCTGCGCCGCGACAATCCAGTGCCCGCGGGCAGCGTGCTCCTGACCGGCACCGGGCTCGTTCCTCCCGACGACGTCACGCTCACGCCCGGATACACAGTGGAAATACGCATTCCCGAGATCGGCCTGCTCCGCAACCCCGTTGCCGCAGCCAAAGTCACAGGAGGCTGAAAGCTATGTCTGACACGATCACCGCTCCCGGTGCCGCCAACTTCGTGGCCGGCAAGTGGACCGCCAGCCAGGGCGGCCGGACTTACGAACGCCACAACCCATGGCGGCCGTCCGAGGTCGTGGGCGAATTCCCGAGCTCGAGCGCCGACGACGTCGATGCCGCCGTCGAGGCCGCCTCCGCTGCCTTCCCCGAGTGGTCGGCGCTGCCCGCCGCCAAGCGCGGCGCGATCCTGACGCGCGCGGCCGCCGCGATCGATTCGCGTGTGGAGGACATCGCGCAGGACATGACGCGCGAGATGGGCAAGCCGCTGCGCGAGTCGCGCCTGGAGGCCGCGCGGGCCGCGCAGATCTTCCGTTTCTTCGCTGGGGAAGGATGGCGTCCGGTCGGGGAGATGTACGAGCAGTCGGCGACGGGCTCGATGGTGTTCACCCGTCGGCGTCCGCTCGGGGTGGTCGGGTTGATCACTCCCTGGAACTTCCCCGCGGCCATCCCCGCGTGGAAGATGGCGCCGGCGCTGACCTACGGCAACACGGTCGTGCTCAAGCTGGCCCAGGACTCGCCGCTGACCGGACTGCACCTGGCGCGGGCGCTCGAGGAGGCCGAACTCCCCGAGGGGGTGCTCAACGTGGTGATCGGCCGCGGCGGTGAGGTCGGCGAGCCGCTGGTCACCGATCCGCGCGTGCCGGCGATCTCGTTCACGGGCTCCGTCCCAGTGGGCGAGGAGGTCCGTGATCGGGCCGCTTCGCTCGGCAAGCGTGTCCAGCTCGAGCTCGGGGGCCACAATCCGCTGATCGTCGCCGAGGACGCGAAGCTCGACGCGGCGGTCCAGGCGGCGTATGTGGGTGCGTTTTGGTCTGCGGGCCAGAAATGCACGGCCACACGCCGGATCTACGTGCAGGATGGGATCTACGACTCGTTCCGCGAGCGCTTCCTGGAGCGCATCGGCGAGGGCAAGGTCGGCGACCCCTCCGATCCCGACACCGAGGTCGGGCCGGTCGTCAACGAGACGCAGTTCGACAGCGTGATGTCCGGCATCGCTCGGGGTCGCGACGAGGGCGGAACCGTCCTCGCCGGCGGCGAGCGGGCCGATCCCGACGCGTACCTGGTCGCGCCGACGGTGTTCGAGAACGTCTCCGACGATGCCTTCCTGTCGTGCGAGGAGGTGTTCGGACCGGTCACCACGTTGTACCGCTACGGCACCCTCGAGGAGGCCATCGAGCGCGCCAACGGCGTCCGCTTCGGACTGTCGGCGGCGGTGTTCACCACGAACCTAGGCACCGCCAGCCGGTGCGTCGACGAGCTCCAGGCGGGCATCATCCACGTCAATTCGCAGACCGCCGGCGCCGATGTACATGTCCCGTTCGGCGGATCGAAGGAATCGGGATACGGGCCGCATGAGCAGGGCGGCGCGGCCAAGCAGTTCTACACCGAGGAGGTCACCGTCTATCAAGATGCTTGATCTCTCGGCATCCGACGGTGCGATGCCGCGCCGTCTCGTCGGCCGGCGGGCGATCGTCACCGGCGCCGGCGCGGGAATCGGCCGCGCGATCGCCCTGCGCTTCGCGGCCGAGGGGGCGCGGGTGATGGTCGCGGACGTTGACGCGGGGGCCGCCGAGACGGTCTCCCGCGACCTCGGTCCGCCCGCGTTCCCTCAGGTCGTGGACATAAGTGACGAGGACAGCGCAGCCGGGATGATTGACCGCGCGCGCGAGGAATGGGGCGGCCTGGACGTGCTCGTCAACAACGCCGGGGTCGGGGTCGCGGCCACCACTCCCGACGCCGACACCACGGATTGGCGCCGCGTCCTCGACGTCTGCCTGACCGGCACGTTCTTCGCGATGAAGTACGCGATCCCGGTGATCCGCGACAGCGGCGGTGGCGCGATCATCAACATGTCATCCGTCGCCGCGCTCGTAGGGGTGTCCGACCGGGCCGCCTACTGCGCCGCCAAGGGCGGGATCCTCGCCCTCACCCGCGCCGCCGCGATCGATCACGTTGCCGAAGGCGTCCGCGTCAACTGCATCGCGCCGGGCACCGTCGACACCCCGTGGGTCCAGCGGATCACCAGCGGATATGACGATCCGCAGGCCGCCCGGAGCGCGATGGAGGAGCGGCAGCCGCACGGCCGGCTGGTGTCGCCGGAGGAGATCGCCGCGATGGCGGCCTACCTGGCCTCCGACGAAGCGGCGTCAGTGATCGGCGCGGCCATGGTCGTCGACGGAGGTATGACAGCACGCTGACACTCGCCGGGTGACTTCTCTTGAGTTTGACGTTTGCCGTTCGTCACTGAGGGAAGTGTCACTGACGAGGTGGAGAGGGCCACAGGTAACGGTGCTGTGGTGGAAATCCGCAGCGTGAGCAAGCGCTTCCCGGGCGTACAGGCGCTCGAGGATGTGAGTCTCGACATCCGTCCCGGCGAAATTCACGCCGTCGCGGGTGAGAACGGCGCGGGCAAGTCGACCCTGATGAAGCTGCTCTCGCAGCTCGAGCGCCCGAGCGACGGGACGATCGAGGTTGACGGCAAACCGGTGCGCTTCCGCAATCCGCGGCACGCGCAGCGTCTCGGCATCGCCATGGTGCACCAGGAATTCGCGCTCGCGCCCCACCTCACGATCGCCGACAACATTGCACTCGGGCGCGAGCGCTCGCACGGCGGGCTGATCGTCCGGGGCTCGGAGAAGCAGCGTGCCCGGGAGCTGCTCGAACGCGTGCGGCTCGACATCGACCCGGGTCGACGCGTCTCGACGCTGTCGGTCGCCGACCAGCAGCGGGTCGAGATCGCCAAGGCGCTCGCGGTCGACGCCAAGGTCGTGATCATGGACGAGCCCACGGCCACACTCACCGAGCACGAGATCGACGACCTGTTCGAGCTCATCGAGGAACTCAAGGGCGACGGGATCGCGATCTTCTACATCTCCCACCGGCTCGAGGAGGTGGTTCGCATCGCCGATCGCGTGACGGTGATGCGCGACGGCACGGTGGTCGAGACGCTCGAGAAAGGTGACTTCGACGAGTCCCGTCTCGTGACCCTCATGGTCGGACGCGAGATCGACAACCTCTACCCCAAGCACGAGTGCGAGATCGGCGACGTCGTCCTGCGCGCCGAGGGCGTCACACGTCCCGGAATCCTGCACGACTGCTCGTTCGACGTGCGCGCCGGCGAGATCGTCGGGTTCGCGGGACTGATCGGCGCGGGGCGCACCGAGCTCGCGCGCGCGGTGTTTGCCGCCGACCCGATCGCCGAAGGGCGGATCGAGCTCGACGGTCACGAGCTGAAGGTTGGCTCGCCGAGCGAGGCGATCGCCGCAGGCATTGGTTACCTGACCGAGGACCGCAAGGGCGAGGGCCTCGCGATGCAGCTGTCGGTCGAGCACAACATCACGCTCGCGCGGGTTCCTGGATCCGGCGCGTGGATCGACCGAAAGCACGAGCACGAGGCGGCCGAGCGGCGGGTCGAGCAGCTCGACATCCGGACGCCGTCGCTCCGCACGCCGGTCGAGGCGCTCTCAGGCGGGACCCAGCAGAAGGTGGTCGTGGCCAGGTGGCTCGAGGCCGAGGCGCGCGTGCTGTTTTTCGACGAGCCCACACGAGGGATCGACGTCGGCGCCAAGGCCGAGCTGTTCAAGCTGATCGGAGAACTGGCGGCGGACGGTAAGGCGATCGTGCTGATCAGCTCCTACCTGCCCGAGCTGACCAACATGTGCGACCGGATCGTTGTCCTGCGCGACGGGCGCACCGTGGGGGAGATGAGCCGCAACGAGTTCGACGAGGAGCGGATCATGGCGCTCGCGTCGGGCGTGGAAAGCGAGGCTGCATGAGATGAGTACTCACGCTGGAGCGTCACGGGCGCCGGTTTCGTTCGGACTGTCCGACCGGGTCAAGGATCGGATGCAGGATGTCGCCTCGCAACTGGCCGCCGCGGGGAGTCTGATTCTCGTCGCGGTCCTACTGACGATTGCCTCGCCCTACTTCCTGACTTCCAACAACCTGTTCAACATCGGCGTCCAGGTCTCGATCGTGGCGATCATCGCCGTCGGCGAGACGATGGTGATCCTCACCGGCGGAATCGACCTGTCCGTCGGCGCGGTGGCCGGCCTCGGCGGCATCCTCGGCACGATGGCGATCGCCAAGGCTGGCCTGCCGATCCCGGTCGGGATCCTGATCGCCGTTCTCGCCGGCGCGTTCATCGGCTTCGTCAACGGGGTGCTCGTCACCCAGATGAAACTGCCGCCGTTCATCGCCACGCTCGGCACGTTGAGCGTCGTCAGCGGGCTGCCGTTCATCGTCGGAGGCGAGAACGCGGTGTACGGCCTTCCGTCCAGCTTCCGGTTGTTCGGCGAGGGCCAGATCGGTCCGATCCCGATGCCGATCATCTATCTGATCCTGATCGCCGGCGCCGGAAGTCTGATCCTCCGCCGTACCAAGCTTGGGCGCTATGCGTACGCGATCGGGTCAAACCAGGAAGCGGCCAGGCTGTCGGGCATTCCGCTGAACCGCTACCTGATAGTCGTGTACATGATTCCGGCCGCGCTGGCCGGGTTCGGCGGGATGATCGCCGCCTCGCTGGTCCACTCCGGCCAGCCGAACTATGGAGTCGGTCTCGAACTCAACGTGATCGCTGCCTGCGTGATCGGAGGGGCCAGCCTGTTCGGTGGCGTCGGGACGATCGGCGGGACGATGATCGGAGCGTTCCTGATCGCAGTGGTCACCAACGGCGCCGTGCTGCTGAACATCACGCAGTACTGGCAGCAGGTGATCATCGGCGTGATCATCTGGCTCGCCGTGTGGTGGGACCAGGTTCGCCGCAAGCGCCTGTCGTCGGCGTCGGAGCAGATGGGGCGACGCAAGACCGACGGGGATGAGCAGCGAGGGGGCGCGCCGGCGGAGCCTGGGAGCGCCCATGCTGCATAAACGGCTCACGAGCGTCGCGATCGCCGCGCTGGCGGTCGCCGCGTCGGGATGCGCGGTGGTCAAAGACCACAAGGCGAAGATCACCCTG
>Ga0335077_10007012_pt1 | contig 13945 bp, 12 predicted proteins | sample Lox_Sample_31_FD_207151 | JGI IMG/M metagenome (GOLD analysis project Ga0335077, IMG submission 207151) | Soil microbial communities from Loxahatchee National Wildlife Refuge, Florida, United States - Lox_Sample_3.1 | ecosystem: Environmental > Terrestrial > Soil > Wetlands | place: USA...
ATATCTACCGATTGAGGAAATAACAGCTGTTGGGTTTGATGCTCCCCCGCGTGAAATCGTACCTCCGCACGTTCGTACAGTACCCGTTCATGAGCTGCGTGCTGATCAACGATCATCAAACCTTCTGAAGTGGGAACAACTATATATTTATTATGAACCTGCCAGAGCTTTGCTTTCGCGTATTGGGGTTCAGGCAGGTTTCGGAGTTCCGGGAGAATGGTGTCCCTTGCAGTTTCCGCGGGAGATGTACGAGCCCGTTCGGGAAGATCCCCGCTCGGGGAAAAAAGCCGGTCGGGATGAGATTGGAGGAACTCCCGCCAGTTCGTAACGCGGTGAGCCGAAACGCCGGGCCGCGTACTGATACGAAAGTCCGCTTCCTCGCTGGCGGACTCCCTTGTCGCGGCGGAGGGAATGAGATCATGCGCAGCAAGCGTATTTCTAACCGCCGTGAAGACGAACCGGTGCATTGCACTTTCGTCGTCAAACTTCACTTCCATTTTAGACGGGTGGACGTTGACATCCACCTTATGGGGATCAATCGTGAGGAAAAGGACAAATATCGGGAAGCTTCCTTTTTCCAGCATGTTCTCATAACCCTGGAAGACGGCATGATTGATATTTCTGTTCACGATCGGTCTTCCGTTCAGGAAGAGATACTGCTCTGTTCTTCCTTTGCGGGCAAAGTCAGGTTTTCCGAGAAACCCTCCAATCTCCACGTAGCCGATCTTTTCCGCCACATGAATGAGCCGCGAGGAAACTTGTTCTCCAAGAAGATCTGCTGCGCGCTTCTCGAGGGTGCCTGAAGGGAGAAGAAATATCTGTTCTCCGTTGCTGACGAACGTAAACGCCAACGCGGGCGATGAGAGTGCCGCCCGCTGTACGGTCTCGACAATGTGCTTGTATTCGGTTTGAGCGCTCTTGAGAAAATTCCTGCGCGCAGGAGTATTGAAGAAGAGATTCCTGACGCTGATATTTGTTCCGGCCGCTACCGCCTCAGGTTCCGCATTGGAGACCTCGCCGCCGTTGACTCTGACTTTGGTTCCGACCGATTCAGCCCGCAGGCGCGTCCGGAGTTCAACCTGGGAGACCGCCGCAATCGAAGCAAGCGCCTCGCCGCGGAACCCGAGCGTGTGAAGCGACTCAAGGTCCTCATACGACCTGATCTTGCTCGTTGCATGCCGTTCGAAGGCGACACGCGCGTCCTCCGCGCTCATTCCCGTCCCGTCGTCAACTACCTGAATCAACGAAGTCCCGCCGTCTTTGATGATAATGGAGATCGACGTGGACTGTGCATCAATCGCGTTTTCAATCAGTTCCTTGACCACGGACGCCGGCCTGCCGACGACCTCGCCCGCAGCAATCTTGTCTACAACATTCGAGGGGAGTATGTTTATCGTTGCCGCCATAGCTCCTTCTTTGGTCTCACGCCGAGACCGGCCTCGTCGCTGAGTTTGAGAACGCCACGATGATCAACAGCTCCTTCAAACGGATCGTTCGAGATCAGGATATTCCCATCAAGATCTGCGTAATCCGCAAGCGTGGCAAGCGACATCCCTGCAGCTATTCCTATGGAGGATTCAATCATACATCCGATCATGACCTTCATCCCAACCTGTCTGGCCGTATCAATCATCCGCTTTCCTTCCCGGAGGCCCCCGCATTTCATCAGCTTGATGTTGATGCCGTCAAACGCATCACGCAGCATCCGGATGTCGGGTTCCGTTTTCACACTTTCATCGGCGAGCAATGGGAGAGACGATCGTTCACGGAGCCAGACCAAATCTCTGAACTGGTCGGCGGGCATCGGCTGTTCGACGAACTGCACGTGCTGCGTTTCGAGCCATTGGAGTCGCTCCAGCGCGAGGCCTCTATCCTTCCATCCCTCATTCCCGTCAACACGGATCGGCTTGTCGGTGTTCGCCCGAATCGTCTTCATAATTTCTTCATCGGAGGAGCCTCCAAGCTTCACTTTCAGTACCGGAAACTCCCGGGCTTCCTCCAGTTTCTGCGCGATCATCTCGGGAGAATCCATTCCGATCGTAATCGACGTTTCGGGGATTCGGGTACTTTCTCCGCCGAGATATTTCCAGAGCGGGCTGGACAGCTTTTTTCCCATCCAATCATGAAATGCAATGTCGAGAGATGCTTTCGCACAGTAATTCCCCGGTGAGATGTTCTCAACCAGATCAATGAATCCGTCAAGTGTCAGTGCATCGGGGAGAGGAATGTCAGCACATTGCTTCAGGAAACCCGCCACCGTTTCCGCGGTCTCCTCATATCGCTGAATGGGAGCTGCCTCACCGTAACCGGTGATTCCCTGATGCTGGAATTCGACCAGGACGGTTTTGCGCGTCGTACTTGATCCTCGGGCGATTGTGAATGGATGCTTGAGTTTCAGTTCGACTACCCGGAATGCAATCTTCACGGATTTCTCTCGAAGAGTGCTTCGACAAATGCTTTGCGGTCAAACGGCTGGAGGTCGTCGATCTGTTCACCGACGCCGATGAATTTGACAGGGACGTGAAATTCATTCCCAACCGCAAGGACCACACCGCCCTTTGCAGTTCCGTCGAGTTTCGTGAGGATTAGGCCTGTGAGACCGACTGCCGCAGCAAACTGCTTTGTCTGTTGGATGGCATTCTGACCTGTTGAAGCATCGAGCACCAGAAAGGTTTCGTGAGGAACATCCGGTGCGATCTTCTGCAGGACCCGCTTGATCTTCCGCAGCTCTTCCATGAGGTTGATTTTCGTGTGCAGCCGGCCAGCGGTATCGATGATCATCACATCCGCCTCCTTTGCCACAGCCGACTTCAATGCATCAAAGGCGACTGCGGCCGGGTCCGCACCCCTCGACTGCTGGATAATCTCCACACCTGCGCGCGTTGCCCACACTTCGAGCTGTTCGTTCGCGGCAGCGCGAAATGTGTCAGCGGCGGCGATCACCACTTTCCGCCCCGAAGTCCGGTAGTTGTACGCAAGCTTTCCCACCGTCGTGGTCTTTCCGACACCGTTGACTCCGACAATCATCACAACATGCGGCTTATGATCCGAAGGAACAGCGAAGGGGTCGTCCGTTTCACCGTTGCCCTGGAGAAGGAGCTTCGTCATTTCTTCTCTCAGGAGGGCTTCGAGCCCCGCAGGATCCTCATATCCTTCCTTCCGGACCCGCAATCTCAGATCTTCGATGATCCGTATCGTCGTTGTCACGCCAACATCGCCGGCGATCAGAATTTCTTCGAGATTTTCCAGCATCTCGTCATCAATTCTTGTTTTCCCTGTCAGGATCTTCTGCACCCGGCCGAAAAGATTCTCTCGGGTTTTTGCAAGACCCTCCGCCAGCCGGCTGAATTTGAATTTATCGAGAAATCCCATTTTCAAGATAGAGCATTTGCAAGTACGACGGTTCGAAACCGGATGGCATACGATATGAACGAAACCAATAGCATAACGACCGAAGCGAAGAGAAACATTGTCTGGAGAGCTGAAAGATACGGCTCATTGAGAATTGTGACCACCAGGAATGCTGCGACGACAGTGACCGTCCACTTTCCGATCAGATTCGACTGGAGCGTGACCCCCCGTTTCCGACGCAGGAGTACTCCTCCGCAAAATATCAGAATATCGCGAACGACAGCAATTGCGAAAAACCACCAGGGGATCCTCTGCTGAAGTGCAAGAATCAACGAGACGAAGGCAACGGCGAGTTTGTCTGCCACCGGATCGAGGATTTTACCGAGCTCGGTCACCTCACCCAGTTTGCGGGCAATGTAACCATCGAGGAGATCTGTTGCCACCGCAACAAGGATCAGCCCGAGTGCAACGAACCGTGTCTCGGGTGAGTTCAGGTAAAGGGCGATGGGAATGATCAGGAGAACGCGAAGAGCGCTTAATCCGTTGGAAATCGTCACGACCGGATGACGCATATGGATTCAGATCTCATGTTCATCTTTCGAGCCATTAACCTCGACGGGAGTGGGATACTGCCCGCTGAAGCACGCCGTACAATACGATTCACCCTTCTCGTGAGGGACGGCGCCGAGGAGATTTTCGAGAGAGAGATATGCCAGACTGTCGACGCCGAGGTCCTTCCGTATTTCCTCTGCATTTCCGGAAAGCTGATTGGCAATCAACTCATCGGGATCCGGGAAATCCATTCCATAATGACAGGCATAACGAATCATCGGCGAAGTAATACGGACATGAATCTCCTGTGCTCCCGCTTCGCGGATGAGATTGACGAGCTGTTTCGATGTGGTTCCCCGTACGATTGAATCATCGACGACGACCACTTTCCTCCCTTTGATGATTCCCTTGACGGTATTGAATTTTGTCCGGACGCGGACCTCACGGATATCCTGCGCCGGCTGGATGAACGTGCGTCCGACGTAATGGCTGCGGATCAGGCCAATCTCAAATTTTGCGTTGTTGCCCATCTTGACGTTTTCCGAAACAAAGCCGAGTGTAGCGGTATTGCTCGAATCGGGTACGTTGATGACGATGACCGGATCTGACTTCGTCGCGATAGGTGCCTGTCGGGCAAGTGTTTTCCCAAGCTTCCGGCGAACGCGGTCAACGCTCTCGCCGAAGATTTGGCTGTCGGGCCGCGAGAAGTAGATATACTCGAAAATACAATATGTCGGATGGCTGTTCGATTTCTGCAGATGGAATGATTTTGCCTCACCGCTTGAAAGGGAATCCTTATCAAACACCAGCACTTCTCCGGGTTCCACTTCTCCGACATACTTCGCGCCGATAATATCGAATGCACATGTCTCCGATGCGACGACAAATGCACTCCCGAGCTTGCCCACCGCAAGAGGTCTCCAGCCGAACGGATCGCGAGCGGCGATGAGCTTGTCGTCGGTGAGTATCACAACCGAAAACGCGCCCCGGATCTCGTTCAGCGCTTCGACAATCTGTTTGATTTGATCCGTCTGCCTGCTCCGGGCGATGAGATGAAGAATGATCTCCGTATCGCTCGTGGTCTGGAAAATCGTCCCCGAATCCTGGAGCCTCCTCCTCAATTCGCGGAAATTTGTCAGATTCCCGTTGTGCGAGATCGCGATATTTCCCTGACGATAATTCACGATCAACGGTTGGATGTTGAGCTTGTTGTCCGCGGCACCGGCGGTGGAATACCGGTTGTGGCCGATCGCGGAGCTCCCGACAAGCTGTTCAACAAGAATCGAATCATCCCGGAAGACGTCATTGACCAGTCCAAAATCCTTATGTGTCCGGATTTGGTGTTTCTTCTTCGACTCATCGAAAACTGCAGTTGCGATCCCGCTTCCCTCCTGTCCGCGGTGCTGGAGAGCGTGTAGGCCATAATAGGTCATCTGTGCGGCCTGGGAGTGACCGAAAATTCCAAAAATACCGCAGTGGTCGTGAGGTTTGTCGGTAATGAGGGGTGGATCGAAGAGAATATCGATGAAGTTCATGATGAAAAAAATACTAAAAAAATGGATTGAACTCAAGGACGATCGGGAGAGCAGTCCCGCGGGTTCGTCAGACCTCTGCGCGCGTTACCAGCGTATCCTTCAGCCAGTGCACATCGTCCCGGTTGAGATAATCGGTGGTGTAGTGAAGCCCGCGGCTTTCCTTCCTCGACAACGCCGAACGGACGATAAGATCGGCGACAGTGGCCAGGTTCCTGAGCTCGATGAGACCTTCAACCACTTTGGTGCGCTTATAGAAATCCTCAATTTCGTCCTGGATGAGTTTCAATCTTCGTGAGGCACGTTCAAGCCGAAGATCCGACCGGACGATTCCGACATAATCCCACATCAGCTCCTGGATTTCTTTTCGATCGTGTTCGATGAGAACCCACTCTTCGGCATCAAACGTGCCGCTCACATCCCACAACGGAACCGGCGGGAATTCCGGAGGATTGGTCGGTGGGTTCTTCTTCACGTCTTCGAATGCCCGCCAGGCAAAAACCAGCGCTTCGAGAAGTGAGTTGCTCGCGAGCCGGTTTGCACCGTGCACTCCGGTCATCGCCACTTCGCCGCAGGCATAGAGCTGATGAATAGATGTCCTGCCGTCAAGATCTGTGGCAACGCCGCCGCAGGAATAGTGTGCAGCCGGAACGACAGGTATCGGTTCAGCGGTGATGTCGAGCTTGAACCGGTTCAGACATGTCTCATAAATGTGGGGAAAATGGTCCCGGATGGCGGCGGCAGGAAGATGACGGAGATCGAGAAGGACATACTCGTCACCCCTGCGTTTGAGCTGGGCATCAATTGCGCGGGCAACAATGTCGCGCGGTGCAAGCGAGCCGCGGGGATCATACTGCTGCATGAACTCTTCTCCGTTTTTTGTCTTCAGGATAGCACCGAATCCGCGGATCGCCTCGGAGATAAGAAATGCGGGAGAACCCGAGTTGTAGAGCGTGGTCGGATGGAACTGAATGAATTCCATATTTCCCACGATCGCCCCGGCCCTGTACGCCATCGCCACGCCGTCGCCGGTCGCAATCTGCGGGTTCGTCGTATGGAGGTAGACCTGCCCGAGACCGCCGGTGCACAACACCGTCACCGATGCAAGAAACGTTCTGACGACATTCCGGTGTACATCGAGCGTGTACGCGCCCCAGCAATGGACTGGCGGCTTCGCTGCGCGCATTTTCTCGAAATGATGTTCGGTGATGAGGTCGACGGCAAGATGATTTTCAAAGACGGAAATATTGGGGTGTTCCGAAATTGCATGCAGAAGAGCCCGTTCGACTTCCCAGCCGGTCCGGTCGTACGCGTGGACGATACGGTTCCGCCGGTGTCCGCCTTCGCGTCCGAGGTCCAGCTTGCCTTCGTTCCGAGTGAACTCCACACCGTAATCGATGAGCTCCTTCAGCCGGGCAGGCCCGTCGTGCACGAGTATCCGCACAGCATCCGGGTGACACAGTCCCACCCCTGCATCGAGTGTATCTTCGAGGTGGAGCTCATACGAATCGGACTCATCGGACACCGAAGCGATTCCACCCTGAGCATAATTCGTATTCGATTCTGCCCGTGCCTTCTTTGTAATGAGAGCGACGGTTCCCAGATCCGCGGCTTTCAGTGCGAACGAGAGTCCTGCAATCCCGCTTCCAATGATCAGGAAGTCTGATTTATGGATCATGGATTCCGGCTACTTTCCTTCTGCGATCCGGCAGAGCATCGTATGGAGAAACTGACATTGTTGCCTCAGCGTGGAGACGTCATTGTTGTTGTGGATGATAAAATCAGAACGGAGGGATTTTTCTTTCAACGGCAGCTGCGCCCTGACCCGGCCAAGAACATCAGAACGTGACGAGTGATCTCTTGCAATGACGCGGGAAATTCGCACTTCTTCATCCGCATCGATCAGAAGCATGTAGTCAAACATCCGGCTGGCGCCGGATTCGAACATCAGCGCCGCCTCAACAAGAACCATAGCTTCTTCAGCCTTTTCACGCGCTCGCCGGAGTTCCCTGGCAATGGCATCAAGAACGGGAGGATGGACAATTGCGTTCAGCTTCTTCTGGAGCGTCTCATCGGCAAAAATTTTCTTCGCCACGACCTTCCGGTCGAGTCCCGTTTCCGTATAAATGCTGTCTCCGAACAGGCGCCGAACGGATTGCCGAATCTGCTCATCCGAATTGATCAGGTTTCGCGCGATCGGATCTGCGTAGAGGACGCGCACGCCGAAAGACTCGAAGATGCGGCATGCTTCCGTTTTTCCGCTTCCGATCCCTCCGGTTACTCCAACCGCAAGTGTGTGGTAACGGTGCGTATCACCCATAGAATAGGAATGCCAGCATCAGTGTGCCTCCGATGCTGGCAATCATCCAATCCATTTCTGTTTAAATTATTTGGCGTATGCGACTGCTCGTGTTTCCCGGATGACCACGACCTTGATCTGTCCCGGATATCCCATCTCCGCCTGAATCTTTTTGGCGATATCATGTGCAAGCTGGTCCGCCATCAGGTCGTCTATTTTATCGTGCTCGACGATGACGCGGATTTCCCTTCCCGCCTGAATCGCGTACGTATTTGCAACTCCATTGAACGACTTTGCCAGCTCTTCGAGGCGCTCCAGGCGTTTCGCGTACCCTTCGACCGATTCTCTGCGTGCGCCGGGCCGTGCACCGCTGATGGCATCTGCCGCCTGAACCAGAGCCGCAATCGGGTGCTCCATGGGGATATCGTCGTGATGAGAACCCACGGCGTTGTAAACGATTAGGTGCTCACCGAATTTCTTCACGAGGTCCATGCCGATGAGTGCGTGGGGACCTTCGACGCTTCGGTCGACCGTCTTACCGATATCATGCAGAAGGCCGGCGCGTTTTGCGAGCGACGCATCAAAGCCCAGTTCTGCTGCCATGAGGCCGGTGATGAACGCGACCTCGATGCTGTGAGCGAGGAGATTCTGACCGTAACTCGACCGGTATTTCATTTTACCGATATGCTTCAGGAGCTCCTGATGCCCGCCATGGAGCCCCGTCTCGAGGAGGGTATTCTCGCCGGTATGGAGGAGCTCTTCGTCAAGCTCCTTGCGGACCTTTTCCACGACTTCCTCGATACGGGCAGGGTGAATCCTTCCGTCGGAGATGAGGCGTTCGAGGGAGATCCGCGCTACTTCGCGACGCAGCGGATCGAATCCCGAGAGGATCACCGCTTCCGGTGTGTCGTCGACGATCACATCGACTCCCGTGGCTGCCTCGAAGGCACGAATATTACGCCCTTCCTTGCCGATGATTCTCCCCTTCATTTCGTCGTTCTGGATCTGCAACACGCTCACGGTCGTTTCCACGCAGTGGTCGGTCGCGGTGCGTTGGATTGCCTGGATGATGACTTTCTGGGCTTCCTTCTTTGCTTCGAGCTTGGCATTGTCGCGAAGGTCCTTCAGCGCCTGTGCGGCCTCTGCCTTTGCTTCGTTGGTCATGTTCTCGATAAGCATTCGTTTTGCGTCGTCGCGGGAAAACGACGCTACACGCTCGAGCTTCTGGATTTCGTCCTGAATGACGCGGTCGAGCTGCTGGATCTTTTGTTCGGAGAGTTTTGCGCGGTCCTCGAGGGTATTCTTCAGATTGCTGAGGTCGCGGTCTTTTTTGTTGATGAGCTCGACCTTCCGCTCGAGGTTTTCCTCGCGGGAATTGAGCTGTTTTTCGAATGCATTGAGTTTATTGCGGCGCGAATTTGCTTCCTGCTCAAACTCCTGTTTCTTCTTGTACCATTCGTCTTTTACTTCAATGAGCTTCTCTTTCTTGATATTCACCGCTTCCTTTTCAGCATCGGTGACGATTTTCTTCGCACGCTCTTCCGCACTTGAAATTTTGTTTTTTCCTGCTTTGCTGCTCACAAACCAGCCAACTCCGAAGACGATTCCCGCCAAGGCCACCGCGATCAGGACTATGACATAAGGTTCAAACATGGGTACTCCTCCAGTCTAAACAACTCAAGAGTTCAGGATAAAAATAAAAAACCGCACGCTGTCTTGTTTTTCGAGTCAAATGTGTATTGAAGAATCTCATTCAAGACACGGTGGGTACTCCCCTGAACGTTTCTTACGTCCACTGCCGGACGATGATACTCACTCCTCATCGCCCGATTCCCGCCGAAGCGGGATGAGGCCTGTAATACGACGCCCATGAGTCGAGTTCCCTATTAAAGTTACTTGTCAGATTCTTTAATATGTTTGACTCAAACGACGAAAGCACACACGGTGCTTCGGCGAAGGCAGACGGTGCGGTTGAAATACAGCATAGTTTCACCTCACCTCTTATGGAAAAGAACAGAAAGAAATGTGTTACGCTTCAGAATTCAGGTATTGGTCCAAATATTCGTTGATCTTCCCCACTTCACTCCCGAGGAGCGCTTCCGTCGATCGCGTTTTCTCGCGTTCTTTGAAGAGCTCTTCGGCGATATTTAACGCGGAGAGTACAGCAACCGTGAGCGGCGGCTGTTCAGGAATCTTATCGTGAATGGTGGTGATCATCTGATCCACGTACGTCGCCACTTTCTTCGTGAGTTCCTCGCTCTCACCGCGGAGAGGATATTCCGAACCGAATATTTTGACTTTGATGCTCTTGCTATCTGGTGCCATGGGCATTCGCAGGGTTCATTTCTGAAGGTACCATAGTTTCTGCTCGTTCAAACATATTACGGTGTACTTCTACAATCTACAAATGAGAATTGATTTTTGCCAGTAATTCCCGGATGCGCGTCTTGATGGCTTCCCGTTCTTCACCCGAGAAAAATTCGTGTCCATTGGAATTCAAAACCTGAGCATGCTCCGAACGAATTCGCTTCAAATCCTGCTCCTTGGCCCGAAGTTCGGACCGTAGCGATTGAAGCTCGCGATCCATTGACTCCACCTGTGTGCGGAGCTCGCGTTTCTCCTCCCGAAGTCGTGTGATGATCTCTCCCGCCTGGCGGACTTTCTCCCAAAACGACCGGACCGCCTCAACCGCATCGACTTCATGGTTCGACAAAACCTGTGTCTCCATCTGGTGTTCTTCCATTATTCTCAAGTCCTATATGCGAAGCGATGCCTGCAGTGTTTTTTCCAAATGTCCGATAATGTCATGCATTACGCGATCGATTTCATCCTGCACCAGAGTGCGATTTTGCGACAGGAACTCTAAAGCAAAAGCGCAACTCTTCCTGTTCTGCCCTACCTGATCGCCTTCATAAATATCAAACAGCTCCACCGACTGGAGAAGTGAAGACCCCGAAGCGACAATTTCCTTCTCGATGCTTTCAGCCGGCAATGTGCGATCGACAATTACCGCAAGATCACGTCTCACCGAAGGATATTTTGATTGCTCGCGGTATTTCGCTCTGGCACCGATACTCCGATGCAGCACATCAACATCCAGCTCGGCAATGAACAACTCCTGTGGGACCTCAAATCGCTCCATCAGGTCGGTTCGAAGCCGCCCTAAGAACCCGGCTTCTACTCCTTGAATTTCAAGGATTACACCGTTGTCAGTTAAAGAATTGGTAGTACGATAAGGAATAAATTTAATTTTGTCAAGCAAAATCTTTCCGCACAGGAGCTCAATTTCCCCCTTCAGGTCATAAATGTCCACATTCCTCGGCGGTTGATCCCACCGAATCGGCTCGGCGGCCCCCGTCAAACCGATGAGCAGATGCGATTTCTCTGCATATGCTCCCGATTTCAGATAATAGACCTTCCCCAGTTCGAAAAGCCGAAGATCTTTGACGCCGTGGTAGATGTCGTTCCGGACAATCGGGAGTATTCCCGGCACAAGACTCGATCTCATCGCTGCCATATCCACGGAAATCGGGTTGGCGATCCTGACAATATCGGTTGAAGCAATCGAGGCGATCTCTTTCTGCTGCATGCTGTTTGATACAACCTCGTTCATTCCTCTTCCAACAAGTATGTTCCTGAGGGAAGCTTCAAGCTCGACCGAAGGAGCGGATTCAGAGAACCGAATTCTCGCCTTTGTTTCTGTCGGAATCCGATTGTATCCATAAATTCTCGCAACTTCCTCAATCAAATCAATTTCCCGTTCAAGATCAGGACGGTTGGTGGGGCATTTGACACTGATCCGAGATACCGATTTTGAGCTTGAGGTAGTTACAGCAAACCCCAGTCGTTTCAGGCACGTGACAGATTCCGATGGACTGATATCAATTCCCAGAATTTCCCGAACTCTGTTTGGTCGAAGTGTGATACGTCGTTCGGTGATCTTCTTCGGGTAGACATCAATCGAACCCTTCAGAATTTCACCGCCGGCAATTTCGCAGATCAGGTTCGCAGCACGGTCGACAGCCCATCGTGTAATATTGGGGTCCGCACCTCGTTCGAACCGCTGTGAGGCCTCAGTCGAGATTCCAAATCGCTTCGAAGTTCTCCGAATGCTTTGAGGTCGGAAATACGCGCTTTCCAGGAGCACGTTCACAGTAGTATCGGAAATTTCTGAATTCAAACCGCCCATGACCCCTGCAATTGCGACAGACTGCTTTGCGTCGCAGATCATTAGTGTCTCTGGTGAGAGCAAGCGTGCTTTATGATCGAGGGTTGTGAATGACTCACCAGGAGAGGCTCCCTTCACAATGACGGTATGGTCTGCGAGTTTATCATAATCAAAGGCATGAAGCGGATGACCGCATTCCATGAGAACATAATTCGTTACGTCGACCACTGCATTCACAGGTCGAACACCGACGGTTTGCAGACGCTGCTGCATCCATGGTGGAGATTGGCAGGGTTTTACACCGAGGATTACTCTTGCGGTATATCGAGGACAGTCAATGCGATCTTCAATGCGTATAGTGGCAAAATCGGCGGTCCTCCTTTTGCTCTCTCTCAGATGCAGAGCGGGGAGTTTCAGTTTCGTATTCGTAAATGCTCCCACATCGCGTGCAACACCGACATGGCTCATTGCATCCGGCCGGTTTGGGGTGATGCCAATTTCAAGCACCGTGTCATTCATGCCAAGGTAGGTTGCAAGGGGCTTTCCAACCTTCGCAACAGGATCGAGAACGAGTATTCCATCGCGATCTTCTCCTAGATCGAGCTCAAACGCGGAGCAGATCATACCAAACGAATCGACACCGCGCAATTTCACCTGGGAAAGTGTAAATGGCTTACCTTCCGGATCGTGCTGATCCTTCGGAATAGCTGCGCCAACCAGCCCAACAGCTACCTTCTGACCTTTTGCAACATTTGGTGCTCCGCAGACAATCTGCAAGTGCTCCGATCCCACATCTACCGAGCAAACCGTAAGCCGATCCGCCTGGGGATGCTTCGCGACGCTGAGCACTTCTCCTACCACAAACCGTTCGTACTTTGCACCCAGGTGCTCGATGGCCTCCACCTCGAGACCGGCCATTGTCAGCCTTTGAGCCAGCTCGTCGGGAGAGATACTGATGCTGATATACTGTCTAAGCCAATCGAATGAAATGCGCATAACTACATAGCTTATGGAAATTGCCTCAAGAATCGGACGTCGTTATCGAAAAGTATCCTGATGTCATCAATGCCAAGACGAAGCATCGTGATGCGTTCGATCCCCATCCCGAAGGCGTAGCCGCTGTATTTTTCACTGTTGTACCCCACGGCGTCGAACACGTTGGGATCGACCATTCCGCAGCCAAGGATCTCCAGCCAACCGGTCTGTTTACAGACGCGGCATCCCTTTCCGCCGCAGAGATAACACGTAATGTCCATTTCGGCACTCGGCTCGGTAAAGGGGAAAAAGCTCGGGCGGAAGCGGTACTTCAGCGCGCTCCCGTAGAATTGCTTTGCAAACGCAACAAGTGTCCCCTTCAACTCGCTAAACGTGACACCGGTATCCACATAAATTCCATCAACCTGGTGAAAGAGGCAGTAGCTGCGTGCACTGATTGCCTCATTCCGGTAGACGCGTCCCGGCATGATCGCGCGGACAGGGGGTTTCTGCGATTCCATGATGCGGACCTGTACGGGAGTCGTATGAGTCCGAAGAAGCATTTTATCTGTGATGAAGAACGTATCCTGCATATCACGTGCAGGATGGTCGGGAGGGAAATTCAGGGCTTCGAAATTATGGTAATCATCTTCGATTTCCGGACCTTCGACCGAAATGAATCCCATCCCGAAGAAGATCCGCTTTATCTCGTCGAGAGTTTGCATGATCGGATGCTGGGAGCCCACCCACTGTTTTCTTCCGGGGAGTGTGAGGTCCTGAACCCTCGATGAAGTGCCTTTTCCCTTCTCGAGATCAGACTTCTTTTCGTCGAAATGTAACTGGACGGAGGCCCGCAATTCGTTGAGCGCCTTGCCGACAGCCGGGCGTTCTGCCGGGGATACGGACTTTAACGAATCGAAGAGCTGTGCGATGAGACCTTTGCGGGCAAGGAACTTTACGCGGTATGCCTCCAGCGCGTCGAGTGAATCGACGTGCTGCAGTTCTTCGGATGCTTGTTGCCGGATCCCATGAATGGCATCTTGCATGGCGCTATACTCAGGATGTTGT
>Ga0335077_10007013_pt1 | contig 13943 bp, 10 predicted proteins | sample Lox_Sample_31_FD_207151 | JGI IMG/M metagenome (GOLD analysis project Ga0335077, IMG submission 207151) | Soil microbial communities from Loxahatchee National Wildlife Refuge, Florida, United States - Lox_Sample_3.1 | ecosystem: Environmental > Terrestrial > Soil > Wetlands | place: USA...
CGCTTCTGGTGATGGTGTATACCATTGGCCCGATCTCCGGATGCCACATCAATCCGGCGGTAACGCTGGGAGTCTTACTGGCGAAGAAGATTGACGCCAAAGATGCGGTTGCTTACTGGGTGGCGCAGATTGTGGGCGCGGTGATCGCCTCTGCCTGCATTCTCTTTGTTGCCAACGGCGCCGCCTCCGGTTATGACGTCGCCCAGGCGGGACTTGGCGCCAACGGATATGGCGCACACTCTCCCGGGCAGTACTCGCTGGGCGCCGCCTTCCTGGTCGAGGTCATTCTGACCGCGTTTCTTGTACTTGTTGTGTTGGGCTCAACCGATATCGAGGCCCCAGTCGGGTTTGCCGGCCTGGCTATTGGTCTCGTGCTGACCCTGATTCACCTGGTGGGAATCCCGATCACCAACACTTCGGTCAATCCGGCACGCAGCATTGGGCCGGCGCTCTTTGTTGGCGGTTGGGCCCTGCAGCAACTCTGGTTGTTTATCCTGGCACCTCTCATCGGCGCGGCTATTGCAGCGGTGGTCTATGGGGCTATTCGCATTCCGGCTGAGCTGATCACCACTCCGGAAGCCGAGCGAGCGCTGAAGAGTCAGCAGGCGGAGCGCCGAAAGCGGTGATGATGCAGACCGCAAATTGAAACGTCAAGCTGGAGAATTCGGCCTTTGTATATGCCGGTGAACTGGTTCGCAGTGCTTTACTGGCGAACGCCTGCACCGTACACTGCAACAGGGTTTTTCTCCCCGGGTGCGCGAGGTCCTGCGCCAGCGGCACTCGCTCCGCCATGCTTTTGCAGCGGGGCAACATTTGCTTTGTGAGGTAATCATGCGGATTCGAACGATCTTCTTTCTCTCCATGCTGCTTATCGCCGCACTCGGTGCGGCCCAGACGGCGTCTCCTTCCTCTGAGGTCCCGAAGCAGGTCCCGGGCTTCGATCCGACGGCCATGGACAAGACCGCCGATCCCTGCGTGGATTTCTACCAGTATTCCTGCGGAAGCTGGATGAAGAACAATCCCATCCCGGCCGACAAAGCGCGGTGGGGGCGTTTTGACGCCCTGGCGGAGCGCAACCTCTATGTCCTGCGCGACATCCTGGAAAAGGCCGAGGCACCCGGACAGCACAGTGCCATCGAACAGAAAGTCGGCGATTACTACGCCGCCTGCATGGATGAGGCGACCGTCGAGAACAAAGGCACTGCTCCTCTGCAGCCTCAGATGCAGCGCATAGCCGCCATCAAGTCGAAGCAGGAAATTATTGCGCAAGTGGCCAACATGCATCGCAATGGCATACAGGCGTTGTTCGCTTTCTACTCGATGCCCGACATGCACGACTCGACGTTGACCATTGCGAACCTCGACCAGGGAGGTATCACGCTCCCCGACCGCGACTATTACATCAAGGATGACGCGAAGTCGGTGGAGACACGCCAGAAATATCAGGAGCACGTGCAGAAGATGTTCGAGCTGGCGGGTGACAAGCCTGACGTTGCCGCCGCAGAAGCCAAGACCGTGTTGGCCATCGAAACCGGGCTGGCAAAGGCCTCGATGGATCGTACCGAGCGTCGCGATCCCCACAAGCGCGATCACATGATGCAAGTGACTGAGATCGCGGCTGCCGCTCCGAATTTTCAGCTCACGGAATACTTTGCCGGCAACGGCTCGCCGAAGTTCTCGAGCTTGAACGTGGGTAATCCTGACTTCTTCAAGGCAGTGAACGAGCAGATCAATGCTGCGTCGCTCGAGGACTGGAAGACCTATCTCCGTTGGCGGACCATTGACACGATGGCCCCGACGCTGTCGAAGGCCTTCGTGGACGAAGACTTCCAGTTCAGGAACGCCTACATGCAGGGAACGAAGGAGATCGAGCCGCGCTGGAAGCGCTGCGTGCGCTCCACCGACCGCGCTCTCGGCATGGCACTGGGCGAGCTGTACGTTGACAAGGTTTTCGGACCGGACAACAAGGCGCGTACCGCAAAGATGGTGCAAGCCATCGAGCTGGCGATGCACACCGACATCGGGCAGTTGACCTGGATGTCGGATGCCACCAAGCAGCAGGCCTACAAGAAGCTGCAAGCCATCGTGAACAATGTGGGTTACCCGGACAAGTGGCGCGATTACAGCACTGTGGTTGTGGCGCGCGATGACTACGCCGGTAACCACACGCGGGCTGCGGCCTTCGAAACCCAACGCCAGTACAAGAAAATCCAGAAGCCGACCGACCGCAAGGACTGGACGATGACACCCCCCACGGTGAACGCCTACTACCGCCCACCGATGAATGACATCAACTTCCCGGCCGGCATTCTGCAGCCACCGTTCTACGGCACCAGCATGGACGACGCGGTTAACTTCGGCGCCATCGGCGTGGTCATTGGGCACGAGTTGACGCACGGCTTCGACGACCAGGGCCGCAAGTACGATGCTGTGGGTAATCTGACCGACTGGTGGACGGCGGAGGACGGCAAGCAGTTCGAGGAAAAAGCCAACTGCACCGCCGAGGAGTATTCCAGCTTCGTCGCAGTGAAGGACGACAAAGGCGAAGTGAAGGTCAATGGCAAGCTCACGCTGGGCGAAAACACGGCCGACAATGGCGGCCTGAAGCTGGCCTACATGGCGCTGATGAACATGCTCGCCAGCACGCCGGAAAAGCCCATCGCGGGCTACACGCCGCAGCAGCGCTTCTTCCTTGCCTATGGCCAGATCTGGTGCCAGAACGTGACCGACCAGCAGGCGCGCGTGCTGGCCATTATTGATCCGCACTCGCCGGGACGCTGGCGGGTCAATGGAGCGGTGCAGAACTCGGCTGCATTTCAGGAAGCGTTTGGCTGCAAGGCGGGCCAGCCCATGGTGCGCGATCCGGCGTGCCGGGTGTGGTAAGACGCAAACACGCTGCGCGGTGCTTGCAATTAATCCTGTAGAACTGAATGCGACGCCACGCTGTCAGAGTTGCGCCGCCGCAGCCTCTTACTATCCACGTGACACGCGAGGATTCCGTCAAGGACGCTGAACGCGAGTGGCACGACGCCATCTACAAGGCGCATGCCCACGAGGCCCACCCAGCAACCCCAGCCGAGTTCCTGGAATTGTTTCGCCGCATCGAACTCACCCCTTTCTGTGAGGGCGGCTGGAATTGGTGGGCCGATGTGCGACGCGAGGCCCTGGATGCAGTAGGTGACGTGCGCGGGCTTCGCGTTCTTGACTACGGCTGCGGCTACGGCAGGCTCGGAATCTATCTGGCCCTTTGCGGGGCACAGGTATGGGGATTTGACCTTTCTCCGGCGGCGGTAGAAGCCGCCAGCCAGGCGGCATCTCGCTATGGGCTCTCCGCTCAGTTTGAAACCATGGACGCGGAAGAACTCCGCTATGGCGAGGATTTCTTTGACTTGGTCCTCGGCTTTGGAGTGCTGCACCACGCGATCAAGTATCCCGGCTCCGGCTCCGAACTGCTTCGGGTCCTCAAGCCCGGTGGCAGAGCGGTGTTCTGCGAAGGACTGGGAGAGAACCCGCTGATAAATCTGGCACGCACCTTTACGGTGGCAGACGCAGAGGCCGGCGACGCCAGGCTTACGGCGCGGAGCATCCATGCTTTCGGCGCCGGGTTCAGCCATGTACGAATCGAACGTCGCCACCTGCTTTACACAGCAAAGAGACTGGCAAGACTCCCCAATCCCGACCCGTACGCCGCTGTAAGGCCTCGCCCTTTCTGGAGGCTCGTAAAGGTTGTAGACAATACGATCCTGCGCGTCACCCCGCTGCAACGGTATTGCGGAGAGGTAATCGTATTTCTTCAGAAGTGAGAGACGGGACGGGCATGGGGAGACTGACTGTGCCGCGCAACGGCGCGACGGAGTCTTTCAGACGGGAAGCAGAACATTGTCAATCAGCCGGGTCGTGCCGATGTAGGCCGCGACAGCGATCAGCGCGCCTTGCGAGGCTTCGGCGACGGGATCGAGGGTGTCGGGATTAACAATCGCGAAATAGTCCAGGCGTGCGCCCGGTTCTTCCGCGATGACCTGTTTTCCTATCTCGATCAACTTTGCGGCATCGCGCTCGCCGGACTCGGCCGCGGCCTGCACCTCCATCAGCGAACGACGCAGCACCAGTGCCTCCTGCCGCTGTTGCGGCGTCAGGTAAGCGTTGCGAGAGCTCATCGCCAGCCCGTCTGATTCACGCACGATGGGACAGACGATCAGCTCGACATCCAGGTCGAGGTCGTGCACCATCTTGCGCAGCACCGCGACCTGAGCAGCGTCCTTCTGCCCGAAGAAGGCAAAATCAGGCCGGACGATCTCGAAAAGCTTTGCAACCACCGTGGCCACCCCGCGAAAGTGTCCGGGACGCGAGCCGCCGTCCAGCTTGCCGCTGATCTCGTCCACCAGCACGTAGGTCTTGGCTCCGGGCGGGTACATCTCGTCCACACCGGGAATGAACAGCAGGTCCACGCCAAGTTCCTGCAGCTGCTGAGCGTCGTGCTCCAATGTCCGCGGATACTTGGCAAGATCCTCCGACGGGCCGAATTGCAGCGGGTTGACGAAGATGGACACCGCAGTCGCTTCGCACCGCGCCTTCGACGCCCGCACCAGCGAGAGATGTCCTTCGTGCAGCGCACCCATGGTGGGCACAAACCCCAGTGTCCTGCCTTGCCGCTGTACCTGGCGGCAAGCAGTTTTCATTCCTGCGATGGTTTCAATGCGTAGCATGATTCTCAGTGTGGCTTGGGAGGTGTCGTCTTTGGCTTTGGGGGAATCTCGTCAGTTGCGCCGGGTGGGGGCTCCGGCTCCGGCAACGTCCAACTGGCCAGCACCTGTGTGAAAATCGGCTCCAGCCGCGCCAGGTCTTGCGGTGCACTCTTCAGCGCTACCGAATAAATCTCGTTGTCCGGCCCCTCGATGAAGACCATCTCCTCGATCCAGTCGCGCGCGCTGGATTTGTCCTGATAGCGCACCTTCAGCAGTTCCGCCGGCTTGTGGTCCACGGTGCGCTGCTGGCGTTGCACCATCTCGTAGTCCTGTCCCCGCTCGCGCAAGCCGGATGTTGCCTGCTGGATGACGCCGTCCAAACCGACGGGTTCTTCGTCGCCTTCCGGCGGAGGCACAACCATCGCCACGGTGATCGCATTCCACAGCGTGCGGTCTTGCGTCTGTGCAGGAGCAATCACCACGCCGTAACCGGCAAAGATCTCACCCAGCATCGACCACGAGCTCGGATACTTGAAGCAGAAGCCGCCTTCCGGCTGGCAGTAACGCTTCCACACCGCGGATTTGGCGGGCGGCTTGTGGGTAGGTGTTTGGTCCTCCGCGGCGGCAAAACCGCCAACCGTCACCGTCAGCAGCAGACTCCAGAGAACGAAACGCATGCCCTACACTTGCACAGCCCGCTTGCGTTCCGCAATTGCCTGCAGCGACGACAGCGTCTCTTTGGGCAGGTGGTACGACTCGGCATCGGACGGATAGCCGCCTGACTTCACATCGTCCTTGAAAGCCAGCACCGCCGACGTGATTGCAGATCCCAGGTCAGCGTAACGGCGCACAAACTTGGCGGGCGGCGCAAAGGTCAAACCAAGCAAGTCGTGAAAAACCAGCACCTGGCCGTCGCACTCGGGACCGGCGCCGATGCCGATGGTCGGAACCTCCAGCTCGGCCGTGATCATGGCCGCCACCTCGCGAGGGATGCCTTCCAGCACCACGCAGCAGGCTCCGGAGCGTTCCAGAGCAAGAGCGTCGTGCATAAGCTGCTCGACGGCCTTCAGTGTCTTGCCCTGCACCTTGTAGCCACCCATGGCGTGCAGCGATTGCGGCGTGAGCCCGATGTGGCCGACTACAGGGATTTCGGCCTCGACCAGGCGCTCGACCAGGCGAGCGCGCTTCTCGCCACCTTCAATCTTTACCGCTTCAGCGCCCGCGTCCTTGACGAAGCGCGCGGCGTTGCGTAGCGCTTCGCGCAGGCTGACGTGATAGGAGGCGAAAGGCATGTCGGCGATCAGAAATGCGTGCTTCACGCCCCGCCGCACGGCGCGAGTGTGATGCAGCATCTCCTGCATGGTGACGGGCAGAGTGTTCTCGTAGCCGAGCATCACCATGCCGAGTGAATCGCCGACCAGGATCATGTCGATCCCGGCCTCGTCCACCAGGCGCGCGCCCGCGTAGTCGTAGGTGGTCAGGCAGGTGATGAGTTCGTGACGCTCTTTCTTTTCGAGAAGGGTGGAAGCGGTGATTTTGGAGCGAAAGTCTCCGGTGGTGATGCTCACAATGTCCTCCAGTGCAGTTCCCAACTTCGGGATACCGTCTGTTACGGCCTCACATGCGGGAAGGGAAGCCCGCTGGCAACCGGAGGAATTTTACACCCGCCGGGGAGGCCGTCAATGACCTTTTCGATGTAGGAGTACGCGTTTGCGATGCGGAATTGCCCTTTCGGTGGAAGATCGCGGGGGTAAGGGAGTTCAGGCGGGGCGCTTGGCGACTGCGGGCTTCTGCCACGGACGCTGAGGGCGTTCCGCTTCCGGCAGATCACGATTGCGCAGCCGGTCGTACATGTAGGACTCGCTCACCGTGCCCAGACCTTCGTTGTAAAGACTGATGGCGCCGATTCCTTCCTTTAGCCCCTCGGCGAAATCGTGCAATGCTTTCAGGTGATCGGCGGTGGCTGGGTAGTCTGCCTTGCTGGTTCTCAGTACTTTCTGGTGCCCAAGATCCACGAGCTTGGAGATCTCGCCGCCGATGACATAGCCAGGGTAGGCGAAAATCTTCACGCCACCGCCCGGGCTGGGTTCTATGGCAGCGGAGGCGTGAAATTTCTTGAGGAAAACGCGGTTGGTGCCGGGTGCTTCCAGCACATCGAAGCCATGGTCGCGAAACCAGGCGACAGCCTCTTCGAAGGACTTCGTTTTGATCTTCTTTGCCATTGAATCAGGTGCGGCCCTAGCCGCGAATTCACACTCTCGCACAGTCGAAGGTCAAACAGCAACTCTGAGTGATATGGAATCAGATGAGGAACTGCTTCGCAAAGTCGCAAGAAGGTAGCAACTAGCAATTAGCAACTAGCAACTAGCAACTAGCAACTAGTATTCACCCCTTTTGCCAGTCACAAGAGCTTCACCCCGCGACGGCGTACGGGACCCAGCCATTTGCTGCGACATTGCCGCCCTCGAACTAGTTGCAAGCCGCTAGTTGCTAGTTGCTGATTGCCGCTGATTGCCAGTTGCCAATTGCTAGCCGCCAGTCGCTGCCTGCTACAATCTCCCTTCCTTTATGCTGCGTTTTTCGACGGCGGGTGAATCGCACGGAGAGGCGCTGGTGGCGCTGCTCTCGGGCATGCCTGCGGGTTTGGCCGTCGATATCGACTTCGTGAATCGTGAGCTGTGGCGGCGTCAGCAGGGTTACGGACGCGGCGGCCGGATGCGCATCGAGCGTGACCAAGCGCACATCCTGAGCGGCGTCCGGCATGGTAAGACCATCGGTTCGCCCATCGCCATCATGCTTGCCAACAAGGACTGGCAGAACTGGACAGACGCGCTGCCGGTGGAGGAAGGCGATCCCGGGAAGCACAAGCGTGTGGCCTCGCCGCGACCGGGTCACGCTGATCTGGCCGGGGCACTCAAGTACAACTTTTCCGAAGCGCGCTACGTGCTGGAGCGGGCATCAGCTCGGGAGTCGGCGGCGCGCGTTGCAGTGGGAGCGATCGCCAAGCTGTTGCTGCGCGACCTGGGAATCGAAGTGTCGAGTCATGTGATCGCGGTCGGCAACGTGCGGCTTGATGCTCCTGTCTCATGGGAGGCGATCCAGGCGCTTGCGGAGAACGAAGAAGTCGTGCTCAACTGCGCCAATCAGGAAACCGAAGCCCGCATGAAGGAGCAGGTGGACCTTGTGCTGCGGACGGGCGATTCAGTTGGTGGCATCTTCGAAGTGGTGGCACACAATGTGCCGCCCGGTCTCGGCACCTATGCCAACTGGGATGAGCGGCTGGACGCGCAACTCGCAGCGGCAGTGATGTCGTTGCAGGCGGTTAAGGCGGTGGAGCTCGGCGATGCGGTGCGGGCGGCGACTTCACTCGGCTCCGAAGTGCATGATGAGATAGCTTACGAACGCGAACCCGCAAACGCCTACACAGGTTTCACACGGCGTTCGAACCACGCCGGCGGACTGGAAGGCGGCGTTTCCAACGGCCAGGACATTCGCGTGCGCGGCTATCTGAAGCCGATTTCCACGCTGCGGCGTCCGCTCGCCTCAGTGGACTTCGCCACTCGCGAACCGGTGAAGGCGGCTTACGAACGTTCCGATGTGTGTGTCGTACCTGCGGCGGGCGTGGCGGCTGAGGCCATGGTGGCGTTGACACTGGCCCGTTGCACGCTAGAAAAATTCGGGGGCGACTCGATGCTGGAAGTGCGGAGGAACTTCAACGGCTACTGCCAACAGTTGCGAAACTTCTAAATGATCTATCCCATCGTGAAATATGGCGACCCGGTCCTGGAGAAGCCCGCCGCCCCCATCACAGTATTCGATGACGAGTTGCGCAAGCTGGTGGAAGACATGTTCGAGAGCATGTACGCCGCGCACGGCGTTGGCCTGGCGGCGCCGCAGATCGGAATCAGCAAGCGCATCGCTGTGATCGACATCACCTTCAAAGAGGACCCAAACGCCAAGATTGTGCTCGTCAATCCCGAGATCGTCCACACCGAGGGGAAACTTTCCACAAACGAGGGTTGCCTCAGCCTGCCGGAATTTCGCGAAAAAGTGACGCGGCCGCGCAAAGTCACTGCGCGAGCGCAGGACGCCGAGGGCAAGACCATCGAAGTTACCGGAGAGGACCTGCTGGCGCGCGCCCTGGTGCACGAGACCGATCACCTCAACGGCAAGCTTTACTTCAACCACATCAGCGCGCTCAAGCGCGACATGATGAAGCGCAAAATTCGCAAGCTGATGAAGCAGGGCGAGTGGTGAAGACAATTCGCCACCTTTAGGCTTCGCTCCGGGCAGGCTACGGCACCGAGGCCGCGAATAAGAATCAACCACGGATAGCCGCGGATGAACACGGACAGGCGAACCCAAATTCAGTCCCAAGAAATCGTGTTTATCCGCGAGCATCCGTGGTTAATGTAGTAAAAGGCAATTCGGATGATGGACCTGGTCTTCTGCGGCACGCCGCTGTTCGCGGTGCCCACCCTGGAAAAGCTGGTGTGTGCCGGCTTTCGCGTGAAACTGGTGGCAACCCAGCCCGCCCGTCCCAGCGGACGCGGCCTGGAGCTGGCGGCGTCGCCCGTGAAGCAGACGGCTCTGACCTTGGGTCTGCCTATCACTCAGCCGGAGAAGATCAAGAACAACGCCGAATTTCGTGCACGACTGGAGAGCATCGCGCCGGAAGCGATCATTGTCGTTGGCTACGGTCGCATGATTCCCCAGTGGATGATCGATTTGCCACGGCTGGGCAACCTGAACCTGCATGCCTCGCTGTTGCCCAAGTATCGCGGGGCCGCGCCGATCCAATGGGCCATCGCGCGGGGCGAAACCATCACCGGCGTGACCACGATGCGGATCGATGCCGGCCTTGATACCGGCGACATTTTGCAGCAGTCGGAGGAGCGCATCAAGCCGGAGGACACCGCGCTCACGCTCGCGCCACGCCTGGCGCAGACTGGCGCGGAATTGATGATAACGACCCTTGCAGGCCTGAAGAACGGAACAATCACGCCTCGGCGCCAGGACGACTCACAGGCAACACTTGCGCCGATTCTCAAGCGCGAAGACGGGCTGCTCGATTTCTCGCGCACAGCGGTAGAGGCGTGGAACAGGCTGAGGGGATTCCAACCTTGGCCAGGGGCGTTCACCCTTTTCCGCAGCAAGACGTTACACCTGCACTCGGCGATGCCGTTATCCGCGCACACCAACATTGCGCCCGCTCACTTCGCCCTCGAGAACGAGCGCCTGCTGCTGGGCTTCGCCCACGGCACCGTCCTGGAAGTGCAGGAGCTCCAGCTTGAGGGCAAGAAACGCATGAGCGCGCGTGATTTTATCAATGGATACAGGCCGAAGAGCGACGAGGTGGCAGGAAATAGCAACAGCAATTGACTACCCTCTGATCACTATCACAACCTCGTGTGACGCCTGCACTTTTCCCGCCACCCGAAGAAGCACATGCTTAAATCCCGAGGAGAACTTTCCGGCTCCCGAGAGCCCGTGTGTGTTCATGTGGAAGGCGCATTACATCGTCAACTTACTTACTGCACGCCGTCCCATTTCGAAAAGCTGCCACGGCCGTAACTGAGCCGGACCTGTTCGTCCTTGCTGGCATTCTTACATTTATTCATTCGGAGGCTGTCATGCCCATCAACAAGCAAGATGCACTCGACTACCACTCTTCGCCACGACCTGGGAAAACGGAAGTCGTCGCCACCAAGCCCTGTGCCACCCAACGCGATCTAAGCCTTGCCTACACACCAGGCGTTGCTGTCCCCTGCCTGGAGATCGAGAAGAAACCGCAAGACGCATTCAAATACACCAACAAGGGCAACCTTGTTGCAGTGGTTACGAATGGCACCGCTGTACTGGGACTCGGCGACATCGGCGCTCAAGCCGGTAAACCGGTCATGGAAGGCAAAGGTGTCCTGTTCAAGAGATTTGCCGGTATCGATGTGTTCGACATCGAACTGAACACCCATAATCCCGACGAAATCATCAAAGCCGTCCAACTGCTGGAGCCCACTTTCGGCGGCATCAACCTCGAAGACATCAAAGCCCCGGAGTGCTTCTACATTGAGGAAACCCTCAAGAAGACCATGAAAATCCCCGTCTTCCACGACGACCAGCACGGCACGGCGATTATCACCGGGGCGGCGCTGCTCAACGCAGTGGAGTTGACGGGAAAGCGACTGGACCAGATCAAGGTGGTGGTCAACGGCGCGGGCGCGTCCGGCCTTGCTACGGCTGAGCACTACATTTGCATGGGCGTGAAGCGCGAAAACATCACCATGGTTGACACTAAGGGTGTCGTCTACAAGGGCCGCAAAGAAGGAATGAATCCTTACAAGGAGAAGTTCGCTAAGGAAACTCCCATGCGGACGCTCGCTGATGCCGCTAAGGGCGCTGACCTTCTGCTCGGTCTTTCCGTAAAGGGCGCATTCTCGCCGGAGATGATCGCGTCCATGGCGCCGAATCCGATGGTCTTCGCCATGGCGAACCCTGACCCGGAAATTACCTACGAGGAAGCCCGCGCCGTCCGCGATGACATCATTATGGCTACGGGGCGCTCGGACTATCCCAACCAGATCAACAACGTCCTGGGGTTCCCGTTCATCTTCCGTGGCGCGCTTGACGTACACGCCACCACTATCAACGAAGAAATGAAGCTGGCAGCCAGTTACGCGTTGGCAGCGCTGGCGAAAGAGGACGTTCCCGACTCAGTTTGCCGCGCCTATGGCGTGGAGAAGCTGAAGTTCGGCAGGGATTACATCATTCCCACGCCGTTCGATCCGCGGGTGCTGGTATGGGAAGCGTCGGCGGTGGCCAAGGCCGCAATCGAGACCGGCGTGGCGCAGAATCCGGTGGATATTGCGCAATACCGTGAGCAGCTGGAGAACCGTTTAGGCAAGGCACACGAGCTGATGCGTGTCATGGTGCGCAAAGCCCAGACAAATCCCAAGCGCGTCGTTTTTCCTGAGGGTTCACACCAGAAGATCCTGCGTGCCTGCCATGTTCTGACTGAGGAAAAAATCGCCATTCCCATCCTGCTGGGCAAGACGGAGGAAATCCGGCGCACGGCGGCGGAGCTGGGAGTGCCGCTCAAAGGCGTGACGATTGTCGAAACGGCGACCGCACCACGCCGTGCCGAATATGTCCGCGAGTTTTATCGGTTGCGGCAACGCAGGGGAGTAACCCTGGGTGCGGCCGATGAGCTGATGAATGATCCCAATATCTTCGGCTCGATGATGGTTCGCACGGGTGATGCCGACGCGCTGGTCTCCGGCGTCACGCAGAACTACCCCGACACCATCCGTCCGGCGCTGCAGGTGATCGGCGTGCGTGAGGGGATCCACAAGGTATCCGGCCTCTACATCGTCATCACTCGCAAGGGCGACCTGTACTTCCTGGCCGATGCCACGGTCAACATCGAACCGACCGCCGAGGACCTGGCAGAGATCGCGCTCTGCACGGCCCAGGAAGCGCGCCGGTTCGACATTGAGCCCCGCGTGGCCATGCTGTCGTTCTCCAGCTTCGGCAGCACCAAGCATCCGCTGTGCGAGAAGATGCGGCGGGCAACCCGGCTGGCCCAGTACGCCGATCCCACGCTCATCATTGACGGCGAGGTGCAAGGTGATGTTGCACTCAGCGGCAAGCGACTGGAAGCGGCGTTCCCGTTCTCGTCGCTTAAGGGCGGAGCCAACGTGCTGATCTTCCCCGATCTGGAGGCCTGCAACATCGCGTGCAAGCTGCTCGCGGGCATCGGAGGATTCGAGGTCGTTGGCCCGATTCTCATGGGCATGGCGAAGCCGGTTCACCTGCTGCAACGTGGCGTGGAGGTGGAAGCCGTGGTCAACATGGCAACCATCGCCGTCGTGGATGCGCAGGACATCGCGTTTACGGCAGCTACCCGCGAAGAACGTACGGCAGCCGTAACTATGGCTTAATACGTCTCGTAGTTGGCTTCTTTCGGGCGCGCTGGCAACGGCGCGCCAATTTTTGGTGTGCCGAGCATGTTCAACAGCTTGGAGGTGAAATTCCTCTTCACATCCTGATGGAGGAGAAGTGATAGCGAAGCGCAAGGGCGTCGTCGCGAGGCGGGGTCTGAAAGAAGCGTAGAGCAAAGGCGCGAGCCGATGAACAAAAACCGGATGAAGAGGCCTACGGCAGCGGGCGAGCGGGCCAAAAACCGCGAAGCCCACGTCCATCAAGGCTGCTGGTGGTAAATCCGGCGGTTGTGCGCTGAAGGCGGTTGAGCTTACCTCGGGAGATCTGCAGCGTGTCCCGGAAACGGGACTGAGGGTGGAGTGATTCACTCTGACCGCGCCGCAGAAGTCAGCAGCGGGCGTAGTAGTCCTGGCGAGTCGGGACGAAGGCCCAAACGGAAGGAGCGGCGAGTAGCCGGCGGGACTCGATGGGCGGCAAGCGGCAGAAGAACCAGCTACAGATGGTGCTGGCCTTCACTGGCGAGGGAAGGAGTGAAGCTCCAACGGCTCGGCGGGAAGGGACCGAAACGTCCACGGCGAAACGCGGGTGCGAAAGCCCGGTTATCGGCGAGCAAGTGATGGAAGAGGTCTGCGGCAGGGAGAACCTGCTGCGGGCCTTGCGACGAGTGAAGTCGAATAAAGGGAGTCCGGGGATCGACGGCATGACAGTCGGCGTGTTGCCGGGCTACCTGAAGCAGCACTGGCCAGCCATTCGGGATCAGTTGCTGAGCGGGAGCTACAAGCCGCAGCCGGTAAGACGGGTGGAAATCCCCAAGCCGGACGGAGGAGTGAGAAAGCTAGGCATTCCGACGGTGCTGGATCGGTTCATCCAGCAAGCGGTGATGCAGGTTCTGCAGCGGCAATGGGACCGAACCTTCTCCGAACATAGTCATGGGTTTCGACCCGGGCGCAGCGCCCATCAGGCAGTGGCGAAGGCGCAGCAGTATGTGCGTGCAGGCCGCCGCTGGGTGGTAGACCTCGACTTGGAGAAGTTCTTTGATCGAGTGAACCACGACCGGCTGATGAGCGCGATGGCCCGCCGCGTCAGAGACAAGCGGATGCTGAAGCTGATCCGCGCGTTTCTGCAAGCGGGGGTGATGGAGAATGGGCTGGTAAGTCCGGTAGACGAAGGTACGCCGCAAGGCGGGCCGTTGTCACCACTGCTCTCGAATCTGGTGCTCGATGAACTCGACCGGGAGTTGGAGCGGCGCCGGCATCGCTTCGTGCGCTACGCGGATGATTGCAATATCTACGTAGCAAGCGAGCGGGCCGGGAAGCGGGT
>Ga0335077_10007014_pt1 | contig 13943 bp, 10 predicted proteins | sample Lox_Sample_31_FD_207151 | JGI IMG/M metagenome (GOLD analysis project Ga0335077, IMG submission 207151) | Soil microbial communities from Loxahatchee National Wildlife Refuge, Florida, United States - Lox_Sample_3.1 | ecosystem: Environmental > Terrestrial > Soil > Wetlands | place: USA...
AGCAGCCTCCCCAGGACATGGGCCTGATCCGCGTGACCGTGCCCGAAGCGCGCAGGCTGCTCGCGGCGCCCGCACGTCAGACCTTCCGAAACTCCCTGGAGGTCTTGGAAGGCGCGGCCCTGACCTGGACCACCACAGGTCAACGCCGACGTGGCGTGCCAGTGAGTGACTGTGATTCACCGCTGATCACCGTCCGATCGGGCACGCCAATGGGCACGCCTCAGGGTGGTCAGTGTGATCTTAGTAGTGCTTGGGCGCGAAGACGATAATCACCTCCTGGCGGTGGCTGCGTCTCGCTCGTTTCACACGCTCCGCGCATAAGCTGATACTAAGAGATACTGCCGATGCCCCCCTCCGAGCCACTTAGCATGAGCAAGAAATCAGGTGGCAGTCATGACGGAGCGCCAACTGGACAAGCTGCCTGCATGGCTGCTGTCGGTCATTCTCGTGGTCATCATGCTCGCCGTAGCGATCTACGTCTTCCTCGTGCTGATCAGGTAGGTGAGCGGCTGTGACGACGATCAAGTTTGGCGTGCAGCACGACGGTGCGGCAACCGAGCAGGAGCCCGTAAACGACGCGGGAAGCGGCAGGCTGTAGCCGTGCTGACACTGTTGGTCATCCTTGTACAGGTGAAGCCAAACGGTAACCAGTTCCCGTGGACGAGCAACCTGAGCACGGTGAACCTCCACGGCCACCGGTACCTGGCGACTCCCATGCAGACGGGTGTCGGCTGGATCAACTTCCCGGTCTACAAGCGCGCCAGCGCGTGCCCGCCAGGACAGTGCGCCAGGGTGTGGCCGTACGTGCTCACGGCAGGTCACCCAGGGACGTCAAATGGCGTGCACGCGTCGGCCGTGGGCACCCGCTCGACCGGCCTCGGCGTGCAGGTGACCTACAAGGGCCACGCGTTGTACCTGTTCTCCAACGAGACGCTGAACCCCAAGACCCTCACGGCGGCGGGCAACGGGAATGGGGTGGGAGGCTTCTCGCTCGTCAGCCCATGATTCGGAGGGGGCCAGCGTCGCCGCAATGCCAGTCGACACGACTGCTAACGGCGCTGGCCCCACTGGTGCTGGCGTCAGGGGCCACCACTCGGGGGAAGTCACGCCAAGCAACAAGGCTGGCGGACCGTCGGGCGCGCCGACGACGTTTGACGGGCCACTTTGCCGGCGCGTCAGCCCTTGTCCTCGCTGGGCCCGACGTCGAGTGTCACCACATCGGTGTCGGGGCGGGTCACCGAGCGTCGACCGCTCGCCGTTTGCCAGTACGTCTCCTTGCCCAGCAATGCCTCACCGAACCGGTCGAACTCGGCGATCACTTTCCGCGTTGCCGCACTCACGGCCTCGCGGGTCCGTTCGCCCAGCTCCTCTAGCTGTCGAGACACCTCAAGCTGGATGTGAGCGGCAACCTCGTCCTGCGCCAAGGCGTGCAACTCCTTCTTCGCCTCGCGCACCGCGGCTCGCAGATCCTTCGTGGCGGCATGGGCTTCGCGGACCATCTCGCGGCACTCCCCAACCGCCGCTTCCATTCGCTCGAGTTCGCTCACGGCATCCTCCTCGCTCATCGGCGGGACCCGGGGCGCGCCCATCTTGACCGGCAATCGATCTGAGCGCGCCGCGGTGCCTCGTCGAACGTGGCCAAACGGCCAGGCCGGCGACGACGTTGCGCTGTACGGCTGAGCTCTTGACGGACCGGCTGAACGGGACCGGACCTGATCTCGTTTCTGCACATCCACGTCCTGCGCAGCCACGAGGAAGCGGAGCGGCACCTCGTCACACTACCAACCGACACGAGGCTGGGGCATCGGCCGCCTGGCTCGGCGACCCGGTGCAGACGGCGACCCGGTGCAGACGGCGACCCGGTGCAGACGGCGTACACGACGTACGCTCACATGGTGCCCGGTGCAGGCGACCGGGGCCGGGAGGTGTTGGACCTGTTTTCTCACGCGAAGTGCCCTCACAGGGATGCGCCGTGATGCTCCACCGCAGGTCAGCGTGCTCCGGTACGACTTCAAGCGAATTGAGGCGCCGACATGCCGGACGAAGTGCTGCTCGAGATCGAAGCGGGGATCGCCGTGCTCACCATCAACCGGCCCGAGGCGAGGAACGCCGTTAACGGCGCGGTCGCGGCGGGCATCGCTGGCGCGGTAGGGGAGCTCGACAGCCGCAAGGATGTTTCCGTCCTCATTCTCACCGGCGCGGGAGGGACGTTCAGCGCCGGCATGGACCTCAAGGGGTTCCTCAGCGGCGACAACCCGATGGCGGGCGGCCGCGGGTTCGGTGGTCTCACCGAGCAGCCCCCGGACAAGCCGATCATCGCCGCGGTCGAGGGATATGCCCTCGCCGGCGGCTTCGAGCTTGCCCTCGCCTGCGACCTCATCGTCGCGAGCGAGGACGCGGGCTTCGGCCTGCCCGAGGTAACCCGGGGCCTCGTGGCTGGCGCAGGCGGCCTGCTGCGCCTGCACCGCCGGATCCCTTACCACATCGCCATGGAGATCGCGCTGACCGGCGCGCGGGTCCCCGCCGCCAGGCTGCACGACGCGGGGCTCGTCAACCGCCTCGTCCCGGCTGGCGAGGCCCTGGCCGTGGCCCGGGAGCTCGCCACCAGCATCGCGGCTAACGCGCCGCTCGCGCTTGCCGCGAGCAAGCGGATCATCGTCGAGTCGGCCGACTGGCCTGCCGCGCATGCCTTCGCCAGGCAGGCCGAGGTCGCCGCGCCCGTCTTCGGCTCCAAGGACGCGATGGAGGGGGCGGCCGCATTCGCGGCGAAGCGGCCGCCCGCCTGGCGGGGCGAGTGATTTCCCGCAGACATCCCGCAGTTGCGGGCTGTGCCAGCGCGGTCTCATCAGCGCCGCCCCACCGCGCGACGTCCGCTCGGCCATCTCAGCGGTCTCATCACCGTCGCCACCGTAGGATCGGTGCCGCGGCACCCGCACCGACCGATGGAGGCGTGGATGTGTGGAATCGCAGGTTGCCTGGCCCTTGCGCCGTCCGCAGGCCCGGACACGCGCTGGGTGGAGGAGGCGGCGAAGCGCATCGCCCACCGCGGACCTGACGACGATGGCACCTACAGCGACTTCGACGTCGCGCTCGGCTTCAAGCGCCTCGCGATCATCGATCTTTCCCCCGGTGGCCACCAGCCGATGTGCACGGCAGACCGTCGCTACTGGATGGTCTACAACGGTGAGATCTACAACTACATCGAGCTCGCGCAGGAACTGCGCGCCGAGGGTGTGCGGCTGCGGACAAGCTCCGACTCGGAGGTGCTGCTGGAGACCTATGCCAGGTCGGGCAGGGAAATGGTAAGCAAGCTTCGCGGCATGTACGCGTTCGCCATCTGGGACACGCACAGGCGTGAGTTGTTCTGCGCGCGTGATCCGTTCGGCATCAAGCCGTTCTTCTACCGCTTCGATGGCGGGATGCTCAAGTTCGCCTCGGAGAAGAAGGCACTGGCGGAACCCGGCGAGCTGACCCGGCTCGACGGCGACGCTGTGCGCAGGTACCTGGCGTTCCAGTACGTGCCGGCCCCCGCGACGCTCACCCCGCCTGTCCGGATGCTGCCCCCCGGGCACGTGCTGACGGCGCGGCCAGGGGTGCGGCCCGATCCCGGGGCAGTGCCCGCCGCGCCGGGATCGTCAGACGGCAGCGTCGAGGTCGCCAGGTTCTGGGGCGCGGAGCTGCGCCCCGCGGCGGCCGCCCGGCCGGGAACCCCGGGCCGGATCCTGCAGGTCATGCGGGACTCGGTCGACGTTCATCTGCGCAGCGACGCGCCGCTCGGCGCATTCCTTTCCGGCGGGATCGACTCCGCCGCCATCTGCGCGCTTGTCGCGGAGCGCCGTCCCGACCTGCTGACCTTCACGGTCGGCTTCGAGCGTGAGGGCTACAGCGAGATCGACCGCGCGCAGGAGACCGCGGCCGCGCTCGGTGTGAAGTCGATGCCCTACGTCATCGGCGTCGAGGAATTCATGCGCCACCTGCCGCAGATTGTCTGGCACCTTGATGACCCGATGGCCGACGCGGCCGCGGTTCCGCTGTGGTTCGTGGCCAGGGAAGCACGCAGGCACGTCAAGGTGGTGCTGTCCGGAGAGGGCTCGGATGAGCTGTTCGGCGGCTACCTCATCTACCATCAGCCTGGCGTGGTGCGGGCAGGAGAGAAGCTGCCCGGCTGGGGGCGGTCGTCCTTGCAGCGGGCCGCTGCCCTCATCCCGGCCGGAGTCAAAGGCAAGGGCCTGCTCGAACGTACCTCCACGCCGCTGCGGCGCAGGTTCATCGGCAATGCGCACGTCTTCACCGGCGATCAGATCGACCTGATCGCGGGCAGCGGCGCCGATGGCAACGCGAGCCCCTATGACGTTACCGACCCGGTGTACGCACTCGCGCAGCGCTGGGGCCTGGACGATGTGGCCACGATGCAACTGGTGGATATCAACACCTGGCTCGCTGGCGACATCCTGGTGAAAGCGGACCGGATGACCATGGCACACGGCCTCGAACTTCGGGTGCCCTTCCTCGATTCCGCGGTGCTGGCGGTGGCGGCGCAGCTCGCCAAGGAGGAGAAAACGGGCGGCGGCACGACGAAGTACGCGCTGCGCGAGGCGATGAGCGAGCTGCTACCCCGGTCCGCCGTGCAGCGGGCGAAGCTGGGTTTCCCGGTTCCGGTCGGACACTGGTTGAAGGGCCAGATGCATGAGTTCGCGCACCGTCTGCTGAGCGAGGCGCAAACCGGCGAATGGGTGAATCGCGCCGCGGCGCTTGACCTGCTGAGCCGTTACAGGTCCGGTGAGCCAGACGCCAATTGGCGGCAACTGTGGGTGCTGATTGTCTTCTCACTCTGGCACCAGATCTATGTCGAGCGCGTCTACGACCCGGTCGCGCTCGGCTGGGCGGCCGCCTGACCCGCAGGGGTGCAGGCGCCGACAAGCCTGCTCCATAATCCGAACGTACGGCTTAACGGCTGCCGTATGGGCACCGGTCCTGGAACTGCAGAGCCCGCCGCGCAGCCGTTCTGGCTGTGCTGGCGCCTGTGGGGCACGCGGCCCAACCGGCGAAAAGGCCCATTTCCTGCACTTACGCGGTGTACACGCCGACGCGTATGGGGACGTGGCTCATGGCCGCGTGGTAGTAGCATCTGACCGCGCCGACGATGATTGGGAGGTCCGGCAGAGTGGCAGGCCCGCGGATCACTGTCGTGGTTCCCTTCTTCAATGTGGCCGAGCTGCTTGGCGACTGCCTCAGGTCGATCGCCGCGCAGACGTTCCGCGACTTTGAAGTGATCATGGTCGATGACGGGTCGACCGACGCGAGCGCTGACATTGCCAGGGCACAGGCCGCCGCCGACCCGAGGTTCGTCCTGCTCCAGGTACACGGCGGCGGCAGTCCAGGGTTTGCCAGGAACCGCGGTGTCGAGCGGGCGCGCGGTGAGTTCCTCGCCTTCGTCGACGGAGACGACATGCTGCCGCCGCGCGCCTACGAGGTGCTCGTGCACACCCTGGAACGGTCGCGCTCGGATTTCGTCTGCGCGAACGTTGACCGCATCGGACCCTGGGGGATCAGGCCGTCGGCCCTGCACGCCCGCGCCATCAAGGGCAGGCGGACCGCCACCCACATCACCAAGATGCCGCAACTGCTCTATGACATCTCGGTGTTCAACAAGCTGTTCCGTAAGCAGTTCTGGGATGCCCATCAGCTTTCCTTCCCCGAGGGAATGCTCTGGGAAGACCTCCAGCTCATGACCCGGGCACATGTTCTTGCCCGCGCGGTGGACGTGATTCCCGACCATGTTTACTACTGGCGTGAGCGCGGCCTCGGTGAGCTGTCCATCACCCAGAGCCGCACAGACATCCGTAACCTCAGGGACCGGATCGACGCGCTGCTCGCGATCGACGGCTTCCTCGCGCAGAACGCGCCCGCCGCGTTGCTACGGCGGCACCAGCGCAAGGCGCTCGGTAACGACCTGTGGCTGTACGTGGGGGACTTGTACAAGGTCGACGACGGTTACCGCGCCGAGTTCCTCGACCTTGCGGGCCGTTACCTGGACCAGGTGTGGCCGCGCGTGCTCAGCAAGCTGCCCGCCGCCCAGAAACTCACCTACTACCTCGTCAAACAGCGCTTGATGCCCGAACTTATCGGGTTCTTGACCTGGCAGCTGCGGCAGCCCGTGCGTGCGGTACCGCTCGTGCGCAGGCACGGCAGGCTGATCGCGGACCTTCCGCTGCGGACGAACTCCAGGTTGCGTATCCCAACGAAGATCTTCCGCCCGTCCTGGCGCGAACTTGACCCCGTTGTGCGGGTCGAGGAGGTCGGCTGGCGGGGTGGCAAGGTAGTCGTGCAAGGCCGCGCCTATATCCCGTCGATCGACATCGGCAAGCGCAGGTATTCGTCGAAGCTTGTGGTGCTTCGCTCGCGAAACCGCCGCCTGCCGATCGTCCTGCCCGCGCGGTCGTTCCTGCATCCTGACGCGACCGATTCGTCCGGCCAGGACCGTTACTCCTATGATTGGGCCGGATTCCGCTGCGAGATCAGCCCGCGCTGGTTCCGGTTGTTCGGGCGCTGGATGACCGGCACGTGGGAATGCTACGTACTCGTCCGCAGCCGTGGGGTCTGGCGGCCGGCCCGCATCCACACCCCCCAGCCCGGTCAGGCGGAACGGCCGGGGGCCCGCGAGGTGGCACCAGGCATACGGCTTCGGCCGAGGTGGGAAGGCCGCAACCTGGTGGTGCAACTTGCCAGGGTGCCCGCGGTGCTCGCCAGCCTCGTCGCCGAGCCGGGCCAGGACGGGAGCGTCCGCAAGATCAGGCTCGATGTGGATCTTCCCGGCGCGCGGTCGGCGGTCACTGAACCCGCCAAGGTCCTGCTGGTCAGGCGGGGAGGCGCCGCCACGCTCAGCTTTCCCGCTGCGGTAACGGCGATGGACGCCGCCACGCCGCGCGCGGTGGCCGGTGATCCTGCTGGCAAGGTGCGCATGTCAGGCACCGTCGACCTCGACGCCGTGATCGCGGGCGCTGACCGTGGTCACCGTGCCGCGGCGGGCATGGGGTCGGTGGATAGCGCCGGTGGCGACGGCATCTCCTGGGATGTCTACGTATCGTGCGCTGGCCGTCGCCGGCTTCGGGTGGCTGTGCCCGTGGATGGGGCCGGGGCCGCAGAGGCTGCGGGCGCGGCCGGACAGCGTTACCCGCGCGCGGGCCGGGAGATAGTAGTCGGCTGGAGTCGCTACGGTGACCTTGTGATTTCCGACAGCACTCCCCGCGCGATCATTGCGGACCACACCTGGACCGCGGACGGCCAGCTGCAGCTTCGCGGCCGCTATCTCGGGCCTGCGGCCGGTCTCGGTGACCTGGTGCTTGAACGCAATGGATCCGGTGAGCGGCACCGTCTCGCCTGCCAGCGCGACGGCGAGCGCTTCGCCGCGCTGATTGACGTCAACCGGATGCCATCGTTCGGCGATGAGTTGCCGCTGAGGGATGGGCGCTGGGCGGTTCTGTTTGAGACCGCCCTGCTTGATACTGGCGAGTACGCGGCCACCCCGGGCGGCGGGCGGTTCGTGACCGCCGGTTATGACCCCGCCCGGCTGGCCGAGGTTACCGAGGAGCCAGTCGACGTCGGCGCCAAGCAGTACCGCCTGGTGGTCGTGGACGAGGACACGCCCGTGCTGGTCGTGACGGCCACCAGGTCGCGAATGGAGCGGGGCAGGTTCAACCAGCGACTGCTGCGCAGGGCCTACTACCCGCTGAAGCTACGGTCACCGTTGCGCGACACCGTGCTTTTCGTCAGCTGGAAAGGCAGGCAAGCGGCGGACAATCCACTCGGCATCGCCGCCGAGCTGCGCAGCCGTGGCGATGACAGAGAGCATATCTGGGCGGTAACCGATCCGGCGGTGCGGACGCCGGATGGGGCCACCGTCGTGCTCACAGGTACGCAGGAGTACTACGAAGCGCTCGCGCGATCGCGATACCTGATCACGAATGATGACATGCCGGCGCACTACCGAAAGCGTGACGGCCAGGTCTATCTGCAGACCTGGCATGGCACGCCACTGAAGCGGATCGGCTTTGACATCGAGCGGCCGCAGTTCATCAGCGGCACCGCGTATCTGGATCACCTGGCGGAAGATGTGGCGCACTGGGATCTGCTGCTTTCACAGAATCCGTTCAGCACACCGATCCTGCGCCGCGCCTTCCGGTTCGACGGGGAAATCTGCGAATACGGCTATCCCCGCAACGATGTTCTGAGCCGTCCAGACGCTCCACAACTCGCGGCGGAGGTCCGCAAGCGGCTCGGGCTCAGCGAGGGCAAGAAGGTCGTGCTCTACGCCCCCACCTGGCGGGACAATCAGTTCTACGCCGCGGGGCGGTACAGGTTCGATCTCCGGCTCGACCTCGAGCGCGCGTGGAAGACGCTCGGCGACGAATATGTGGTCTTGATTCGCGGCCATCACCACATGGCTGACGACGTGCCAGATTCCGCGTCGTCAGGGTTCGCGATGAACGTCACTCGTTATCCCGATATCGCCGAGTTGTTCCTGGTGAGCGACGTACTGGTGACGGACTACTCGTCGGTCATGTTCGACTATGCGAGCACCGGGCGGCCGATGCTGTTCTTCACCTACGACCTGGCCGACTACCGCGACAACCTGCGCGGCTTTTACTTCGACTTCGAGCCGGAAGCACCTGGGCCATTGCTCGCCACTTCCGATGACGTTATCGCGGCAATCGGGAATATCGAGAGCGTGGCAGCCAGGCACGCCGCGGCCTATCGGGCTTTTGCCGCGAAGTTCTGCCCGTTCGATGACGGCAAGGCTGGCGCGCGCATATGCGACAGGCTCTCGTCGCCCTGAACCCCCAACCGCATGTTCGGCGGCCGCGGCGCATGCTGCGCGATCTTCAAACCGGTACGGTGTGGCTGAACATGTTCTGCCGAATGCCGCCCGGCCTTTGCCGGTCGGGGGATCAAGGGCAGTGGTTATCAAGGGCAGTGGTTACGGACATGACTGTGTCATCGCCACGACCCGTGAGAAGACCTGCGTGATCGAGACGGTCTAATGCATGTAACGCGTGCCTGGCCGGGCGTCGGGGGGCCGCAACCCTAGAGTGTCGTCATGGGCCGCTGCGCCAAAGTAGAGTCACTAACCGGGGTGCCAGGAACGTTGGCGCATCGGATCAGCGAACGTTGGCGCATCGGATCAGCGGGCCGGGTTGTCCTAGCACGACGGGGATCAGGCGGCGAGAAGCGTAACGGGACGCGCCACGAGGAGTCCAACTTGCCGGGTTCGAAAGCTCCCCCGCACGGCCCGAACGCGGCGGCGGGCGATGAAGAACCTTGGGCCGCGCCCAGCCGATCCGGCGGCGCAGAGATGGCCGGCGCAGGGACGGCGGATGCGCGGTCGGCGGGTGCGCGGTCGGCGGGTGCGCGGTCGGCCGGATTCCGCGGCATCCTGCCGTACGCCTGGCTTATTTCCTTGATCCCCGCGATCACGGCGTTCGCCGTGGGGCTTTACGGCATCGCACAGCCATCACTGTGGCGGGACGAGGCGTACACGATCGAGGCCGCCAGCCGGTCACCCGGGCAGATCCTGGCGCTGCTCAAGAACGCAGATGCTGTACATGGTGCCTACTACATGTGCATGCACGTGGCGATCATGGTGCTCGGCCGTTCAGCGACCGCGGTACGGCTGCCTTCCGTGGTCGCCACGGCAGTCGCAGCCGCTTTCGTTGCCGCCCTGAGCATGCGCCTCGGGGCTACCTCCCGCGCGCCGTATCCGCGCGCAACCGGCCTGCTCGCTGGCGTGCTTTATGCGATAGCGCCCTTGACGAGCAGGTACGCGCAGGAAGCTAGGTCCTACGCGACGGTGAGCGCCTTGGTCGTGATCGCCAGCTACCTGCTTGTCCGAGCGTTCGAGGAACGCCGCCGCCGCTGGTGGGTGGCCTACGGCGCGGCCATCGCGCTGGCCGGGTTGTTTAACCTGCTCGCGCTGTTGATCTTGCCAGCCCATGGGGTCACGGCGGCGGTCCTGGCGAGGCGATCCCCTGCCGGGCGCGGGGGGACGCAAGCTCCTGACCCCGCCGCACTCTCGCCGTCCGCAGGCGGGGTGGGTGGATCGGGGCCAGGAGCAGCCACGGCCGGTTCCCCTGCCGCGACAGACAAATCCCCGCAGCGGCAGGTCCCGGTGGCGGGATCTGGCCTGCGATCGTGGGTCGCGGCGGTGATTGTTGCGCTTGCCGTGCTGGCCCCGCTTGCCGTCGTCGCTTATCTGCAGCGCGGCGCCACGGCTTGGCTTGGCGAGCCTGGCTCGCGCCAGATCGGCTCCCTGGTGACTTCGCTCGCCGGCTCTGCCGCCCTGACGGTGCCAATTGGAGCGCTCGTCGTTATCGCTGTGGTCGCTGGCCTTGCCGCTGGTCTGGCGGCTGGCCGCCACCGCCCAGCTACGGTCGTGGATGTCGCGCTGCCCTGGCTCGTGCTGCCACCGGCCATCCTGTTGATCGCCTCGCAATTTCATCCGCTCTACAACATCAGGTACGTGGTGTATTGCCTGCCAGCGGTGGCATTGCTTGCCGCGGACGGGCTCCGCATGCTGGCCAGCCTTGCGGCGCGCTATGCTGCGAGGCTGACCTGCGGGCGGGCCGTGACCGCGACCGCCTGGGTGCCTTCACTGGCCGTGGTCGCCTTCATCGCCGTGGCGTCCGTAGCCCCGCAGCAGGCCGTCCGTGCGCCCTGGTCCCGACCGGACTACCTGCGCAAGGTGTCCAAGATCGTTGCCACGTACGCTCACGTGGGTGACGCCGTGCTCTACATCACGAGCTATTCGCGGATCGTCAGTCAGGGTTATCCCGGCCCGTTCCACAAATTGCGGGACATAGCGCTGGCCGAGTCCCCGGTCGCATCCGCCACGCTGAACGGGACCGAGGTTGCCCCGACGGTGCTGCGTAGCCGCTTCGCGACCGTGAGCCGTGTGTGGGTCATCAGCGACAACGGCCCTACGCTGCCCGCGGCACAGTACGCGATCGACGAAGAAAAGCTCGCGCTGGTTCATACGATGCGAGTGATTGGCCACTGGCACACAAGGAACGATCTGTTGTTGCTCTTCGCCAGGCGGTAAGCCGTTAGCCGCTCGCTGGCGCGAGCGGTCTGCGGTTGACTCACCCCTGCCGTTAGCCGGTCGCCGGCGCCAGGCCGGCGCCTCTCAGGCGCGCCGTGAGCTGGTCCCGCAGCCTGCTTCGGCCCCGGTGCAGGCGCGACATCACGGTCCCAATGGGGGTTCCCATGATCGTGGCGATCTCCTTGTACGGGTACCCTTCGACATCGGCGAGGTAGACCGCGACCTTGAACTCCTCTGGCAGATCCCGCAGAGCGCGGAAGATATCGGAGTCAGGCATCCGGTCAAGCGCCTCGACCTCGGCCGAGCGTGCACTGGGTGCCAGCGGGTCGGCGGGAAATTGCCAATCCTGCAGCTCGCCACAGGCCGCCTCCTGTGGTTCGCGGCGCCGCCTGCGATAACCGTTGATAAAGGTGTTGGTGAGAATCCGGTACAGCCAGGCCCTGAGGTTCGTGCCGGGCCGGAACTGGTGGAAGGCCGCGAAGGCCTTGGCCGATGTCTCCTGTACGAGATCCTCGGCGTCGGCGGGGTTGTGGGTCATCCGGAGCGCGGCGTGGTAGAGCTGGCCGAGTTCGGGTACGACGTCCCGCTCGAATCGCACACTCTGCTCGGTCATCTTGTTGGTCAACCTCATCGCTTACTCCGGCGCCGGTGGCGCACCCACCTATAAGACGCCTCAACCTGATTGATTAAGACGCTGCGTGTGTGAAATCGGCATAAGGTGACCAAGATCACAGGACGCGGGGCCTAGGAGGTACCCGCGGCAACGTGTTGCGTGGCGGGCAGGCTTGCCCGCCGTCAGCTCGCGGCGACTGCGGATTTGTACAGCGCGCCGACGCTTGGGCCGAACGTCGGCGAGTACGAGATCGCCGCTGTGTATCCACCCAATTCATATCCGCCGATGACCCCGACCACAAGGCCGTTTCCTGTCACCGGGCTGACGTCGGTGAGGAACGGGCCGCCGCTCGTGCCGTTGGTGAAGCCGCCACACTCGAACTTCAGCTGGCTGGCGCTGAACTCCGTGGCCTTGTTCTGGCAGGTGACCGGTCGCTGCTCAGAGTTGGGGTACCCAATTACCCGAACCACGCCGGCCGGTTGCAGGCCGACGCCGAGCTGCTCGCTCCCCGTCACATCTTCGATCCTGCCGCCAGCATGGTCCTCGACGATGAGGAAGGCTACGTCATCGTCGGGGTCGCTGGCCGATGCCCACGCACTGTCGACGATGACGCGGGACATGGTCCACGCGCCGTACGGTGCCTTGCCATCGTGGTAGCCGGGTACGAACGTGATCTGATGCGGGTTGGCCGCGTAGCTCGCGAGGCAGTGAGCTGCCGTGATCACCATGTCCCTTCTCGGGCTGTGCACGACACTCGCTGTGCAGAAGTGGGTCGGTGTGCCGCTGGCGCTTGTCACGAACAGCGCGCCCACCGCGGCTGTGCCGGTGAACGATGTCGCGCTTAGCGGCACCGATGCCGCTAGCTCGGGCGGGGCTGAGTCCGCGGCGGTTCCGGCGGGAGACGCCATGACGATTGCGAAGATGAGCAGCGTCATGATGCTCATCAGCGATGTGGAGGACGTGACGAGCGACCTGGCACGCCCCGGTTGCGGTCTGCGCCGGCGTTCGGGATACTTGCCGTCTGCGCCACGGCGGGCGACGGCAAGCTCCCCTTCGCGCGTGTGCCTGACCCGCGTGCGCATCCTTCCTCCCTGGCTTGCTGGTTGTCGATACGTGGACCGGGCGCGCGAAATATGCTCTCTAGCTGCGATTCTGCAGGTGACGTATCCGTTCGGCATCAGAGCAAACTGGGAGAATGCTGAATCCCGCGGCTATAGTTACTGAGCGTGTTCACACGAATTCAAGAAGTATTGATACAGGTGAGAAGCATGATCCCGGAGCCGAACGGCCGACGACGATGCCCTGCGGGCCGCTCTTGAGCCGCGGGAGCGGTGATGCTGAAGCCGTGGGAGCCGTGGGAGCCGTGGGAGCCGTGGGAGCCGTGGGAGCCGTGGGAGCCGTGATGCTGGAGCCGCGGGAGCCGTGATGCTGGAGCCGCGGGAGCCGTGATGCTGGAGTCGTGATGCTGGAGCCGCGCGAGCCGTGATGCAGGAGCCGATATCAGGCTGTCACAAGGCGCCGGGCGGCCGCTGCTTCTGACGTTCGGTCCAGGCACGCATCCGTGCGGGGTAACCGACGATCTGGGCCTCATACACGGGCAGTCGAAGACCGCGCGCTACCTTGCGGATCGCCGCGGGGGACCCGACCCTGCGCCGCGTCCACTCGCCGTCGGCCGCGACGGCGACCGCGGTGGTATCGGTCGCGAACGTCTCGGGTTCTATATAGAACTCCACGCCAGGCCGGCTGCGCGCGAAAGCTATGAGCGCAGCGATATCGGCCGGGGTCGCCTCACGATCGAGCTTCGTCGCGGGTTCCGCCCGCCGGTTGCCTTGACGGCGACGCCATTTCATGCGGGCACTTTAGTCGTCTGTAAGACTCGATTGCCCTGGCGGGACGTGCGCGGCGGACCTTCTGGCAGACCGCTGCCAGAGCTTTAAGGCCGTTTTACTGATAGGACCCTGGATCACCTCCGGGCAGCCCTAGCTGGCCCTGGCCGGCGACCCGCCGTTCGAGGACCGCACCAGGCGAACCAAGCAGCACCCGGGGTAACGGCTGGCAGCGCGCCGATCATCGTCGGCTCCTGCCCGGTCTCGCATTGCACTTGAGGCGTGAGCTCAGAACGAGTAGGCGGGGTTCACCTGCGCGCACTGGCCCGCATGGGAAGCGTTCTCCGGGGCGGAGCCGGGCGGCGGCGCGGCGGAAGCCGAGCCGGTGGCCGGAGCTGATCTTGTAGCG
>Ga0335077_10007015_pt1 | contig 13942 bp, 9 predicted proteins | sample Lox_Sample_31_FD_207151 | JGI IMG/M metagenome (GOLD analysis project Ga0335077, IMG submission 207151) | Soil microbial communities from Loxahatchee National Wildlife Refuge, Florida, United States - Lox_Sample_3.1 | ecosystem: Environmental > Terrestrial > Soil > Wetlands | place: USA: Florida...
AATCGGACGAGGCGTCGCACACCAGCGGCACGTCTCCCACGGACGGCAGGCCGAAGAATTCCACGCCACGGATCGTCTCGTTTGAAGTGTAGTGAACGTAGGCCGCGTCCGGCGCGTACTCCGGCTCGTGCGGTGAGGGCGTGCGGACGTATCCCGTGGCCTTCCCGCTCCAGGCGGCGCGCGCGCGGCTGAACTTCTCCGCCTCGGCCAGCGCCTTCTCCCCCCACGCGCCGGTCACCAGATAGTCCGGCCCCGCTCCGCTGCGGCCCGCCAGGTTCATCGGCGCCATCGAGAATTGGAGCGACGCGCCGCCCTGCAGGAAGAGCACCGAGTATTCCGTGGGAATCCGCAGAAGCGTGCGCAGCGAGTATTCCGTCGCAGCGAGTACACCCTCGAACCACTTCGACCGGTGGCTCACCTCCAGCACCGACGCGCCGATTTCCGGATGCGACACCAGGTCGCGCTGGATTTCCTCCAGCACCGGCAGCGGCAGCGCCGCAGGCCCCGCTCCGAAGTTGTACAGGCGTTTGGTCATGGTTGCGGCCCCCGCTTCCGAGGGCCGCAACATTCTAACCCGGGTCAGCGCGCCCAGATTTTATCTGCGCCGGTTTCGAACGGGTACGCATGCACCATCCAGCCGAACACCTGCGGCACGAACCGTCCGCCCGCCGCCTCGCAGGCTTCCGGCGTGGCGATGCTTCCGTCAGGCCCGAATCGCGTCCAGTCCGCCAGCCACGGATGCGCCTTCGGCACGCACAGGTTCACGTGCGCGTGCCAGCGCGCCACACTCAGCGGCACTCGTTCGTTGAGCTGATCCTCGGAGAACCGCCGCGGCGCCGTGTACATGGCCCCGACGAGCTCCCATCCCTCCGCCGTGCGCTTGTAGAGCAGCGAAGTGGGCTTCGCCGGATCGAAGTGAAACATCGCCTCGATCGCGCGCCCATAATTCGTGAAGTGGTATTCCGCAAGCGGCAGCTCGGGATGGAACGGCTTGTAGCCTTCGTCCATCGCCACGTGCCAATCCTTGTATTTCTCGATGCTCGCACGCAGCGTGGCGGCGAGCGCGTCGGCCCGCGCGCGGTCGTCCGGCGTTTCCGCGCGCAGCGTGGTCCACTTCATGTGCAGCGCCATGTTTCCGTGATGGTGGTCGTGAGGGCCCATCCCCGGCATGGTTTCCATCTCCGCCGGGCCTGCGGGCGGAGCGGACGGGCCATCCGCGTTCGCCGATTTCGGCCCTGCGGCGGCTATGGCTACGCTCGCGGCCAGTAGTGCGAAAAGAGAAATCCGGTAAGCCGATTTCACAGGCGGCCTCCTTCCAATTCTTCCAGCCGGTCTTATCGGGTATTACGGATGCAGCAGAGGAAAATTTCGCGGGCGGAATCTTGCCGTGACGGGCTGAGGCAGCCGCTAACGGCGCACGGGAGCAGCCGCAGCTTTCGCGATGTAGTCCGCAACGTACGCGGCAAACGCCTCTTCCAGCCGGCGCGTGAGGGGCCCCGGCGCGGCTGCGTACGTGTGCTCTTCGAGCGTGCCCACGCCAATCAGGTTCCGGTTCGTCGAGGAAATGAACAATTCGTCCGCGCGCCGCAAATCCTCCGGCCTCAGCGTGCGCTCCTCCATGGGAATGCCCACCCGCGGCGCGATCTCCAGCAGCACGCCGCGCGTCACGCCCTCCAGGCAGCCGGAGGAAAGCGGAGGCGTGAGCACGCGCCCGCCGGCCACCGCAAACACGTTGGCCGCCGTGCACTCCGCCACTTCGCCGCGCTCGTTCAGCAGCACCACTTCGTCGTATCCGGCCTTCTGCGCTTCGCCTAGGTTCCACACATTGTTAAGCCACGCCGTGGTTTTCACGCTGCAGATGGGCGAGCCGGCAAACCGCCCGTTGGGCCTCAGCGCCAGCCGTGCCGGCTCGCGATGCGGCGGCAGCCCCGCCGTGTAGAGAATCAGGTCCACGTCCGGCGCGGGCTCGTCGCTCCTCCAGAAACCGATCGTGTTGTTCACCAGGTAGATTCGCGCCGTCCCCTCGCGCACTTCGTTGGCGCGAATCACCTCCGCCAGCCGCGCGCGTACCGTTTCCGCCGGCTGCGGCATCGGCAGCCGGATGCGCTCCGCGTCCTTCTCCAGCCGCCGCCAGTGCCGTTCGAAGGCAAACGGCTCGCCCGAGAAAATCCGCAGCGTGGTGAACAGCCCGTAGCCGTTCAGCAGCCCCGCCTGTCCCGGCGACAGCCGCACCTGCTCGATGGGCAGCATCCGGTCGTTGTGAAAGATGTAGCGATGAATCATCCGCGGCTCCGCGCGAAACCCGTCCATTCTATCGCAGCCCTGCGGCGCGACGCGGCTCTTTGCGCCGGCTGTTTCCTGCAGAGGCTACGAAGACTTGATGCGTTCGGCGGGCACTTCCACTTCGTCCACTCCCCGAAAGGAAAACAGCAGGCGCACCAGATACACCGGCGGCTCCTCCGACACCTGGCGCACGATGTGGCCCACCGCGTCGGTCACCGCGGCCTGAAACGTCACTTTGTTCACGCGCATTCCGGCTAGATTCACCCGCACCTGCTGTCCCGGCTGGAACATAAACGCCATTTTCCTGCCTCCGCGCACGGTTTGCAATCCGGGTCCGCCCCGCCGCCCAGGACTCGTCGCTGGTCAATCCGCGCCCGCCGCAGTAAGATGCGCCTCACCCCGCACCGGACGGGGCTTCAGGAGATGCGCGTATGACTCACGCCCAGCCGGTCGCGCGTCGAAGAGCGTGGTTCGCCTCCGCGGCGATGCTCGCCCTCGCGCTTCCCGCCTGCTCGACGCTCCCCGAGCCCAGCCAGCCGGAAGCCGCCCTCAAGAGCTTCAGCGGGCCCGACCTGTTGGCGCACATCCGCACGCTCTCCTCTGACGAATTCGAAGGCCGCGCCCCGGGAACCAAGGGCGAGCAGCTTTCCGTCAAATACATCGAGGACCAGTTCCGCGCGCTCTCGCTCGAGCCGGGCAATCCCGACGGAACCTTCACCCAGAAGGTGACGCTCGTGGGCATCACTCCGGACCCTTCGATGGCGCTGACCTTCTCCGACCCCGCCCACCCGAAAAAATCAGCCACGCTCCGGTTCCGCGACGACTTCGTGGCCTGGACCAAGCGCGAGATTCCCGAGGTCTCCGCCGATGCCGACCTCGTCTTCGCCGGCTACGGCATCACCGCTCCGGAATATCACTGGGACGACTTCAAGGGCATGGACCTGAAGGGCAAGATGCTCGTCGTGCTCGTCAACGATCCCGGCTATGAGGACTCTGCCCTGTTCGGCGGCAAAGCCATGAAGTATTACGGCCGCTGGACCTACAAGTACGAGAAAGCCGCGGAGCTGGGCGCGGCCGGATGCCTCATCATCCACGAAACCGGCCCGGCAGGTTATCCCTGGGCGGTCGTCTCGCTCCAGAGCGGCGAACGGTTCACCCTGGCCCACGCGGACAAAAACATGGGCCGCGCCGCCGTAGAGGGATGGATCACCCTCGAGCAGGCGCAGAACCTCTTCAAAATGGCGGGAAAGGATTTTGCCGCCATGAAGCAGGCGGCCATGAGCCCCGACTTCCATCCCGTCCCGCTCGGCCTTCGCACCTCCATCCAGATCCACAACAAGCTCCGGGAAATCCAATCCAACAACGTGATCGCCAAGCTCACCGGCAGCGATCCCAAACTCAGCAAGGAATTCGTCGTTTACACCGCCCACTGGGATCACTTCGGCATCGGTCCGGCCGTCAACGGCGACAAGATCTATCACGGCGCGCTCGACAACGCTTCCGGCGTGGGCGCGCTCATTGAGATGGCGCGCGCCTTCAAGCAGCTCACCATTCCTCCGCGCCGCTCCATCCTCTTTCTCGCCGTCACCGCAGAGGAGCAGGGCCTGCTCGGCTCCGAGTACTACGCCCAGCATCCTCTCTATCCGCTCGCGGACACCGCCGCGGACATCAACATGGACGTGATGAACGCTCTGGGGCCCACCCGCGACATCATCCAGATCGGCCGCGGCAGCTCCACCCTCGACTCCGTCGTGGATTCCGTGGCCCAGGATCTCGGGCGCAAGGTCAAACCCGACCAGGAGCCCGAGAAGGGCTTCTTCTACCGCTCCGATCATTTCAATTTCGTCCGCGAGGGTGTGCCCGCTTTTGATCCCGAAGGCGGCCTGGATTACATCGGACGGCCGGAGGGCTGGGGGCTGCAGCAGCGCCAGCGCTACACGCGCGACGACTACCACAAGCCTTCCGACCTCATCAAACCCGACTGGGACCTTTCCGGGGCTGTTCAGGACATGCAGTTCTATTTTCTGGTGGGCTACCGCGTCGCCAACAACGCAAAGATGCCTCAGTGGAAAGCCGGAGCGGAGTTCAAGGCCAGGCGCGAAGCCATGCTAAAGGCCGCGGGGAAAAAATAGCGCCCGGCGCGTCAGGGTCCGAAGCTGGACACCGCTTTCTGTTCGTCGCTGTGGACGTCAAACACGGTGAACAGCTTTGTGATCAGCAGCAGGTCGTGCACCTTTTTCGTCAGGTTCAGCAGCTTCAGTTCCCCGCCTTCCTTCTTCACTGCCGTGAAACTGCTCACCAGCTCGCCGATTCCCGAGCTGTCGATATAACTCACGTCCGCCAGGTTCAGGACGATTTGTTTCCGGCCGTGGTCCAGGAGCTGCCGCACCAGCCCGCGCAGCGCCGCGCTTCCCTCGCCCAGCGTGATCCGCCCGCTGATGTCCACCACCGTGGCCGTGCCGATGTCGCGGTTGGTTGCCTTCAGGTCCATAGATTTATGCCTCGGTGCTCCCGCCGGAGCGCGACGCCGAAGACGATGCCGGATAGCGTTTGGTCATGATCACCTCCGCCCCGCCCGACTGGGGGATGGTCACGTTGAGCTCGTCCATGAACGCGCGGATCAGGAATAACCCGCGCCCAGAGGTTTTCAGCAGGTTCTCTTCCGCCAGCGGGTCCGGTACATCCTGCAGACGGAAGCCCGCCCCCTGGTCCCTCACGTGAATCACCATATGTGCGGGCAGCAGCTCGAACACTACAAAGATACGCCGTCTGCGGTCCTGAAGGTTGCCATACGTGTATGCATTGATGACCGCTTCGCGCACGGACATGCCGATGCGGTAGCCCTGCTCCTCGTCGAAGCCGGCGGCGGAGGCCACCCGCAGGGTAATATCTTCGGCCAGGTCAACACTTTCCAGAAGAGTTTCGAGTGTGACCTCGATTCGTTGGGTCAATCCGCGCATCCGGCGGTATGGTCTTTAGAGACTGTAGTTCATAACAGACAGCCGCCTCCAAGTCAATCGCTCCGCGAGTGCCCCTGCGCCTCTTGTGGTGGAAAATGGGTCCCGCACGTCTGGCGGCACGCGCGCAGCCGCCCTACAATCTACCGCGCCGCCGCCCATGTTCGCCGACCGCACCAACTGGAGCCTCGCTCCCAACCGCCTCAGCACCGCCCTCGACGCCCGCCGCCGGAGCGGCCTGCCCCTGCTCGACCTCACCGCCTCCAATCCCACCATCTGCGGCTTCCAATACGACCGCGAGGCCATCCTCCGTTCGCTGGCGGATCCCGGCGCACTTACCTACTCCCCCGACCCGCGCGGCCTCGCCCCTGCGCGCCAGGCCATCGCCGGATACTACGCGGAGGTGGGCGCCGCCGTGCCGGCCGACAGCCTGTTCCTGGCCGCCAGCACCAGCGAGGCGTATTCCTGGACGTTCCGTGCTCTCTGCAATCCCGGCGAAGCAGTGCTGGTTCCCGCGCCCAGTTACCCCCTGCTCGGATTTCTGGCCGAGCTGGCCGACGTCCGCCTCCTGCGCTATCCGCTGATTTATGACCACGGCTGGCAGATGGATTTCCATGCGCTCGAGCAGGCGCTCACTCCCGCCGCCCGCGCCGTCGTGGTCGTGCATCCCAACAATCCCACCGGACAGTACACCAGCGCCGCGGATTCCCAGCGCCTCGCTGAACTCTGCGCCGCCCGCGGCATGGCCGTGATTGCAGATGAAGTGTTCTTCGACTTCGCGCTTGCTGAGGCGCCCCACCCTCCGCCCCCCAGTTTCGCCGGTGCCGGCGCCGCGCTTACCTTCACCCTCAGCGGCCTTTCCAAAATTTGTGGTCTGCCGCAGATGAAGGCTTCCTGGCTCGCCGTCAGCGGCCCGGAACGGCTGAAGGCCGCGGCCTCCGCGCGGCTGGAGGTCATCGCCGATACTTATCTTTCGCCCAGCGCGCCCGTGCAGCTCGCCCTGCCCGCGCTCCTCGCGCTTCGCGCCGGCTTCCAGCGGCAGGTGCGCGAGCGCCTGGCACGCAATCTGGCCGAACTCGACCGTCAGCTTCCCGCCCAGCGATCGTGCTCCCGGCTCAAAGTGGAAGGCGGCTGGTACGCCGTGATGCGCGTCCCCGCCACTCGCTCCGACGAAGACCTCGCCGTCGAGCTCCTCATTCGCCACGGGGTGTACCTCCATCCCGGCCACTTCTATGATTTTCCTTCGGAGGGTTACGTGGTCGTCAGCCTGCTCACGCCAGAGCACGAGTTCGCCGAAGGCATCCGCGCCCTGCTCGAGTGGCTGCGGTCAGGGCATTTCTGACCGTGGGCCCGCGCTGAGACTTCATCTGGAGGTTTGCTGAAAGAGGATTCCCGCTACCCGGCGAGCGTGCTTATCAGCGACAGCAGGTTCTGCGCCAGGCTGCGCATCGCCGCCTCGGCGCGGTCCAGCCAGCTCACTTTGTCTCCCGCGCTCGCCTTATCGCCGCCATTGGCCGGCGAATTCGCTTTCTCTCCCGCCTTCGCGTTCGATCCCGCTCCGCCCGCCGTGCCCTCAAAGTGGATCGGCGTCCCTATCTCGTCGCCCACCGTGAACACCTTGCCGTTGATCATGTACAGGCTTTCCGCCTCGGCCTTGTTCAGCGGGCGCGCGCCTCGCCGTCCGAACGCGGCGAGCTGATTTCCGCTTTCGTCCACGGCACGGTCGCGGTCAATCCCCTTGGAAATGGCCAGCGCGGGCCCGTCCGTCTTGTAATTCGCAATCAGCTTCGGTTTCGGCCGCGGGCTGAAGCCGCTGAACAGCGGATCGTCTTCCGGAGACACTATCTGCAGCACGCGCAGCCCGTTCTTCCCGTCCGCCACGAACGCAAACGCGCTCGCCGCCACCATCCCGATTTTCACGTCGTTCACGTCGTTCATCTCGCCCCCGGCGTTGAACACCTGGTCGAGCTTGGGATGTTCCGGCCTCTCCACGTCCACGATGGCCAGCCCCTGCGCCCCCGCGGATACGTACGCATAGGTGCGCGCCACGTACACGTTCCGCGCGTCGGGGAACGGCACCAGCGCGCCCTGCACCGGACGCGGATGCCCCAGGTCCGTAATGTCCAGCACCTTCATTCCTTCTTTATCCACCACGAACGCATACCGGAATTGCGCCTGCACCGCGCGCGGCGCCACCAGTTCCGGCGCGCCCACCAGGGAGGCCAGCTTCGGCGCCAGCATGTTGCTCAGATCCACCACGGCCAGCCCCTTGTTGCACAGCACGTAGGCGTACGTGCCCACGATCACCACATAGTGCGCCCCAGCCAGCTCCCCGTTCGGATTGAACGCGTACGCGCGCTTCAGGAAGTTGTTGTTCGGATCGCCGTCCAGCAGCGTTCCCACTCCCGGGCTCTTCGCTTTCAGGTCCGGATTGCCCACCACGATCAGCCCTTCTTCTCGGTCGGCCAGGAACAGGAAGCCGTACATCAGGTTGATGGGCTGCTCTTCGTTTTGCGGCAATTGCACGCGCAGCGGGTCCACGCCCAGCGTGGTCGGCGAAGCCACCGACACCGCGTCCTTCGTCTTCAGGTAGAACCGCTGCCCGATCGGCGACACCGGCGCCGTGGTCATCTTCTCCGAGAAGTCTTTGTTGTCGATATTGGCGATGTCGTAGATGCGGAAGCCCCGCTTCCCCTCCGCCGCGTACAGGTATTCGCCGCGCGCCTGCAGGTCCAGTACGTGCCCGTGGTGCTCCTCCGCCGTCTGCAGCTCCAGCTTGTGCTCCAGGTGCTTCTTGTAGTTGTCCGGATAGGCCATGCGCTGCAGGTCGCTCCCGATGATGGCCTCCGGCTCGTCGTGCTCTGCCACCGCCACGGCCTCATAGCCTTTCTTGCCCGTGGCCACGAAAACGTACCGGCCCATGAAGTCCACGAAGTTCGTGCCCTGCAGCAGCGTCGACGCCATCCACGCGTTGTTGTCTCCCGCCTTCGATAGATGGCAGTCGCTGCACGTCTTGGTTTCCGTAGCGCGCACCGTGTGCGGCACGTAGGTGCTGAATGCCTCGCCGCTGAACCCCGGCGCGGATATCGTCTGTTGCACGTAGTACAGCCAGTCGCGGTCCGCGTTCTGCGAGCTCACCAGGATCGCGCACGACGAGCGCGCCGGCGCAAACCGGTGGTGCGTCACGGTCCCGTCGATCCCCATCATCCACATGTCGTCGCGCAGCACCTGGAAGTTGTACGTCGTGTAGTTCCTCGTCATCAGCCCTTCGTAGTGCAGCATGGGCTTCCGCGCGTTCGCCGTCATTTGCAGGTGGCACCCGAAGCAGCTCGTCGTCCACGACGTGTGGCACAGGAAGCAGGTCACGTTCCTGTTGTCGTGCGCCAGCTTCGAGGAATCTTCAGGCACCGTGCCCCAGGTCTTCCCGTCCTTCTGCAGCGTCTTCGCCCAGCGCGATTTCTCGCTGTAATGCGGGTTCCCCGGCGTGATCGTGTCCAGCACCTGCACCACTTCCCATTCCTTGCCCTCTTCCAGCATGGAGCGCTGGTACAGCTTCCCATTCACCCATTCGAATTCCCGCTGGCCGAACGGCGTACGCTTCGCTTCGAGCGGCGTGCCTCCCTTCGGCGACGCGATCCCGGAGGTGAACAGTGTCGCCTTCTGCTGGATCGAACCGTGGCAATCCACGCAGTCCACTTCAATCGCCGCACGCGGCTCTCCGTACAGGTTTCCGTCCCCGTGGCTGTCCTTCTCGAAGTGGCAGTCGATGCAGTGCATCCCCTTTTCCATGTGGATGTCCGCCAGGTGCACCGCCTTCGCGAATTTCTGCGGATCGTCGGGCGCGATGATGTTCCCTTCCTTGTCCAGCCAGTTGCCTTTCCTGTCGTGTTTGTACACCGCCCGGAACACCCACCCGTGCCCGTGGAAGTCCGCGAACTTCGTATCCTTCAGTTTCGAGCTGAATTCCGCCGTGCCCAACTGGTCCAGGAATTTCTCGTCCGACCACAGCCCGCGTACCGCCGCCGCTTCCGGATTCTTCTTCGCCTCCGCGAACCGCTCCGCCTCGGTCGGATTGCGCTGCTCCTTCGGATACATCACGTCGCCGTCCAGCTCGTTGTCCCACCACGTGTACCCGTAGTAGGGCGTCACCATGTTTGTGCCGGGGTGTATGTGGCATATCATGCACTGGCTCGACGGAATGGCCCGCGTGAACTCGTGCCTGATTCCATGCCCCCGCTGGTTTTTCGGGATGGTCGGGTCGTTCGTGGCCGTCAGCCCCGTATTCCCGTATTTCGCGTAGAACCCGGAATGGAACGGGTCGCGGTCGTTCGCATACACCACGTGGCACCCCGTGCACCCGCTGTTCCGGAAATCGCCCGGATGATCGTTCGTCCCCGGCAGCGATAGCACCGGGTCCACCAGCCGCGTCTTCTGCAGGCCCAGGAACACCGGGTCGGTGCGCAACTGCGTTCCGAACCCGCGGAAGCTCAGCTTCACGTCCGGCTTCCCGGGATCGGCTTCATCCGGCTCCGGATTTCCCGTCTCCCCCTTCTTCATTCCCCCGCGCTCGAACACGCGCAGGACGTTGCCCGGCTGCGAGATTTCCCACCGCTCCAGCGGTTCCAGTTCCGGCTGGATGTTCTTGTCGTGGATTTGCTCCGGCGTGGGCGGCGGGATCGTCTTCATCGCCCGCGGCTCCCCGTCCCTCGTGTAGCTCTCCCCGAAGTGCGTGTCCTTCAGCGGAAATGCCCCGTTGTTATAGAGCGCCGCGCCCCACAGGAATCCCGTGTGCGTCATCATGCTTGTCGAGACGGCCCGCACCTCAGAGGGATGGCAGCCCAGCTGCCCGCACGTTTCCGGCGCCACCCGCAGGTCCCCCGGGTTCACGAATTTCACGTACTCCGCGCTCTCCCGCAGCCACTTGGCATAGGAGTCGTACGGAAACTCCGAGCGGTCGCGCAGCCGCTTCTCTCGCGGCTCCACGTGCGCCTTCAGCTTCGCTTCCTCGTACTCGCTCGACCCCGGGCCCGTGCCCGCGCTCACGCTGATCTCCGCGTTTCCCCCGTGGCAATCCGTGCATCCGATGTTGATCAGCCCCCGCGCATGCATGGTGGGCGCGTCTTCCGAGGTGTGGCACGATTTGCAGCCCGCGCTTTTCCGCTCCGCCTCCTCGGCCGTCTGTCCGTAGGTCATGCCCTGCCGGGCGGCCGGCGCGCCGGCAGCCGCGGCGCCGTGGCGCCCACCGGCCCCCGCCGAGGCCGCCAGCAGGAAGCTCAGCACCGCTGCCGCGCACAGCAGCGCACCGGATATTCCTCCGCTCCCGGCGGCGCCCGTTTTGCGCACGAATCGTGTGCTCGGTCCCATCATTAGAATACGAAGTTCGCCTTCGCAAACACCGACCAGTATTGCCGCGACTGGTAGACGTCCGTGAAACCCGACCCCGGCGAGAGCCCCGCCGCCCCGAACGTCAGCACGATGTTTTCGCTGAGAGGTGGACGATAACGGAAGCCTATCCCGTAGTCCAGCCCGATGTCGTGCCGGATGTTCTGCTGGAACAGCAGCAGCTCCAGCGGCTCCGTGCGGTCGAAACGCAGGTAATTCAGGTTCAGGAACGCGCGCAGCTTCGGCGTCACGTCGAAATCCGCCCCCGTATTGATCACGATGATTCCCGGGTTCACGTAGTTCGCCTGGCCCTCATCCTTGTTCGACCGCAGGTCCGGCAGCAGCGTCCCTCCCGGATTTAGCGATACTCCCGTGCTGGTCAGCCGGATGGATTCCCGCTGGAAGAAGCTGAAAATACCCCCGGCAAAATTCATTTCGTCCACGATGGAATCGAATCCGTTCGCCCGCCCGTCCCGCGGATTCGCATCGCCGCTCGCAAACAGCCCCGAAACCCGGAAGCGCACCCAGTCGTAGTCCTTCGAGAGCTCCAGCGCCGCGAACTGCGCGTTCACCGTCACTTTCCGCCCCGCCAGCGGGTTCAGGCTGTCCCGCCCGACCGCCTCGAAGAACGCGTGCGTGATGTTGTACCGCCCGAAGTGCCCGTTCCCCAGCCATCCGAAATACCCCACCCGGATCCCGTGCGTAAAAATATTGGTCCCCGAGCCCTGCCCGATCACCAGTCCCACCGGCGACGGCCGCACCAGGAACCCGTTGTCGTCGTAATGCAGGCCCCCGTCGTCCTTGTTCCACGCGATCAGGAATTCCGCCGTGTAGCCCTTCTTGAAGAAGTCCTGCCGGTACACGTTCGCGATCAGCACCTGCTGGTCCCGCCTCTCGAAGGTGTTCAGCTCGCTGTTCGTGTTCTTTTCCAGCAGGTTGAAATACGCCGCGTTGTATTCCCATTTGTCCGAGCTGGCATTCCCGAAAATCCGCAGTCCCGGCTGCTCATCCACAAACAGGAACCCGCGGAAGTCGGCGTTGAATTGCTGGATGCCCGCCCGCAACGATATGAAATCGTAGTTCGGGCTCAGATCCGCCATCTTGTATTCGAAGAACGCTTCCTGCAGGCCCACGTGCGTGTCGAACCGCGTCGTGCCGTACACCGGGCTCGGCCGCACGATCCCCAGTTCGTCCACCTTCAGGTAGTTCAGGCTGGCCTCCGGAGTCACCCGGATCCGCCAGTCCACCGGCCGGAACGACGTGTCGCCGTGGAACAGGTCGAAGCTCACCCGAAACGTCTGATCCACAAAGTACTGTTGTCCCTGTCCGAAAAACGTCGTGCTCCCCGGCCGCTCCGTGCTCACGTTGCTCGGCGTCGGCACGTTGCGCGGGTCCACGAACGTGTCGGCCGTCCCCGTTATGGTCAGGAAGGTCTGTTTGCCCAGCACCGCCGGCCAGATCGGATAGTCCCCCTTCAGAATATTCCGGTTGAATGGATCGTAGATGTGCCCCGTCACGTACGGGAATTCGCCCTTCACAGAATACCGCCGGTAGTCCGGCATTTCCGCATGCCACCGGTCCGGCAGCGTATCGTAGACTTCCTGGCTGGGGACCAGCACTTCCGGCGGCGGATTCAGCACATAGTCCGGGTTCTCGTCCGGCCGCCGGCGCCACTCGTGGTAGCTCGCCGTCTCCGTCGGCGTGGGAGCCGGCAGGGGCGGTCCCAGCTCCGGATGTTCCGGCACCCGCGACATGGGCGCCGCCGGCGCCTCGGCCACCAGCGAAATTTCCACGATCACCAGTTCGCCCGGCGAAACCGCCACGTTCGGCCGCGTAAACGGCTGGAATCCATCCGCCTCCACCTTCAGTTCGTATTCCCCGGCGGGCAGGCTCAGCACGCGGAACACTCCGTCCCCGTTCGCCCGCGTGGCATGCATTGCGCCCGTGGCCAGATTGCGCAGGGACACCAGAGCGCCGGCCACCACATGGATTTTGGATACGCCCCCGGCCTGCCGGATCAGGCCTTCCACCGCCCCTCCCTCGCCTCGGTTCTGCCTCGGGATTCGTTGCGGGCCCGGTTTCTCCTGCTGCAAGCCCTGCATGCTGCTGCTTTCGGTTGTGCTGTTGGAAGGTGCGGAAGTGCCGTCCTGCGCTCCGGCTGGGGCCGCCAGGGTCAGTACCGCGCCGAGACACAAGCCTACCGCACGCAGCAGAAACGCGGTCACCCAGCGCGGTTCCGGGGCTGCGCCGGAACTCGTTCGCCCGTTTTTCGGACGTACCATACCCATGGACGCCGGAAGGCGCCCCTAACTTGCCTCAAGAGCCTTCGGGTTGCAACGGTTTTCCCGCATGGGGGTTCTCATGCCCGCACCGCCTCGTGTGGAAACCTTTCGCGCTCTCGGGGGTTGAGTGTGGCTCTGCTCTGTGGTACTACCTGTCAGAACTGGCATGACTCCGGCTGACGCCAACCGCCGCCCGGAAAAGCGCGCCGCGTCGCGCGAGGGGGGATTCCCACGCCTCCGAGTATCCCTGTTCTCGCTCGCTCTCCTCGCTTTTGCCGCAGTGCTCGGAATGAACGGATGCGGCGGAGTCGGCCCGTCCAACACCCCGCCTCCCGGCGGCGCCACCGGATTTCCCGAGCCTCCTTCTCCTCCCGATGCCACTCTCACCATGACGGATGTGCAGAACATCGTCACCGCCGCCGCTTCCTCCGTAAATGATCCCTCTCTCATCATTGCCGTCACCGACCGCGTGGGCAACGTCCTGGCCGTCTACCGCAATCCTTCCGCTCCGGCCATGGCTGTCGGCAATTTCGGCGCCATGATCAACGCCAACGATCTCGCCGTCGGTCTGGCCCGCACCGCCAGCTTTTTCAGCAACGACCAGGCGCCTCTTTCCTCCCGCACCGTCCGTTTCATCAGCGGCATCCACTTTCCCCCGGGCGTGATGAACCAGCCCAACGCCGCGCTCTACGGCATCGAGAATACGAATCGCGGTTGCCAGCTCGTTCCCCCGGCCAATTTCCTCCCCAACCAGGCTCTGCCTCCCGCCACGGCTCTCGCGGGCGGCCCCGGTTCCGGAATCGTCACTGGAAAAGCGGACGTAATGGATAGCCAGCCCTTCGCCGTCAATCCCGGCGGCGTCCCCATCTTCAAGCAGAACGCCATGGGCAGCGTCTTTGCCGTCGGAGGCGTCGGAGTCGTTAACGCCTCCCTCATGGCCAATCCGGCCAATCCAAACAATTTGGATGAATCGGAGTACGTTGCCTTCGCGGGTGCTTTTTCTTCCGGATTTGGTATTCCCAGCCTCCCGCCTCCCGG
>Ga0335077_10007020_pt1 | contig 13935 bp, 17 predicted proteins | sample Lox_Sample_31_FD_207151 | JGI IMG/M metagenome (GOLD analysis project Ga0335077, IMG submission 207151) | Soil microbial communities from Loxahatchee National Wildlife Refuge, Florida, United States - Lox_Sample_3.1 | ecosystem: Environmental > Terrestrial > Soil > Wetlands | place: USA...
ATCGTAGGGCTTCGCCACTCACGCATTTCAGGCGAGCGGTCGCCGAAACCATGCGCGATGAATCGCGCCACTCCAGGGCAGGTAACGACTGCGACGCCGCGCCACGAAATCAAACCTTCGAACACGGACGCGAGATGTCAACGAAGCTCGCGATACGACAATCAAGCCGTACGAGCCGAACCGTAGGGGAGATCTCCCTGTCTGGCAACACGCACTCATGTTCTCAATGCAAGCCGACGTCGAAAGCCGGGCAGAATTTCACCGCTTTCGAAACTTGCGTGCAGCTTGTTGGGGAACCGTCGAAGACGGAAGGTGCGTCCGCGACGGGCTCATACCACGAGCGGCTCCAGAGCTAGCGATGCTGAATTGCGACGTTCGAACTCTGACAGCGGCTACGCGCTCCGCAGCCGTTCGTTCATCCGTTTCGCTTTAGTGCCCGCACCCGACCAGGAACTGACGGTGGACTCGGTACTTCGAGTGGCCGCTTCAGACTGGTTACAGACAATCACGGCGATCAGCCCAATGTCGCAATGTCGGCGTTCGGCGACACCTTTGTAATCGACGCGGACGCCCCGCACGTGCAAGCGTACAAGCCCTATAGACCTGCCTCGCTGGAGGCGCGGTCGCCAAGGCTGGGACGGGCCGCGATTCAGCTTTTAAAAGAGAACTTCTGCGCGATATAGCGAGCGGAGTTTTCGATGTAGGGGAAGACCGTACGTTCGTTGATGCCCAGTCGGTCCAGTTCTTCCAGCATCGCCGCCTTGCCGCTGACCCCGATGCGCGTCACGCCGATCTTCGGAGTTCCCAACTCATCGAGAACGGCATCATGGCCAAAAAGCAAGAACGCGCCTGACTGAAACGAAATGCGGTCATTGCTTCGCTTGCCTTTAACACAGATGACGCTGCGCAGATCTTCTTTCTTCATTCGAGCCTCAAAGAACGGCTTCTCTTCCTTAACGAAGTGCAAGAGCCGCCTGACGGCCTTTTGCTTGTTGAAGCCGATGCTTGGAAGTGCGTAGTCCAACGAGTCGCGCTGACTCCTTGGAAGCCTCGCCAAGTTGGCCAGGCAACTCGCTGTGTCCGAGTCGAAATACTTGATGTCCTCGGGATCGATAAAGAAGACGATGACCTCTCCAGGCTCTTCTGGCACAACCTTCCCGTCCTCCTGCTTCTCACCGTGGCTGCGGCATGCGAAGTAGAGAGCAATAAGAGGGTTCGACGTAATGTCCAACAGGCGCGTAGGGAGCGAGTAATGCTGCATCCGAACCAGACGGTCAAGGCTGTAGACGTCGCCTTGAAAGTCACTCGAGTTGGTGACCAGCAACTCGCGATACATCCGGTCCTCGTTGTCGAGATGAACGTAGTCTCCCGCTGAGTTCTTGCGGAACACCGACGGTTCAAGCCGGTACTTTGCCTTGCTTGAGTGACCTCGGTAAAAGATCTCCTTCCCCTTCTTCGTGAGAGCAAGGACCGCTGTCACGAATGCGCCGACGGAGTTCACTTGGCTCTGAGGCGGCTCCGGAGCCGGGCGTTCTGCGACCACAGTCGGCTGAATCGTCCCCTGGGGCAAGAGATCTGCCTCCCGAAGTATCCCGAAGAGGTCTTCGTCCTTAACCGCCCAGTGTGTCCGGTTCATCTCCCAATCCCGGATGTCGAGCAGCCTGCGGAGAGGATCGATGCTGTTAAACGGGATAGGCGGAATCGCGCTGTCGAGTTCGAAGTCGATGAACAGGGAGCGCCCGCGGAGCTTGATGGTTCTTAGCTTGCCGACCCGCATCGGCTCCTTGCCTTCATAGGCAAATAGACATGGCAGCGCCACCAGAGCTTCTAGTTGGCGGCTTTTCAAGTCCTTGAAGCTTTCGACAAGCTCGTCAGGCGTGTATTCGAGGAAGCGACCACGGTCATACTCATACCCGCGGCCATCCCAAGCCCCATCCTGCGCTGTCACGAATAGGTTGTACAACTGATCCTCTCCCGCGCCTTCATCTCTCGCCGTCGCAAATCTTGCCTCCTCGAGAAGTCTGCCAGATCGACCCGGACGGAGCGCATGTGCGGCGTGTGACGTTGTAGTCTTTGACGATCGCGATCGTCGATTTCGGTAGAGGCGGAACGTATGGCTCGCAGCGCCGCCGATCAGACCTTCGACTCGTTAGCTCAGACGCCGGCCATCGCTGCACAGCTGTTCTTCACGACGCAGGGTCGAAGGGCGCTGAGGGTCGACCTCGGGCAACGCCAACGAGGATCCGTCGACGCCCAGAAGCGGTCCTTAGGCATCGATGGCGTCCAGGAAGGTTGCGTCGATAGCGACGAGCTTCTGGACAAACGGCTTGGTGTTCGGCTGAACGAAGGCGCCCCACGCGGCAGAACTGGCCGTCTGCATGAAGCCCGTCAACTGGTCAGCGCCCCAGCCGGGCGGTGGTGGAAACGTCGGCTTGCTGTTGCAAGGCATGTCGATGACGTACGTCTACTTCGCTATTGCAGAACGCCTGGTTGAAGAAAGTCGTGGCAGAGCTAACGCCGGCGCGGGCGCTTCTTTCACGTGAGCCCTACGGTGTCTTGCCAAACACCGCGTCGAGCAGCTTCTCCTCCGGCGCCATATCGAGCTTCGCATATCGCAGCTCGAACGTGTTCTCGAAGACTTCGCCGTTGACCGTCGTCCGAACGGTGTATTTGCCTATCTCTGCGAAGATGAACGGATTGCACTTCACCGCTAGCACCATGCTCCCGCCGGGTGGCACGTCCGATGTGTTCTCAATGTCGTAGTTCGTTGCGGCACCGTTCGGATCCAGCACAACGACCTTCATCTCGTAGTGCCCGGGCGGGACCTCGGCAATCGCGATGAGCAACGAAAACGGAACCGCGCCTGGCTTCTCTTGGCTCGGCGGTTCCTGGGAATTCACAACGATGACGTGGTCGGTGAAGAGGCCCACAGCCAATACCTTGCCACTGGCCAAGGCCTGGATGTCGTCTGCGAGATAGAGAAAGGTCTTCATCCCGAAACCCGGATTGCAGTAGTTGGTGTCGTTGAGCCCGCGGTGATGGGCGCGCGGCGCCCCGGTCCGACGTGTGACTCGAAGCGGAACGTTCGGAAGGCGCCTGGCGACTTGACGGTCCCTGCGCCGCGAAACATCACGTACGCCCGCATCAGAACTTCGTCTGCTTCGGCCCGTATTGCTGCTATGCACCTTTGCATCTCTGCCGTGGCAGTGGTGGCTCCGAGGGTGTAGCCCGCGTTCAGGCGCAGCGGCGCGTTGCGACCTTGACGTAGCAGCTCAACGGCTCTCGGTCCGAACGCCAACGCCAGGCGCAGGAGCCTGTCCATCGCGAGGCTCTGCAGGACCTCGCCATTCATGTACTTAGTGAACGCGTTAGGGCCTCCACCGAAGAGCTCGGCGGCTTGAGCCTTCGTTAGCTGGAGTCGATCGAGCACCTCGCCAATCTGTTCACCCGTTAGCAGGCCTTCGCGGTCGCGCACGGCATCGCGTTTCGCCACGTACGCATCTCGCAGCCGCGCCAAGTTGTCTTGCTCCTGGCCCGCTGTTGTCCAGCGATAGTCGCAGTTCCGGCAACGCGTTTGTGCCAGGCCGTCGACGTCGAGGGTCAGGCCTTTGAAGTCAAGCACGTCCGCGTAATGCTCGACCAACACGTCGCGACTCTTGCATCGCATGCAGACGTGCGGGTCGCGCTTGCGGGGCTTCAATTCAGTCGCGCTCATGCTGGGCGGTTCTCCAGGTGCAACGACACGACGAGGCAAACGTCGCCATCGACGTCGGTGTGGATTCCAAGCTTCACGTAGAAGCGCTGGCCCATATACGGCCTGCAGCGCCTTTGCTCCTCTTCGTTGAACCAGATGTAGTACACGTCGGCGTCGATATCTCCGAAATCCGTGGTCGCCTTCCCTTTCCACTCCTTCACGAAGTCGCCGCCCTCGCGAAGGGGCTGCGGCCGGAGCGCGAGGATGATGTTCTTCGCCTGCTCCTGGGTCAGTCCAAGCTCAAGTACTTCCTTCGCGCAGCTTCGTGTTGCGTAGACCCACGCGTCCTGCTCGACGAGATACTTGATGTCCTCGAGACTGTTTTTCGGCACTGACGTTCCCCACCATTATGGTGGCCGACCACGAAAAGGGAAGCGGAATGTTACTACCCGAAAGCGGCTCAGACCGGACAATCCCAGCGGCGCTGTTGCCAAAACTGCCGTCGTCGGTACCACAACTAGTCATAAGCATTTGATTTTATTACATATACTACCGACTATATCGTGGCTTAAGGAACGACGGCCTCCCGACTCGTGCTTCTGCGACCTTGCGTTCGCGAGCGACGCCAGCGGCAAAAACCTGCCCAGGGAAAGGTCTTCGAACGGCAGGGCCACTCCGTCAAAGCGCCTTCTGGACACGACTGCGGCCAGGTCGTTCGTTCATCGCATATAGCCGCCGCGCGCGTTGCCTGTATCGACGAACAGTCCCGGACTGTGTGTCGCCGCACGGTTCCCACGGTCGAGGGGGCGGCCGAGCACGAAGCGCCGCCCCCGGGCTGCAGTTTTGTTGATCCCACACACGACTTTCTTTGCGGAATGGCAACCAGCTAAGCACTCCCCGTTCATGCAACGTCGATTGAGTCGTCACCAGAATCGCTCGCATCACTGCTGACAGGCGCATCGGCTCCAACCGCCTTGCGCATGACAGCCGGCTTACCTAAATACGATGCGACGATCTGCCTACGCACGTGCCCGGCCATCGTTGCGATCTTGTCGCGCGCGGCGCGTTCCAGTTCCGCATCTATCGGTCCACCTCCGCGCACCGGCGAAGGTTCGCCGGTCACAATCGCGAACTCGTCGTTGCAGCGCTGGTGCCGCAGGCCGTGGGCGGTGACGCCGAGCTTCTTGCGCGTGATGCCGATCTTGCCGAGCACACGATAGAGGTGCTCCAGGTTCGCCTTCAGCGTCCTGCCTGGTCGACCTATCGGCTGCCCCGGCGCAACCAATGCCTGCGCGCGACGCAGCGCCGCCCACTGCTTCTCCGTTTCGATCGGAATTCTGCGCGAACGATCGCCCTTGGCACCGCGTACATCAAGTGCGTGGGTAACACCCGGCGGCCACTCGTCGTCGAACTCGTCCGGCTCGATTGGAACGACGTCCTCGTGCGGATGCGTCATTACCGACTCCTTCACGCGCAGGCCAAAGGCATCCATCAACGCCAACGAGGCTGCGACATAGACGCAATGCTTGGCGGCCGCGTCGATCATCGCCTGCACGTCGATGCCGCGCGGCCACCAGCTCTTGTCCTCCTTCGCCACCTGGCTCTCCGCCAAGCCGCTCAAGTCCAGCAGCCCTTGGCACACGGCCGTTTCGACAAGCCCGCGCTTGCCGATCCAGAAACCGAACGTGCGCAGCACACTGACGCGGTTGCGCAGCGTATTCGGACTGAGGCCATCAGTCCGCCACCGCGCGAGCACGACCGCGATGTGCTTCGGCCGCAGCGAACGCGGATCGACCTTGCGGTACAGCGGCTCCGACCACAGCGCCTCGAAGAAGCGCTGCAGTTCCCCGTAGCGCTCTTCCATCGTCTTGTAGGACACGGCTTTCTCGCGCAGCGCATGTCGGTCGTTGTTCAAATTGATGATCCGGCGCAGCACCCAGCGCTTGCTCCCCTGGCCGATCGGGGGCAAGCGCGATAGGTCGGCCACCGAATCCGGCGTGCGCCGGGCGGGGCGATAGCGGGTGCGATTCGAACGATGCGTTGACATAGAAATCTCCTCGAGCGCGCGCACACGAGCGGGCGCACCGCCGGCGCGCATAGCAAAGCGGAATGCGGTGACATCACGCGCACGCCCAATCCCGCACGGGGCGTGCGACGCGAGGCTGTCGAAGCGTCCCGTGGCGCCGCCTCGAAGCGCCGCGGGGTTGTCCGGTTCGCCGACGCAGGGTCGACTGGTCTGACTTAAAAATGCAGATAAGACGCGCCCTGCCATCAGCGTTTCGCTGCGTGGCAAAGCCAATGACTGCGCCGGCCATAAGGCACGGCGCCCGCGGTATGCACGCGGTCTTCGGCGTCTGCGACTCAAAGGTCCCGCTTTTCCGCTGGACAGGCTCCCTACCACCGGGAGCCAGCGGACGTCCGGACTGATCGCTGCGTCGGGCGCTGAAATGCGCGCGCACGCAAACGACCGCGACAAAACGCGTCGTCCATGACGTGGGGAAATGACCACCGCACCGGACTTCGTTTCGAGGTCTGGCGCCATCACCGCACGACCGTTTCGGCCGTGCTCGAGCAGCGTGTCACGTCGTGGCGAACCGTGAGCGTGACGCCGACACAGAGCCGACCCATCGCGAGATGGAACGGCCATACTTCAGGCGCTCGACCGCGAAGGCCGAGCCACAGCTTCCAGTCGCGTGAGCGACTACTCGTCGGCACTAAGCCGATCGACTCCAGGGCAGGTAACGACTGCGACGCCAGGGACGAGCCCCTGGGCTTCATGCGAGGCATGAAGGGCGGGCACGATGCCCGCGGTAAAGCGAGCGCAGTGTCGTTCCAGCGCGGCGCGCTCGCCAGCCGAAAAGGCGCCAGTTTTGCGGTGAATTCGACATCAGGTGCCGTCATGTCGCCGCGCGCGCAGAAAACCGTGGCGAGAAGAGGACTTGACGCGAGTTCGAGATACCTCAGGTTTCGCGCGCGACGCCTTGCGACAAAATCGAGCGCGGCCGCCGCGAGTGGGTCGGCACTCGAGTCGTAGCCGCTGCTCTCCGTGGCCCGAGACCTCGCTCCGATAGTGGGAGCAGGCTCGCGCTGGTGGCGGATTCCACTCGGACCTGATCTCGAAAGCGCCCCACTTCGGCGGCGATTTTGGGTGGGCGCGTGCGCGGCCAACGGTGACACTGTCGCGTCGCTAAGCAACGCAGGTGCATCCAGTGACTGCGATCGTCCGCGCCGTCGATGTCGGTTTCGGCAACACCAAGTTCGTCACCCGCGTCACCGACGCCGGGATCGAGTGCGATCACTTCCCCTCGCTCGCCTATCCGAGCGTGCGCGAGGCGTCCGCCGATGCGTTGGGCGGGCGGCGTCGCACGGTCGCGATTCCGATCGAGGGACTGTTCTACGAGGTCGGCGCCGAGATTCACCTCGCCGCCGATGCGTTCCGGCCGAATCACTTCCACGACCAGTTCACCGAAAGCCCGACCTACCTGGCGCTGCTGCGCGCAGCGCTCTACTACATGAAGGTCGACGCGATCGATCTGCTGGTGGTGGGTCTGCCTGTCGCAGCGTTTCTCGCCCGCAAGGCGGCGCTCGAGCGGCTTGCCTGCGGAGAACACGATCTCGGCGCGGGACGGAAGGTAGTGGTGAAGAAGGCGCTGGCCGTTGCGCAGCCGCAGGGCGCATTGGTGCACTACGCCGCCAGCACGGGGCGCCTACGCGAGTTGCAGGAAGAACAGAGCCTGGTGATCGATGTCGGCGCGCGCACCTTCGACTGGCTCGCCACGCGCGGGCTGCGGCTCGTGTCCTATTCCGTTGAAAAACTCGGCACCGGACCGATCCGCGATGCCTCGGCGACGTAGTGGTGGGGCCGGCCGATCGAGTTGCGTTTGGTTCCGACGCTGTGTTCCCCTTCAAACCAGGGATGCTTCCCCGCTTGTTTTGATCGGTACGAGCGACTTCGCCAATCGGCGCAGGTTCTGTGCGGCAGCGGCCAGGTGGAACTCATCGCGCGCCCCACTGGGCCCTCGCAAGCGCAGTCGTCGAAGTTTCAGAATCCGTTTCAGGTGCGCGAAGAGGATCTCGACCTTCTTGCGCTGTTTCCGTGATCGCTCGTACTCGTGCGTCTTGGTGATGTTGCGTGCGACGTCTCTCGCGGATTCATGAATGCTGCGGGCGATCTTCCGCGCTGGCGTGTTCGGGCAGCAACGTGCCTTCATCGGGCATGGCTCGCAAGCATGTTTGCTGGCGAAGTAGATGATGGTGTTTGCTTTGGTGATGTGTGTCCGCGGGCGCTTGAACGGACGCCATTGGATCCGCAGAGCTTGTCCCTGTGGGCAGCGATATTCGTTCTCCTGCGGGCTCCAATGGAACTCGCTGATCGATAGCGTGTTGTCCTTGCGCTGCGACTTGTCCCACACAGGGATATGCGGCGCGATCGCCTTCTCATTGACCACCCATGCAAGGAAGTCGGCGGCTCCATAAGCTGTGTCGCCGATCAGGCGTTTCGGCTTGAGATCGAACCTCTCATGCGTTCGCTCGATCATGACCTGCGTCGCCTTGACCTCCGCAGTCCTCACGGAAGGCGTCGCCTCAACATCGACGATCACACCGGCCTTTACATCGACCAGATAGTTCGTCGAGTACGCGTAGAACGCCGGGCCGCCGGCGGCAGTCCAGCGCGCAGCAGGATCGGTCGGCGAAATCGATGCGGCTGGGGTCTCCGGTTCCCCGTGAGCGTCGAGTGCGGCCAGATACTCACGCGTTGCGCGCGTGGCGTGGCTCGGATCGCGAAGGTCGGCCACTTCTTCTCGCGCCATGCTGCGGCTTCGGTTGGCGTCGGCTTCGATCAAGCTGGCATCGACTGCGAAGCCCTCGCCGCCAACCAAGCCTGCCTCCATGCAGCTTCGCACCACGCCTTCGAACACGAGCCGGAACACGTCGCTCTCGCGGAAGCGTCCGTGACGGTTCTTCGAGAACGTCGAATGATCGGGGATGACATCCTCGAGCCCCAGACGGCAGAACCAGCGGTACGCGAGGTTGAGATGTACCTCTTCGCACAACTGCCGCTCCGATCGGATGCCGACGCAGTAGCCGATCAACAGCATCCGAAGCATCAGATCTGGATCGATCGACGGCCGGCCCGTGTGGCTGTAGAACGGCGCTAGTTGCCGGCGCAACGCGCGAAGGTCGAGGCAGCGATCGATATTGCGCAGAAGGTGATTGGGCGGAACGTGCTGCTCGAGGTTGAATGAATAGAACAGTTGATCCTGCGCGCCCGCCCGCTGACCCATCATCGTGACGTCCCCTTCGTCGTCGACCTGCGCCTCTGACTCAAGCAAACGACGATGGTTCAGCCGAGTTTTTCAACGGAATAGGCCGACAGTGAATGCTGGTTCGTCGCTGTCGCCACCGCGATGTTGCTGTTCGGGCGCCTGTCCAATCACGTAGGGCGACGTCCGGTCGCCATGGCCGCTCTCTTGGTTTCGCGTGCAGGATGCCTCGTCCTGGCCGGCGGTCACGGGTTGCCGCCACCGGTGCTCGCGCGTGTCTTGCAGGGCCTGGGCTGCGGTCTAGCTTCGAGTGGCAGAGGCGCGTACGTGTTCGACAGTGCGCCAGAGCGGCCCGCTTGGCTGGCAGCGGCGATCACAGGCGGCGCCCCGATGGTCGGGATTCCGATCGGCGCGCTCGCCATGTCCAGCCGGGCTAAGGCCTCAGATCGCCCTGCGCGCGGGGATGGCGCTGCTAGCAATGGCAGTATTCGGCATCCTCGCCTCGCCGCATGCACACGCGCTCTGGGCGTTCATCGCATCGAGTCTCGCGGTAGGTCTTGCTCAGGGCGTTGCATCGACCGCAGTGATCAAGACTCTGCTTGCTACGACAACCGCGCAGGAGCGCGCCGGACTGCTCTCCACAATCTACCTTGTCTCCTACTGCGGAGTAGCGCTTCCGGGGCTTGCGGCTGGGCAGCTTGCGCGGCGGCTTGACCTGCTTCAGGTCGGCGAGGCGTACGCCACGCTGGCATTGGTCACTTGCGCGCTCGCTGTAGTGGCGATGCGAAATCGTCGTGTGCCAGCTGGATCGGGAATTGCCGATCCAACGTGCTCGGGCAGCCGAGAATCGGCTCGCCGGGGCGTATTGGATGTCCGCTTCCGCGTCGAGTGCCTCTGGCAGTTCCTGGCCGGCTCGGGGAATAGCGGCTTGGCACAGTGCCACGCGGCAGGTAGGCCCGCGGCGCTCCATATCACTTTGAGGAGACGCTCATGAGCGCCCACGGCCACGCCGCACGTGACTGGACGCACCGCATCCGGCAAATGTCCGGCCGCGATCCGCATGAGCGCGGTCGGACCGTGACCGCGCTTGAACTCCCTTACGGCCTCGTGTTTGTGGTCGCCATCGGACCGGCGGCGAATCAGGGCGATCTCCCGCTCTTTGTTGAACCTTGAGTTGAAGGTGGCGGCTCCTTTCGCCTGCATGTGATATGCAGGTATGCAGGCGCTGCCAAGCAAAGAAAGGAGCCACCGCAATGAAGTCTCGCACGAGGTCGAAGCCGTCGTCGGCACGCGTAGCCGACGATGTTCGGGTTCAATTGTCGCTTTCCGTTGCCGGAGTCCTGCGCGACGTGCAAAGCGCGTTCTTCGGGCTGTGCGGGTGTGCGGGTTCATCCTGGCTGCGCGACGCGCAAGAGAGATCGGCGCGGACTGCCCTGATGAATCGTGGAGAGGGAGTGTTCTGTCAACTAGACTTGGCGCGGGTGAGGGGGCACGTGGCGCGCCGTTCGGCATTAATCGGCACTCGATCGGGCGGGAGGTCGGCGAGCCGCCGCGCCACGGGCCCGTATCGCCGCTACGGGCGAGGCGAAGCGTGCACGCTCAACAAAGAAAAAGGCCACGCTCTGGTGGCCCTCTTAGTCGCCGAATTCGTGATCAGACCGCGCGGGTCGCACCGCGCGCGCGCGTAATTGACCTCTTCGCCCTTCTGGTCGGCTTGGCCACCGCCGTGACCGCCATACGTCGGGACAGACGCCGCGAGGCTTCATCGACGCGGCCTGCAATCTGCAGCGAAAGCTTGGCTGCTGGCAGGTTGATCTTGCGGAACGCGCCTACGACGAACATGTCGTTCGCCCACGCGGTCTGCTCACCGAAGGCCTCGATGCCTTTTACCGTGCCGGCAGAGATCCGATCGACAGCGCTGTTGGCGATCTTTGTAAAGCGCGTCGTCGAGTCAACTACTCGGCGCGCCACGCGTTGCTGCGAGGCCACCAGACTGGCCTTGATCTCGCTGTTGATCCACGGCAGCGGCTGCCTCTCGACCAATTGTTCGTAGCGGTCGCTGAATGCATTCACGGCGCGCTCGGTGCCGGCGCGGTAGGCGGCGAACAGGTTCTTCGCGGTCTGGCCGTAGTGGCCGACAACGTCGATGGCGATGGTGTTAAGGGTCGCGATAGCGCTCATACCGAGATTCCATAGTAGTTGCGTGAACAGCTGCGATCTTCGCCACGACCTCCTAGAGTGCGCAACCTAACAAGCTAGGTGGATCCCACTAACCTGTTCCTGGCCGCGTCGCCCAGCATCGATAATCGGCTGGTCGAGACCGTCGCGCAACCCAGTCGCTGCACGATACCGCCAGCATGCGCCAGCTCAGCAAGAACGATTCGCTCTTCCTAGAGTCGGAGAACGTTCACTGCAATTCGAACGTCAGCCTGATCCAGATCTACGACCCGTCGACGGCGCCGGGTGGCAGGCTCCAGTTCAAGGGCTTCCTGGCACTCGTTGAGAGCCGGTTGCACCTCTCGCCGGTGTTCCGGCAAAAACTCTGCAACGTGCCGTTCGGGCTGGACGAGCCGTACTGGATAGAGGACGAGAACTTCGACCTCGAATATCACGTCCGCCACATCGCCCTGCCGAAGCCCGGCGACTGGCGCCAGTTCTGCATCCAGACGTCGCGCATCCACGCGCGGCCGCTCGACCTCAACCGGCCGCTGTGGGAGATGTACGTCATCGAGGGACTCGATAGCCTGCTCGACCTGCCCAAGGACAGCTTTGCGCTTCTGACCAAACTGCACCACGCGGCGATCGACGTCGGGCGCGGTACGGCCATCATCACCCTGCTGCACGACACGACACGGCACCCGAAGATCGAGCCGCCCGAGCCATGGTTCCCCGAGTCGCCGCCGAGCCGGCTCGAACTCGTCTGCCGCGGGCTGGTGCACGCGGTGACCTCACCGCAACGGCTGGTGCGCCCGCTTTCGAACACGCTGGCGAACGTAGTGACCGCCGGCCGCTCGTTCGCCGCCGAACTGCTGCAGACGAAGGAAGCCGTGCCGGCGACGCGCTTCAACTCCATCGTCTCGCCTTACCGCGTGTTCGAGACGCGGCGCTTCCTGCTCGACGAGTTCCGCGAGATCCGCCGGCTCGTCCCGGGCGCGAGGATCAACGACACTGTGCTCGCCGTCTGCGCCGGCGGGCTGCGCAGATATCTCGAGGCCAACGACGAACTGCCCGAAGCAGATCTGTCGACGCTGATGCCGGTCTACGCGCGCGGCCCGGACGGCGGAGCCGGCAGCCGGCCGGACGTGGAGTGGGAGCGCGTGATGCTCGGCGTGAACATCGCCGACCCGTTGCAGCGGCTGGCATTCATCAAGGGACAGACGGCGGCGTCCAGCCTCATCGCGCGGGCGATCGGCGCTCGCGAGCTGACCGACATCGGTACGCACGCACCGGCCGCCACGCTCGCGATCACGGGCAAGATGCTCGGCCGCGCGCTGCTCGGGGTGGGTCGCAGCGCGCCGATCGCGAACTGCGCGATCACCAACGTTCCAGGCCCGTCGGTTCCGATCTACCTGAACGGGGCACGCATGACCTACTTCTCCGCGATCATGCCGATCAACGACGGGCTCGGCCTAGTCTTCGCGGTCACCAGCTACGACGGCAAAATCATCGTCTCGCCCACGTCGTGCCGCGAACAGATGCCCGACCCGGAAGTCTTCGCGCAGTGCTTGCGTGACTCCTTCCAGGACTACCTCGCCCTCGCCCGCAAAGTAGCGCGAACGAAGGGGGCAGCCCGGCCAAAGGCTAGGCCGGCCCGGGGCGGTACGACGTCGTCAGGCGATAGATCCGCCCGAGCAGCCCCGCGGGTGGGACGAACGGCCGCCACCGGCCTTCGCGCTGCGCGAGGCGGTCGGCGACGACCCAAAGCACGAGCGGGTTGAATCCCAGCCCGACGTGGCTGCCCGGGACACGAATGTTTTCGTGCAACGCCGGGTTTCCGTCGATGGTTGCCTCCTGCGGCGGCACGACTCCGTCCGCCAGGGAGTAGATGCACGATATGGGCACGGGCAGTGTTTTCGGCCGCAGGAGATACTTGGCGCGCGACTGCGTGAGGTGCGCCGTTGTCCCCATCGGATGCGAGATCAGGCGATAAAGCGCCTTGACGAGCGACGGCGACTGGCTTCCTGCGGGATCGAAGGTCACGGGACTGCCGAGCGTGATCACCGAGCGGACACACTCCGTCGCCCGATGGGCGCCGTACATGGCGAACATGCCGCCGAGGCTCCAGCCCAGGAGACTCACGGTACGGCCGCTCTTGTAGTGCATGTAGCGGATCTTCTGCTCTAGCGCGCTTGCGTGCCTGGCGCTGAAGCCGACGTTGCGGCCGAAGCCCCAGCTCTGCACTTCGTAACCCCGGTTCTGCAGAAAGAGCTTTAGCGCGATCAGCGTCCCCTCATCGGCCATGAAGCCCGGAAACAGCAGCACCGGATGACCATCGCCGCGCGGTGTCCGGGCAAGCAGCGGAAGGTTCCATGGCAGCGTTGCGATCTCCAGCAGGGCACGCGGCTCGATGAGCTGATGCAGCAAGCGAGGCTTGCCCGCGAAGGCCTGTCTCCTGGCCATTCCTCCCCCAGTCGCTGATTGGTCCCGTCAAGCGTACCTCGCATACACGCGCCGAGGCGGCGAACCGAAGCTTCATTCCAATCGCGCCGGGCGGTGAAGCGCGTGAGGCCAGCCCCAAGCGGCTGAAGTTCTCGGCATGATGGGGAACGCTTGGGGCGGTTCACGCGCGAAGCGTTGCACGCTCTGTACCTCGACTTGGAGCACATCGAGCACAGCCGCACCAAGGCGAAGAGCCCGCAGACCCATGGCATCTGCAAGCACTTTCACCAGACGATCCAGAACGAGTTCTACGCCAGCGCGTTCCGGCGCAAGCTCTACACGAGCCTCGAGCAGTTGCAGGCCGACGTCGACGGGTGT
>Ga0335077_10007023_pt1 | contig 13931 bp, 9 predicted proteins | sample Lox_Sample_31_FD_207151 | JGI IMG/M metagenome (GOLD analysis project Ga0335077, IMG submission 207151) | Soil microbial communities from Loxahatchee National Wildlife Refuge, Florida, United States - Lox_Sample_3.1 | ecosystem: Environmental > Terrestrial > Soil > Wetlands | place: USA: Florida...
ACCCCGCGCCCGGCCAGCTCGGCGCGGGCGGCCTCGATGTCGGGGACGACCAGCTGCAGGCCCTGGACCGACCCGGGTGCCTCCGCGTTGCGCATGAGCGTGATCGAGCACGCCGAACCCGGCGGGGTCAGCTGCACCACCCGGAAGCTCTCGCCGGCGCTGTAGTCGACGTCCAGCCGGAAACCGGCCTTCTCGATGTAGAAGGCTTTAGCGCGATCCACGTCCGAGACGGGCACCACCACGACCTCCAGTTTCCAGTCCACGGCCCGCCTCCTTGGTGTGCCGGAAGGCCCGTCGGGACCCCGCTACCTGGGCTAGCCTAAACAGGCCCGGGCCGGAACATGGACCGGACTGGTGACGCTGAGCAACGGCAGGTGGGCCGTGCTGCTCTCCTGACCGGGCGGTATCCTGCCAGGGTTGAGCACGTGAACGGGTTTAACTACGCATTGTGACGTAACACTTCCGAACGGGGAAGCGGAGCCCCGGCCAGCCGGGGAGCAGCAACCGAGGAGCGCCGCTACGTGAGTGCGAGCCGTCCGGCCGCCGTCATCATCCTTGCCGCGGGGGCAGGCACGCGGATGGGATCTGACCTCCCGAAAGTGCTGCACACGATCTGTGGCCGGAGCATGCTGGATCACGTGGTCGGTGCGGCACGCGAGCTCGGCCCGGCCGAGCTCATCGTCGTGGTGGGCCATCGGCGCGAGCAGGTCATCAGCCATCTGGCCGAGCGCGCCCCCGACGCGCGGGTGGTCGTCCAGCACCGCCAGGGCGGGACCGGCCACGCGGTCCGCACCGTGCTGGAGGAGATCAACCTCGGCCATGGCACGGTGGTCGTGACCTACGGTGACGCCCCGGTGCTGCGCGGGCAGACGCTGGCCGCGCTCGTCCACGAGCACGCCGAGCAGCAGGCCGCCGCCACCGCGCTCACCACCGTGATGGACGACCCGACCGGCTACGGCCGGATCCTGCGCGACGCCGGCGGGGCGATCGTGGAGATCGTGGAGGAGGCGGACGCCACCCCCGGGCAGCGGGCCATCAAGGAGGTCAACTCCGGCGTCTACGCATTCGAGGCGAGCCTGCTCGCCGACTCGGTGAAGCGGGTGCCGACCGACAACGCCAAGGGTGAGGAATACCTCACCGACGTGGTGGCCATCTTGCGGTCCGACGGTCACCGCGTAGCCTCCTATCTGGAGGAGGACGCCGCGGATGTGTTCGGGGTCAACGACCGGGTCCAGCTCGCCCAGGCGCGCAGGGTGCTGAACGCCCGCCTGCTGGAGCACTGGATGCGCGCCGGGGTGACGATCACCGACCCGTCCACGACCGCCATCGACGCCGACGTGGTCATCGGGCCGGACGCGGAGATCGGGCCGGGCACCCAGCTGGAGGGCAGCACGGTGGTGGAGGCGGGTGCGCGGGTGGGGCCCGGGTGCCTGCTGCGCGACACGACCGTGAGTTCGGGCGCCAGCGTGACCTACGCAGTCTGCGAATCGGCCGTGATCGGCCCAGGCGCCGTCGTCGGGCCGTTCGCTCACCTGCCGCCGGGCACTAAGCTCGGGCCCGGTGAGCGGGTTGGTGGCCCCGGCGCCGCAACGAGCCGGGCGGGTGGCCCCGGTGCCGCAACGAGTGAGGGAGCACATTTAGCGTGACCGGCATCACCGCGACCGGCGAGAAGAAGCTGCTGCTTTTCGCCGGCCGGGCCCACCCAGCACTAAGCACTGAGATCTCGGGATGTCTTGGCATCGAGCCGACCCCCACCAAGCTCTCCGACTTCGCCAACGGGGAGATTTACGTCCGGTTCCTTGAGTCGGTCCGCGGGTGCGATGCGTTCGTTCTGCAGTGCCACACCGCGCCGATCAACCACTGGATCATGGAACAGCTGATCATGGTGGACGCGCTCAAGCGCGCTTCGGCCAAACGGATCACCGTCGTCTCGCCGTTCTTCGGCTACGCGCGGCAGGACAAGAAGAACCGCGGCCGCGAACCCATCTCCGCCCGGCTGATGGCCGACCTGTTCGCCACCGCCGGCGCGGACCGGCTGATGGCCGTCGACCTGCACACCGCGCAGATCCAGGGCTTCTTCGACGGGCCGGTCGACCACCTGTTCGCGCTCCCCATCCTGGCCGAGTACATCGAGCGCAAGCTGGACCTCTCGCAGGTCACGGTGGTCGCCCCGGACGCCGGCCGGGTCCGGGTCTCCGAGCGGTGGACCGACCGGCTCGGCTGCCCGCTGGCGATCATCCACAAGCGGCGCGATCCCGACGTCGCGCACCGGGTGACGATGTCCGAGGTCGTCGGGCAGGTGGCGGGGCGCACCTGCATCGTGGTCGATGACATGATCGACACTGGCGCCACCATCATCAAGGCGGCGGAGGCGCTGTTCGCGCAGGGCGCGGCGAAGGTGATCGTCACCGCCACCCACGGCGTGCTGTCCGGCGCGGCCGTGGACGGGCTGAAGAACTCGCAGATCAGCGAGGTGATCGTCACCAACACACTGCCGATCCCCGACGACAAGTCGTTCGACAAGCTGACCGTGCTCTCGATCGCCCCGATGATCGCCCGTGCCATCCGCGAGGTGTTCAGCGACGGCTCAGTGACCAGCCTGTTCGACGGCAACAGCTGACCGCCCGCGCCCGCCGCGCATCGGCGGGAAAAGTCTCCACGATCATGCTCGCGGGACTGGTCCCGGGCTGCGGGCGGCCTTCCAGATGGCGGTGCGGGCGCTGGTGTAGTCGTCGTAGTCGGCCGGTGTGTGCTGCTCCTGCAGGAGCGGTGCGGAGCGGAGATCCTCGTTGGGGACCGGCAGTGAGGCGGTGAGCTCGGCGTCGATCTGCTGGATGTGGGAGACCTCGGCGACGGCGGGGTTGGCGCCGCTGGACACCGGGACGGTGACGTCGGCCAGTGGATCGTCGCTGCGCGGTGTTTCCAGCGTGAGCGCGTCCCCGACGTCGGGCGCGGCGGCGTCGCGCCGGGTCAGCGCGGGCAGTCCCCACCGGGTCTCGATCGTCTTCAGGACCGAGGTGTGGTCGAGCGGCATCGAGCCGGCCGCGACCCGGAACACGGTGCCGGCCGGGATCAGCGGCGACACCAGCACGGCGGGGATCCGGACGCCGAACCGGGTAAAGTCGAAGGCGAACTCGCCCGGCGTGTCGTCCGGCGGCACAGCCCCCGACGGCGGCGGCACGTGGTCGTAACAGCCGCCGTGCTCGTCGTAGGTGATGAACAGCAGCGTCTGGTTCCAGCCGGGGCCGCCGCGCAGCGCGTAATAGACGTCGTGCATCAGCTGCTCGCCGAGCGCGACGTCGTAGTTGGGATGCTGGCTGTTGCCCTTCGACCCCCAGTCCGGCTCCAGGAACGAGTACTGAGGCAGCTGCCCGTTCGCCGCATCGGCCTTGAAGTCGCTGAACTTGCCGAAATGGGTGTCCGGGGCGTTGGTGGTGTCGGGGAAGTTCTTGCGGGTCAGCGGCTCGGCGTCGTACCCGTAGATCTTCCAGCTCAGGCCGTGCGCGCCCATCAGTCCGAAGATGCTCGGGACCGTGTAGGAGGAACTGCCGTCGTTCATGTGCCCCTGGCTGGTCGCCGCGCAGGCGAAGGCCCGGTTGGGGAACGTCTGGGTCGGCACCGAGCTGAACCAGTGGTCGCAGACGGCGAAGCCGCGGGCCAGGCCGGACAGGACCGGAAGCGCCGCTGGCGGGAAGATGCCCATGATGTCCGCGGCCGTCGTGCCGGCCTGGACACTCCGCCCGACCCGCTGGTCCCAGGCGATCGTGGCGTCGAAGTTGGTGACGAACCCCTGGTTGGTGGCGACCGGAGGTACCGGGGCGTGGCCGCTGCCGAACAGCTGGGAGTTGGTGTTGGCGTAACCTTCGCCGGGGTCTGCGCCGGGCATGAAATAGGCGCCCGGGCCGGCCGGGTCGATTTTGTACACGGATACGGATTTGCCGCTGGAATCGGGATTTGCCTCCTGGCCGGTGAGCCCTTCGAAGGCGGCCCCGGCCGGGGAGACGTTGCCCGACTCCTCGTAGAGGAACCCGAGCATATGGTCGAACGACCGGTTCTCGAGCATCAGGTGCACGATGTGCTGGATGGTCGGCAGCTGGTTTCCGGGCATGGCTCCCCCATTGTGGATTTCCTGGGCAAACGCGTGCGGCGGGGGTGGTCACGGGCGGGCGTTGATGGCACGATATCTGCACAGCTCACCCGGCGGTGTCACGGGGTCGCATCGGGTACCGGCCAAGGGGGATGAAGCGGGCACCGCCAATGACTATTTTAATGCCGGTTAATGCCGGTTTGGGCACATCCCACAGTGATTTGCGCGCGTCGATCAATGGAGACAGACATGCTCATCGCCATCCTTAACCAGTCAACCCTGGTGACCAATGCGCAAGGCGCGACAATGACCCAGGCGATCGCCTCCCAGGTCCGGCTCGACGCTGCCCCGCTCTGGGACCGGGCGCCCGCGGCGGTCGTGTTCTACACCGACCCCGCCGCCGTGCCAGCGACCGCGCACGGCATAGCGATCGTGGACACCATCCAGAACCAGCCGCAGGGCGTGCTCGGCTTTCACACCGAGGACCAGGGCGGGAAGTTGTGGGGCGTGGTGGCGGCCAAGCCTGAGCTCGACAACGGCGCCCAGGTCACCACCGGCGACTGGAGCGTCTCCAGCGTGCTGTCCCATGAGGTGCTCGAGATGTTCATCGACCCCAACTGCAACCTGTGGGCCAACGACGGCAAGGGATCGGCCTACAGCTTCGAGGTGTGCGACCCGGTCGAGGCCCCCAGCTACACCGCCAACGGCGTCTCGGTGTCCAACTTCGTGACCCCGTCCTGGTTCGACCCGCTGGCGCCCGCCACGGCCCAGTTCGACAAGCTGGGCAAGCTCACCGCGCCCTTCAGCATCCTCAAGGGCGGCTATGTGGTGTACGAATCGGCTGGCAAGGAGCAGCAGAAGTTCGGCGAGGAGTTTCCCGGCTGGCGCAGGGAGATGAAGACCGGGAAGCTGGCCCGCACCAGGCGGCGGCTGTCCCAGGCGGCCTCCTTCTGAGCGCGCGCTGCGGCCGGCCGCCAGGGAGGCGGCCCAGCGCCTTCCGGTCGCCGGCCGGGCGTTCCAGCTTGATTAGGGTGTGTCCTGTCGATCCTGGTCGGCGGACGCGCAGCAGGCTGAAGATCGACAGGACATGCCCTAGCTGACCAGCGGCCTTGGCGCGCGGCCGGCGGGCCGGCCACGATGGACAGGTCATGACCCTCGCCGACCGCTTCCCCGGCACCGCCGATCCCGACGCGGTCTTCGGGGCCTTCTCCGGCTGGGCCGCGGAGCAGGGGCTCTCCCTGTACCCGCACCAGGAGGAGGCCCTGATCGAGATCGTGTCCGGCGGCAACGTGATCCTGTCCACCCCGACCGGCTCCGGCAAGAGCCTGGTCGCGGCCGGCGCCCACTTCGCCGCGCTCGCGGCCGATCAGGTCAGCTTCTACACCGCCCCGATCAAGGCGCTGGTGTCGGAGAAGTTCTTCGCCCTGTGCGATGCGTTCGGCCCCGAGAACGTCGGGATGATGACCGGGGACGCCAGCGTCAACCCCACCGCCCCGCTCATCTGCTGCACCGCGGAGGTGCTGGCCAACATCGCGCTGCGGCAGGGCGCGGCGGCCGACGTCGGCCAGGTGGTCATGGACGAGTTCCACTACTACGCCGACCCGGACCGCGGCTGGGCCTGGCAGGTACCCCTCATCGAGCTGCCGCAGGCACAGTTCCTGCTGATGTCGGCGACGCTGGGGGACGTCAGCCGTTTTGAGAAAGACCTGACCCGCCGGACCGGGCGGTCCACCGCCGTGGTGGCCTCGGCCGAGCGCCCGGTGCCGCTGCTGTTCTCCTACGTCATCACGCCGCTGCACGAGACGCTGGAGGAACTGCTGGCCACTGGCCAGGCGCCCATCTACGTCGTGCACTTCACCCAGGCGGCGGCGCTGGAACAGGCGCAGGCGCTGATGAGCGTCAACATCTCCACCCGCGCGGAAAAGGACGCGATCGCGGAGGCGATCGGCAGCTTCCGGTTCACGGCCGGGTTCGGCAAGACCCTGTCCCGGCTGGTCCGGCACGGCATCGGCGTCCACCACGCCGGGATGCTCCCCCGGTACCGGCGGCTGGTGGAGACGCTGGCCCAGGCGGGCCTGCTCAAGGTCATCTGCGGTACCGACACCCTCGGCGTGGGCATCAACGTGCCTATCCGCACCGTGCTGTTCACCGCCCTGTCCAAGTACGACGGGCGGGTGAACCGGCTGCTGCAGGCCCGGGAGTTCCACCAGATCGCCGGGCGGGCCGGCCGCACCGGCTACGACACCACGGGGTACGTGGTGGTACAGGCGCCCGAGCACGTGGTGGAGAACGAGAAGGCGCTGGCCAAGGCGGGCGACGATCCGAAGAAACGGCGCAAGGTGGTGCGCAAGAAGCCGCCGCCCGGCATGGTCTCCTGGGGCAGGCCCACCTTCGAGCGGCTGGTCGCGGCCGAGCCGGAGCCGCTGAAATCCAGTTTCAAGGTCACCCACGCGATGGTGCTGAACATCATCGCCCGCCCGGCCAACGCCTACCTGGCCCTGCGCCACTTGCTCACCGACAACGACGAGGACCGCACCGCGCAGCGCCAGCACATCCACCACGCCATCGAGATCTACCGCGCGCTGCTGGCCGCCGGGGTGGTGGAGCGGCTGCCCGAGCCCGACGAGCAGGGCCGCTGCGTCCGGCTCACCGTGGACCTGCAGCAGGATTTCGCGCTGAACCAGCCGCTGTCGCCACTGGCGCTGGCCGCGATCGACCTGCTCGACGTGGCGTCGCCGTCCTACGCGCTGGACGTGGTGTCGGTCATCGAGGCCACCCTGGAGAACCCGCGCACGGTGATCGCGGCGCAGCTGTTCAAGGCGCGTGGCGAGGCGGTGGCGCAGATGAAGGCGGACGGGATCGACTACGACGAGCGGATGGAGCTGCTGGAGGACGTGACCCATCCGCGGCCGCTGGCCGACCTGCTCGAGGCCGCCTACGACATTTACCGCCGGGGGCACCCGTGGGTCGCCGACTACGAGCTGGCGCCGAAGTCGGTGGCGCGGGACGCCTACGAGCGGGCGATGAGCTTCACCGAGTACGTCGGCTTCTACGGTCTGGCCCGGTCGGAGGGGCTGGTGCTGCGCTACCTGGCCGACGCCTACAAGGCGCTGCGGCAGACCGTGCCGGAGGAGGCCAGGACCGAGGAGCTGGCCGACCTCATCGAGTGGCTGGGCGAGATGGTGCGGCAGGTGGACTCCAGCCTGCTCGATGAGTGGGAGCGGCTGCGCGACGGCGCCGACGTCCTGCCCGGCGGTGGCCGGGAGGCCCCGCCGCCGCCGGTGACCGGTAACACGCGGGCGTTCCGCGTGCTGGTGCGCAACGAGCTGTTCCGTCGCGTCCAGCTGGCCGCGCTGCGCCGCTACGACGAGCTGGGCGCGCTGGATGGCGAGGACGGCTGGGACGCGCAGGCCTGGGAGGAAGCGCTGGAGCCGTATTTCGCCGAGCACGACGAGATCGGCACCGGCCCGGACGCGCGGGGCCCGGGACTGCTGATCATCGAGGAGCTGCCAGGCCGCTGGGAGGTGCGCCAGATCTTCGACGACCCGGCCGGCGACCACGACTGGGGCCTGTCCGCCCGGGTCGACCTGGCCGCCTCCGACGAGGCCGGGGAGGCCGTGCTGGCCGTAACCGACGTCGGCCAGCTCGGGTGACCGGCGCCGGCCGGCTTGGCTGAGTGGCACCGGCCAGTTCAGGTGAGTGGCGCGGGCCAGCTCGGGGTGACCGGCGCCGGCCGGGCCCGGGACGCCCGCCCCCGTGGATCTGGGCGCCCCGGGCCGTCCGGCCCCTGCCCGGCCGGCCGAAGAGTCCAGCCCCGCTGGCGGGCATGCCCGGCGCCGATGCTCCTGAGCGCCGGGCATGCGGGTGACCGCTGCCTCTGCCCCCGCAAGTGCAAAGACTGCAGCCACCGGACTGCGCCCCCGCTTGGCCGTCCGCGGCTGGCACGGTCCGCCAGCCGGACAATTCATGCCGCCATGGCGAAAACGAGCATGACGCCCAGATCTTGAGTAACGATTAAGGCGTGATTGAGCCGCCCAGCCGGGCACTGTTCCGGATCCTGGGCCCGCTCGAGGTCTGGAACGGGCAGGAGTGGGTGCAGGTAAGCGCGCCCAAATGGCGGGCGCTGCTGGCCGTTCTGCTGCTCAGCCCCGGCCGCCCGGTCGCCACCGGCCAGCTCATCGACGATCTGTGGGGCGACAGCCCCCCGGCGAAGGCCAGCAACCTGGTCAGCGTCTACGTGCACCGGCTGCGGCGGCTCATCGGCGACACCGACGGCAGCGTCCTGGTCACCCGCGCGCCCGGCTACCAGATCACGCCGCCGCCGGGCGGCGTGGACGCCGGCCGCTTCACCGCCCTGGCGGCCGACGGCCGGGCGGCCCTGGCGGCGGGCGACCCCGCCCGGGCGGCGGCCCTGCTCAGCGAGGCGCTCGCGGAGTGGCGCGGCCCGGCGCTGGCGGACGTGCCGGCCTCGCCGCTGGTCGCCGCGGAGGCCGACCAGCTGGAGGAGTCGCGCATCCAGGCCCTGGAACTGCGGATCGAGGCCGATCTTGGCTGCGGGCGGCACGGCGAGGTGGCGCCGGAACTGCGCCGCCTGCTCGCCGACCACCCGCTCCGGGAGGCGCTGTGGGGGCTGCTCATGCGGGCCCTGTACGGCGCGGGCCGCCAGGCCGAGGCGCTGGAGGCCTACGCCCGGGCCAGGGAGGTGATCGCGGACGAGCTCGGCGTGGACCCAGGGGCCGACCTGCAGGAGCTCTACCAGGACATACTGAACGCGGATGCCAGCTCGGCCGCTGGCAAGGCGGGTGCCCCGGCAGCGGCCCGGGCCGGGCCAGCGCCGCCGGCGTTTCCCGCGCCCGCCCAGCTCCCCGCCGACATTCCCGACTTCACCGGCCGGGCCGGCGAGGTCGATGAGCTGCGCGGGCTGCTGTCGGACGACGGCCAGGCGCCGGGCAGCCCGGGCGCTGTCCCGGTGGTGCTGGTGGTGGGCTCGGGCGGGCTCGGGAAGACCTCGCTCGCGGTGCACGTGGCCCATCTGCTCGCGGACCAGTTCGGCGACGGCCAGCTCTACGCCAGCATGCACGCCGCCGCCGAGCCCGTCGACCCGGCGGAGATCCTGGCCAGGTTCTTGCGCGGGCTGGGGATGGACGGCGCCCAGGTCCCGGCCGGGGCCGAGGAGCGGGCGGCCCAGTACCGGTCCCGGCTGGCAGGCAAGCGGGTGCTGATCGTGCTGGACGACGCCCGCGACGCGGCCCAGGTGCGGCCGCTGCTGCCGGGCAGCGCGTCGTGCGCGGTGCTGATCACCGCCCGCCGGGCCATGCCCGAACTGGTGGGGAGCCGGCTCCTGGACCTGGAGGTGCTGCCGCCGGCCGAGGCGCGTGCGCTGTTCGGCCAGGTCGCCGGGGAGGAACGCGCGAGGGCGGAGCCCGCCGCCACCGACGAAGTGCTGGCGGCGTGCGCGGGGCTGCCGCTGGCGATCAGGATCGCCGGTGCCCGGCTGGCCGCCCGGGGCGGCTGGAGCGTGCACACGCTCGCGGGCCGGCTGTCCAACGAGCGGAGGCGGCTCGACGAGCTGCGGGCGGGGAACCTGGCGGTGCGGGCGTGCTTCGAGGTGAGCTTCGCCGGCCTGGTCCCGGCCAGCGGGCCCGGCGGCACCGGCCCGGCCCGCGCCTTCCGGCTGCTGGGCGTGTGGACCGGGCCGTCCATCACGCTGCCCGCCGCGGCCGCGCTCCTCGGCCAGCCGGAGCAGGCCGCGGCGGACGCCCTGGAGGTGCTCGTCGACGCGCACCTGATGGACTCGCCGGAACCGGACGTCTACCGCTTCCACGACCTGCTGCGGGTGTACGCGGCCGACCGGGCCCGCGCGCAGGAGAGCGATGCCGCCCGCCAGCAGGCGGCCGGGCGGCTGCTCAGCTGGTACCTGCACACCACCGAGGCCGCGGCACGGGTCATCTCACCGCAGCACATCCGGGTGCCGCTGGACCCACCCCCTGAGCAGGTGCGCCCGCTGGAGTTCGAATCCCTGGAATCCGCGCTCGCCTGGTGCGAGGGCGAGCGCGCTGGGCTCGCCGCCGCCACCCGGCTGGCCGCCGACTCGGGCCTGCACGAGGCCGCGTGGAAGCTGCCCGCCGCCGCGATGAGCTTTTTCTACCGGCGCGGTTACTGGGCTGACTGGGTCACCACCCACCTGATCGGCCTGGCCAGCGCCCGGCAGGCCGGTGACAGGCTGGGCGAGGCGTGGATGCTCAACAATCTCGGCATGGCGTACGGCGTCCAGCACATGGCCGAGTCCGTCACCTGCTTCGAGCAGGCACGCGCGCTGTGCCGCGAGATCGGCTACGCGCGGGGCGAGACGCGGGCGGCGAACAACGTGGCCAACGCCTACTTCGAGCTGGGCCGGTTCGATGAGGCGCTGGCGGCGGCCGGCCAGTCGCTCGCGCTGCAGCGCCAGGCGGGCCGCAGATACGGCGAGGGCGTGGCGCTGAACCTGCTCGGGTGCGCCTGCCGCGAGCTGGGCCGGTACGAGGAGGCCGTCGGCCACCTGCAGCAGGCGCTGATCATTTTCCGGGAACTCGGTGACCCGTGGACCCAGGCCGATTCGCTGAGCGACCTCGGTGAGACATATCTCTGTCTCAAGCAGTCGGATCATGCGATCGGCCACCTCATGGAGTCGCTGGCGATCCGCCGGGACACCGGTGACCGGTTCGGGCAGGCGGCTACCTTGCGGCGGCTCGGCCACGCCCATGAGCAGGCCGGTGACCGGGCGCGGGCCCGGGCACTCCTCTCCGAAGCGATCACCATGTTCGAGGAGATGGGCGATCAGTCCGATGCGGCCAGAACCCGGGCGAGCCTGGCGGAAATCATGACCGATGCGGGCTGAGGCTCCACAACCAATGGGACCGATAAAGTTGGCCGGTCTTCCGCTATTACCCGGCATTCCTCACATGCCGCCGCTAGGCTCAAGCCTAATACGTTCCGGTATTGGACCTGACGCCGGAATACGGGGAAGAAAGGACGATCATGGGGGATTCAGAGGGCGCGGAGGAATCCGCCAAAGCCCAGCCTGGCAACGTGTTCGAGGGCGCAGAACTGCCCACCGATGACCAGCCGGACGACGACGATCAGGGCAACGTGTTCGAAGGCGCGAAGCAGCCCACCGGCGACCAGACCGGCGACGATCAGGCCGGCGACGATCAGCCGGACGATCCGGACGATGACGACTTCGGCAACGTGTTCGAGGGATAGCACCAGGTCGCATGGGGCGCCGGGTACCGGGAGCGCAGGCATCCCGGGCCCGGCGCCTCTTGATGACGCCGGTGGCACGCTGCCGCCCCGGACGCCGCATCGGGGCAGGTACGGGCGTGCCCCCGCGGCCGGCTAGAATCACGGCCAGCGCGCCTGTGCGCGCGCCCTGGTCTGCACGCCGCCGCCTGCCCGGGCCCGGCCCGTGGGCCGCGAGGCCAGCATCTCGCGCCGACGCCAGATCTTCCGCATCAAAGGAGTCACCACCGTGCCTGAGGTACGCATCGCCGCTGAGCCGCGCACCGAGTTCGGCAAGGGCGCTGCCCGCCGCACGCGGCGCGAGGGACGCGTTCCCGCCATCATCTACGGGCACGGGACGGACACCCGGCACATCAGCCTGCCCAGCCATGCCCTGATGATGGCCCTGAAGACGCCGAACGTCCTCATCCGCATCGACGGGCTCCCGGGCGGCAACCAGCTCGCGCTGCCCAAGGCGGTCCAGCGCGACCCGATCAGGGGCTCCGTCGAGCATGTGGATCTGATCATGGTCCGCCGGGGCGAGAAGGTCACCGTCGAGGTGCCGGTCCAGGTGACCGGCGAGGTGTTCTCCGGCGGCCTGCTCGACCAGCAGCTGATCCAGGTCGCCGTGGAGGCCGAGGCCACCAACATCCCGCAGGCGTTCGAGGTCGACGTGGAGGGCATGGAGATCGGCACGGCGGTGCACGCGGCCGACCTGGCCCTCCCCGCCGGGGTCACCCTGGTGGTGGAGCCCGAGGCGCTGGTGCTGCACGTGCTCGCGGCCCCGACCGCCGAGCAGCTCGAGGCCGATCTCGGCGAAGTGCCGGCCGCCGAGGCCGCGGAGGAGGTCCCGCCCTCGCCCGAGGACGCGGCCGCCGGGGCGCCTGCCGCAGAAGGGCAGGCGCAGGCGCCTGCCGATCAGTCCGGCTGACGTTCACGGGCACGGCGGGCCGGGTGCGCCTGGCTGGCCTGCTGCGCAGGAAGGGCCGTACCGGCATGACCGGCGACCGCTGGCTCATCGTCGGGCTGGGCAACCCCGGGCCCGGCTACGCCGGCCATCGGCACAACGCCGGCGCCATGGTGGCGGACGTGCTGGCCGAGCGCATCGGCGCCCGGTTCCGCGCGGGCAAGTTCCGGGCGGCCGTCGCGGAGGGGCGCCTGGCCGGGCAGCCGGTCACCCTCGGCAAGCCGCTGACCTACATGAACCTCTCCGGCGGCCCGGTGGCCGGGCTGTCCGGCTACTACCGGGTCCCCCCCGGGCGGCTGGTCGTGATCCACGATGAGCTGGACCTTCCGTTTGGCACCATCAGGCTCAAGCGCGGCGGCGGGGACAACGGTCATAACGGCCTGCGCGCGGTGACCGCCTCGCTCGGCACGCGTGACTACTACCGGATCAGGTTCGGCATCGGCCGGCCCCCGGGGCGGATGGACCCTGCCGTGTTCGTGCTGCGCGACTTCACCGCGGCCGAGCGCAAGGAACTGCCGTTCCTGCTCGACCGGGCCGCGGACGCGGCGGAGGTCCTGCTCACCGAGGGGCTGGCGGTCGCCCAGAATGCCTTCCACGGCGGCGCCCCGCAGGCGGATGAGAGCCCGGGGACGCCGTAAGCACTGGCGGCCCGGCCCGCGCTGGCCCGGCCAGAATTTGATCTCCGTTCATGCGGCGTCACCGCTGGCGTGGCGAAGCTGGCCAGGCTGGCGTCGTACATTACCCGCGCTGGGCACCCCGGGGCGAAAGGGACGTCATGAACGGGGCACTGCGCCTGACCGTTCTCGGCGCGGGGTACCTGGGCATCACCCACGCCGCGTGCATGGCCAGCCTCGGGTTCGAGGTCCTCGGCGTGGACACCGACGAGCGCAAGGCCGGCAAGCTGAACGCCGGACGGCTGCCGATCTACGAGCCGGGCCTGGAAGAGCTCCTGCGGGCCGGGCTCGGCGCCGGGCGGCTGCGGTTCACCACCTCCTACGCCGAGGCCGCGGCCTTCGGGGATGTGCATTTCATCTGCACCGGCACCCCCCAGCAGCCAGGCAGCGACCGCGCCGACACCTCGCAGGTGCACGCGTGTGTGGCCACGCTCGCCCCGCTGCTGCACCGGCCGTGCCTGGTGGTCGGGAAGTCCACCGTGCCGGTGGGCACCGCGCGGCGGCTGGCCTCCGGACTGGGCCACGCCTGCCCGGGCGCCGAGCTGGCGTGGAACCCGGAGTTCCTGCGTGAGGGCACCGCCGTGGCCGACACCCTGTCGCCGGACCGGATCGTCGCCGGCGTCACCTCCGGCCGGGCCGAGGCGATCCTGCGGCAGGTGTACGCCCGGCCGGTCGCGGCCGGCACCCCGTTCATCGTCACCAGCCTGGAGACCGCCGAGCTGGCCAAGACGGCGGCTAACGCCTTCCTGGCCACCAAGATCTCTTTCATCAACGCGATGGCCGAGGTCTGTGAGGTGGCCGGCGGCGACGTACGGGCGCTGGCGCGGATCCTCGGCGCCGACCCGCGCATCGGCGGCTCGTTCCTGCGGGCGGGGCTGGGCTTTGGCGGCGGCTGCCTGCCCAAGGACATCCGCGCGTTCGCTGCCCGCGCCAGCGAGCTGGGCGC